>Ga0184632_10000965_pt1 | contig 11591 bp, 9 predicted proteins | sample PLM31_50_b1_FD_133153 | JGI IMG/M metagenome (GOLD analysis project Ga0184632, IMG submission 133153) | Groundwater sediment microbial communities from an aquifer in East River, Colorado, USA - PLM3-1_50_b1 | ecosystem: Environmental > Terrestrial > Soil > Riparian zone | place: USA: East River... | reverse complement strand
GATGGTAAAGCCCTGGGCATCGATGCGGTCGACGAAGTCGATCGTGGCGCCGCTCAGGTAGGGCGCGCTCATCCGGTCGACGACAACCGCTACCTTGGCGGCGTCATCGTCATCGCCCGAGCCGTACCCGGAATCGACGTCCGATGCCTCGTCGGTGACACCGAAGAGCGCCACGGTGTCGCCCTCGAGCTCACGCTCATCAAAGAACAACTGGTAGCGCAGGCCGGAGCAGCCGCCGGGCTGCACGGCGATGCGCAGGCGCAGGTCGTCGCGGCCCTCCTGGTCGAGCAGCGTCTTAGCCTTCTGCGCGGCCGTGGCCGTAAGGACGACACCAGTCACGGTCTTGGTGGACTCAGTGGTCTGCGGGCTGGTCACGATCGTTGCTCCCTACCGAAGGTCATGTCTCCGCCGTCGGCAACATAATGCGCCGCACCGGCATTCCCATCGTACGCACGTTACGCGTACCGCCAACCCCCGCCCGCCTGGGTGAGGTACGCCACCGTACGGATGGCGCGACCCGGTACGACCCGCGCCGACCGGGGTCAGCGGCTCCATTGGCGGGCCAGCCGGCCAGCCAGCGCCCGCAGGCCCTCAACCGGTCTGGCCAGCGCCGCGTCCTCGCTGCCAACAGTGCTTCGTTGATCGCCTCCGGCGAAATGACCCACAAGTGAGTACGACTCAGTGACCCCGGCCGCCAGCGCGTCCCGCCGCCCGGCCTCCACCCGCCCGGCGAGCACCACGCAGGGCAGGCCGCGGTCCCGTGCCGCAGCCGCGACTCCGGCAACGACCTTCCCGCGCAGCGACTGGTCGTCGAAGCTGCCCTCGCCGGTGATCACCAGATCACACTCGTCGAGCGACGCATCCAGCCCGGTCAACCGTCGGACCAAGCCGATGCCGGACAGGCCTCGCCCGCCGCAAGCGAGAATCGCCGCGCCAAGGCCGCCCGCGGCTCCGGCACCCGGCAACGACGCCAGCCTGGGCGGGCATCCTGGCAGGTCCCGCTCGAGGACCGCGGCGAAGCGCTCCAGTGCGGCGTCGAGCAGAAGTACGTCGGCCCGGGACGCCCCTTTCTGTGGCCCGAACACCGCCGAGGCGCCATGGAGCCCGGTGAGCGGGTTATCGACGTCGGCGGCGGCGACCAGGGTCACGGTGCGAAGCTGCGGCACCCCGCCGAGGCGGTCACACAGGGCGAGAGCGGCTCCCCCGTACGGCAGGGCGTAGCCAGCCACATCCAAGGGCGCGGCGCCGAGCGCGGCGAGCATCCCCGCCCCCGCGTCGTTGGTCGCCGAGCCGCCCAGGCCGACCACAACCTCGCGTGCGCCGGATTCGACGGCCGCGGCGACGAGGACGCCGAGCCCGTACGACGTCGTCGACCTCGGATCGCGTTCGGCCTCGGTGAGCAGGTGCAACCCGCAGGCCTGCGAGCTTTCGAGGTACGCCGTGCCGTGCGCGACCAGCACGGAGCCGGCCACGGCGCGGCCCAGCGGATCGAAGGTCGGCACCGGTAACACGCGTCCGCCGATCGCCTCACCCACCACATCCAGGAAGCCCGGACCACCGTCGGCGAGCGGCTTGGTTGCCACGTGGTCGCCCGGCGCCACCGCCAGCCAGCCCTCGGCGATGGCCGCTGCCACCTCGACGGCGGTCAGGGTTCCGGCGAATTTGTCCGGGCAGATGAGCACGCGCACGGCTGCCGAGTCTGCCAGGTCACACTTTTGCCGCCCGGCGCAGAGAGCTTGCTGTGGGAAAATATGAGGCGTGACCACTTTCGGCACCGTGACGCCACCCAACACCGCGACGGCATTTCGCGAACCCTCTGGCACGGCCACCGCACTGCTCCTGCTTGGCCGCGGTAGCGACGCCTCGTCCGAGCGCGGCGTGGAGTGCCCGGGCGACCTGCCGGCTCCCAGCGATCCCACGCTCGTCGACCGGGCCCGAGCCGCCAAGCAGAAGCTCGGTGACCGGCTGTTCGTACTCGGCCACCACTACCAACGCGACGAGGTCATCCAGTTCGCCGATGTGACTGGCGACTCCTTCAAGCTGGCCCGGGAGGCCGCGGCCCGGCCGAACGCCGAGTTCATCGTGTTTTGCGGCGTGCACTTCATGGCCGAGAGCGCCGACATCCTCACCTCGGACGCGCAGCGGGTGATCCTGCCCGACCTCGCCGCCGGCTGCTCGATGGCGGACATGGCCGCGATCTCACAGGTCGAAGCGGCCTGGGACGTGCTTCAGGACGCGGTAGTGGCCGAGTCGACGGTGCCCGTGACGTACATGAACTCCACCGCCGCCATCAAGGGCTTCGTCGGGCGCAATGGCGGCCTGGTCTGCACCTCGTCCAACGCCAAGCGCGCGTTGACCTGGGCGTTCGAGCGCGGCCAGCGGGTGCTGTTCCTGCCCGATCAGCATCTGGGCCGCAACACCGCGGTGCGGGAGATGGGCTTTGACCTCGAGGATTGCGTGCTCTACGACCCGCACAAGCCGGGCGGCGGCCTGACCGCGCAGCAGTTGCGCGAGGCGAAGATGATCCTGTGGCGCGGTCACTGCTCGGTGCATGGCCGGTTCACGCTCGACTGCGTCAACGAGGCGCGCAACCGGGTGCCCGGCGTCAACGTGCTCGTGCACCCGGAGTGCCGCCACGAGGTGGTCAACGCCGCGGATGAGGTCGGCTCGACGGAGTACATCATCTCGACCATCGACGCCGCCCCGGCCGGCTCGGCCTGGGCGGTCGGCACCGAGCTGAACCTGGTCCGCCGGCTAGCCAACGCACATCCGGACAAGGAGATCATGTTCCTGGACCGGACCGTGTGCTACTGCTCCACGATGAACCGGATCGACCTGCCGCACCTCGTGTGGGCGCTGGAGGAGCTGGTCGCCGGGCGGGTGGTCAACCAGATCACCGTCGACCCCGACACGGCGCACCATGCACGCGTGGCGCTCGACCAGATGCTCGCGCTGCCCCAGATGGTTACGGTCGACTAGTCGAACCGCGCGCCCCCTCGCGGGCACGTAAGCAGGACCGGTGGTCATCGGCTCTGTACGGTCGGTAGTCACTCTGCGTCCAGAACGAGCGAACGTCGGACACCAAGTCCGCTCGGCATGTCATGTGTGCCCCGCCACAGTCGATATGGGGCTATGCTTCCCCGGCGAGTCGAGCCAGACACGATCTTCGAAGCGGTACGGGGTGACGGACGGTAACCACCGGCAGCCACCAGACGCCCGCCCACGCACCTGCCCGACATCGAGCCATGCAGCTACGACAGACGGACCACGCCACACTTCGCGGGAGGTTGCGTTGACCAATGACGTGCAGGGCGATGTCCTCGTCGTCCACGGCGACACGCCGCTGCGAGGCGAGGTGCGCGTACGGGGCGCGAAGAACCTCGTCTCCAAGGCCATGGTCGCCGCGCTCCTCGGCGACGGCCCCAGCCGCCTCTACGACGTTCCGCGCATCCGCGACGTCGAGATTGTGCGCGGACTCTTGGAGCTGCACGGTGTTCGGGTCAGCGATGGCGTCGAGCCGAGTGAGCTGGTGCTTGACCCGACGAACGTCGAGCGAGCCAACGTCGACGAGATAAACGTGCACGCCGGCTCGAGCCGGATCCCGATCCTGTTCTGCGGCCCGCTGCTGCACCGCATCGGCCATGCCTTCATTCCCGACCTCGGCGGATGCCACATCGGAGACCGACCGATCGACTTCCACCTTCAGGCGTTGCGCGAGTTCGGTGCCCAGGTCGACAAGACGCCGCAGGGGTTGGACATCACCGCGCCCAACGGGCTGCATGGAACCAAGTTCGACCTGCCCTTTCCCAGCGTCGGCGCGACCGAGCAGGTGCTGCTGACCGCCGTACTCGCCGAGGGCGTCACCGAACTGCAGAATGCTGCGGTTGAGCCCGAGATCATCGACCTCATCTGCGTGCTGCAGAAGATGGGTGCCATCATCCGCGTGCACACCGACCGGGTCATCGAGATCGAGGGTGTGTCTCGGCTCAACGGGTACGCGCACCGCCCCATCCCGGATCGGATCGAGGCCGCAAGTTGGGGTGCGGCGGCGTTGGCCACCGGCGGCGACGTCTTCGTGCGCGGGGCCCGCCAGGCCGACATGATGACGTTCCTGAATGACTTCCGATCGATCGGCGGCAAGCTCGACATCGAGGACGGACCCGACGGCGGAATCCGGTTCTGGCATCCCGGCGATGAACTGCGGGCAGTAGCGCTGGAGACCGATGTGCACCCCGGATTCATGACCGACTGGCAGCAGCCGATGGTGGTCGCGCTCACCCAGGCCCGCGGCCTATCCATCGTGCACGAGACCGTCTACGAGCGCCGCCTTGGCTACACCGAGGCGCTCAACCAGATGGGTGCGACCATCCAGACCTACCGCGAGTGCCTCGGTGGAACGCCCTGCCGATTCGGTCGGCGCAACTTCCGCCACTCCGCGGTTATCGCGGGACCAAGCAAGATGCACGCCGCCGACCTGGTTATCCCGGACTTGCGGGCCGGATTCAGCCACCTCATCGCGGCCCTCGCGGCCGAGGGGGCGTCCACCGTGTACGGAGTGAACCTGATCAACCGCGGGTACGAGGACTTCGAGGCGAAGCTGGCCGCCCTGGGGGCGCACGCCGAACGCCCCTGACCCCGCCACCCCCCCATCCCCGTCGATCATGACCTGGAGGTCATGATCGACGGCCTTTTGCGACGGCCAGGCCGTGATCGCGGCGATCTTGAGGGTGCCACCCATAACAACTCTTGGGTCGGGCAACAACGGTCGGTTACCCTTCACGGCGTGCCCTCTCTGTTTCGCCGTAAGTCCGCCGACCTCGTGACCGACTCGCTCGACGAGGCCAACGCCGCCGAATCTGACGGGGCGGTGGCCACCGTCGCCGGATCGCGGACCCGGGGGTACACGCCCAGCAAGAAGGACCTCGGCAAGATCACGCCGAAGCGCAAGGCCGGCGGGCGGATCGCCGAGCCGCCGCCGGCGAACCGGCGCGAGGCGACGCGACGGATGCGCCAGAAGCAACGCGAGGCCCGCGCCGAGGCCCGCGCCGGCATGATGGCGGGCAAGGAGGAGTACCTCCTCCCGCGCGACAAGGGTCCGGAGAAGGCCGTCGTGCGTGATCTCGTGGATGCCCGCCGCAACGTGGCGACCTACTTCCTTCCCGGCGCATTGATCGTGCTGCTCGGATCGTCCGCGGCGATGCCACCGCAGGTCCGGGTCGGCGCGAACCTGTTCTGGTTCCTGCTCGCGCTGGGCGTCGTCGTCGACAGTGTCCTGCTGTCGCGCCGGATCAAGAAGGTCATCGGGGAGCGTTTCCCGCAGAGCACCACCCGGCCACGCTCGCACTACTGGTACGCCATCATGCGTAGCCTGAGCTTCCGTCGCATGCGCATGCCCGCCCCGCGGGTGAAGCTCGGCGACAAGGTCTGACCCGCGATCCTACACCTCGCCGATCAAGGCCTTAGTCGCGTGAGTTGACCTCTAACCACGCGATTAAGGCCTTGATCGGCGAGGCTGGGGTGGCGCGGCAGAGCTCGCGTAGAGGCGGGCGATGACGTCCTCGATCTCGGGCTCCTGGACTGAGATGTCACGCAGCTGCGCCACGGAGGCGAGCCGCCCCACGAGTTCGCCGGCGGTCGTGGATGAGCCGTCGAGGCTGAATGTGATCAGTCGACCATCGGCGGATGAGGCCTCCTGCACGACGCCGGGCAACTCGATTGGGCCGGAGAGTTGCTCGTCCAGCTCGACCAGGACCCGGCGCCGGGACCCGTACCGCTCATGCAGCGCACCGAGCGTCCCGTCGTGCACGACGCGCCCATGGTCGATAACGACCAGCCTCCGGCAGAGCCGCTCGATGTCGGCGAGGTCGTGCGTCGTGAGCACGATCGTTGTGTCGCCGCGGTCGCGCAGTTCGGTGAGGAAGGCGCGCACGGCCTGCTTGCTCACGACGTCCAGCCCGATCGTCGGTTCGTCGAGGAACACCACCTCGGGACCGTGTAGCAGCGCGATGGTTAGCTCGGATCTCATCCGCTGGCCGAGGGAGAGCTGCCGTACCGGGGTGTCCAGGAATCCGTCGAGGTCGAGTTCGGCACGGAGCCGCGCCAGCCGGGTGGCGTGATCCCCGGCCGGCACCCGCCAGATGTGGCGGGCCAGCTCGAACGATTCGCGCAACGGCAGGTCCCACCAGAGCTGCGAGCGTTGGCCGAAGACGACGCCGATGCGGGCGGCCAACCGTCTGCGCTGCGCAACCGGCACAAGTCCGCATACCCGGACGTCGCCACTTGTGGGCATCAGCACCCCGGTCAGCATCTTCAGCGTGGTCGACTTTCCAGCTCCGTTAGGACCGAGGTAGCCCAGCAGCTCGCCGCGCCCGACCCGCAGGTCGATTCCGTCCACGGCCGCGACGGTATGCCGGGTCCGCCGCAGCCGGCCGGCCCGACGCGTGATCGTGAACTCCTTGCGCAGTCCACGCACATCGATAACAAATGCGCTCATGACCCCGTACTCCGGTAGTGCCTGACCCCGAACCTCCACACCACGCTGGCCACCACGGCCGTGGCGAGAGCGACCAGCGGTGACGACCACGACACCCAGGCCGGCAGGCCGAGCGGATCGGCGCGCCCAAGCAAGGCGAGCGAAGGGTAGTACCCGACGAACGCGAAGCCCAGCGAGTACGCGAACACGCGCCGGAACAGTCCGCTGTAGACGGTGATGGGGTAGGACGTGAAGTCTCTCCCCCCGTAGGTAAAGCCGTTCGCGAACTCGCCCGAGTCGATCCACCAGAACGCCACCGTGGCTGTCCCGACGAAGATCGCGCTGAAGAATACGGCGCCGGAGAGTGGACCCGCGATCAACATGATCATTCGCCCGGGCGTCCAGACGATGTTCGCCTTCGATACGGCGAAGCCAAGCACGGCGAGGGCGACGACGAGCCGTCCGACGCGGCGGATCGTGAAGTCGAGCGTGACCAGCTGCCCGAGCACGGACAGCGGCCTGATGAGGATCGCGTCGAGCGTTCCCTGGCGAACATAGATTCGGATCCGTTCGATGTTGCCGACCGCGAGATCGGCGAGGGTGAACGCGGTCGCGGAGAAGCCGAACATCACCACGACCTCGAGCGCGGTGAATCCACCCAGGGTCTTGGTTACCCGGAACATGGCCAGCACGGCGGCCACATCCAGCAGCGGGATGAGTGCGTTGGCCATCAGATCGAGGCCGAACGACGCGCGGTAGGAACTGTGACTGCGTACCTGAGCGCCCATCAGGCGCCGGTAGATGCCGAGACGCCGGGTCGCCTCCAAGAGATCAGCCACCCTGGATCACCAGCTTGCGTTCGGCGCGTCGCTGCACGTACCAGCAGATCGTGAGCATGACCCCCGCCCAGGCCGCCTGCCCCGCGACCACCCCGAGTAGCTGAGCGACTGAGCCTCGTTCGACCAGGACGTCGAGCGGTGCCTGAAGTATCGACGGGAACGGGGTCAGCACCCACAGCCCGATGACCAACCACGGCCACTCCTGCAGGAAGTGCAGCGGGAACGCGAGCCCAGCGAGCAGCGACGATGCGAATAGCCAGACGAGGTTGACGCCGCGCACGTCGAGAAGCCAGAAACCGGCGGCATTGACCAGGTAGCGGCACCCGAAGCAGACGACGACCCCGAGCAGCGCGGAGAGCACGAATAGGGGATATGTGGCGAGCCTCTGCGGGGTGTACAGATCGAACGAGATCGCACCCACCACCATCGGTACGACGAACCTGGTCAACGAGGCGTGCCCGGCTCGACCGAGGTCGATCGCAAGGTAGCTGGCCACCGGGTGCACAGGGCGTAGGAGGTCCGCCACGATGTCGCCGGAGCGGATCCGGTCGCCCAGGTCGGTCCAACCCCAGAGCATCACCATGCCAATGAGTCCCTGCGAGGCCCAGCAGTACGTCGCGAGCTGCTGCGGCGTGTACCCCGCGGTGACCGACAACCCGCTGCCGGCCGCCGCGGCCAGCAGCACGTAGCAGCGAAGGTAGCCGAACACGGAGTTCGTGAAGGTGGACGCGGCGGTGGCTTGCCGATACGTCGCGTATCTGCGGAATCCCGCAACGGCCAGGGCGACCATTGTCCGCCTACGGGGGTATTGTCGCCCCGCCGATCGACGGGCCGGCGTAGCGAGATCCGCGATCACGCCGTAACCTCCCATCGCAGCCCGGCCCCGCGACTCTACCCACCGATACAGTGGGTGGAGCGACCCCACGTCCGCGGGTCGTCTGGGCGGCACAACCACCTGTTCCACTCCCGCGCCGCGCGGAACTGTCGATGACGAGGTGACCGGACGTGACCGACGACCGCTACGACGAGCGGCCGGATCGGCCTGCGTGGGCGGCCGTGCCCACCATGCCGTGGTCACGGGTCAAACCCACCGAGCGCCGTGACACCGGATCGGCTCCGTCCAGCCCGAGGGAGCGCGGGGAGCCCGAGCACGACCGAGATCGAGACCGCGAGTACGAGCGAGACCGCGACCGCGACGAGAACCGTGGCCGGGACGAGAACCGTGGCCGCGCCAGGGTAGCGGACGTCGATTGGCCGCGCCGGGCCGAGCCCGAACCGGACGATGATCACGCACAGGGCGGCCGCCGACACGCCGCCGAGGACGAGGAAGACCCGGCCGAACACCGCTGGGCGGACGACCCTATGTCTCCTGCGGTCGCCTCGTCTGCCGAGCCGGTGGCGGACCCGGAGCAGGCGCTCGCCGCCGTGCGGATCGGATTTGACCCGACCACCCTGCACGAACAGCCGGAGAATGTCTACGAGCTGTACCGAATCCGCGACTCGCTCACGGCGAAGATCGATGCGGCCGCTGACAATCAGAGCCGGGCCCGCCTGCTCGGGTTGCGCGCCGTCGTCGCTCGGATGGTGGGCGACCTGCGCCCAGCTCTGGCCGACGCGAAGTTGGCGCTCGTGCACGCCGAGGCAACCGGCCAACTGCGCCGCATCGCGGTCGCCCAGGCTCGCCTCGCCAACGTCCTGGTCCGGCTGGGCGAATTGGACGAGGCAGACCGCCTCTTCACCCAGGCGAACTCGCCCGAACTGCCCGACCGGCTACGCGCGACCATCCACCACTACGCCGGCAAATGTGCGTTCGAACAGAACCGTTACATCGAGGCCTGCCAACACTTTGAGAAGGCGCTGGAGCTGCGCCGCGACGGCGACCCCGAACTCGTCGCGGCCACCGAGGTGGCGCTGGATGCGCTGTTCAGCCGGGTGGCCGAACGCGGCTGGGGACCCTATCCGCGTACCCGGGACGAGATCCTGATGACCCACCGCCCGCCGGTGCCCACCTTCGACGAGCAGTACGACCGCTGGGGCTTCCAGGCATCGAACGGAGGCTGGCCGATCGGCCCCCAGTTCGCCGACGTCCAACCGTTCCGAGACGGCGTGGCGTGGGTGCGTCCCGTCGGCATCGAGACGTGGGGACTGATCGACGAGGCCGGGCGCGTGCTGATCGACCCGCGCAGGGGTTACCTCGGCGTGGGTAGCTTCTCCGACGGGCTCGCCTGGGTCTCTCGGGACGGGCAGGGCGGGTGGTTCGCGATCGACAAGGCGAACCGGGTCATCATCCAGTCGGCCTTCGACGACGTTCGACCGTTCCGGCGCGGCATCGCGATCGTGCGGCAGGGCGGCAAGTGGGGGGCGGTGGAGAATAACGGGCGGCTGGCGCTGCAGTTCGCCTTCGACGCCTTCGCGACGGGGCTCGCCGATGGCCGCTATGTGGAGGGCTTTACCGACGAAGGCCTGGCGATCGTCGAGGTTGCTGGGCGCAAGGGTGTCATCGACCGGACCGGCCGCGTCCTCGTACCGTTGGCCTACCCCACTGTGGTCATCCATCCGGTCGCGTTCCTCCTCACGGACGCCAACCAGCGGTGGGGCGCCATCGCGCGTAATGGCCAGCCGCTGGTCCACCCGATCCACGCGAGTCGCAAGGCGGTCACGGACGAGCTGGAGCAGATGCTCGCCGACACCCGCCCCATGCTCTGACACCTCCCCGATGCCTCCCCCCTCGTCGATCTAGGCTTTAGTCGCGTGAGTGGATCTCCAACCACGCGACTACGCCCTTGATCGACGAGCCGGACGCTAGGGTCGGGGCATGGAGTTTCGTCACCTTGGCCGGTCGGGGATGCTCGTCAGCGAGATCTCGTACGGCAACTGGATCACCCATGGATCGCAGGTCGAGGAGGACGCCGCGACGGCGTGCGTCCGTGCCGCCCTCGACCTCGGCATCACGACCTTCGACACGGCCGACGTGTACGCCGGCACGCGGGCAGAGGCGGTACTCGGCCGTGCGCTGGCCGGTGAGCGCAGGGAGGGTCTGGAGATCTTTACGAAGGTCTACTGGCCGACCGGGCCCGGCCGCAACGATCGCGGGCTATCCCGCAAGCACCTCATGGAATCGATCAACGGCTCACTGCAACGGCTCCAGACCGATTATGTGGACCTCTACCAGGCCCACCGCTACGACTACGAGACCCCGCTCGAGGAGACGATGGAGGCGTTCGCCGACATCGTGCACGCCGGCAAGGCGCTCTACATCGGGGTCTCCGAATGGAAGGCGGCTGAGATCCGCGCCGCCCACGCCCTGGCCCGGGATCTGAATGTCCACCTGGTGTCGAACCAGCCTCAGTACTCGATGCTGTGGCGCGTCATCGAGGCCGAGGTCATCCCGACCTGCGAGGAGTTGGGTGTCGGGCAGATCGTGTGGTCGCCGATCGCGCAGGGCGTCCTCAGTGGCAAGTACCAGCCCGGGCAGGCTCTCCCGGAGGGCTCCCGGGCGACCGATGAGAAGTCGGGGGCGAACTTCATCCGCCGGTTCATGACCGACGACGTGCTCGTCACGGTGCAACGGCTCAGGCCGCTGGCCGACCAGGCCGGCCTCACCATGGCGCAACTTGCGATCGCCTGGGTGCTGCAGAATCCAGCGGTCTCCTCGGCGATCGTCGGGGCGACCCGGCCGGCGCAACTCGAGGACAACGTCAAGGCGTCCGGCGTCAAGCTCGACGCCGACCTGCTCAAGGCCGTCGACGAGATCGTGGAGCCGATCCTGGAACGGGATCCCGCGAAAACGGAGAGCCCCGACCGCCGCCCGTAGCCCCCCAAGATCCCCGTGATCATGACCCGGAGGTCATGATCGAGGGTGTTTCGCGACGGTCAGAGCCTGTCGCAAAATCGCGCTCGAATTCGAGACCGCTTGACGCGGTCGCCCGGCCTTGCCACAAAGATCGCCGTTTGCGGTGGGATTCTCCCGCGTGACGTCACATTCCTACCGCTCATGTGAAGTCCTGAACGTGGCTCTGTGTAAGGAGATTACCGTTGTCCGAACAAATGTGCCGCCTGACTCAACTCCTGTACGGACAACGGTGATCTTGGCCACTGGAGCCTCGCTGCCTGCCTGCTGTCGAGTTCGCGCGCGATTTGAAACAGGCGACGGTCAGATCATGGTTGGGTCGGGGGCTGGCGCGGTGGCTGTTGCTGGGCGGTAGGTCCTGCGGCCTTAATGCCGCCGGTTTCCCGGTCGGTTGTCCCTTCGCAGTGACCCTGGCCAGTGCTGCTCCGTT
>Ga0184632_10000964_pt1 | contig 11591 bp, 11 predicted proteins | sample PLM31_50_b1_FD_133153 | JGI IMG/M metagenome (GOLD analysis project Ga0184632, IMG submission 133153) | Groundwater sediment microbial communities from an aquifer in East River, Colorado, USA - PLM3-1_50_b1 | ecosystem: Environmental > Terrestrial > Soil > Riparian zone | place: USA: East... | reverse complement strand
CGTCCGGGTGCGTTGGGCGCGCTGACCCCCCGCGAGACCGAGGTGCTGCGCCTGATCGCCGAGGGTCTGTCCAACCCGGAGATCGCCGACCGGCTCGTTGTCAGCGAGGAGACGGTCAAGAGCCACGTGAGCCGTGTGCTGGCCAAACTCGGGCTGCGCGACCGGACCCAGGCGGTCGTGACGGCGTACGAGTCAGGTCTTGTCGTGCCGCGCTCCGCTCGCTGTGTCCGGCGGTCACGGAACCAGGAGGAGCTTGCCAGTCGTACGCCTGCTCTGTAGGTCCTCGTGAGCCCGCGGCGCCTCGGCAAGGGGATAGCGGTCGTGGATCCGGACCGTCAGGCTGCCACCGGAGACCCAGCCGAACACGTCGTAGGCCCGGCGCTCCAACTCCGCCCGCTCGGCGATGTGGTGGCCCAGCGTCGGTCGGGTCAGGAAGATGGAGCCAGCATGCTGGAGCCGCTGCGGGTCGAACGGTGGCACAGCGCCGCTCGCTGCGCCGTACAAGACGAGAGTTCCGCGGCGCCGCAGGCTGGCCATGCTGGCGTCGAACGTGTCCTTGCCGACGCCGTCGTAGACGGCCGCTACGCCGGCGCCGTCGGTGAGTCGGCGGACCTCGGAGGTCACATCCTGCTCCGAGTAGCGGATGATCTCGGCAGCTCCGGCCTCACGAGCGAGCTCCTCTTTCTCCACCGTGGACACAGTGCCGATGACAGTCGCGCCGAGCTTGGTGGCGATCTGGGTGATCAGCAGGCCCATGCCACCAGCCGCCGCATGCACGAGCACGACGTCGTCGGGCCTCACCCGGTAGCTGTCGAAAAGCAGGTAGTGAGCGGTGAGGCCCTGCAGCACAACGGCGGCCGCAGTCTCCTCCGATAGATCGTCTGGCACGGGCACAACTCGGTCGGCGGCGGTGATGGCCTGTTCCGCGTACGCCCCCCGCAGGTCCACGGAAGCCACTCGGTCACCCACTCGCACCCCGTCCACGCCAGGCCCGACCGCGGTCACGGTGCCCGCGCCCTCGCTTCCCGGTACGAACGGGAGAGAGACCGGGTAGTAGCCGCTGCGGTGGTAGGTCTCGACAAAGTTCACGCCGGTGGCCGCGAGCGCCACCCGGACGTCGCCCTCGCCCGGTTCCGGAACCGGTACGTCGAACGGAATGAGAACCTCGGGGCCGCCGTGCGTCTGAAGCTGAATCGCGCGCATGTCCGCCTCAACCACGCGCCGACCCTTGAACTTCCCACGCCAGCTACGACAGCGGGTTGGCCGACTCGCCCACCGATTAGCTCATGGCCTGGTCGAGCGCCTCGGTGATGCAGCCGATGAGAAGGGCAGCCTTGTACGCCGTCATGGGCAACGGATTTGCGCCCTCGCCGGCGAGTTTGCAGGCCGCCGCGATTGTGGATGCGGCGGCTGGCCTGCCGCTAAGGGCCGCTTCCACGCGTGGAAGACGCAGCGGAACCGGGGCCACGCCGCCTACGGCGATGGCGGCGAGGGTGACCAGACCGTCGGCCACGACGATCCGGGCGACGGCTTCGGCTAATGGCCATTCGGCGTGCGTGCGGCTGGTCGCCCGGAAGTAGGCGGCCCGCTCGCCGTTGATGGGCGGCGGCAGCGTGACTGCGGTGAGCAGCTCGCCGGGAGACAGCTGATGGTCACGCGTTCCGTCGGTGCCGTGGCCGAAGAGGTTGACCATGGTAAGGCCGGCGCGGCGGTCGGTGTCGACCGTCGTGTCGTAGGCGAGCAGCGCCGCGCCCAGCGTGGACGGGTGCGCCGCGACACAGGGCCCGAGGTCAAACAGGACACCGTAGCGGTGGTTCCCGGCGCGGGCGGGGCAGTCGGTACCGCCCTTCTTGAGGCAGCTCGTGGCGGGATGCCGGTAGTACCAGCAGCGGTTGCGTTGGAGAAGGTTGCCGCCCACGGTGCCGATCCGCCGGATCTGGGGTGTTGCGAGGCCGCCCGCCGCTGCCGACAGGCCCGGGTACCCGGCGGCTATCCGAGCGTCGGTGGCGATCCGCTCGATCGGCACCAGCGCGCCGATTGTGGCGCCGCCGTCGTCGCGCCAGTCGATGCGGCATAGTTCGGTGCGCGCTCCGATGTCGACGATCGCGCCGCCGGAGACTCCGCTACGGCGCCGTTCGGCGAGGTCGGTGCCGCCCGCGCGCTGTTCGGCGATCGCATGGGTAGCGGTCACGGCGTGCCTCCGATCAGCGCGAGCAGCCGGTCGGGCCGAATGGGGATCTCATAGGGCCGCGCGCCGATCGCGTCGTTGACGGCGTTGGCGATCGCGGCGGCGACCGGGAGTGTCGACACCTCGCCGAGTCCGACGCCACCTCCTGCCACGTGCTCGAACCCAGCCGGGTCGAAATGAAGGTCGATCTCGGGTGTGTCGGCGATGCCGGGGATCCGGTAGTCCTCCAGCCCCGCCGTGAGTACGAGTCCGGTGTGCGGATCGACCTCTCTCTGCTCGTAGAGGGCGTATCCGATGCCCTGGATGATGGCGCCGCGCGCCTGCGACGCGGCGAGTTCATGCGCTGCGGGGCGGCCTACTGCGAGGCCGGCGTGGACCTTCAACACGCGAGTACGGCCGAGCCGGGTGTCCACCTCAACCTCGGCGACGTGGACGGCTCCGGGGTACCCGCGCCCGGTGCGCAGATGCAACATAAGGCGCAGCAGCCAGATGTAGCCGCGGCCAATCATCCCAGCGCCGCCAAACGCGGCCACCGCACGCCGACCCAGCCGGCGGTCGTCCGCCGGCCGTCCGGCGACCACCCGCATCCCATTCGCGTGCGTGATGGCCTCGCGCCAAGACAGCAGCGTGCCCTCGTGCTGGATGCCTTCGGTCGGGATGACCGTGCGTCGGATCGGCGTGGCCAGCCGGGCCGCGACCTGGGACTTGAGACGTTGAGCGGCGTCGAGGGCAGCCGGCACAATCGTCGCCGTCGTGCTGCTGCCGCCCGACCTCGGTCCTGGGGCTAGGCGCGAGTCGCCGAGCCGTATCTCCACCTCGGATGGGTCGAGGCCGAATGCACCGGCAATAACGTTCGCCAGCACGCTGCGGCTGCCCGTACCTATATCCTGAGTGGCCGTCGCGGCAACTAACCGTCCATCTTCGACGGACAGTTCGACCTCGCAGCCTGACTGCCAGAAGTAGAACCAGTTGGCGGCGGCGACCCCCACGCCGTGCCGGAACCGGCCGGTGCGCGCCAGCGTGGCCCGCTCCCTCCAGGTCGGCAGCGCCGCGGCCCAGCGGTAGAGGCGCTGACGCAGCGGGTCCGGGTCCCACCGCTGTCGCAGCGTTATCGGGTCGCGCCCGAGCCTCCGGGCCGCCTCGTCGACCGCCTGCTCCACGGCGAAGCAGGTCAGGGGTCCGCCGGGGCCTCGAAACGGTGAGCCGGGACTGGCGTTCGTGACGACGTCGTAGTCGATCAGCTCCTTGGCCCGTGCCGGATAGGCAAGGCGGGCCAACGCCGCGATGGAGGAGCCGATCGCGACGCCGGCGTCGGCGTAGGCGGCCACGCGCAGCGCCCGCAGGTTCGCCTCCCGATCGGTCAGCAGGGACAGCTCGATCTCCGCGGCGGGCCGGTAGCCCGCGACGCTGAGCTCCTCCAACCGGTCGAACACCACGCGCACCGGCACGCCGGCCGCGCGGGCCAGCTCCACGGCGGCCACCACCTCGGGGCCCAACTCCTGTTTGGCGCCGAAGCCTCCGCCGACGTGCTCGGCATGCACCCTGACCTTGTCCTCAGGCAGCCGGAAACGCTTGGCGATCTCCCTGGCCAGGTGGCTCACGCCCTGCGTCGAGACGTAGACCTCAAGACTGTCGCCGTCCCAGCGGGCGACGGCCGCGTGCGGCTCGAAGGCGGTGTGCTGCTGAGCCTCCGCGCGGAAGACGCCCTCCACCAGGAGCGGGTCGCCGGCAGCCCGCGCCCGCCGCACCAGTCGACGCACGACGCGCCGCCGGGTGGAGAACGCGCCTACCGGTCCGTGCAGGTTGCCACGCCATGGCGCCGGGTTCGGTCGCCTCTCGCCGGCCGGCGGCGGTCTCCGGCTACCCGTGGCGTACACCGTGGGCGCGCCGTCGGCGCGGGCGGCGGCCATCCCCACCACGGCGGGCAACGGCTCGTAGATCACGGCGATGCGACGCAGGGCCGCGTGGGCTGTGCGACGGTCCACGGCCGCCACGGCGGCGACCTCGCACCCGATGTATCGCACCATCCCGCCGTCGGGCGTGAGGTCCACGGCGGCGTGAACGCCGTCAACCGTCATCGCGGCGGACAGGTCTACCGCCACGACCCGCGCGTGCGCGTGTGGTGAGCGCAGAATCAGACCCTCCAACTGACCGCCTAACCTGACGTCGACCGTATACAGCGCTTGTCCGGCCACCTTCTCAATCGCCTCCCGCCGGGGACCGCGCGGCTCCTCCGGGTCGTGGCCCGTGCCGGCGTCGAAGTCGCCTGCGCAGGCCGCCCGTACGGCGGCCAGAATCTCCGGGTACGCGCCGCAACGGCAGAGGTGGCCGGCCAGCGCGGCGGCGACATCGGCGTCACACGGCTCGATCGGGCCGTGCTCGGCCCGCCACCGGTCGTGAAACGCGGCCGCCTCCACCACAAAACCCGGTGTGCAAAAGCCACACTGCAACGCGTTGTGAACTGCGAAAGCACGCACCACCGGATGCGACCGGGCCGCCACACTCTCAATCGTCTCGACATGGCGTCCGGCCACAGCCACAGCGGGCGTCAGGCAACCCACCACAGGCTCACCATCGAGGAGCACCGTACACGTCCCGCACACACCGGCACCGCAGGTCAGCTTCGTCCCGGTCAAACCGAGCCGGTCGCGCAGGACATCGACGACAACGTCATCAATGTCGGCCTCGAGGTCGTGCGCCTCGCCATTAACGTTGACCTTGATCACGCCGGTCCTCCCCTGACTTCACCCAGTTCTCACGGAGGCTTTGTCGATGCGCCTGCTACTTTGTGCCAACCCCGATGTTCAGCGGCGCCGTCAGTAGGGCGGTGCCGTGGCCGTCGGAGCGCTCGCGAACCATGCCGTCGAGGACCTGGATGATGGCGTCGCGCTGCTCGTCCGTCAGGTCCGCAACCAACATGCCCGGGATGGGGTTGCCGCCAAGGCACCAGTCCCAAAGCTGCTGCCCGGTGCGCATCTCGATCCGCTCCTGGTTGCTGGTGTCCACGATGACGTCCTTGAGCCCCGCGTCGGTCAGCCGTTGACGAAGCACCTCCGCATCGGCGTTCTGGAACTCCAGGAGCGGCTCGTCCTCCGCGGGCCCTTCGAAGGCCGGTACCACGGCCTGCACCGCGGCGATGAAGACGTGCAGTGCCTCGAACTCCAGCGGATCGCCGTACGCGATGAGCAACACGCGTCCTCCCGGCTTGGTCACGCGGACCATCTCGCGCAACGCCTTGGCCTGATCCGGGACCAGCATCACGCCGAACAGTGAGCCTGTGATGTCGTAGCTGTCATCGGCCAGGTCGAGCGCATGACAGTCCATGACCCGACCCTCGGCGTCGAGACCTTCGGCGGCCACCCGGTCGTTGAAGCGCTCGATCATCTTGGCGGCCCAATCCGTCGCCAACACCTTCGCGCCAAGGCGCGCCGCTGGCAGGCTCAACCCGCCGGGGCCTGCCGCGACGTCCAGGAACGTTTGGCCCGGACGAAGGCCAGCAAGCCGTAGCCCGGCTGTCGCCAGGTCGGACTCGCCGGGTGCCACGTGTTTGTCATAGCGAGCCGCGATCGCGTCCCACGCCTCGACGGACGCGGTGTGCGGGGCTTCCGGCGTCGCTTTCTGGTCTACATCAGTCATGTCGTGATCCTTCTGTGCCGCTTGGTCGTCCTGACAGGACAGTAGGCGCGGCGGAGGTCTCACGGCTTCGGTCGTACTGTGTAGCGCGGCCACCGTGCGGTGGGTAGTTCTGCCTACGAGCTCTCGATCAGGCCGTTCTCATATGCGTACGCTGTTGCCGCCGCGCGGGAGGCAACCGCGATCTTGGTGAAGATGTTGCTCACATGCCGTGCGACCGTCTTCTCCGAGAGGCCAAGCTGCCTGGCGATCGCGCGATTGGTCACTCCCGACGCGATGAGGCGCAACACCTCGATCTCGCGTTGGCTCAGGACGTCATGGACCCGCGCCGATGTCGCAGCCGCGAGCCTGTCGAGCCGTTCGAGGTCGGGCCTGGCCTCCAGCCGCTCGAAACCCGCCCTGGCGCCATCGAACTCCATCGCGGACGACTCAAGATCGTCCAACGTCCGGCACGCCTGTCCGATGAGCACACGGACGCGGGCCGTCTCATACGGGGCGTCCAGCGCCCGCCACGCAGATCCGGCCAGGCGCAGCTTGCGCAACGCAGATCGTGGGTCGCCCTCGGCGATCAGGACGGCTCCCGTCGCCCACGCGGCCATGGCCCGCAGGTAGGGCGCGTTGAGGGCGGAGGCGACCTCCTCGAGTTCGTCCGCCCCTGCTCGGGCCGACGACACATCAGCCGCGGCGATCATGATATCGACGTACGCTGGCAACAACCGTGACCGCGCCGCTGGGCCGTCCGTTTCGTCCACCGCGCGGCGGATCACGGCGGCGGCTAGGCCGACTCGACCCTGGCCGAGTCTGAGCAGGGCCAGGCCCGGCTCAGGTCCGCGCCCTGCTTCGCTGGCCTTGCGAAAGCTCTCCTCAGCCCTCGTGAACTCGCCACGCAACCGCTGCAGTTCCCCCAACTGGTAGTAGGCGGATCCAAGCGTGTCCCACTTAATCGGGCCGGCGAGGATGTCGCATGCCTGCTCGGCGACTCGAACGGCGTCGCCCCAGGCTCCTTGCAGCTGCATCAGCTCGCAGCGGTGGACGAGACAGTTCCCGCGGAACGGCACCAGGTCGGGCTGGGCTTCACACCAGCGGGTTAGCGCAGCGGTCCATTCCTTCGCACGCCGAAGATCGAAGATCTCCGAACAGGCTCCGATCACGGTGCAGTACGCGATCCCCGCGTGAATCGGCGACACCTCACCCGAAGTCACCCCGGCCATCACCTCGTCCAACAGCGTCATGCCGCTGGCCCCGTGGCCCTGCATCACACGACACATCCCCTGGCCGAGGCGCGCCATGGTCACCAGGTCCAGGTCACCGAACCGTTGGCCGACTGCGACACTCTCGGCAAAGGCCGGCTCGGCCAATGCAGGGTCCCCACCCCACATCTGCCCGTAGGAGTTCCACGTGACCAGCCAACCCAGCCCGGCGCACTCGTCGCAGCCCTCCAGAACTCTGCCGGCCCGCGCGAACCATCCCATCGCCGGAGCGAGCTCGCCGCGAAACATGAGATCCGTGCCCAACAGAAAAGCGTTCCGGGCAGAACGCTGCGGATCGTCATTACGCAACGCTTCATGGTGAGCGCGCGACCACGCCTGCGTCGAGACGTCGTTGTGGCCGGTCAGATACGCGGCGAGCGCCAACTGTTCGAGGTCGTCAGGCTCGAGTGGGCTATCCGCATCCGCAGCGGAGAAGAGCTGGTACGCGTCTGTCCAGGAGCGTCGCGCCATTGCCGCCCGCCCCAGCCGAAGGGTGTCGGTCACCGTCACGGTCCCAGTGTGGTACATCTCGCCCAACCCGAGCCAAGTTCTCTGGGTCCCCACGCTGTCGTCCGAGCTTGTTTACCACTCCTCCGCCCCCCGGAGCTCCTTGGCCGCTCCGGGCACGGCGTATTTCCGACGATCTGCCCATCGATCATCGGCCTAACCGCGCACGGAGGCCCCGGCGTGAGCAGGCATCGACTTCGACGGAGGTGACGTGATAGGCGGCCACAGGTCAACTCAACGCGGGCGCGCCGTCATGGGGCTTTCTAGAGATGGACTCCGGCCGCGCGGAGGTTTCCTGCAACCACGCCAAGGGCCTCGTCGAGCGGAGCGGTCGGGCTGAACTCAATTAGCTCGGTGCCCGCGTGGTGGATCGGCGTGTGGCCTGGCTGGACGTAGTAGGCGTCGCCAGCCCGGTACGTCTCCTCACGGTCGGGGAACCGGAACCCTACCTTGCCGGCGACGACGTACCCCCAGCGGGGGAAGTGGCAGACGTCGCCGGGTAACCCGCGGAACAACCCTGCGAGGTCGCCGTCGGCGGTGTGCGACTCGAAGCAGACCGTGTAACCACCCTCGAGCCTTTCGAGGTGTACCTCCAGGCCCTCCACGGCAATAGTCTGCGATGCAGTGGTTTTCGATACCCTTGGCATCTCGCGCCTCCTACGCTCCTGGCCCGCCCGAAAGGCCGTCGATTGGACTTAACGCGACGCTAGGCACCGACGGCGGAGCTCCGCTTCGGTGGAAGTGCCCAGCCGCGCACTCGGTGGCGTGGGTAGTTCCACCCACGCCTCGATCGTCACCTTCGGCGACAATGACAGCGCCCGTGACATGGTTTGCGATCCCGGACAAGAGCGCGCTTCCATCACCGCGTCACCCGTTCGTGCGCCTCACCGGGCTCGCGGCGGATTGCCGCCGCGGCGGAATCGAGCCGATGTAGGTTCCGCAGATTGATTACCAATCCGGGGCAGGTCCCCCGTCGTCGTCCGGGGTTGTTTACCACCACCCGGGCCGGCGCCGTCCGGACCTACTTGGCCACAACCTAAAAGCGACCGGCCAGCCGTCCATCCGCATGCCGCTCAGCGTAGGGTCGTCTTCCGCCGGCGGCGCGGCGGACCTCCACCGAGGCGCCCGCGCCGCGGCGCAGCCTCGGCACGATCAGCTCCGCGTCCACGTTGGTCCCCATGCCAGCCCCTCTCACCCAAGTCGGCGCGTCCGCTTAAGTCCGCTTATGGACGATGGCGTCGCGCACCGCGTGTGGTTATCGCTCCCGGTCGAAGAGCTGTTCGCCGCCCAGCCGGTGCAACAGATCGCCGGTCCTCCGGTGTAATCACAGTGTGCAGCGCTTCCCGCCAGCGAACCCGGCATTCGAGACATTCGTCCGCGAGACGGGTGCTGGCCTACTGCGCTTCGCGCACGTCCTGACCCTGGACCGGGCCAGGGCCGAAGACCTGGCCCAGGAGACCTACATCCGGGTCGGCCTCGCGTGGTCACGGGTACGGGCGGACGGCAACGCCATCGGATATGCCCAGCGCACGATGGTGAACGTCTTCCTCAACGAACGCCGCCGGCGCAGCGAGGTGCCGGTCGGCGTCGTGCCGGAGGTGGGGAGCGAGGACGACCGGCTGGCGGCAATCGAGGCGTTCTCCAGTGTTCGGGGATTGCTCGCGGCGCTTCCGCCCAAGCAACGCGCAGCCGTGGCACTGCGCTATCTCGCGGACATGTCCGACGACCAGATCGGCGAGATCCTCGGATGCAGCCCGCAGACCGTGCGATCGCAGGTGTCGCGCGGTCTGGCGACCCTTCGCCGACCGTCCACTCAGGAGGGTGATTCTGATGCCTGACAACCTGTCGCCCTTACTTGACGCCCCCGAGTGGGACATCCCGCTGACCGAGCACTTCGTCGACCGGGTACGGGCGGGCGTGCGCCGGCGGTCGCAACGGCGCCTGGCAGTGCGCGGCGTGGCCGTTCTCGGCGCGTCCGCAGCGGTGTTTGGCGTGCTCGCGGCCAGCGGCGTGCTCCGGCCGAACGCGACGGCACCGCCGGTCGCGCCGGCGACCAGCCCGGTTGTCGCTCCGCTGGACAGGTACGTCTTCGGCTACCTGCCGCCGGGCGTGACAGCGGCCGGCCCCGACGGCCAGGACAGCGCCCGGCTGACCGAAGCCGGTCTCGACCGCGAGGGACCTCAGCCCTCCGTTGGCGAGACGGGCGCCACCATCACCATGCGCTGGTTCACCCGGGCCAACCAGGGCTCCGTGTTGTTCCTGACGGTGCTGCGGCCGGTTCCGGGCGCTGGACTCGCTACCTCTCGCGAGGTTCTGCTTGGCTGGATCGTCGACTGGCTGGCTGCGCCGGCCAGCCGCTTGGCACCGTCGTACTCCGTGCCCGTGGGTACGGCGTACCTAGTGGAGCACCGGGGCACCGAGGTGACAACGTTCAGCCTTATCGTGGTCACCAGCGACGCGGTGATCTCGATCGAGGGACCCTCCTCGTTGACACCGGATGTCCTCCGCCAGATCGCCGAAGATATCCGCCTGGCCTAGTCCACCCGTCTTCCACGAGCGGCCGATCCTGGGCAGGCCACCCACTGCCAGCGCGCCGCCTGACGTCGCGTCAGTATTCGCGCCCAGCCCGCGCTGGCCAGCTCGCCGGCGCGGCATCCTTGACAACCGCGCGCGGCCGTCCACAATAGAAGCGGCACACCGTGCACATTGGTCAGACGGTGGTAAAGCGGGTCCGGAATTGGAAATCAGCCGAGCGGATCAGTCCCCACTGTAGATTCCGGAGATTGTTTACCAGTATGGCCTCGGTGCGTCACACGATGGCGACAGCGGCTGCCGCACCAGATCCTTGGTACGCACCTTTTGCGCGGTTGCGGCTTGGGTCAAGCGGTCACAGGCGCGGACCCGTCGGTCCAGGGCGGCTCGAGTACGGTCAGGTAGCTCCAGCGGCCGTAGCCCAGCCGGGTCTATCAAGGCAAGGCGGGCAAGCGTATTTGGCGTCGATCCCGGTGGACTTCGCGTGGCGGGAGAGGAATCGCCACAGGTCGGCCGCCTTCGCGTTGGAAACGCGAAACACCGCGTGCCTGCGGGAGGAGAAGAAGAAAGCGACCGGCAGCCACGCTGGCTCGGTCGGTTCAATGACGATCTCCAGGGCCACACCCCCGACAGGAATCGAGGGGGCATGCGCCCCTGGCTGGCCGAGGCCACCAACGGCCTGATCGGCACCCTCGCGGCAAACGAGCAACGCTGCGGGACTCACGCCGGCCAGCGTCTCGCTCTCGTCGCTCGGGATACCGCGCGCGCAGCCAAAAAGAGCGTGCCTGTTGACAATGGACGGGCCACGGTGTGAGGTCCTCCCTGATCGTCCGGTAGAGTGGCTAATAATGACAAGCTCCAGCCGCTTTCAGCTGAGGGGGAGCAGGCGCACTTGTAGGTTCCGCGGATTCTTTACCACTTCGGCTCTGTCCGCACGCTGTCGTCCGGGCTTGTTTACCACCATTCGACCCCGGGTCGTCCGGACCTACATGGCCACAACTGCCCTCGTCGTCCTTCTCTACCGCGTGGGTTACTGCCAGGCGTCGAGATGACGACGGCGACGCTCGGCGAGCAGTTCACTGAGCGCGTTCAGGTTCTCCATCGCCCACCTGGGATCGCCCTCCTCCTCCGACTCGCGAACCATTTGTTCCGCCGCCCGGGCGACCACAACCACTAACCTCGATCGCCGTGGACCATCGTAGGCATCGGGGTTTGAACGCTCCGATCGGTCCCTCGGCCGCGGCGCGGATGCAGACGGTCACCTCGGTCTTCTCCACCGGGGCCGAGGATAGCGAAGACCATGTGGTCGACATTGGGTGCGCTCGAGGCATCGGCGTATCTTGAACAGCTCATCGCGGAGATGAACTGGCAGAATATCGGCGTAAACATCAAGAAGCCAAGAGCTAACGCGATCCGTTGGGGCGTTCGGGAATGAACTCCCGAACGCCCGTGGAGGGTAGATGGGCCCGCAGGAGTTATGG
>Ga0184632_10000963_pt1 | contig 11600 bp, 4 predicted proteins | sample PLM31_50_b1_FD_133153 | JGI IMG/M metagenome (GOLD analysis project Ga0184632, IMG submission 133153) | Groundwater sediment microbial communities from an aquifer in East River, Colorado, USA - PLM3-1_50_b1 | ecosystem: Environmental > Terrestrial > Soil > Riparian zone | place: USA: East River... | reverse complement strand
CGCGCCACCGATTCGATGGGCTTGACAGCAGACACGACCCTGTGGACACTGCTCTGAACGCCACCGTCAAGGGGCGTGGAAACCTCTTGAGCTCTCAACAGTTCCGCCAACACGACGTTGCCCGCGTTGTTTATCGCCGTGGCGAGGGAATCGTCTTCCGTAGGTGTGCGCGGATCAATAAAGTACATATCGAAAATGATGGACGCGGCGCCTTCTCTAATGAGGATATCGATCAGGTCCGCGTGTAGCGAACGTGGCCAGCGATCCGGGTTATTAGACACCTTGAGACGCTCGGAAGATTTCCTGTCGATGCTGATAACAATGACGTCGGATGGCGCTTTTCGTGGACCCCGTAAATTGAAAAGCAAGCCCAGGCCGACGCTTTCTTCGAGGTCGTGTGAGAAATGAAGCAGGCTTGCGAGCAGCCCGACGATGCCTATGAGGCAGCCGAAAGCGGCAACTTTCAACGGGTGCCACATCGAATACACTCCGCTAGTTCCTCACCTAACTATAAAAAGTTGAAAAGGTGTTCGTAGCCGCACGCCGACCTCATATTTCTGCCTATAAGCTAATTCCGCGCGGGCATGCAAGCAAAGTTTTTTGCCGGAATATCGGTTACCCCGGCGCAATTTCAGAGTTTACCTTTTGACGAGCAATTTTAGTGCCGTCCCAATCCCACGCGGTCGAAATTTCCAAGTTATCGGATAGTAAGAAAAATTTTACCACAGACAACAAATTTGGGGACTGATTGAGAACGTCTTCTATTAATACCGTTGCACCGGCGTCTACAAGGTTTACATGTGCGTCGACCAAGCAATAGCCTCGCCTTTCCGTCCAGCCTGTCGAAAGTGCCTGGAAACCTGACTAGATGGGACGCGAGGATTTTGGAATTCGAGGCGTGACGGTATCAGTGTGACTCCCGGGCTAGGTGGTCAGGAAACGAGCCTACAGTTCTGGAGTCCACAAGTTTGCCCTGGCTGTTGATGATATTGAAAACTTCTTCTAATGTTTATTGATATGGCCGGTTCTGAAGCGAGTTTCAGCGCGCATTTTCATCCTCTAGTCCAACGCTGGTTCAACCAGCGCTTCGGCAAACCCACGCCGGCGCAGGAGCGCGGCTGGGTGGCCATTGCCGCCGGCCGATCGACGTTAATTGCCGCGCCGACGGGCTCGGGCAAAACACTGGCAGCCTTTCTCTGGTCCATCGACCGGCTGATCAAACGCGCGCTCAGCGGGGAGCTCGATGATCGCACGAGCGTCGTCTATGTTTCCCCCCTCAAAGCGCTGGGCAACGACATCGCCAAGAATCTTCAGGCGCCCCTGGCGGAAATTTACGATCTCGCCGGGCACGAAGGCGTCTTGCTGCCGAGCTTGCGCGTTGCGGTGCGCTCCGGCGATACGCCGGCCCACGAGCGCCAACAGATGGTGCGCCACCCGCCGCATATCCTTATCACCACGCCGGAGTCCCTTTATATTTTGCTCACTGCGCCGCGCAGCCGGCGATTTTTGCAAAGCGCCGAAACCGTCATCGTCGATGAGATTCACGCGGTGGCGGCGGACAAGCGCGGCGCGCATCTGGCATTGTCGCTGGAACGGCTCGAGGAGTTGGTTGAATCGCCCTTGCAGCGCATCGGCCTGAGCGCGACGCAAAAGCCCATCGAAGACATCGCGCGACTTTTGGTCGGCGCACGCAACCTGCGCCCCGATGATACTCCCGACTGCGCCATCGTCGACGCGGGGCACCAGCGCGATCTGGATCTCAGCGTCGAAGTGCCCGATGAAGAATTGGGGCCGATCATCCGGCAGGACATCTGGGCCGCGGTTTACGAAAAGATCGTCGCGCAGATCAAAGCCCACCGCACCACCCTGGTGTTCGTCAACACGCGGAGATTAGTCGAGCGCGTCGCGCACCAACTGACCGAGCGGTTGGGCGAAAATAAAGTCGGCGCGCATCATGGCAGTCTTTCGCGCAAGACCCGGCTCGAGGTGGAGGAAAAGCTCAAGAGCGGCGAATTTCCCGTGGTGGTGGCCACCGCGTCCCTGGAGCTGGGCATCGACATCGGCCATGTCGACGTCGTATGCCATATCGGCGCGCCGCGCGCGCTGGCGGTCTTGCTCCAGCGCGTGGGCCGCTCCGGCCATTGGCTCGGCGCCATTCCGAAAGGGATTTTCTATCCGCTGACGCGGGATGATTTGCTGCAATCGGCCGCCGCGATACGCGCCGTGTGCCAAGGCGAATTGGACCGCCTCACGGTCATCGGGAAATCGCTCGACGTGCTGGCGCAACAGATCGTCGCGACGGTGGCGAGCGTTGATTTAACCGCAAAGAACGGAAAGCAAACGTCAAAAGACGGTGCTGAAGCCGGCATCAGTGAAGAGCGCCTATGGCGTTTGGTCCGCGGCGCCTATCCCTACAGGAATCTGACCCGCGAAGAATTCGCTCAGCTTCTGGAAATGCTAAGCGAAGGCATAGCGACGCGGCACAGCCGGCGCGGCGCCTACCTTCATCGCGATCGCATCCACGGCCTGCTGCGGCCGCGCCGCGGTGCGCGCTTGACCGCCATCACCAACGGCGGCGCCATTCCCGGTATGGCTGACTACGACGTGGTGGAATTTCCCAGCGACACTTTTGTCGGCAAGGTCAATGAAGATTTCGCCATCGAGAGCCTCGCCGGAGATATTTTTCTGCTCGGCAACCGTTCCTGGCGCATCCGGCGCGTCGGCTCAGGCAAAGTGTGGGTCGAAGACGCGCAGGGATTGCCGCCGACGATTCCGTTCTGGCTGGGCGAAGCGCCGGGACGGACCCGGGAGCTTTCACGGGCCTTGTCCGAACTGCGCCGTGAAGTGGCGGGGCTGTTGCCGCACCGGGAAAATGCGCAGAAGTGGCTCGCGCAAGAAGTGGCGATGTCACAAGCGGCGGCCGAGCAGATCGTCAACTACGTGGCCGAAACGCTGGCGCTGCTCGGCGCGGTGCCGGAACAGGAACGCATTATCGCCGAGCGCTTTTTCGACGAAGCTGGGGGCATGCAACTGGTGATTCACTCGCCTTGGGGCGCGCGCATCAACCGCGCCTGGGGCATGGCGCTGCGCAAGCGTTTTTGCGTGAGCTTCGACCGCGAGCTGCAAGCGGCGGCCACCGACGACGGCATCGTCATCTCGCTGGTGGAGCAACACTCTTTCCCTTTAAGCGATGTCTTTCTGATGCTCCGCCCGGCGCTTCTCCAAGCGACTTTGACCGGGGCCGCCCTGGCCTCGCCGCTTTTCACCAACCGATGGCGTTGGAACGCCACCCGCGCTCTGGCCTTGCTGCGCCATAGCGGCGGCAAGAAAATACCCGTGGCCTTACAGCGCATGCGCGCCGAAGATCTATTGGCGGCGGTATTTCCGGAGCAGACCATGTGCCAGGACAACCGTGCCGGACCGGTGGAAATTCCCGACCATCCATTGGTCAGCGAAACCCTCGGCGATTGTCTGCATGAAGCGATGGATCTGGCTGGTTTGATGGAAATTACCGAGCGCATCGAGAGTGGCGAGATCAAAACCTTGGCCGTTGACACCCCGGCACCGTCGCCCATGGCCCATGAAATTATCAACGCCAATCCCTACGCGTTTTTGGATGACGCGCCCCTTGAGGAACGGCGCGCGCGGGCGGTGTCGCTCAGGCGCACCGATCCCTGGTTGGGGCGCGAATTTGGACAACTCGATCAGGCGGCCATCGAAGAGGTGCGCCGCCAGGCATGGCCGGATGTTCGCAATGCGGACGAGCTGCATGATTTGCTTTTGTCACTCTGTCTGTTGCCGCTGACCGACGGGCGCGAATTACCAACCTTTGCCACGGCGCTCATCAAAAGCGGGCGCGCCACCGTTGCGTCTTGGCTCCTGCCGGAAACCAACGGAGAAATGCGGGCGTGGATAGCCGCGGAACGCTGTGATCTTTTGCGCCTGTGCATTCCGGGTGTTCAGTACGATCCGCCCATCAGTTTGCCTCTCGGGTTTGTTGAAAAGGTATCCTCGGCGGAAGAGGGATTGCGCAATATTGTTCAGGGCTGGCTTGAAGCGATCGGCCCGACAACCGCCGGCCACCTGGCAGCGCGGTTGGGATTGGCCGCGGCGAAGATCGATGCTGCTTTGTTGGCGCTGGAATCCGCCGGCGCCGTGCTGCGCGGCGAATTTACCGCGATGAATGGCGCGCCGGGAGCGCCACGCGCAATAGAATGGTGCGAGCGCTCGCTCCTCGCGCGTATCCACCGGCTGACTCTCGGGCGCATGCGCAAGGAGATCGAAGCGGTCTCCGCCGCCGAGTTCATGGAGTTTCTGCTTGATTGGCAACATCTTGCCCACGCCCGGCATCTCGCCGGACGAGACGGCGTGCTTCGAGTGATTGAGCAGCTCCAGGGGCTGGAGCTTCCAGCGCCGGCCTGGGAACAGTATGTCTTGCCGTCGCGGCTGGAAAAATATGAACCGGCGGATCTGGAACATCTGTGTCTCGCCGGAGTGGTGGCTTGGGGTCGCTTGCGTGGGAATTACGACGAAGCGGAGCCGGCCAATGATCAAAGCGCCCGAGGAAAGCGCGCGAGGCGCGTGTTTGCACCTGCGCGCAACGCACCCATCGCCTTTCTCCGGCGCGAGGAGACGGACTATTTTCTCGATACCGGCGCGGATTGGCGTCAAGTTCCCGCGCTGTCGCCCATGGCCCGCGAAGTTGCAAATTATCTAGAACGCCAGGGAGCGTCGTTTCTCGCCGACATCGCGCGGGATAGCGGTCTGTTGAAAGTCAAAGTCGAAGAGGCGCTGTGGCAGCTTGTGGCCCATGGCCTTGCCACCGGCGACGGCATCGCCGGCCTGCGCGTGCTGCTCACGCCGGAGCACAAGCGCGCCGGCAAACGGCGCAGTTTTCGTGTTCTCAGCGGCGGGCGCAGCCCGGAGCGCGCCATGCCGGTGGGGCGCTGGTCGCTCTGGCGCCGGCCCGCTCGCGGCGAAGCACAGGAGAGCGCGAGCATTGAGCAGAAGGCGCGCCAGTTGCTGCGGCGCTACGGTATCGTGTTTCGCGATCTCTTAGCGCGTGAAAATAATTTACCGCCGTGGCGAACCTTGTTGCAGCTTTACCGGCGCTGGGAGGCGCGCGGCGAGATTCGCGGCGGGCGTTTCGTCGATGGCTTTGTTGGCGAACAATTTGCGTTGCCCGAGGCGGTGGAACAGCTGCGCGCCCGGCGGCGTGCTCCGAAACAGGAGGAGCCGGTGATCGTTGCGGCGGCGGACCCTCTCAATCTGGCCGGCATTCTTTCTCCCGGCGCCAGGGTGTCGCCCTATTCGAACCAGGTGATCGCCTATCACAAAGGCGTGCCCATAGAGACCGGGGCCCTGGGCGCTGTGCTGAGCCGCATCCAGCATATGGCGCTACAGCAAGAGAATTAGCCACGAACCGCTTAGCGCAGCAAAGCCGCATCCAAAGCGAAGAGATTTAACAACAAAGGTCACAAGGTAAGATTCCGAATTTTTCCAACTTCGTGTCCTTCGTGCCTTCGTGGTGGTATCATACTGTCTTATCAATCGTTCAAGCCATTGAGTGGTGACTGTGCCGGCAAGGATGCCATGAACCTACCACCGCAGCTCAGAATATTACTTGTCGAGGACAACCGAACCGACGCGTTGACCGTGCAAAGAGCCCTCGCCCAATGCTTCGGCGGCGATTTCGCGTTGACTCATGTCGAACGGCTGGCCGACGCCTGCAGCCGAATCGAGGCGGAAAAGTTCGACGTCGTGCTGTTGGACCTCATGCTGCCCGACTCTAGCGGTCTCGATACCTTTCTTCGGCTGCGCCGGCACGAACCCCGTCTGCCCTTGCTGGTGCTCACCGGCCTGGAGGACGAAGGGGCCGGCATCAAAGCCATGCAGGAGGGTGCGCAAGACTACCTGCTCAAAAATCAACTCGAGCCGCCGATATTGGCGCGGGCCGTCCGTTACGCCATCGAACGGCACCAAGCCGCGGCCGAATTACGCGAAAGTGAGGGGCGGCTGCGCATCGTGAGCGATACCGCGAACGTCGGCTTGGCGGCCGTGGATAGGCAGCATCGCTACTGCTATACCAACCGCGCCTGGGCGGAATTCCTGGAACTGCCGACCGAGGATCTCGTCGGGCAGCGGATGGCTGACCGGCTTGGCGCGCTATATGATAGTCAAATGCGCCGTCGCCTGGAGCTGGCCTTTTGGGGCGAGCGAGTCAGCCATGAACTCGTGATCTCCCCTTCCTCGCCGGGCGGAGCGAAACGATTTTTTACGCTGTCTTACGAGCCCCGGCCGAACCTCCTTGAACCCCTTGTGGTGGTCATAATCGTGGATGTCACCGAGCGCAGGCAGGCGCACGAAGCGCTCATGGCGCGCCACCAGCAGCTCCAGACTCTTCATGCGATCAGCGAGGAGGTGTTTACTTCAACAGACCTAAACGCCGTTGTGGAGCTGATTCTCGACAAAGCGTTGTCGCTGGGTTCCTTCGAACTCGGGGTTGTCCGGCTCCGGGATCCAGAAGGCAACCTGTTCCGAGCGGTGGCTCTAAAGGGTTACCTCGATCCTGAGGCCACGATAAACAGAAACATCGATTCACAGAATCCCGCAACCGGCATGTTAAATACTCACGTCGTTAGCACGAAAGAATCGATCGTCGTGGAAGATGTTCCCGCAAGCCAAGGGCTTGCAGATTTCAAGAAGGAAGAAGTTCAATCGGCCATTCTGGTGCCCATCATGGCAGCGCAAGAGGTCCTGGGTACCATTCAACTCGGCAGCCGGACGCCGCGCAATTTTGCGCCGGAGCTGTTACGCACACTTGAGGCCCTCGGTAATCATGTGGGCATAGCGATTCAGAAGGCTCGCCTCCATCAAGAGACGCAGAGGAGTCTCGAGCGCATTCGCGCGCTGCATGAAGTAAACACGGCCATCACCACCACTTTGGACGTGCAAGGCATACTCAACACATTGTTGGAGAAACTCGAGCGCTTCGTTCCGATCGTCTCTGCCTCCACGGTCAGATTGTTGAAACCTGCCAGCGGAGCGCTGAACTCTCTGGCTTGCCGCGGCGTGAATCGAGATGATTGGACGTTGCGGCAGGAAAGAGGCCCGATAACGGGCCGAGCGCGGCAGGTCGTCGAGCGCGGCGCGCCGGTGGTGATAAGGAATATCGAGAGCGCTCCGTCAGCTGAAAACCGGGGTTTTTTCCGCAAGTATGGGTTGGTGTCATACCTGGGAGTTCCCCTGATTGCGCAAAACGAAATCGTCGGTGTCCTGGGCCTTTATACCCGCCACGAGCATGATTTTAGCAGGGCCGAGATCGATTTTGTCAATACGATGGCGGGCCAGGGAGCGGTCGCAATTCATAATGCCCAGCTCTTTGAGCAGATCAACGGGCAAGCGCGGGATCTCGAGAGAGCCAACAAGGTAAGGGACGATTTCCTGAGCGTCATTTCCCACGAGCTGCGCTCCCCGTTAAACATCACCATGGGATACGTGGGGATGATGAAAGACGGGCTGCTGGGCGCGATCACGCCGGAACAAAAGGAAGCGCTGCAGAAAGTTTTGAACCACTCCAATGACCAGCTACGCATGGTCGAAGAGATGCTCGCGACGACGGATCTGGAAGCCCGGAAGATTTTTATCGACCGCCAACGGGTCGATGTCTCGGATATCTTGAGGCAGCTCCAGTCCGACTTCGACATGATTCATGATAAGAATCAGCCGGAGCTGATATGGGACTATCCCGAGGAACGGGTGCCGATCGCTACCGACGGCCGCAAACTCCGCCAGGTCGTGCAAAATCTCGTCGCCAACGCCCTGAAGTTTACGGACCGGGGCAAAATCACCGTGTCGGCAAAGACCGTCTCCGGCTCCCGAGAGCGGATATCTATCCCGGATGAACGCGAACAAGAATGCCGCAGCCAGTCGCTGGAGATCAAAGTGTCCGACACCGGCCTTGGCATTGCCCCGGACAAGCTCGATGCCATCTTCGAGAAGTTCCACCAAGTGGATGCTTCCGCGACCCGGTCTCACGGCGGCCTCGGACTGGGTCTTTACATCGCCAAACAATTCACGGAGCTCCTCGGCGGCAAGATCGAGCTCCAAAGCGAGCTAGGGCGAGGCTCGACATTCACCGTGACGATCCCCTTCGGTACCTAAAATACAAGTTCCAATCGTTCCAGTCGTTCCAATCGTTGGAACCTCTGGACGCTTTCGAACGTCTGGAACGTTTGGAACCCATGGAACGTCTGGAACATTTTTATCGCGGCGGTTTTAAAAAACATCGAAGTCGTCATTTGTTTTTGGTGATCAGAATTGTATTGTTGGCAATTCATTGTCCGTGCAGGAGGGGGAGGCAAAAATGGCGGAGAAAAGAGTGCTGGGCGTTCCGAGCCCCCGGGTCGAAGGCGAAGAAAAGGTCGGCGGCAAAGCGGTCTATGCGGTGGACGTGGTGTTGCCGAATATGCTTTGGGTAAAGGCGCTCAGAAGTCCCATCGCTCATGGCAGAATCAAACGGCTCGATATTTACAAAGCTCTGGCGGCTCCCGGCGTGGCGGCGGTGATCACCGGCGCGGAGTTCGGTGGCGCGCTCATCGGGAAAAAAATCATCGATATGCCCGTGCTCGCCGACGGCGCGGTGCGCTACATCGGCGAGAAAGTTGCCGCCGTGGCGGCGGAGACGGAAGACGCCGCGGAACGGGCGGTGGATCTCATCGAAATCGAGTATGACGAATTGCCGGTGGTGGCGGATATTGCGCAAGCGCTCAGCTCAAACGCGCCCCTAATCCACCCCAACGTGGCGCGCTACAAAGGTTTGCTCCATGAGATCGCGACGCCGAGCAACGTCTTTGTCTCCCTCAACTGGAAGAAGGGCGACGTCGAAGAGGGTTTTCGCCAGTCGGACGTCATCGTGGAAAACAGTTTTAGCGTGCCCGCCGTGCACCACGCCTACATCGAGCCCCACTCTTGCGTCGTTCAGGTAAAATCCGACGGCAGCGCTGAGGTTTGGGCCTCCACCAAGGCGCCCTTCGCCATGCGCGATCAGGTGGGCAGCGTGTTTCAAATTTCCCCGGCGAGCATCGTGATTCATCCGTGTTACGTGGGCGGCGATTTCGGCGGCAAGGGCGACTCCAACGAAGTGGCGCTATGCTACGCGCTGTCGAGAAAGACCGGGCGGCCGGTCAAATTTCTTGTCGACTACACCGAAGAGCTGATGGCCGGAAATCCGCGCCACGGCGGGACGATCAAAATTAAAACCGGCGTTAAGAAAAACGGCTTGATTATCGCCCAGCGCATGGAGATTACTTTCGACAGCGGCGGCTATGGCGCTTATCGCCCGCAGGGCTACCTCGTCGGCGCCCACGAATCCTTCGGCCCCTACCGAATTCCCAACAGTTTGATCGAAGAGAAATACGTCTATACGAATAGATTCCCCTGCGGCTATATGCGCGCGCCCGGCCACCCGCAGGGCGCCTTTGCCACGGAGAGCCAGGCCGACCTCGTGGCCAAGAAATTGGGGCTGGACCCGGCGGAGTACCGGCGCATGAACTTCATGCATGACGGCGATCATTTCCCGGTGGGCGAGAGCATCGCGCATGTGAAAGTAACCGAGGCTTTGGAGAAAGCTCTGCAGGTCTCAGGCTTCCGCTCCGCCAAGGGTAAGAACGTGGGTCGCGGCTGCGCGGTCGGCAACTGGGTTTCCAAAGGCGGCGAGTCCTACGCCTTCGTCAAGATCGATGAAAAGGGCGTAGTGACGCTATCGACCGCCGTCACGGATACCGGTCCCGGCGCTTACACGGTGATGCGCCAGATCGTCAGCCAGGAACTAGACGTGCCGCTGGATTCGATTCGCATGGAAGTGGTCGATACCACCAGGGTGCTCAAGGACACCGGAGTGCGCGGCAGCAGCAGCACCCGGGTGCATGGCGGTTCAGCATTCGATGCCGGGAAGAAGGCGCGGGAAGAAATTCTGCGCGCCGCCGGCCGGGCGATGAACGCTGCTCCAGAGGATTTGCTTCTCAATAATGGCGGCGTTACCCATGGCCGGGCTGAGCGGCGCATGAGCTTCGCACAGATCGCCGCCGCCAATGGCGCTCCAATCGTCGTGGAAGGCCACTACGCCAATCCAAAGGAAGGGCCGGAGACTTCCACGGTGGCGCAGGTCGCCGAGGTCGAGGTCGATACCGAAACCGGCGAGGTGACGGTGACGCGGCTGACCACTGCGCATAACACCGGGACCATTCTCAATCCGCTGACGCACCAGGGGCAGATCGACGGCGCGGTGGTCATGGGCGTGGGTTATGGAACGATGGAAGACCTCTCCACGGACGAGAGCGGCCGGGTGATGACGGCGAGTCTCGGCGACTACAAGATTCCTAATATCAAAGATATCCCGGAGATCAGAACTGCCATCGTCCAATCCAACACCGGCAGCGGGCCCTATAACAGCATGAGCATCGGCGAAACGGCGATAATACCCACCGCGGCGGCGATTGCGAACGCGGTCGAAGACGCCGTGGGCGTGAGGATTACCTCGCTCCCCATCACCGCAGAGAAGGTGCTGAACGCGCTCAGACATCGCTGAGCGGGGGTGGGAAGGTTCGACCGAAGCGAAGAATTCCGTTGCCGCCGTGCCCAGCCATCGTTCGCGCGCGCGTCGTCTGACCCTTGGTATTTTCGGTAACTTGAACACCAGGCAGAACCAGTTCGGAGTCGTGTACATGAAGCTGCCACGCTTGTCCATCGCTCGAATCGTTCTTACGACTTTAATTTGTAGCGCTGTTAGCCCGCGGGAGCTTCGAGCCGGTGAGCCGCTCAACCTGATCAAGGGCGCGACGGAGCGGGCGCTTCAGGTTCTCAAAGATCCTCAGTTCAAGTCCAAGGAAAAAAAACCCGAACGCATCGAGCGCTTGAAGCAGATCATCTATCCAATTTTCGACTACGAAGAAACCGCCAAGCGCGCCCTCGGGGTCCACTGGCGGCGCCGGACCCCGGCAGAGCAGCGGGAGTTCGTCAAATTGTTCCGCGCTTTTTTGGAGAGAATCTACGCGGACCGAATCGATGAGTACGTTGGGCAGGGCATTATTTTTAGCCGCGAGACCATCGACAATGATTACGCCGAGGTTGACGCAACGGTTGTAGGCGCAAAAGGCGAGGAAACTCCGATCATCTTCAAGCTCAGAAGGGTGGGGGACAGGTGGCTGGTCTATGACGCCGTCGTGGAAAATATCAGCCTCGTCAACAACTACCGGTCGCAGTTCGACCGGGTGATCAGGACTTCGTCCTACGAAGAGCTGATGAAAAAAATCCGCGAAAAAGTTGCGTTGTGACGTGCCGCGGCCGGCGTCCCGCTGGAGCTGTGCTGAGCCTGGATTCCGCAATTAAAGCTAATGCCACGTGAGCGAGGCGCAAGCCTGGAGTAGCGAAGGCACCCAACTCTGAGATTTCAAAGTCCTTTTCGATGTTTCGCACCTCGTTGTTGTGACTCTTGAATTTCTCATCAAAGCACCGATGATCGATGTCCGCTCAGAGGCAGAGACCCATTGACTTCGCTACGGAAGGGTTGCGCCTCGCTCTTTGCGTCGATCGCAACTGCG
>Ga0184632_10000962_pt1 | contig 11604 bp, 10 predicted proteins | sample PLM31_50_b1_FD_133153 | JGI IMG/M metagenome (GOLD analysis project Ga0184632, IMG submission 133153) | Groundwater sediment microbial communities from an aquifer in East River, Colorado, USA - PLM3-1_50_b1 | ecosystem: Environmental > Terrestrial > Soil > Riparian zone | place: USA: East... | reverse complement strand
GCGCCGGGGTCTACCGTTGCCGGCAGCTCTACGACGCCCACCTTCAGCTCGCCGCCGTAGCGGGGTCCCAGGGCGGCCTCCAGGAACAACGGGACGGCCGCGGCCAGCGCCGCTATCGCCACCGCCAGGAGAGGGCGCCTCAAGGGGCGAGCGGCGAGAGATCGATCAGCACCAGATGCGTTCCCCGCTCCTCCTCGACCGCGGCCACCAGTCGCATCCGCGCCTGCGTCCCGCGCCCAGCCAGGGCGCGCACCGAGCCGTCGACCGGCAGCGACTGCAAGGGTGGCCGGCCCGGATCGCGCGCGTCGAGCAGCACCACCGTGTCGCGCGGACCGGGCGGATCGCCGCCCGCGACCGCGATCAGCTCCGGACCCAACCGGGCCACCCCACCCCCGGCCTTCACCGCGAGGGTGCGCCCTCCCTCGGGCGAGGCCATCCGCAGCCGCCCCTCGGGAGTGAGGGCCACGCCCCGCGGGTCGAGACGAAGGAACGGGCCTTCCCCGAGGTCGGCCACGGTGCCTTCGATCAGGTTGGTCCCCGCGCGGTAGCGCAGGCCGCCAGGTGTGCGCGGCCAGAAGAGCGCGTCGGCCTGCTGCCGCTCCTCGAGCCGTCCGCCGTCGAGGCCGAGGAGCACGGCACGCGGCGATCGGCTCGTCAGGACCCAGGCGGCGCCCTCGGCCGGCGGCAGGTAGATCGTCCCCCCGGGGAAGCGCACGGGCAGGAGCGGGCCGGGCAGCTCGCGCCGCGCCAGCAGGGAGAGCCCGCCGTCGTCGAGCCGGTAGAGCGACGCCGCATCCTCGTAAAGCACCAGCACGCGGTCCTCGCCCACCGGAGCGAGGTCGAGCACGCGTCCGTCGAGGGGCGGGGTCCGGCGGGAGGAGACGATCGCCAGGGGTCCGGCGGCGTCGCTCGCGGGCCGGGCGGGGACGAGCGAAAGCAGCATCGGATCCGACTCGACCGATGCGGCCAGTACCTCGACGAGCCGTCCGCCCGGCTCCTCGATCAGCCGAGCCGAGACCCACAGCCGGCCCGGGCCCTCGGCGAGGACCGAGTCGACGCGCAGGCGAGGGCCGGAGCTGACGAGGCGCACGCGACCCTCGAGCCGCGCGCGCAGGAGCGATTGCAGGTCGAGCGCGAGGGAGCCACCGCTGCGCGTCCGGTCCTCGGCGGCACCCACCTCGATGGCACGCCCGCGGGCGGCGGCCACGATGTCGTCGGCGAGACCGTCGGCGAGCCGGGAGAGCGGGGCCGCTGCCGCTTCACCGTGGCGCGCCGCGAAGGGCAGGGCCGCGGCCGCGAGGGCCAGGAGCGCGGCCGCGGTCCGGGCCGCCTCCCCGCGGACACATGCGCGCACGTCGAAAGTGTATCGCCAAAACGCGTTATCCTTGGAAAATGAGCGAGCGCGTCTCTCTAGTCGATCGGATCCAGCAGGACCTCACCGCGGCCATGAAGGCCAGGGACGCCGACCGCACGAGCGCGCTGCGCATGGCCAAGGCGGCGCTCATGAACCGCGAGATCGAGAAGAAGGCCCCGCTGGACGACGCCGAGGCCGCGCGCGTGCTGCAGGGCCTCGTCCGCCAGCGCGAGGACTCGGTCTTCCAGTTCCGCAAGGCCAACCGGCCGGAGCTGGTCCAGAAGGAGGAGAAGGAGCTCGCTCTCCTCAAGAGCTACCTGCCGGCCGAGGCCTCGGACGCCGACATCCAGGCCGCGGTGGAGAAGGCGGTGGCCGAGACGGGGGCGACGACGCCCAAGGACATGGGCAGGGCGATGAAGGCGGCGATGGCCCTGCTCGAAGCCGAGGGCAAGCCGGCCGACGGGCGTAAGGTGAGCGACGCCATGCGCAAACGGCTGGGAGGCTGAGGGCAAACATGCGGGAAAGCGTGCGCAAGGCCGGGCAGCGCCTGATGGTGGGGTTTCACGGCCACGAGGCGTCCGCCGACGTCAAGAAGATGATCCACGACTACGGCGCGGGCAGCGTGATCCTGTTCGCGCGCAACGTCGCCTCTCCCGAGCAGGTCGCCGAGCTGGTGCGTGAGCTGCAGACGGAGGCGCGCGCCGCCCGTCACGAGCTTCCGCTGCTGGTCGCGGTGGACCAGGAGGGCGGCCGGGTGGCGCGGATGCGCGCTCCCTGGACGGTGTGGCCTCCGTTGCGGGCGGTGGGGATGCAGGGATCGGAGGAGACGGCCCGGAAGATGGGGGAGGCGCTGGCGGTCGAGCTCCACGCGTGCGGGTTTCGGCTCGACTTCGCGCCCGTGATGGACGTGGACACCAACCCGCAGAACCCCATCATCGGCGACCGTTCCTTCGGCGCCGATCCCGACCTCGTCGGCCGTCTCGGCGTCGCGATGATCCGCGGCCTGCAGGAGAACGGCGTGGCCGCGTGCGCGAAGCACTTCCCGGGCCACGGCGACACCGATGTCGATTCCCACCTCGAGCTGCCCACCGTGGAGCATTCCCGCTCGCGCCTGGAGGACGTGGAGCTGCGCCCCTTCAAGAAAGCCATCGAAGCCGGCGTGGCGTCGATCATGACCGCGCACGTGCTGGTGCGGGAGCTGGACGATTCGGTGCCGGCGACGCTCTCGCCGCGGGTCATCGACGGCCTGCTCCGCCGAGCGCTAGGGTACGACGGGGTGATCATCACCGACGACCTGGAGATGAAAGCCGTGGCCAAGCGCTGGCCCCCGGGGCCCTTGGCTGTCCTCGCCGCCAAGGCCGGATGCGACCTGCTCCCGGTCTGCGCGACGCACGACATGCAAGTAGAGGCGCTCGAGGGGCTGGTGAGGGCGGTCGAGTCCAGCGAGATTTCCTGGTCGAGCATGGACGACGCCTGCGCGCGGATGCGCCGCCTGAAGGAGCGCTTCGTGGTGCGGTGGCGCGACCCCCATCCCAAGGCCGCCCGCGCCGCCGCCGGCGCCGCCGAGCGGGTTGCCCTGGCGCGCAACATCGCGGACCAGGCAGGAATGGCGGTCTAGGTTTGGAACGGGCAGACAGCAGCGAGCGAGCGATTCATTCGTGAGCGAGCGACGTGGGGGGTTCGGGGGGTGCGGACGCACAGTACCCCCCGACATTGACACGAACACGAGCGATTCATTCGCGAGCGAGCGACTTGGGGGGGAGCGCGTATGCGCGCGGGGGGGTACTTTCGTGAGATCTCTACCCCCCCGAGTTTCCTGATATGGACCTGGGCCTCAAAGGGAAGGGGGCCGCTGTTGCGGCGGCCTCGCGCGGGCTCGGCCGCGCCACCGCGCGCGCCCTCGCCCGAGAAGGCGCCTCCGTGGCCGTGTGCGGCCGCGACGAAGGCCGCATCCGCGAGGCGGCCGAGGAGATCGCGCGGGAGACGGGCGCGCAGACGCTGGCCGTCGTGGCCGACGTCGCCGTGGCCGCGGACTGCCGTCGATTCGTCGAGGAGGCGGCCGGGGAGTTCGGCCGGCTCGACATCCTCGTCACCAACACGGGCGGCCCCAAGCCCGGCGCCTTCGCTGCGGTCGACGATGCGCGCTGGGAGGACGCCTTTCGAACGACCCTCTCCAACGTGTTCCATCTCGTGCGGGCCGCGGTGCCGCACATGAAGCGGAACCGCTGGGGACGCATCGTCAACATCGCGTCCCTCTCGGCCAAGCAGCCCGTCGACGGCCTGCTGCTCTCGAACGTGTTCCGTCCCGCCATCGTCGGCCTCGCCAAGACGCTGGCGAGCGAGCTGGGCCCGGAGGGAATCCTCGTCAACACCGTCTGTCCCGGCTATACGCGCACCGACCGGCTGCAAGAAGTCGCGGAGGCGCGGGCCAAGGCGGGGGGCACGACGCCCGAGAAGGTGCTCGCCGACCTGGCGAAGTCGGTGCCGCTGGGCCGCATCGCGGAGCCGGAGGAGCTCGCCGCGGTCGTGGCCTTCCTCTGCTCGGAGCCGGCCTCTTTCCTCACCGGCCTGACGATCGCGGTGGACGGGGGGGCGTGCAATGGGCTGCTCTGAGCGGCTGGATCCGGCCCAGGGCGCTGCGGGCCGGCGACGTCGTGGGCGTGTGCGCGCCGGCGGGACCGGTGAACGCCGTCGCCCTCGACAAGGGGGTCGCGGAGCTGGAAGCGCTCGGCTTCCGGGTGCGGCGCGCGCCGGGACTGCTCGAGCGCGGGGGCTTTACGGCCGGGCCGGTGGGGCTGCGCCTGGACGCGCTCCGCGCTCTCTTCGCCGACGACGAGGTGAAGGCCGTCTTCTGCGCGCGGGGCGGAGCGGGAGCCGCCGCGCTCATGCCGCACCTCGAGCCGGAATGGTTCCGCGGCCGGGCCAAGGCTTTCGTCGGCTACAGCGACGTCACGCTCCTCCACCTCTACCTGAACCGGCTCGGCCTGGTGACCTTCCACGGGCCCATGGTGGCGAAGGACCTCGCCACCGGACATTACGACCGCGACAGCCTCCGGTGGGCGCTCACCGGCGAGGGCACGCCCTACCGCAGCGACGACGAGGATTTGCTTTCGCTGCGCGCGGGCGAAGCCGCGGGCCGCCTGCGCGGCGGCTGCCTGAGCCTGCTCGCCGCGGCCGCGGGCACGCCGTGGGCGCTCGAAACGTCGGGCGAGGACACGATCCTGTTCGTCGAGGACGTGGACGAGCCGCCCTATCGCATCGACCGCATGCTGCGGCAGCTCCGCGACTCGGGGGCGCTCGCGGGGGTCAAGGGGATCGTGTTCGGCGACATGAAGGGCTGCTCGCCCCGCCTCGACGCCGACTACACGCTGGAGGACGTGGTGAAGGAGGCGCTCGAAGGCCTCGACGTTCCCGTGGCGATCGGTCTGTCCAGCGGCCACAGCACCGGCCCCAACGTCACGCTGCCCTTCGGAGTGCGCGCGCGGCTGGCCTGCACCGCCGACCAGGCGCGGTTCGAGCTGCTGGAGGCCGCGGTCGAATGAAGATCCATCTGTCCGGCATCGCGGGCACGGCCATGGCCTCTCTGGCGGGTCTGCTGCGCGAGAAGGGCCACGAGCTGACCGGGTCGGACCAGGACGTCTATCCGCCGATGTCGACGCAGCTCGAGGCGCTGGGCATTCCGGTGCGGTCGCCGTACCGCGCCGACAACGTTCCCCCCGACGCCGACATGGTCGTGATCGGGAACGCCCTCTCGCGGGGCAACCCGGAGGTCGAGGTGGTACTCGACCGCAAGCAGCGCATGTCGAGCATGCCCGCCCTGCTCGCGGAGGAGTTCCTGCGCGGCCGCACCTGCCTCGTGGTGGCCGGCACCCACGGCAAGACCACCACGACCAGCCTGCTCTCCTACATCCTCCACCACGCGGGCCGGGACCCGTCTTTCCTCGTGGGCGGCGTTCCCGTCGACTTCGAGCGCAGCTATCGCCTCGGCGGCGGCCCGCACTTCGTGGTGGAGGGCGACGAGTACGACACCGCGTTCTTCGACAAGCGGCCGAAGTTCATCCACTACATGCCGGATATCGCGGTCATCGGCAACGTCGAGTACGACCACGCGGACATCTACCCCGACCTCGCCTCCGTGCAGCGGGCGTTCATGCATCTGATGAACCTCATTCCGCGCCGTGGCCTGCTCGTGGCGGGACTGGAGACGCCCGCCCTGCGGGACATCCTGCCCAAGGCCCCCTGCCCGGTGGAGACCTTCGGCCTCGGCGAGGGCGCGGACTGGCGGGCGGCGGAGGTCAAGCCCGCCGCCGATGGCTGGCACTTCCGGCTCTTCCGCGGCGGTGTGGATCAGGGGCAGTTCCGGTTGTCCCAGCCCGGCGAGCACAACCTGCGCAACGCGCTGGCCGCCGTGGCCGCGGCCGCCGCCGCCGGCGTGCCCCCTGGGGCGGCTCGCCCCGCCCTGGCCAGCTTCGGCGGGGTGAAGCGCCGCCTGGAACTCCGCGGGCGGGGACGGGGAGTGACCGTGTACGACGACTTCGCCCACCACCCCACGGCCGTGCGCGAGACGCTGCGGGCCCTGCGGACCCTGCTCCCCGCCGGGGCCGGCCGGCTCGTGGCCGTCTTCGAGCCCCGCTCCTATACGTCCCGCACGCGAATCTTCCAGGAGGAGTTCGCCCGCGCATTCCAGGAGGCGGATCGCGTCATCGTCTCGGCGGCCCATCTGCCGGGCAAGGTCCCGGAGCGAGAGCGCATCTCCGAGGCCGAGCTGGTGCGCGCCATCTCAGAGCTCGGCAAGGACGCCCGCTTCGTCCCCGGTGTGGACGAGATCGTCTCGATGCTCGCGGCCGAGCTCCGCGAGGGCGACCGGGTCGTGGTCCTCTCCAACGGCGGGTTCGGGGGGATCCACGACAAGCTTCTGCAAGCGCTGGACGCGGCCGCGGGCTCACGGCCGGCCCGGTAAAGGCTAGCGACGCGTCCGTCTAATGTGGTATAGACTTCGCGGTCGCCGCCTGACTCCCTCTGTGACATTCGCCGTAGCGTCATGAGGGGGCGTCCGCCCCAGGGCCGAAGTGCGCAAGGCTGGGGGTCGACGCCGAGCACGCAAGGAGGATGGTATGAAAGGGTTCGTTCCCGCCGTCGTGGCCCTCCTGTGGGCGGCCTCCGCTGCGGCCCAGGAGCCGAAGCCAAGCCCGACGCCTTCGCCGCAGAAGGAGGAGGACCAGACGGTGAAGCGCGAGGAGGTGGTCGTCGTGACCGCCTCCAAGACGGAAACCACCCTCGTCAACGCTCCCGCGACGCTGAGCGTGGTCACCGAGCAGCAGATCCTCACGTCCCCGGCGCAGAACTACGGCGACCTCCTGCGCTCGGTGCCCGGACTGAACGTCATCCAGCTCTCGGCCCGCGACATCCAGATGACCAGCCGGCAGAGCACGAACACGCTCGTCAACTCGCAGCTCGCGCTTCTGGACGGGCGGTCGATCTACCTGGACTTCTTCGGCCTGGTGCTCTGGGACTTCGTTCCGACCAATCCCAGCGACATCAAGCAGATCGAAGTCGTGCGCGGCCCGGCCTCGGCCGTCTGGGGCGCCAACGCCCTCACCGGCGTCGTGAACATCATCACCAAGTCGCCGCGCGAGGCGGCGGCGGGCCACGGAACCAGCCTGACGTTCAGCGGCGGCCTCATCGACCGCGACGCGTCTCCCGTCGGCCAGAAGCTCGACACCGGCAGCTCGTACAGCGCCTATTTCTCCACGAACCAAACGCCGAACGACAAGTTGTCGTATCGCATCGCGGGAGGCTTCTACCACTCCGACGCGTTCCCGCGGCCGGTCGGGCGCGTCCCGCCGGCCACTCATCCGCTCGATTCGAGCGTGATCGTGGGTGGTGGGGCGCCGCCGGCCTCCGGAGAGTTCCCCCCGTTCACCAACACCAATACCAACCAGCCGAAGCTCGACGTCCGCGTCGATCAGGAGGTTGGCGGCGGCGGCCGCATGACCTACAACGCGGGTATCGCGGGAACCAAGGGCATCATCCATACCGGCATCGGCCCCTTTAGCATCCTCTTCGACTCGGACAAGAAGTCCTACATGGGTTACGGGAAGGTTGGATACCTCAAGAACGCGTTCAAGATCGACGCCTTCGCCAACCTGGTGGATGCCGAGGCGCCGAACCTGTTCAGCACCGACCTGCAGGGCGTGCCCATCCTGCTCAGCTTCAAGACCAAGACCTTCGACCTCGAGGCCGGGAACAGGAACGTCCTCGGCGGGAAGCACATCCTGAGCTACGGCGGCAACGTGCGCCGCAACACGTTCGACATCTCGATCGCCCCCACTTCCAAGGACCGCACCGAGGTTGGGGCGTACTTCCAGGACGAGATCTACTTCGACCGCTTCCGATTCACGCTCGGGGCACGCGTGGACAAGTTCGGCAACCTCGACGACCCGGTCTTCTCACCTCGCATCACCGCCATGTACAAGCCGCTCGTGTCGCACTCGATCCGGCTGTCCTTCAACCGGGCCTTCCGGGCTCCCTCCGTCATCAACAACTACCTGGACGTGCGCATCAAGGCGCCCGGCGCCGACTTCCCGCTGGGCGCGGTCTGCCAGCTCGCGCCTCCGCTCTGCGCGGGCAACCCCGGCCTCGCGCGGCAGACCCTGGGGCTCGGCCCGCGCGCTATCGGCTCCGAAGTGGCGCGGGGCATCAGCCCCTCGATCGCCGAGCTGAAGGAGGAGTCGCTCAACGCCTACGAGGTGGCCTATACGGGCACCGTCGGCGGCCGCACCACGCTGGGCCTGGCCTTCTACATCAATGACAGCAACGACAACATCAACTTCGTGACCACGCCCGCGGTGGTCGCCTCGGTCGGCCTGCCCCCGGTTTATTCGCCGAGCAACCCGCCGCCGGGCTGGCCGTTCCCGCCCTCGCTGTTGGCCTTGCCGCCGATCAAGGCGGTCTTGGACCGCGTGCCGGCCACGTACGCGTACCTCAACCTCGGTCCGCTGCGGCAGAAGGGGTTCGAGGCCTCGCTGGACCACCAGTTCACGGACGACGTCAGCGGGTTCACGAACTACTCCTGGCAGGACGACCCCAAGCCGCTCGACCCCGATTCCGGCCAGCTTCGCTATGCCGTCTCGGAGCTGTCGGTGCCGCCGCACCACCGCTTCAATGCCGGCGTCAACCTCAACACGAAGCGCTTCCTGGGCAGCGCCTCCGTCAACTACGCGAGCCGGGCCTTCTGGAACGACGTCCTGGCTTCGCTGGGGTTCGACGGCTACACGGAATCGTTCACCATGGTCAACGCCAGCTTCGGGGTGCGGTGGGCGGACGGAAAGGTGACCACCACCATCAAGGGCACGAACCTGCTGAACGAGGACATCCGCCAGCACATCTTCGGGGATGTCATCAAGCGGACCCTGGTGGGCGAGGTCCGGTTTCAATTTTAGGAAATTCGGAGGGGTGCAGGGCTAACGACAGCACCCCCCCGCGCGCATACGCGCTCCCCCCCGAGTCGCTCGCTCGGGGGGACCCCTCGCTCGCTGCTACGGGCTCCGGACTAGTCGCGAGCTAAAACAGCGTATAGATGAACGGGGCGACCGCGGAGCCTTGGGTGAACACCACCAGCAGGCCGAGCAGGGCCAGCATCATGACGATGGGTCCGAGCCACCACTTCTTGCGGACCCGCATGAAGGTCCACAGCTCGCCGACGATGCCCAGCTTCTCTCGGGACTCTTCGAAAGCCATTTTGTATCTCCAGCCACAGGCTGCGCGAGCGGCGGGATTCATTCCCGACGCGAGCGCGGGGGGTCTAGGGGGGCGCGCCGCTAGCGCCCCCCTGAATCAAGAAGACTAATCCAGCTCGAACAAGGTCCGCCAGTCCACGTCCTCGCGCAAGGGCGGCTGCTCCTTCTTGTCGAGCAGGCAGTGGCCGAGGACGAGGTGATCCATGTTCGTGCGCATGAAACACAAATACGCGTCGTGGGGCGTGCAGACGATGGGCTCGCCCCGGACGTTGAAGGAAGTGTTGATGATGACCGGCACGCCCGTCAGCCGCTCGAACTCGCGGATGAGGTCGTAGTAGAGCGGGCTCGCCTCGCGGGTCACCGTCTGCAGCCGGGCCGAGTTGTCCACGTGGGTGACGGAGGGGATGCACCGCTTGCCCTCGCGGACCTGCGCGACGAGGAGCATGTAGGGGCTGTCGCAGTCGATGTCGAACCACTCCGACGCCTTGTCGGCCAGGACCGACGGCGCGAACGGGCGGAAGCCCTCGCGGAACTTGATCTTGATGTTGAGCGTGTCGCGCATCTTGGCGTCCCGGGGGTCGGCGAGGATGCTGCGGCCGCCCAGGGCCCGCGGCCCGAACTCCATCCGCCCCTGGAACCATCCGATGACGTTGCCGCCGGCGATGAGGCGCGCGGTCTCCCGCACCAGCTCGTCGTCCGCGAGCACGCGGTACTTCGCCCCCTGGCCGTCGAGGTACTGGCGGATCTCCGCGTCGTCGTAATCGGGTCCAAGGTAGGCGTGGGTCCACGCCGGCCCCCGCGGCTGCTTGCCGAGGGAGTTGTAGACGTAGTGGGCGACCCCCACCGCGCCGCCGGCGTCGCCGGCCGCGGGTTGCACGAACAGCTCCTTGAACGGCGTCTCCCGGATCACCCGTCCGTTGGCCACGCAATTGAGGGCCACGCCCCCCGCCATGCACAGCCGCGTCAGGCCGGATTCCCGGTGGATGTAGCGGGCCATGCGGAGCACGATCTCCTCGCACACCTTCTGGATGGAGGCGGCAATGTCGAACTCCCGCTCCGTCATCCACGTCTCGGGCTTGCGGGGAGGGCCCCCGAAAAACTCGCTGAAGCGGCCGTCGGTCATGGTGAGGCCGTAGTCGTACGAGAAGTACTTCATGTTGAGCTTGAACGACCCGTCCTCGTTGAGGTGCACCATCTCGCTCATGATGCGGTCGAAGTGGACCGGCTTGCCGTACGGCGCCAGGCCCATGACCTTGTACTCGGCGCTGTTGACCTTGAACCCCAGGTAGTACGTGAAGGCGCTGTAGAGCAGCCCCAGGCTGTGGGGGAAGCGGATCTCCTTGAAGAGCGTGATGTCGCTGCCCTTGCCCACGCCGAAGGAGGCGGTCGCCCATTCCCCCACGCCGTCCACGGTGAGGATGGCCGCCTCGTCGAACGGCGAGACGAAGAAGCAGGACGCGGCGTGGCTCATGTGATGCTCGGCGAAGAGGATCGGGCCCTTGTAGGGCCGCAGCTCCTTGCGGATGATCGCCGGCACCCAGAGCTTCTCCTTGATCCACACCGGCATCGCCTTGCGGAAGGAGCCGAAGGAACGGGGGAACGTGGCGATGTAGGTCGAAAGCATCCGTTCGAACTTCAGGAGCGGCTTGTCGTAGAAGCCGACCGCGTCGAGGTCGCCGGGCCCGATGCCCGCCTCCTTCAAGACGTACTTGACCGCCCGCGCCGGGAAGCTCTGGTCGTGCTTCTTGCGCGAGAGACGCTCCTCCTGGCAGGCGGCGACGACGACGCCGTCCCGGAGAAGGGCCGCCGCCGAGTCATGGTAGAAACACGAGATCCCGAGGACGTTCATGCTAGAACTGGTGCCGGGCGGCCGCGAGGGGTCCCAGCGGATTGGCCTCGTGCGACTTCCAGAAGGTCGGGTCCTTACCCGCCGACCGGTCGAGCAGGTCCGTTCCCTTGAGCTTCATGAAGAGGCTGACGGGCCCCACCGAGACGAGATAGACGATCGACAGCAGGACGGCGGTCCAGACCGCCCCTACGGCCTCTACCCCCTTGGTCCACCTGGAGTAAGCCTTGGAGCGGGGGGCGAAGCGCCGGAAAGCCAGCTCGATGAGCAATACGCAGCTGGCGAGGGTGAGCAGGGCCTTCGTGTGCGTGGGGAGGCTGGCCAGCCTGTGGCCGAGCCGGCTCAGCAGATCGACGACGCTCACTCTGCGTTCACCTCGGGTAAATCGAAACCGTAATGGTACCTGCCGGCTCCGCCAGGGTCAACGAGCGGGTGAGCGCAGGCGGGCGAGGAACGCGTCCGCGTCCCGCGTGTTGAGGACGTCCTCGCTCCGCAGCCAGCCGCGCCGGGCCTGGTCGACTCCATAGCGGAGGTTGGCGAACTCGTCGACGGCGTGGCTGTCGGTGGAGACCACGAACCGCACACCCCGCTGGCAGGCGGAATGGACGAGGGCGTCGGGCAGGTCCAGGCGGTCGGGCTGGCAGTTGATCTCGAGGGCCACTCCG
>Ga0184632_10000960_pt1 | contig 11611 bp, 11 predicted proteins | sample PLM31_50_b1_FD_133153 | JGI IMG/M metagenome (GOLD analysis project Ga0184632, IMG submission 133153) | Groundwater sediment microbial communities from an aquifer in East River, Colorado, USA - PLM3-1_50_b1 | ecosystem: Environmental > Terrestrial > Soil > Riparian zone | place: USA: East... | reverse complement strand
TGCGCGACGGCGCGGCCGTGGTCGTTGTTGTGGCGGCGGCCGGCTATCCGACGGCGGCCAGGACAGGTGACGTCATCCTCGGGGCGCAGATTGATGGCGTACTTCACTCTGGTACAGCCCGAGACGACAACGGTGTCACGCTCTCCGCTGGGGGCAGGGTCGTCGGTTGTACGGGCGTTGGCCCCGACCTGGCGAGTGCGCGCATTCGCGCGTACCAATTGGTTGGCCAGATCAAGCTTGACGGCGCGCACTACCGGTCCGACATCGCCCTCGCTGCTGTCGAGGGCCGCGTTCGCCCACCCGCCTGACCGAGCCGTCAGGTAAGTGGGCGTCCACAGTCGATGGCCGCCCCGGATCAACTGTGGGCCTCGGCGCCTCCGGTGAGTCGCCACGGGCCGTCCGGATCGAGCTCGACGATGACAGCCGCGAGCTGCGGTGGTTCGATCCGGTCGGGCAGCTGTGCGACCTCGACCCGGCCCAGCCAGGCGTGGGCGACCAGGTTCTCTTTCTCGTCCTCATGGAGGCCACGCGGGCTCAGCGCGGGCCGACTAGTTGAGAACCGGGCGAGGAAGAACGGCTCAGGCCCGACGAAGCGCTTACCGTTCCACTTCGTGTCCCGGTCGACGATCACGGGCCGTTCGATGATCGCGCCCGGGTCGAGGCCGGTCTCCTCCGTCAGTTCCCGTCGGGCCGCCGCAACCGGCGTCTCGCCAGGCTCAATTCCACCGCCCGGCGGCTCCCAGAGCAGGTCGCCGTCGGACGGATCCCGCCACATCAGCATCAGAACCCTGGACTGTGCATCGAGGCAGACGATCCGTACGGCCGGTCGCGAGGCGATCTCCACGCGCGGAGGTTAATATTCACCTCCCATCGCGGGCAACCCGACACGCTGCGAGTTCCGTTTGACCAGCGAGAGGCGAGGAGGTGACGGGTGGCGGCAGACGAGATGGGCTACCGGGACTACGTGGCCCACCGGATGGATGGGCTGCGCCGCACCGCGTACCTGCTCTGCGGGGACTGGCACATGGCCGACGATCTTGTCTCCACCGCATTGGTGAAGTTGCTGCGGCATTGGCGGCGAATCTCTGTGATGGAGCAGCCCGACGCGTACGTGCGGCGGATGCTGCTTCGGGCCTGGCTCGACGAGAAGCGCCGGCCGTGGCGTCGGGAGCATGCGACCGCAGTTCTCCCCGACCGCGCTACCGCAGTGGCCGACTCCGCGGAGCGGCTCACCATCCTCGCCCACCTCGCCGAACTGCCACCGCGCCGCCGGGCCGTGCTGGTCCTGCGGTACTTCTGTGACCTCTCGGTCGCAGAAACGGCGGAGGCGCTCGGATGCAGCGAAGGCACGGTCAAGAGCCAGACGGCGCGGGCGCTGGACGCCCTGCGGGCCCGGCTGGTCAGCGTCCCGACGATGGAGGAGTAATGGATCATCTCAGCGAGTCCCTGCGCCTGGCGGCGGCTGAGCCGCCCCCATCCGGCATCGATCTCGACGGCCTGATCGAGGGCGAGGACCGCGCCCGTCGCCACCGGCAATGGTTCGTCGCGGGGGGAGCCGCCGCGCTGGTCATGGTCGCGGTCGTCGCCACGGTTGCCGTTGCCGGAGGGTTGGTGCCGAGGAGTGCCGGGTACGGAGTAGGCGGCGCCGGGCCAGCGGCGACGTCGACGAAGCCGGATCCGGGCGGGCAACCCGAGGCGCTGGGAAAATGCACCGCCGTCCTGCCCACACCGACGTCGACGTCGCCCACGGACCCCGGCAAACGGCAGGTGGACAATGCCCCGACCCTCAAACCGGCACCGACAGAGCCCAGGAAAGAGGCGATTCTGCGCCTTAGCACCGTGCTCAATCGTGCGCTGCCGACGGTGCTGCCGGCCGCGAACTTCGCCGACGAGGTTCACCCGAACTGTGCGCAGATCCAGTTCGCGCCGGACGTCTACCCGGCGCTCTACTACGCCAGCATGGTGGTCAAGGACACGGCCGGCGTCGGCTCGATCACGGTCATGATTTCCCAGGCCCACGAGGGAGCGGAGAACGACTTCGGGCGCGGCCAGGACCCTGGGTCTGGGCTTTACGACTCCCACGAGGTAAGGACCGACGGGACGATGGTGGGTTGGCTCAGCGGGGCGCCCGGCGAGGGCAGCCAGGTCGGCGTCCTCCGCAAGGACGGGACCTATTTGACGCTTCTCTCGCAAAATGAAAACAAACCTGGCGACACGAATCCGATCCGACCGACGCCGCCGGCCACCGCTGAGCAGCTCATCGCCATCGGCACCGACCCGGGCCTGACGCTCTACCCATAAGTGTCCACTATGGTCACCCGCGACCGGCGAGGTCGCGGGTGACCACTTTGCCCGTTGCGTTGCGGGGTAGTTCGTCGAGGAAGACAACGTCCCGAGGTACGCAATATCGGGCGAGCTTGTGCCGGACGTACGCGCGGACGTCATCCGCGTCGAGCTTCGCGCCGTCCCGAATCACCATGTACGCGGCGAGGCGCTGACCAAACTCATTGTCCGGCACTCCGACGACGGCGACTTCACGTACTAGCGGCAGGGCGGCGAGGAGGTCCTCGACCTCGTGGGGGAACACGTTCTCGCCGCCGGACACGATCATGTCGTCCTCGCGACCGTCTACATAGAGCAGACCGGCCTCGTCCACGTGGCCAACGTCGCCGGTTCCGAGCAGGCCGCCTCGCATCTCCGTGCCGCCTCCCGACGTGTAACCCTCGAACAGCATGGCGTTTCCCACGAAGATCCGCCCGACGTGTCCGGTTGGGACGTCGCGGCCATCCCGGTCCAGGATGGCCACTCGGGTGCCGCGCGGTGGTCGGCCGGCCGTGCCGGGTGCGGTGCGCAGCTCGGCGGGGGTGGCGATGCTCGCCCACGACGCCTCGGTCGACCCGTAGAGGTTGTAGAGCACGTCCCCGTACGCGTCCATGAACCTCGCTGCCAGCCCACCAGGCAGCGACGACCCGCTGGCGGCGACGACCCGCAGATCCGTTAGCACAGGCTCGATCTCGAGCAGCCGTTGAAGCATGACCGGCACGACGAACAATGCCGTGGCTCGGTTGTCGACGATCGTTCGCAGCGCGGTGGGCGGGTCGAATCGTCGCTGGAGCACGATGGTCGCGGAGAGCGCGAAGGCCATCTGCAGCGCCGCGTAGCCCCAGGTGTGGAAGAGCGGTGCCGAGATCACTACTCGCTCGCCGGCGCGCAGCGGGATCCGGGAGATGATCGACGCGAGCGCACCCATCCCGGGAGGGACCGGGCGGAGCGCCCCCTTTGGCGCGCCGGTCGTGCCTGAGGTCATCACGATCGTCCGTCCGTCGCTGCGCGGCCGGCGCAGGGAGCCGGCGGGCGTGGACGCGATCAGTTCCTCCACACTGGACATCGAGAGTCTGATGACCTCGGGAGCCACGCCACTCACAAGGTCGGTGAACTCCGCGTCGTGGCAGAGGAGGTGCAGATCCTGCTGCTCTGCGACGGTGGTGAGCTGGGGCATACTCAGGCCGGTGTTGATGAGCACAGGGTCGGCGCCGAGCGCGGACGCGGCCACCATGACCTCGACCATGCCGCCGTGGTTGCGGCAGAGTATCCCGACGCGGTGGCCGGCCCGCAGTCCCGCAACACGCTCGAGCCCACGCGCCAATCGGTCCGTGCGGCCAACGAGCGCCCGGTAGGTAAGGGACCCCCGTTCGTCGATTACCGCCGTCCGATCGGGAACGCGCGCCGCGGATCCACGCAGCTCGCCGGCGAGCGTGTACCCCCAGGTGCGCAGCGCGACGATCTGCTGGAGCATCCGATCTGGACGCCCGAGGGTGATCAGCCCTTGCCGCGCCAGGGTGGCGAGCGCGAAGCGCAGATCGTGCGGCATGGGCGGCGGCATGGGCGGCGGCATGGCGGCTCAGCGCAGTTGCAGGCCTGAGATTGCGCGGGCGATCACGAGGCGCTGGATCTCGCTGGTTCCCTCGAAGATCGTGTAGATCTTCGCGTCGCGATACCAGCGCTCGACCGGGTGCTCGCGCAGATATCCGGCTCCGCCGAGGATCTGCACCGCCTTCTCCGTGACGGCTACGGCGACCTCGCCGGCCTTGAGTTTCGACATCGAACCCTCACCGGCCTCGAAGCTCTGATTGTTGCGGCCCATCCAGGCGGCCCGCCAGACCAGAAGCCGGGCGGCGTCGATCTCGGTGCGCATGTCGGCGAGGGCGAAGGCGATGCCCTGGTTCTCGATGATTGGCCGTCCGAATTGGACACGCGTGCGGGCGTAGTCCAGCGAGTACTCGTACGCGGCGCGGGCGATGCCCAGCGCCTGAGCGCCGACGGTCGGCCGCGAGAGTTCAAAGGTCCGCATCGCGGCCTGACCTGTCGCACGCTGCCCCGTCCGGGCGCGGTCCAATCGTGCCTCGAGCGCGTCGCGCCCGCCGAGCAAACAGGATCCCGGAAGGCGCACGTCATCGAGAAAGACGTCGGCGGTGTGCGAGGCGCGCAGCCCGAGCTTGCGCAGCTTCTTCGTGCCAACGAGGCCGGTCGTACCCGGTGGCACGACGAACGCGGCCTGGCCGCGCGAGCCCAGCGTCGGATCCACCGACGCGGTCACGACGTGGACGTTGGCGATGCCACCGTTGGTGGCGTAGGCCTTCTGACCATTGAGGACCCATTCGTCGCGCGCCTCGTCATACTGGGCCCGGGTCCGTATGGCGCCCACGTCCGACCCAGCCTCAGGCTCGGTCGAGCAGAACGCCGCCACCTTCGGATCGGCCGCGTCACCGAAGCACTGAGGCACAAACTCAACCATCTGATCGGGCGTGCCCGAGCCGTAGATGGCCGCGACCGCAAGTCCAGTGCCCATAATGGACATTGCGATGCCCGCATCACCCCAGAAGAGCTCCTCGCTGGCGATGCAGAGCGAGAGACCGCTCGGATCGGCGTAGCAGTTGGCGAGGAAGTCGAAGCCGTATAGCCCGACCTTCGCCGCCTCCTGGATCAGCGGCCACGGCGTCTCTTCGCGTTCGTCCCACTCCGCGCCGGCGGGGCGGACGACCTCGGCGGCGAAGCCGTGCACCCAGTCGCGCAGCTCCCGCTGCTCCTCGGAGAGGTGAAGCGAAAAACCGAAGCGTTGATCGCCTCCGGCGAAGCCTTGCATCTGTCAGCCCTTTGGCAGGTCGAAGAGGTTGGCGAGGTTGGCAGCGAGGCCGAGGTCGCCCTTGGCCTTGAGCTTGCCGGTCATGAACATCATCATCGGGTTCGCGCTGCCGGAGATCAGCTGCAGGAAGTCCACGCCGTTGATCGTCACGGCAAGCTTGGGCTCGGCGTCGGCACGCGGCGAGAGCGTGCACGCGCCGTCGGCGATGACGAGCTCATACGAGTCGGTGCCGCCGTCCGGTCGGCCGGTGATGTTCCAGTGAATGACTGCGTTGGTGGAGCCGGCACGGTCCGCGCGGAATTGGGCCGGGAAGCGGGCGAAGATCTCGTCGAGGATCTTGCCGCGGCTGTCGCTGGCCAAAACCGCCTCAAGCTGGTCCTTCGACGCCGACTTGACCATCTTGGTGAACTCGGCGGGGTCGACCGACGAGAAGTCGGCGGGGTCGAACTCGGTCACGGGAATCCTCCGTACGTCCGCGATAACTTACTCGCGCGTAACCTTACCCAAGAGTAGGTAAGCTGTCCAGCATGCACGCTGAACCGTCCTTCCGCCGCCTGCCCCGAGCGGTGCGTGAGCAGCAGATGCTAGACGCCGCGGTGAAGGTGTTCTCCCGCCGCGGGTATCACGCGGCCGGCGTTGATGAGATCGCGGAGGCGGCGGGGATCTCCAAGCCGATGGTCTACGCCTACCTCGGCACGAAGGAGGAGCTCTTCATCGCCTGCCTGCACCGAGAAGGCGTACGGCTGATGGAGGCGATCGCGGCGGCCGCCGGCGAGGGCCTGGCTCCCGACGAGCAACTCTGGCGCGGGCTCAGAGCCTTCTTCGGTTTCGTCGCCGGGCATCGCGACGGCTGGACCGTCCTATATCGACAAGCGAGGGGGCAGGAGCCGTTCGCCGAGGTTCTCGCCCAGTTGCGCGCCCGCATGTCGGAGCTGGTTTCCGGAATGCTGGCACGGGCAAGCGCGGTGGCCGGACTGGAGGCCCGCGCCGACGAAGTGGCGACGACGGGGTACGCCCTGGTAGGCGCCGCCGAGGCATTGGCGGACTGGGTTGTGGAACACCCGGACGAGGAACCCGATGTCACCGCGACGCGGCTGATGAATGTGGTCTGGATGGGCGCCGGTGCGCTGCTTCGTGGCGAGGCGTGGCGCCAGCGAGCGTAGCCGTCGCCAAGCCATCGGGATAACCTGGGCGTATGTCGCTGACAACGGGGTTGGGGCCGTTCGGGCAGCGGCCGTGAGTTCCTTCGTTCCAACCCTCGTCCCCCGAGGCGCCGCTAGATTTGGTCACCGCTCAGGTGCGGCCGGCCGGACTTTGCGTCATGCAGCCCGAATCGCCATCCGCCATGGGCGTGGCGGGTTGTCGAGAATGCCACCGTGGCCGGGAGTAGTACGGGCAGCTTGAACGCCACGTCCACGGTGAAGCTCTCCGGTAGTCGACCCTCGAGGGCGGCCAAGCAGCGCGCTTTGCTCCACATTCCGTGTGCGATCCGCCGTGGAAACCCGAACGCCCTCGCGGCGATCGTCGAGGTATGGATCGGATTGCGGTCGCCGGAGACTTCCGCGTACGCCGCACCAACCTGTACGGGCACTCGCCAGACTGCCGCGGCGGGTGGCGGCTCCATCCGCGCCCGCGCATCGCGCCGCTCGCGGCTCTGGCCAGACCGACGCAGGTACGACGAACGCCCGCGCCACACCACCGCGCCGTCCACTGTGGCGGTTGCCACGACGTCGATCGCTCGCCCCCGTTCATGCTCGCGGAGGTCTGCGGCCCGCACGGCGATATCGAGCCGTTCGTCCGCGGTCACCGGCCGCACCTGCTCGATCGTGTTCTGGATGTGCACCAGGCCGATCAGCGGGAAGGGGAAGTCGGGGCGAGTCATCAACTCCAGGCTCAGCGGGAACGCCAGCAGATGTGGATAGGTGGCCGGCAGCATGTCCGACAGCCGGAAGCCGCATACTCGTGCGTAGCGCGCAAGATGCTCCCGATCGACGCCAACGTCACGAACGATTAGCTCGGTCTCGGGCAGCCTGTCACCGCGCGTGCCACCACCTATCCGGCCGCGCACCGCCCCGGCGATAGCGCGCCTCATCAGCCGGCCGACGTCGGGCACTCCGCTGAGCTCTTCGATCGCCACGCCTCTCACCTCCCACGATCGCGGTGATCATGATGTGAACGTCGCATAATAGCGTCGATCATGACTTCCAGGTCATGATCGACGGGATCTTGTTAGGCGCCCAGGAGGGACTGGCCGCAGACGCGGACGACGTTGCCGGTCACGCCCCCGGAGCCGGGCGACGCGAGCCACGCGATCGTCTCGGCCACGTCGACCGGCAGCCCGCCCTGCGACATGCTGTTCATCCGCCGCCCCGCCTCGCGGATCATCATGGGCATCTTGGCGGTCATCGCCGTCTCGATGAACCCCGGCGCGACCGCGTTGACGGTGGTGCTCCACTTCGCCAGTACCCGTGCCTGTGACTGGACCAGGCCGATCACGCCGGCCTTGCTGGTCGCATAGTTGGTCTGGCCCCGGTTCCCCGCGACGCCGCTCACGGACGATACGGCGACGATCCGACCATCGGCGCGGATGAGCTTCTCGCCGAGCAGGACGTCGTTGACCCGCTCCTGCGCGGAGAGATTGACATCCAGCACCGAGTCCCACTGGTCCTCGCTCATCCGACCCAGCGTCTTGTCCCTGGTGATTCCCGCGTTGTGGACCACAATGTCGACGCCGCCGTGCCTCGATGACATATGGTCGGCCAACGTTCGCGGAGCGTGGCCGGCGGTGAGGTCGAGTTGCACCGCCTCGCCGCGCAGGCTGTTCGCCACAGCGGCGAGCGCGTCTCCGGCGGCCGGCACGTCAAGGCACACGACGTGCGCGCCGTCTCGGGTGAGGACCTTCGCGATGGCCTCGCCGATTCCGCGGGCGGCGCCGGTGACCACCGCGACCTTGCCCTCGAGCGGGCGCTCCCAGTCGACCGGCGTGGTCGGCGCCGCTGGCGAGATCCGGATCACCTGGCCCGAGACGTACGCAGACTTGGCCGACAGCAGGAATCGCAGCGTTGACTCCACATTGGGCTCAGCGTCGCGGGCGACGTAGACGAGTTGGGCCGTCGTGCCTCGGCCGAACTCCTTGCCGACCGAACGGACGAAGCCTTCGAGAGCGCGCTGTGCGGTCGCCTCCGCGGGTGAGGGGCACTGCTCCGGCGGTGAACCGAGCACGATCACCCGCCCGCACGGCTGCGTCGACCGAGCGAGCGGGTGGAAGAAGTCATAGAGCCCCCGAAGTGCGCCCGAGTCGGTTAGACCTGTCGCGTCATACACCAGCCCGGCTAGTCCGGCCAGTCCGGCCAGCCCGGCGTCGACCGACGCCGCCGGTGAGTCGAGCACATCGACCCCGGCGCCGCGAAGGATCTCGCTCACCGGCGCGACGAGCCGGCCCGCTCCGCCAACGGCGACAGGCGCCTTGACCAGCGGATCGCCGGGCCGGTAGCGCCGCAGGCGGGGTGGATCCGGCAGTCCAAGCCGCTGCACGATCGCCCGGCCGGCACCGGAGTTCGCGAAACTGGTGTAACGGTCACTCATGGCGATAGCCTACTCGTGAGTAGGTTAGGAGGTCGACCGATGCAGGCACGTCGCGTCGCCGTTATCGGCGGCAACCGCATCCCGTTCGCTCGCTCCAACGGCCCGTACGCCCATGCATCTAACCAGGACATGCTGACCGCGGCGTTGGACGGTCTGGTGGCTCGCTTTGGTCTCGCGGGTCAACGAATGGGCGAGGTCGTCGCCGGCGCGGTGCTCAAGCACAGCCGTGACTACAACCTCACTCGCGAGTGCGTCCTCGGTTCTCGACTCGATGCGCATACGCCCGCGTACGACATCCAGCAGGCCTGCGGCACCGGCCTGGAGGCGACGATCGCCGTTGCCAACAAGATCGCCCTCGGCCAGATCGAGGTCGGCGTCGCGGGCGGTGTGGATACCACCTCGGACGCGCCGCTCGCCATGAACGAGGAACTGCGCCAGGCGATGCTTGAGCTCAACCGGGCGCGGTCGCTGGGCGACCGACTCAAGGCCGCCGCGAAGCTCAACCCGGTACGGGCATTCAAGCCCGACATCCCGCGCAACGCCGAACCGCGCACCGGCTTGTCGATGGGTGACCACGCCGCGATCACCGCCCGCGAGTGGGGAATCGATCGGGCCTCGCAGGACGAACTGGCTCTCGCATCGCATCGGGGCCTGGCGGCGGCCTACCAGCGCGGGTTCTTCGATGACCTGATGACGCCGTACCTGGGGTTGGCCCGCGACCAGAATCTGCGGGAGGACACGACGCTGGAGAAGCTGGCTGGGCTGACACCCGTCTTCGGTACCCGTGGTCCCGGTGTCGCTGAGGCAACGATGACGGCGGGCAACTCCTCCGCGCTGTCCGACGGTGCGTCGGTGGTACTGCTCGCCACTGAGGATTGGGCGAATGAGCACCGCCTCCCGGTGCTTGCCTGGTTCGCCGCGAGCGAGACGGCCGCGGTGGACTATGTGCACGGCGGGGAGGGTTTGCTCATGGCCCCGGCGTACGCCGTGCCGAGGCTCCTGGCTAGGGCGGGCGTGACGCTGCAGGACTTCGACTTCTACGAGATCCACGAGGCGTTCGCGTCGCAGGTGCTCGCGACCTTGAAGGCGTGGGAGGATGCCGACTTCTGCAAGACCAAGCTCGGGCTCGACGCTCCACTAGGGACTATTGACCGGGCCAAGCTCAACGTCAACGGCTCGTCGCTCGCGGCTGGCCACCCGTTCGCTGCGACCGGAGGCCGGATCGTGGCGACCCTCGCGAAGCTTCTCGCCGAGAAAGGGGAGGGGCGCGGCCTGATCTCGATCTGCGCCGCCGGCGGCCAAGGCGTGACCGCGATCCTCGACCGCTGAACGCCCGCCGGCCTTCGTCGATCTAGGGTGCAGTCGCGTGGTTGGAGGTCGACTCACGCGACTATCCCCTAGATCCACGAGCGAGGGCAGGCGAGACTCCCCAATAAGCGTTTGACAGTGAGCGCCCGACAGACCTAGACTCCCAAGCATGTCTTTGGGAGATGAGAGCGACCGGGTAACCGCCCAGCTACGGGCGCTCGCACACCCTGTCCGACTGCGGATCCTCTCCCTCCTCACCGGGGCGCCGATGACCGCGGCCGAGATCGCGCGGGAGCTCAACCTGACCCACGCCAACGTGAGCTACCACCTGCGCCAACTCCACGCCGCCGGCACGATCGAGGCGGCCGGGGAAGAGCACATCCGGGGTGGCGTGGCCAAGCGCTACCGATACAACGTCGAGCGTGATCTCAAACCCTCGCCAAGCACGGGCACTGGCAGCAATATCCCGCAGCGGCGGGCGGTCTACGCGGCGCTCGCGACGGAGCTTCGCCGCCGGGCCAGGCACCTCAAACACAGTCCCGGCCGCGGCCTTCTCACGGACGCCGAGCTGTGGGTCGACCCGGAGACCTGGGGTGAGATCAGGACCCGGGTCGAGGTCGCCTCTAACGCCCTGCACCGCGCGGCCAAGCCTCCCCGGTCGCCCGGCGCGATCCGGGTCAACGCCACCATCGCTCTCTTCGAGATGGAGCCCGACTCGTGAGGAACACATTGGCTCCGCTGCGCCACGCACCCTTCCGTTATCTTGCATCCGGCCGCGTCGTAACGATGCTCGGCAGCGCCGTCGCGCCGATCGCGCTCGCCTTCGCTGTCCTGGACCTGACCGGCTCGGTAAGCGACCTTGGCCTCGTCGTGGGTGTCCGGTCCTTGATGATGGTGGTGTTCATCCTCTTCGGTGGCGTCGTGGCGGACCGCCTTCCGCGCCAGCTTGTCATGGTGGTCTCGAGCGTGCTCGCTGCCGCGAGTCAGGGCGCGGTCGCCACGCTTGTGCTCACCGACACCGCCACGATCCCAAGACTCCTCGCCCTCGCCGCCGTCAACGGGATCGTCAGCGCCTTCGCCTTCCCGGCCGCCGCCGCACTCATCGCGCAGACAGTGCCCGAGGAGATCCGCAGGCAGGCCAATGCGATCAACCGGCTCGGCATCAACGCCGCGATGATCGTCGGGGCATCGGTCGGCGGGCTGCTGGTGGCCGCGATCGGGCCCGGCTGGGGCCTGGCCATTGACGCGGTCACCTTCGCCATCGCGGCCTGCCTCTTCGCGCTGGTGAGGGTGCCAACGTATCGGGACAGGTCGGCGCCACGCGCGAGCACGTTGCGGGAGCTGCGCGACGGTTGGCGGGAGTTCGTATCACGTACCTGGGTCTGGGTGGTCGTGCTCGGCTTCTGCTTCTTCAATGCGGCCGAGATCGGCGCGGTGCAGGTTCTCGGCCCCGCCGTGGCCGACGAGACGATAGGCCGGCGGCTATGGGGAATCGTGCTCGCCGCGCAGACGACGGGCATGGTGGTGGGCGCGATCATCGCGATGCGGGTCCAGGTCCGCCGGCTGCTCCTGCTC
>Ga0184632_10000959_pt1 | contig 11615 bp, 12 predicted proteins | sample PLM31_50_b1_FD_133153 | JGI IMG/M metagenome (GOLD analysis project Ga0184632, IMG submission 133153) | Groundwater sediment microbial communities from an aquifer in East River, Colorado, USA - PLM3-1_50_b1 | ecosystem: Environmental > Terrestrial > Soil > Riparian zone | place: USA: East... | reverse complement strand
TCAAGGCGCCGACCGGGGCCGCGGCCGGCGCCGAGATCCTTGGCGTCATCGAGGCACGACTGGCCATCAACGGTGGGCATCCCATCGACCGGCGACCGCTGGCCGATGCCGAGGGCGCCGGGCTGGTCGAGCGGTTCGATCCCTACGAGGGTTACGAGCGCTTCGTGCGGCGGGTCGACGGCCGCCTCGGCGTCATCGCCCCACCCGAGCGCGGTAGCATGACGGCCACGCAACCGATCGCCGTGTTGCGCGGCACGGCGCCCGATATCGATCGTGTTCGCGACCTCATCGAGCGCTGCGCTGAAGCGGGAGGCTGAGTGACGACGACCGCCGGGCCCGGCGCGCCCACGACCATCGTCTTCGGCACCGACGGCTGGCGGGCGCGGATCGCCGACGAGTTCACGTTCGAGAACGTGCGCCGCTGCGCGGACGGCGTCGCGCACTACGTCATCGGGCAGGGCGCGACCGCCAGGGGCGTTGTGGTCGCGTACGACCGGCGGTTCGCGTCGGAACACTTTGCCGCGGCCGCCGCCGAGGTGCTGCTCGCCCACGACATCCCGGTCGCGATGGCCGCCACCGCCGTTCCGACCCAGATGAGCTCGTTCGAGGTCGTCCAGCGCGGCGCGGCGGCCGGGATCGTCATCACCGCGAGCCACAACCCGTGGGTCGACAACGGGTTCAAGGTCAAGGCCCCGACCGGCGCGGCGGCCGGCCACGAGATCCTCGCCGTGATCGAGGCGCGACTGGCCCTCAACGGTGGCCACGAGATCGAGCGACGCCCCCTCGACGATGCCGAGGAAGCCGGGCTGGTCGAGCGGTTCGACCCCTACGACGGCTACCAGCGGTTCGTCCGGCGGACGGTCGACCTCGACGCCCTGCGCGACGCCGATATCGACGTCCTCGTCGATCCGCTCTACGGCGTCGGGGCCGGCTGGATCCCTCGACTGCTCGGCGGCGGCAGGATCCGTATCCACGAGATCCACCAGGAGCGGAACCCGTACTTCGGTGGGATCAATCCGGAGCCGATCCGGCCCAACGTCGACGAGGCGCTCGCGCTGGTGGCAGCCGGTGGTTACGACCTGGCGCTGCTCCTCGACGGCGACGCCGACCGGGCCGGCGCGGCCGACGAGCAAGGGACGTTCATCCACCAGCTCCAGGTCACCGGACTGCTGATGTATTACCTCGCCGAGCATCGAGGCTGGCGCGATCCCGTCGTCGTCAGCGTGAACAACACCTCGATGGCGGCGCGGCTCGGCGAGCGCTACGGGATCGCGACGTACGAGACGCCGGTCGGGTTCAAGTTCATCGGTCCGAAGATGATCGAGACCGGCGCGATGATGGGCGGCGAGGAATCGGGCGGGTTCGGGTTCGGTATGCACCTGCCGGAGCGCGACGGCATCTATGCCGACCTGTTGCTGCTCGATCTGTTCCTCCGCGAGAAGGCGGCGGGACGCTGGCCGGTCTCTCGCGCGATCGCCCATTTCCATGACATCGCCGGGCCGTCCTTCTACCGTCGCATCGACGTCCACGTCGACCGCGCCGAGTATCCCGAGGTGAAACGGCGGCTCCTCGTCGATCTCGCAGCGGACGGCCCGACCGAGCTGGCCGATGAGCCGATCGTCCGGACCATCGCCCTGGACACCAGGGACGGGTACAAGTTCTTCGTCGATGACGGATCGTGGCTGCTGATCCGCGCGTCCGGCACGGAGCCGCTCGTGCGCGTCTACACAGAGGCGACCTCGCCCGAGCGTCAGGAGGCCATGCTCGTCGCCGGTGAGCGGCTGGTTCGCGGGACGTGACGGAGCCGGCTCCGGGCGCCAGCGCGCCCTCGCCTGAGGGACGCCGCGTCGACAAGCCCTGGGGCCACGAGCTGATCTGGGCCCACACCGAGCGGTATGTCGGCAAGATCCTCGTCATCGAGACCGGCAAGCGGCTCTCGCTGCAGCGACACGAGGTGAAGGACGAGTCGATCCTCGTCCGTGCCGGTCGCCTTCGCCTCTACCTCGAGGACGACGAGGGCGTCGTCCGCGAGCACCAGCTCGGTCCTGGCGAGCATCGGCGGATCCCGACCGGGCGTATCCATCGGTTCGAGGCGATCGAGCGGTGCGAACTGATCGAGGTCTCGACGCCGGAGCTCGATGACGTCATCCGGCTGGAGGACGACTTCGGCCGGGAGGGGACGAACGCGCCCTGAGTGGGGGACGATTCGGGGATGACCGCGGGGGGCGCGGGGTGTAGGCTTGGGACACGCGACCGCCACCACCGGTCGAAGGTGCATGACCGGACGGCGGCCTCGTCAGCGCCCCTCGGGCGACGGAGGTTCGGCACGATGCACAGCTCCCTGATCGGCAAGGTCGAGAAGGCGAATCGCTATGCGCGAGAGCTCGATCGGATCACCATCGATCGTCTTTCGCTCACCTTCCGTGGCGACAACGACACCCATCGTGTCGCCCTCGATGCCGGTCAGTGGCGTTGCACCTGCCATTACTTCGAGAGCTGGGGATCGTGCGTCCACCTCCTGTCCTTGCAGAAGGTCTTCGGGGTCATGCTGCCCGACGAGGCGCAAGTCTCCATCTTCTCCTCCGGACAATCAGTAGCGTCCTAAACATGACGCCGGAACGCCCCGAGCGGGCGTTGCCGGCTCCGCGCACTCCCTCACGCACGTTGGCGTGCGCTCGCTCGTGTGCTCGCCGGCGAATCCTCGGGCAGATGGCTCGCAGGAGCGTCGCCTCTGCCCTCGGAGCGTTCGGCGATCAATCGACGGCGAGCTGCCAGAAGTAGCTCGCATTCGCGGCGGCGTTCGCGAATACGACGTGGACTTCGACCGTCCATGTCCCGGGCTCGGGCGCCATGAACCGCGGTCGGCCCGATCCCTGACCGAGCGCCGTTGCGTCGGCGGGGCCATCGGCCGTCGAAGGCACTGATCGCGCAGACCACGTGGCGATGGTCGACTCGGGCCGGAACGACACGGCCAGCGGCTCGCCCGAGCCGACCGCGATGCGGGTCCCGGGGAGCCACGGACTGTCTGAGCCGCCATCTCCCCAGACATAGGTCCCGAGCTGGCCATCGGTCGGATCGCCGCCCTCCGCGGCCAGGGCGGCAGCCGGCGGGACGGCGGCGATCGTCCCGCTCGCCGGGATCGACCCCTCCCCGGACGGGGTCGCCGGGACGGCGGTGGCGGCGACCGGCGATGACGAGGGCGAAAGGACTGTCGGGCGGGCGGGAATCGAGCAGGCCGCGACGGCCGACGCGATGACGAGTCCCACGCTCGCGATCCAGAGCGACGAGCGGCCGGGGAGACACTGCATCACCGGAAACCTCCTGGGTCAACCTTCGGTCGACAGCGGACAGATATAGGTGCACGGCATGACGAGGACCTGGACCGTCGGGCTGATGTCACCGCGCAGCCCCTCGGTTGTAGGCGTCGAGAAGACGGCTCGATAGTCGGCGTTCGCATGCAGTGCGATCGAGGCCGTGTAGGTCCCGGTCGGGGAACCCGAGGTCATCGTCGCGATCGTCGACCACGTCGCTGAACCCGAGAGCCGCTGCTGGAGCCTGACCGTGCGCTTTGCGAGCCACTGGGCGCTGAGCCGCCCATAGGTGGTGTTGGTGACGGTGCGCAGGGTCGAGGTGAACGTCACCACGCCGCCGTCGCCGACGAGCGAGGAACTCGCCCCGAGCGTGAGGACCGTGACCAGGTCGAGACAGGTCGAGATCGGAGACGACGAGAGCGGGATGTCGTACTGGACCTGGAGCGTCGCCGTGTCGCATGGCCCGAAGGCGTGCATGTTCCAACCGACCTTCGGCCGGGTCCGGGAGAACGTCTGCACGACGGCGTCGGTGTAATCGCTCTCGTCGGCGTAGTTGAGGTGGTGGTCGAGGATCTCGACATGGCCGAACTCATCGAGGGCGATGGTCTCGGCGTCGTAGCAGCCGTTCGTCGGCGTCGACTGCATCTGGCACCAGCGGAGCGTGCCCCAGTCGTAGGCGCGGCCGTGCTCGCGAAGCCACATGGTGAAGGTGTCCGGCGCGGTCCGCGTGAAACAGCCGATGCCGTTCACGCCGCACGTCCCGGTGCCGTAGCCGATCGAGCTGGCGCCCGTGCTGCTGTAGGCGAATATCGCCGCGCGGGACGCGCGGCTCTCGCCGACGTCCGTCGCCGCGGCCCGAATGGCGGTCTTGATCGCGGTGGGTGGTTCGTAGCCAGTCCGCCAGCGGAACTGGAGGACTTCATCCTGCGAGAAGCGCCCACCGCCGAGGATGGGATCGGGTCCGTGGGCGAGGGCCGGCCCAGCGAGGGCGACCAGCAGACTCATCGAAAGACCGGTCGCTGCGATCCGTCGGTGGCGCTGGATCGAGATCATCGCTGCACCTCGTAGAAGGGGACGACGCGATCGTCCGAGACATGTCGGAGCAGGGCCCCAACAGGCCCCGCGATCGGCAAGCGGCCATCCGGGCCGAATGCGATCCAGCCCGCTGGCACTTCGGCGGCGCTAGCGGCCCAGGCCGGGCCTGCGATCAGCCGTCGACCGGCCCGATCAGCGGGCAGGACCCGCCCGGCCGAGCCGTCCAGGCCGATCGACGCGACGCTGCTGCCGTCAGCGTCCCGCTCGTACACGAGCACGTGACGACCCCGTGCGTCGCGCGTCAGCACGGCTTTGCCGGCCGACGGGACGATCGTGCTGATGCCCCCATGTACGAGCGCGACGGATCGCAGGGGACACGGCAGGCCTCGACAGGCGCCGTGTGCGACCAGGCGGTCGCTGGTGATGCCGACGAGGCCGCCGAGCGTTGGATCGCTCACCGCGCCGCTGACTCCGGTACGCACGTCCAGCCAGCGGATACGGCAAGCGACCTCGCCGCACGATTCGACGGCGAGGAGCGTGCCGTCATCGCTCCAGGACAATTCGGTGAGCCACGTCGGCCCGAAACGCTCGTCGGGCCCGATCGGCGGGAGGATCCGTTCGACGGCTCCGCGGTCGACCAGCGGGCGGCGCCAGACACCGCGATCGGCGCGTGACATTCGGTCGACCCGGAACTCGATGAGGGTCGAGCCGTCCGGCGTGAGGGTGGCCCGGCGCACGACATCGTCCGACCGATCGATCGACCACGCGCAACCGGCGCCAACATCGATGAGCGAGAGGCGAGACGTCGCGCCGTCATCCGTGCCCGCGAGGACCGTGCCCGCGAACGGGCCCGATGCGAACGACTCCGGGTCGAGGTCGAGCCCCCGCACCGCGGCCGTCCCCGGACCGGCGACCGTCAGCCGCTGACCGCTCCGCACCCCGTCGACGATCGTCGCGTCGATGCGATACCAGGTGCCAACTGGCGCCGAGCCGATCCGGGGCATGCCGTCGCACTGGGGCGGCTGCCAGGATGCCGGCCGTGCCCCGACCGTCGTCGAGGCAACGAGGACGACCGCACCGATCGCCGCGATGCCCGGGCCGGCTCGACGAAACCAACGCGACTCCACCATGTCGCATACCTCCAACCGGCGGATTCCAATGCCGGCGGAGGAGGCGAGGTCAGCATCCTAGGGACCGATCCTTCACTGCCGCTTATCTGGACGACGGAGTCCCACGAGGCCGGTGTGCTACGCTCCGGCCGACGTTCCGTCGAACGCCGTGAGGCCGCGAAGCCGGTGCGATTCCGGCACAGTCCCGCTACGGTGAACCGCCCTCGGGCGGAAGTCCGGTCGCCGACCCACGGTGCATGCTCGAACCTTCGAGAGAAAGGTAGGCAGGACCGTGCACTCCATCACCTGACCCCTCCTTCGACTGATCGAAGCGAGGGGTTTCGCGTTTGACGCGACCCTCCGGCCGCCGATATCGCTCCGGAGAACCCGACATGCCCGCCCGTTCTCGACGCCTCGGCGTCACGCTGACACTCTTCGTTGCCCTGTTCGTCTCGCTCGCCGCGTGCACCGGCGCTGCGGGGACGGCCAGCCCACCGATCGCACCGTCGCCTAGCCTTGCCCCGACCGCGAGTCCGACCCCCGTCGCGGCGTTCCCTGTCACCGTCACCGATGACGAGGGCACGGCCGTCGAACTACCGGTCGAGCCGCAGAAGATCGTGTCGTTGACCCCGGCGACCACCGAGATCCTCTTCGAGCTCGGCGCCGGCGACCGCATCGTCGCCAGCGATGACGGGAGCGACTATCCCGAGGCCGCCAAAGCCCTGCCGCACGTCGCGACGTTCGACAAAGTCGATATCGAGAAGGTGGTCGCCCTGGAACCCGATCTCGTCATCGCCGGTGGCCTGGGCTTCACGCCGGCCGACTCCATCACCAAGCTCCGCTCGCTGAAACTGCCGGTGGTCGTCATCTATGCGAAATCCGTCGACGGCGTCTCCGCCGACATCGAGCTGCTCGGGACCGCGACCGGCACGGCGGATGCCGCGGCCACCCTCACCACGAAGATGCGCACCGACATCGATGCCGTGTCCGCGGCCGTCTCGGCGGGCGGCTCGAAGCCCCGCGTCTACTACGAGATCGGCTACGACGACACCACCGGCGCGATCTATGCGCCCGCGGACGACTCGTTCGTGGCCGAGATGGTGACACTGGCCGGCGCCGACGCGATCACGACCGGCGACCCCGCGAGCTACCAGATCCCGCTCGAGACGCTCATCCAGCGCGACCCGCAGATTATCGTGCTCGGCACGAACCCCTTCTACAACCCCACCCCGGCATCGGTGCTGCAGCGGACAGGCTGGAGTGCGATGACGGCGGTCAAGAACAAGGACGTGCGTCCCGTCAACGACATCGAGATCACCCGTCCTGGTCCGAGGCTGCCGACCGGTCTGCGCAGCCTCGCCGCGGCCATCTGGCCGGACGTCACGCTGCCGCCTGCGCCATAGCGGTGACCGCGACGACCGTGACCCGTGACATCGCGGCCGGCGTCGGAGCCCGCCTCCGGCACCGGCCGCTGGCGATCGGGCTCGCGGGCGTTGCCGCGCTGGTCGTGCTCCTGGTCCTCGGCGTGGGTTTCGGGTCCGTTCGGATCGGGCCGCTCGAGATCCTCGGCGTGATCCTCCAGCGGGCATTCGGGATCGACATCGGCGTCACCTGGTCGCCCGCCACCGAGGCGATCGTGTGGGACCTGCGGTTGCCGCGGGTCCTGACCGCGATGATCATCGGCTGCGGTCTGGCGGTCGCCGGTGCGACGTTCCAGGGGCTGCTGCGCAACCCCCTCGCCGACCCATATGTCCTCGGCACCGCGTCCGGTGCCGCACTCGGCGCCGCGATCGCGGTCCTGCTGCCGATCCAGCTGCTGTTCGTCGAGTTCGGGCTACTCCACGGACTCGCCTTCCTCGGCGCGCTCGTGTCCGCCTGGGTGGTGTTCCGACTGGGCGGCACCAGCGGAGGCGGCGGACTGACGCGGCTGCTGTTGACGGGCTACGCCGTCGGCTCGGTGCTCGCGGCCCTGCTGACGATGGCGATGTACGTCTCCGGCGTCGAGTTGCGCCAGATCTTCTCGTTCCTCCTGGGCGGCCTCGGGGGCGCGTCGTGGACGCGGCTCCTGGTTGCGACGCCGTTGATCGTCGGGGCGTGCCTGCTGATCATGGCCCGGAGCCGGGTCCTCGACGGCTTGCTGCTCGGTGACGCCGCCGCGGGTCATCTCGGGTTCGATGTCCGGCGCGAGCGCGGGATCCTGCTTGGCCTGGCATCGATGGCGACCGCGGCGGCGGTCGCGATCAGCGGGCTGATCGGGTTCGTCGGGCTCGTGGTGCCACACGTCGTCCGCCTCGCGGTGGGACCGCAGGGTCGCCGGGTAGTGCCGCTCGCGGCGATCCTCGGTGCGGGGCTGCTGAGTGCCGCAGACCTCGTCGCGCGGCTCCTGGGCGACGTGCCGGTCGGCGTCGTCACGTCGCTGCTCGGCGCTCCGTTCTTCCTGTTCCTCCTCCGTCGCAGCCGGTCGGGCTACGAGCTGTGACGGAGGTGCCGCCGATCCTCTCGGCCTCCGCCGTGACGATCGGATACGGCGCGCGAACGATCGTCGATGACGGCGACCTGGTCATCCGTGCCGGCGAGCGGCTCGCAGTCGTCGGTCCCAATGGCGCTGGCAAGTCGACGCTCCTGCGCGCGCTGACCGGCGTCCTCGTGCCCCGGTCCGGCGTTGTCCACCTGTGCGGTGACCCGATTGGGTCGGTCCATCGCCGGGCCGTCGCGCGTACGATCGCCGTCGTCCCCGAGCTTGCCGACCTGCCGTTCGCGATGCCGGTCGAGGACGTCGTCGCGCTCGGCCGGCTGCCGCACGAGCCGCCGCTCAACGGGCTGCGCCCGGTCGATATCGCCGCCGTCGACGCCGCGATCGATCGCGTCGGGATCGGGTCACTGCGCCGCCGGGACGTCCGCGAGCTGTCGATGGGCGAGCGCCAGCTGGTCTTCATCGCCGTGGCGCTCGCCCAGGCCGCACCGATCCTGGTGCTCGACGAACCGACCGCGCACCTCGACATCCGCCACCAGGTCGAGGTCATGGAGCTGCTCGTCGAGCTGAACCAGCGCGACGGCACGACCGTGCTCGCGGTCCTCCATGACCTGGCCTTCGCCGCCCACTTCTTCCCGAGGGTCGTGGTGCTCGACCACGGGCGCATCGTCGCCGATGGGTCGCCGTTCGAGGTCCTCGACGCAGGCCGCATCCGGGCCGTGTTCGGCGTGGATCCGGCGCTCGTCCGCCTGCCGGTCGGGGCCGCCTGACGGTGGTGCGACTTCGCGACGAGTTGCAGGCCGCAGTCGGGTTCCTTACGAGGATCCCGATCGGCCGCGGAGTGGCAGATCGTCCTGGGGCCGCGGCCTTCGGGCTGGTGGGCACGGTCGTGGCGGTGATCGCTGCCGTGCCGTTCCTGGCACTCGCCGGGTTGGCACAGGAACCCGTCCTCGCGGCGGTCGCGGCGGTCGCGGTCATGGTCGTCCTCAGCGGGGCGATGCACCTCGACGGCCTCGCCGACACGGCCGACGCGCTGCTCGCAAGCGACGTCGCGTCCGCAGAACGAGCCCGCAAGGATCCTGCGGTCGGGCCGGGCGGGCTGGCCGCCGTCGTGCTCGCGCTCGCGGCCGAGGTCGGGGCACTCGCGAGCATCGGTTCCGCGGATGTCGCGCTCGGCGCCTGGACGATGGTGGCCGCGGGTGGATTCTCGCGGGCCGTCCCGGTGATCCTGGTCCGCTCCGGCCGCATCGAGGCACATCAAGGGGGTCTCGGATCGTGGTTCGTTCGCAACGTGACCTCGGGCGACGCGACGATCGCGGGTATCACGGCGGGTGGTCTGGTTGCCGCTTTGGCGCTCGCCACGAACCCGTTGAACGCCCGCGCCGCGCTGTTGGGTGGCGCGATCGGATTCGCCACCGGGTGGTTCCTGGCCGCGCGGCGCGGTGGAGTCGACGGCGATTCGCTCGGTGCCGCGGTCGAGCTGACGTTCGTTGCGATCCTGGTCGCCGTCGCGATCGTGGCGCCCTGAGACGTGGCGACTCCATTGATCCTGGCGCTCGGCGGTACCCGGAGCGGCAAGAGTCGATTCGGACTCGCCACGACGCGACGTCTCGCCGGCGACGGTCGCGCCTGGTTCCTGGGCACAGCCTGGCACGGCGATCCGGAGCTCGACGATCGGATCCGCCGCCATCGATCGGAGCGTCCGGCCGATTGGCCGACGATCGATGTCGGTCTCGACCTTGCGGCGGCCATTGACGCCACGGCACCGTCCGAGCCCGTGCTCATCGATGGCCTGACGCTCTGGCTGAGCGCGCTGCTCGGGGACGACGTGCCCGAGATCGACGGCCTCCTCGACGGCCCCGTGGCCGCCGCGCTCACCGCGATCGACGCACGGCCCGGCCCAGTCGTCGTCGTCAGCGACGAGGTCGGGCTGGGCACGGTTCCGATGCATCCGAACGCCCGGGCGTACCGTGACCTCGTGGGCATCGCACATCAGCGTCTCGCGTCGCAGGCAGACGCGGTCTACCTCTTCGTCGCCGGACTGCCGATCACGTTGAAGGACGCGACGCGGCCGTGAGGGGGCATGAGCAAGCGATTCGTCGAGCGATCGAGGAAGTCGAGGCCGTCGGGCCGCTGGACGCCGCAGCGATGGCCGCGACCGGCGACATCCTCGACTCGCTCACCAAACCGCCGGGCAGCCTGGGCCGGCTCGAATCGCTCGCCATCTGGCTGGCCGGCGTCACCGGCGAGGCCCGGCCCACCGTTCAACGACGCGCGATCGTCGTCGCGGCGGCCGATCACGGCGTCACCCGCCAGGGCGTATCTGCCTACCCGCCAGAGGTGACGGCGCAGATGGTCGCCAACTTCCTCGACGGCGGTGCGGCGATCAACGTGCTTGCCTCGGGCGTCGGCGCGTCGGTGACCGTGCTCGACGTCGGCGTTGCCGGTGAGATCCCGCGGCGATCCTCGACCGACCGCGGTGGCGGTCGACTCGTTGATTTGCGGATCCGTCCCGGCACCGACGACTTCACGCTCGGGCCGGCGATGACGCTCGCCGAGGCCATTGAAGCCGTTGCTGCAGGTCTCGCCCTCGTCGACGACCTGCGAAGCGACGGCACCGACCTGATCGGCGTCGGCGAGATGGGGATCGGCAACACCACGGCGGCGAGTGCGCTGACTGCGGCGATGACCGGGTCAGCCGCGGCATCCGTGACGGGCTTCGGAACGGGCATCGACGACGGGACGCGAGCCCGCAAGATCGCCGTCATCGAGGCGGCCCTGGACCGGCATCGTCCCGACCCCGCGGATCCGCTCGGGGTCCTCGCCGCGGTGGGCGGGTTGGAGATCGGCGCCCTGGTCGGGGTGATCCTCGGCGCGGTCGGCGCCAGGATCCCGGTCGTCCTGGATGGCTTCATCACCGGCGCGGCGGCGCTGGTCGCCGCGAGCCTCGCCCATGGAGTCACTCCGCGGCTGCTGGCCGCTCACCGAAGCCTGGAACCGGGCCACCGCATCGTCCTCGAGCGCCTGGGGCTGGAACCGCTCCTGGATCTGCAGATGCGCCTCGGGGAAGGGACAGGAGCCGCCCTGGCCATCGGCCTGATCGATGCGGCGGTGGCGATCCGGGACGGCATGGCCACTTTCGCCTCGGCGGCCGTATCCGGGCGCAGCGGCTCGCCGGTCGCCTGATCGTGGTCGAGATCATTCTGGTCCGTCATGCGTCCACGGGGTGGTCCGGCCGGCGCTATTGCGGCCGGAGCGACCCTCCACTCAACACCGCGGGTCGCTTCGAGGCGGCGGCACTGGCCGATCGACTGGCGCCGTCGCTCGCTCCTGACACACGATTCATCGCGAGCCCGTCGCGCCGAGCGGTTGCCACCGCCGAGGCCATCGCGGCCGCCGCGGGCGGTCGACGGGTCGAGCACGACGAGCGCTGGCGGGAGATCGACTTCGGTCGTGCCGAGGGACGGACCTTCGAGGAACTCCGAGCGATCGCGCCGTCCACCGCCGCGGCGCTCCTTGCCGGCGCGATGGACATCGACTGGCGGGATGGCGAGACGTCCAGCTCTCTGGCGGCGCGCATCGCCTCGGCCTGGACCGAGCTCGCCAGTATTGGCAGCCCGGTCGTCGTGGTGACGCACGCAGGCCCGATCCTCCACGCGCTCGCGCTGGCCAACGAGCGCCCGATGC
>Ga0184632_10000958_pt1 | contig 11620 bp, 11 predicted proteins | sample PLM31_50_b1_FD_133153 | JGI IMG/M metagenome (GOLD analysis project Ga0184632, IMG submission 133153) | Groundwater sediment microbial communities from an aquifer in East River, Colorado, USA - PLM3-1_50_b1 | ecosystem: Environmental > Terrestrial > Soil > Riparian zone | place: USA: East... | reverse complement strand
CGTTTTCATCTCGTGTGCCATCCAATAGCGATTTTCTGATCGAAGCGCGTTCCGATTCGCTATAACGGCTGTTCTGCTTACCCCAGGGCACCAACTCCGAGGCCAGAAAGTAGCCGTAGCCGTTGTGCATGAGGGTCGCCGGCGTGCCGTCTTCAAATTCCATGAAAGCTGAATAGTAACCGGGAATCGGCCGTCCCTTAAACCATTGCCCGGTTGTACCGCGGACGCTTCTGACCATGCCGCCGCCGAGCAAGCGCAAGGTGTCGATCTGGTGCGGTCCCTGGCGGTAGGGAACGCCGCCGCCCTGGTTGATATCCAGTTCCTCGGCCGTGCGCGGACGGAGCATCCAATCCGTATACGCCCAAACATGCAACGCGCACAGCTTGCCAACCTCACCGGAGCGGATGATTTTTCGCATGGTGCGAATATGCGGTCCAAAGCTCTGGGTATGGCCGCACAGCAGCTTGATCTTGTTTTTGATCGACGCCTCGATCATCTGCTCGGCTTCCTGTAACGAAATGGCCATCGGTTTTTCCACCACCACATGTTTGCCATGATTGGCGGCGAAGATCGTGTGCGGCGCATGAAATCGATTGGGCGTCGAAACCCAGACGGCCTCGACGTCCGGATCGGCGCAGAGCTTTTCGATGCTGTCATAGGTTCGCGAACCATAGCGTTGCTTGAACGTCTCGAGTACCCGCGGATTAACGTCAGCGGCGGCCACGAGGTCGAACTCCGGGATCTGCTCCATTTGGGGCAAAATTTCCGACGCGCCGACGCCAATGCCGACGATACCGAGCTTTAGCTTTCTGCCGTTCGATTGCTTGTTGGTTTTGGGTTGGGCCATTCGCCGAGTCCTTTCCGATGGAAGTCTCAAAGTAACAGATGATAGGCATCCTTTGTCAAGGAGAGCCCGGGATTATCTCTTTTGTCACCGGGGTATATCTGTTACCGTACGCCAGATGATCTCACCTGGGGGAGGCCACTATGATGCGAAGCTGGCTTGCGTTCGGGTTCGCACTTGTGGCGATGCTTGGAGTGTTAGAGTGATAAGGAAAAGTGCCATGACACTATTCCAAGGATTATCACATATAGCGGTTTGTCTCTTATTTATGGCGTTGATCGCGGGACAATCGTTCGCGCAGGAAAAGAAAAATATTCGAATGGTGTTTGTAAGCCTCGCTTGGAACAGTGAGATTCCCTTTCGGGCAGCGCTAGCGCGAGGGTTTTTCAAGCAACAAGGGTTGAATATCGAAGCGATCCTAATTCGCGGCGGTCCTGCGGCCATAGCTGCGTTGGTCTCCGGTGAAGTCGACTTTGCCGCCATTGGCGGCGCGCAGGCGGTTTTTCGCAGCCGCGCCCGCGGATTGGATCTTTCCATCATCGGGTGCACCTCCGGCACGACCAATTACATCTTGCTTGGCAACAAACAGACGCGGACGGTGGAGGATCTCAGGGGCAAAATGATCGGCGTAACCGGGGCCGGCACATATTCGGAATTTGCCATGAAGGCGTTTCTCAGAAAATATAACATCAACCCGGACAAGGATGTTACCTTGCGGGCGATCGGCGGAACCGTATTGCGCGCGGCGGCCATCGAAAAGGGAATCATTGCCGCTGCGCCATTTTCGCCTGAAGACGGGGTGCGGCTACTGAAGAGCGGTTATTCTTTGATCAGCAACTTGAGCGAGTCTTTGGGCATACCGCAAAACATCATCGTCACCCGCAACGAGGTCCTGGAAAAATATCCCGAGATGAGTAAACGGATGCTCAAAGCTTATATTCAAGGAATCCAGCTCGCCAAATACAGCAAGAAAGAGGCGCTCAAGGCCGGCTTCGATTCCGGCCTGACGGGAGACCCTGAAATCATCAGCGCCGCCTGGGACCTCTTCGCGCCCGGCCTTACCTCTGATTTATCGATAGTCGCCTCTGGCCTTCAACAAATGCTCGACGAGGACATTCGTGCCGGTCTCGTCGATAGCAAGTTCACTCTCGAAAGAGTGGTCAACGATCGTATTCTCAAGCTCGCCCAGCAAGAGCTGCGGGCCGAAGGGCGGCTCAAACCGTAAACGGCGCGTGGCTTCGGTGAAACATGCAGAGCCACAAATTTCGCTTGTCCAGAATTCGGCCGAACGAAATGACACGCTGGCGCGTTGGAGCATTGGATGGAGCGTTCAAAACCTCGGCGCGGAGCCGATTGGCATCTTAGCCGTGCGCTTGCCGCATGGGCAATTTAAGTCGGAGGAGCTTGGATTCGATCCGCCGATTCATTTGGGGCCCGGTGCAACGAGGCAGTTTTCGACTTTGGTCCGCTGCGATGAACCGTCGGGGTTGGTTACCGAAAACGCTTTCGTGATTTTCCAGGCAAACTGGCGAGGCGAGCGGTGGCGTATATTTGTCCGGTTACGAATAGTCGTCAATGAGAACGGTGAACCGAACGCAACAACCGAGTTGATAACGACGCAAGAGGTCGGCTTCACCGGTGTAAAATTCTAGCCGGCGGGAGCGATCCCGAACTCAGTGGAGAAAACCGTGGCGGATAAAGAAAAAGACCTGTACATCCTCAGACGCATGCGCGGCTGACGGAGCAATTGAGGCGTCGGCTTCGAAGAGACCACGGGCATGGTCTCCAATTCTTTGAAGATGGATCAGAAAAAGCTGATCAAAGAGCTCGAGCGGATCCGGAAGGCGTATGCCGAAGACGCAGATTATCAGAAACTGCGAAAAGATCTGCCGAAAGAATGGCCGCTCTGAATGGGGGTTCAAGGTTCAATGTTCAAAGTTCAATGCTCTTGGATTCGACTATGTAGGATGGGTTGAGGCGCCCGCGACGAAACCCATCATTCTCCGAATGACGATTGAGTGACTACTATCGCGGAGCGAAACTGAAGGAAATCGCCGATGGTTCAATTGAATCTAGCTATTGCGGGATTCAGGAAAGTCGTACCTTCGGTTGCCGCATATTGAGATCCGCTACGCCACCCCAGAACTCCCGCTTGCCCGTCATTGCCTGGACATGGCCGTCCCATTCCAGCGTGAATGCAGTCAGGCCAAGTTTGACCGCGGCACGAATCTTATTCTGGGTTTCGTCGTCCTTTGCTAGCAGGCGAATTGCGTCAATCTGACGGCTGCCGTGGCCTTCATCCTGGGCCGCGTGCAGATCGTAGGTTTGTGCCGCGCGCGGTGAAAACCCGTAGTAATCGGTTAGCTCCCGATAAACCTTCTCGGAAATTTTACCAGCGCCGCCAAGTTGGCTTTCGACGAAGGCGAGCATGGCGACGCCTTCCAATGCCGAGCGGCGCTGGCAGCACCCGATGATCATCTCGATTGCCGCTAACGTCCCGGGCGCAGGCTCGGCGTTATCAGCTTCTTCACGCGAGATGCCGCCTTCTTGGAGGAATTGCAGCATGATATCGACGTGAGTGTGTTTGCCGCCCAGCTCTTCCATGAAATTTTCCAGGACGGTTTCCATTACCGCGTATTCCTTGGCGGATACGGCATTGATGGCCATGTAACCGAAGAAGATCGGATTCGTGCGCACCCGCAGATAATGCTGCACTTCACCCAGGATGATCTGCTCTTTGCTCCAACGGTGCTTGATGATGCCGTCGAACCACGGATGACGTTCCATCGGGACTTCGGCGGCATAGCCCCACAGTTCGGCGATGAAAGCATCAGGCGTCATGCCCAACTTCTAGCGTATTTTGGGGTTGGATGTCTATGACAGGATATGCAGAGAGGTTGCATCATTTTCTCTACCCCCTTTGGGAGAAGGTCAGGATGAAGGGACCCTCACCCTTGCCCACGGATGCGGGAGAGGGTGAAAACCAGGAATGAGCTTGGTCAATCACGCTATGCGGTGGCGGCTTGTTTCAACGCCTGGCTCCCTTCCACCCGAGCGCGGAGGCGCGGATAGAATCTCAGCGGGTTGTCCCAGAAAATCTTGCGCTTCAGCTCGTCGCTCACGTCTTTGCGATTGATCAAATTCGGGATATCCTGGCTGAAGTCGCGCTGGTCACGTTCGTGGGGATAGTCCGATGCCCAGATGAGCGCGTTGTCATTCGCCACTTTGGCGGCGAGCGGCAGCGCCGATTCTTCGACTTCCACGGCGAAGTAGATATTGCCCTTCTTCACGTATTCGCTCGGCTTGAGCTTGCAGCGCGGAGAGTACTGGCCTTTGCGCTCTTGTTCCTCGTCCATGCGGTCCATCATGTACGGCACCCAGCCGACGCCGCATTCGATGCAGCCGAATTTGAAATTGGGAAAAAGCTCGAACACGCCTTCGAACATCATGGCGACGAATTGGCGAATCTGCGCGAAGGGATGTTCTAAAGTATGTCCGATGGTAAAGTTGTTGACCATGTCCAAACCGAGGGACGGCATGCTGAGCCCGCCGTGCGTAGAAACCGGCACGTCGAGTTTCTGCGCTTCTTCCCAGAGCGGATAGAACTCAGGCCCGCTGTAAAGCCTTCCCGCCGGCGCCACCGCTGGAAGGACGGCGCCGACCATACCTAATTCACTAACCGCGCGGCGCAGTTCTTTCACGGCTTCGGCAATGTCTTGAATCGGCAGGAGCGCGACGCCCACCAGTCGTGGGCTGACTTTCATGAACTTGTTATAAAGCCAGTCGTTATAGGCGCGCGCCATGCAGATCGCCCAGTCTTTGTCTTGAATGGCGCCGTGGGTGAGACCCTGCGTCGGGTAAAGCACGGTCAACTCGATTTTGTTTTTGTCGAGAAAGTCGAGCCAATGGTTGGCCTTGGGTCCGTCGCCGCCGCCGACCCAGCCGCCCTTCTGGCGCAGCGATCGAAGATAACCGTCCATCGTGAGACCCGGCCAGAAGGAATAGCTCTGGTGCCATTCCAAATCCTTATAGGGCGGGCCGATAAATTCGCGCAGTTCGCTGTCCAGTTCCATGACATGCCCATCGGCGTCGATGATTCGGTAATCTGACATTGGCAGAACCTCCTGTGTCACTTTCAATAACTTAAACCATTAGATCAAGTATGGTCCGGTAGTTTGAATTCACGTATTTCTGGTGTTCTCGGTAAACAGTTCTTCCACCGTCAACGGCCGCGCCAACATGCCCTGCTGTTGGGCGAATGTGATCATGCTTTCGAGATCGTGATAGTTGTCTTTGAGTCCTTGGTAAAAAGGATGCTTGCCGAAAAATGCTTTTTCTTCTTCAAGGTACGAACGGCCCCAAGCGAAGCTCAACCGATGAGGCTGCTGCATGAATTCATCATAGGCACGCCGAGAGCCCATGAAGGCTTCGTAAAGGCTTGTCGCGACCCAAGGGTCGTTCTTCATGATATCGGTCTTAACGATGATCGGATGCATGATCGGGAAGATTTTCGTGCTCTTGTAATAGCTCCGCTCCTCGTTTTCGAATTCCGGATAGAGCCGCTCAAGGGTTCCTTTTCCCTGTATCCACGCTTCGGGCAGGTCGGGCTCGGCTTCGGCGTCGACTTTTCCGGCGAGCAACAAATCTTCCAGGCGCCATTTTCCTTCGACCTGTTCGACTTTGATGGACGGCGGAAGTTTGCAGCCAACCGGCTCTTTGTTGGTGACCACCCAAGTGACGTCGGTCACGGGCAGGCCGTACGTATTATGAAACATTCCCTTAGTTATCAAAGCTAAAGTGTTTTCGTAAGTTCGTAGCCCGATGCGCCCGCCCCTCAGGTCCGACGGTTTTTCAATGCCGGAACCCGACCGGATGAAACAGAACTTGTGGGTGAACATGCGGCGCGGAAAAAACGGGATGGCGTGAAACCAGGCCACGTCCTGGCTTTTGGCCACGAGATAGGAAGACATGGAAAACTCGCAAGCGTCATACTCGCCATAATGATACATGCGTTGGTGGCGCAGGCCGCTTTCCACGGTAATGAGGTTCAAATCGATGCCTTCGGCCTGAATTCTTCCCTCCCGCAGGGGCTGCAAATAATCATACTTGTCACAGGCGATGGTCAGTTTTAGTTTAGCCATTGCATCACTTCCCGCGTCGTTTGGTTTGTTTCAAGTCCCCGGACAGATCATTACTAAAATCTGCCGTGGATTCAACCAGAACTCTTGTTTGGAATTGACAGGTCCGCGCGGGCGGTGCTAAGGGCTGAACTACGATTCCTATATTCTTTCTAAGGAGGCTCTTATGCGCTTCACGGACAAATCAGTCATCATTACCGGCGGCGGCGGCAAGATCGGCAAAGCGTACGCCATCGGCTTCGCTAAAGAAGGCGCAAAAGTCGCGTTGCCCGACATTGCCAGCGCCGATCATGTGGTGAAAGCGATCCGGGACATGGGCGGCACGGCCATCAGCATGGCCTGCGATGTCTCGGATGAAAAGAGCGTCAGGACGATGGTCGACCAAGTGGCGAAGGAGTTCGGCGGCGTCGATGTGCTGGTCAACAATGCGGCTTACTTCATGAGCGTCAAGAAAAGCGTGTTTTGGGAAATGGCAGTCGATGAATTCGACAAGGCGATGGCGGTCAACGTGCGCGGTTCGTGGCTCTGCGCCAAAGCGGCATTTCCGTACATGAAGCAGCAGGGAAAGGGGAAGATTATCAATATTTCTTCCGGCACGGCGCTCAACGGCGGCCAGAATTATATTCATTACGTGACGTCGAAAGGCGCGCTCATTGCTATGACTCGGGCGATGGCGAAAGAGCTCGGTGATTATAACATTTGCGTCAACACGGTAAGTCCGGGCTTCGTCGTCACCGAAGGACGGCAAGTGGATCCAGCCTTCAATGCCAGCCGCGTCGCCAGTCGCGCGCTCAAACGCACGCAGGTGGAAAATGATCTGGTTGGCACCGTGATGTTCCTGGCGTCACCCGAGAGTGATTTTATGACCGGCCAGTTGCTCAACGTCGACGGCGGCGCTCATTTTGTGGGGTAGATTAGCGGAAGCTGACAACGAGACCTAGCCGCGCACACAAAGGATTTGAGATGCGTTTCAAAGACAAATCCGTGGTCATCACCGGCGGCGGCGGAAAAATCGCCAAGGCCTATGCCATGGCGTTTGCAAAGGAGGGGGCGAAGGTGGCGCTTCCAGATATAGCCAGCGCGGATCACGTCATCAAAGCCATCGAAGATATGGGCGGGACGGCCATCAGCATGGCCTGCGATGTCTCGGATGAAAAGAGCGTCAAGGCGACGGCCGATGAAGTGGCCGGCAGTTCGGCACTATTGACGTTTTAATCAACAACGCCGCCTATTTCATGACCGTGTGGAAAGGACCGTTCTGGGAGATGGAAGTTGACGAGTTCAACAAAGCTATGGCCGTGAATGTGCGCGGTTCGTGGCTGTGTGCCAAAGCCGTCGTTCCCTATATGCAGAGGCAGAAAAAGGGGAAAATTATCAATATCTCGTCCAATGTCGCTCTAGCGGGCAATCCCAATTACATCCACTACGTCACGTCGAAGGGCGCGCTGATCGCAATGACCAGGGCGATGGCAAAGGAGCTGGGTGATTGGAATATTTGCGTGAACACGGTGACCCCGGGCTTCGTCGTGACGGAAGGGAGGCAGGTCGATCCCGAATACGAAAAGATCCGCGCCCAGCAACGGAGCATCAAGCGCACTCAAGTTGAAGCCGATTTAGTGGGAACGGTGCTATTTCTATCCTCGCCCGAAAGCGATTTCATGACCGGGCAGTTGCTGAATGTCGACGGTGGGTTTCACTTCGTCGGATAGGTGAGTCTTGGTCCCGCGTCCAGAGTCTGGTGTCCAGGGTTAAGGGAAGCAGCTGCAACAGAAAAAATGGGTTTGTCGTGCCAGGAGCACAAGGGGTGAAAAATCCGCGCAGGAATCCACGCCTTAGGCGCAGCAGGCGCGGGGAATCGTGACTCGTTCGACGGGCTTGAAGGCCGCCGACGTTGTCCTATAATGGCCCTGAAATCATGGATATCATCCTGCTCAAGGCCACCGCGGTATTTTATCTTCTGGCGACCGCGAGTTTTGTCTTCTATGTGCTCGTTCGCAATACCGCATCGCGGCTGCCGACGCTAGTCTTGCTCGCCGGATTTTTGCTCCACACCTTGGCCCTGAGCGTCCATTTTCTCCAGGAAGGATATCCCGCCGTAACCCAGTTTCACGAGGCACTGACTTTCAAGAGCTGGCTCATTGTCGCGCTTTATTTGGTCATTCAAATCAAATACCGGCTCACGGTTCTCGGCGCCATTGTGACGCCGGTGGTATTCCTGATGACCCTTGCGGCCTTCGCGTTCGGCGCTGCCAGCGGCGAGCTACCGCCGGGATTGAAGACTTTTTGGCTGCCGGTTCATTTCACGCTCGCTTTCCTCGGCAACGCGGTCTTCGCTTTAGCCTTCGCCGTGAGCTTGATTTATCTGCTTCAAGAACGTCGCCTCAAGCATAAAAAGATGACCGCGCTCCTCAAGCGAATCCCGTCGTTGGAGTCGTTGGACCGGTTGAACTATCAGTTGCTCGTCTGGGGTTTCCCGCTGATGACCCTCGGCATCTTGACCGGGAGCCTTTTGGCGCGCATTTACTGGGGGGATTATTGGACTTGGGACCCGCGGCTGATTTCATCGGGAATCGCCTGGCTTTTCTATGGTGCCTTGTTGCACGGGCGTATCACCGCGGGTTTGCGCGGCAAGAAGGCCGCGATTCTTACCATGTTTGGATTCTGTGTCGTGCTTGGTTACTTTCTCTGGGGAGAAACCTTGTTCCCCAGCCGGCATGGGGGCCGGTTCGAATAAGCCGTGCAAAAAGAGATCGTCATCGTCGGTTTGAACCACCGTAGCGCGCCCATCGAAGTGCGCGAGAGCGTCGCCTTCGAGAACGGCTATGTGCGCGACGCGTTGGTGCGGCTGCGCGGCTATCCCGCCGTCCAAGAAAGCGTGATTCTCTCGACTTGCAACCGCGTCGAAGTAGTGGCGGCGGTCGCCGATGCGCAGACCGCCTGTCGTGACATGAAAATATTTCTCGACGAGCAGCGCGCCGGGCATGGCGCGAGCAGTCTGGAAGATCACCTTTACACTTACCGGGGCGCCGATGCGGTGCGCCATTTATTTCGCGTGGCCGCAAGCCTCGATTCCATGGTGGTGGGCGAGCCGCAGATATTGGGCCAGCTTAAAGAGTTTTACGATGCTGCGCGGCAAGCCGGTACTGTGGGAACGGTCTTGCATCGGCTCTTCCACCGGTCCTTTTTCGTCGCCAAACGGGTGCGCACCGAGACCGGCATCGCCAGCCGCGCCGTTTCCGTGAGTTCGGTGGCGGTAGATCTCGCGAAGCGGATCTTCGATAGCTTCAATGACAAGACCGTCATGCTGATCGGCGCGGGCAAGATGGGCGATCTGATGGCGCGCCAGCTCCAGCGTAGCGGCGTGAAGAGTCTGATGGTGACCAACCGTACTTTTGAACGGGCGGTGGCGGTGGCCGAACGGATACATGGAAGTCCGATCCTATTCGAAGATTTTCCGCGTTATCTTAAGATGGCTGACCTGGTGATTGGCTGCACCGGCTCGCCGGAAATTCTGGTGGATGCAGCGGCGGTGGAAAAAGTGCTGCGCGAGCGCAAGCAGCAGCCGATGTTTTTTATCGACATCGGCGATCGGCGAAACTTCGACTCTGGCATTAACGATATCGACAACGCCTATCTCTATAACATCGATGACTTGAAGGAAGTGGCCGAAGAAAATCTCCAGGAGCGATCTAACGAGGCGCAAAAAGCGGAAGAGATCGTGGTCCAGGAAGTCGAGAGTTTCGGGCGTTGGATCGGTTCGCTGGAGCGCATGCCAACCATCGCTGCGCTGCGCGCGCACTTTGACGAGATTCGCCGGCGCGAATTGGCGAGGTCCTTGAGTGGCAATCTGAAAGATTTGTCCTCGGAACAAAGGCAAGCCCTCGACGACATGACCGCGGCGATGATCAACAAAATGCTGCACGGCCCGATCTCACATTTGAAAAAAGACGCGTCGGAAGAAGACGAAGAGGAGATGCTGTTTATAGCCGCTTTGAAAAAGCTCTTTGACCTGGAGGGCAAATGATCAGATGCCGCCGCGTGGCAGCGGATAAACTCGCGAGGTTAGTGTCATGAAAACCGTCCGCATCGGCACCCGTGGGAGCGCCCTCGCGTTGGCGCAGGCCAACTGGCTGAAGGGAGAGATCGAGCGGCAGTGGCCGCAGGCGGAGGTGAACCTTCGAATCATCAAGACCAGCGGCGATCGCTTCGTCGAAGCTTCCCTCCAGGCCATTGGCGGCAAAGGCGTCTTCACCAAAGAGATCGAAGAGGCCTTGCTCAGCGGCGAAATCGATCTCGCCGTGCATTCGATGAAGGACCTGCCGACGGAATTGGCGCCGGGCCTGGCTATCGTTGCTGTGCCGGAGCGGGAAGATCCGCGCGATGTTCTGGTGGCGCGAAGCAGCGCGCGGTTGAGCGAATTGCCCGCCGGCGCGCGGATCGGCACCGGCAGCTTGAGGCGCAAAGCCCAGCTTTTACATTACCGCGCCGATTTATCCGTGGCGCCGATTCGCGGCAATATCGATACCCGTCTCAAAAAGCTCGACGCCGGCGAGGCCGACGCCCTGGTCATGGCGGCGGCGGGACTCAAGCGCATTGGCAGGGAGGACCGCATTAGCGAATTTCTTCCTGGAGATATCTGCGTGGGCGCCGCGGCTCAAGGCGCGCTGGCCGTCGAGGCGCTCGACGACGATCCCTTGCGCGAAGAATACGAGTTCCTCAATGATGTGCCGACGCATCTCGAGGTGCAGGCCGAGCGCGGTCTGCTCAAACGCCTCGGCGGCGGTTGCCATTTGCCGGTGGGGGCGCGGGCCCAGGTTTATGGTGAATTGATTGAGATCATCGGCGTTGTCGCCGACCCTGGTGGCCATGAGTTTTTCAAAGCCGAATTGGCGGGACTGGCCATGAAAGCCGAAGAGTTGGGAAAAGAGTTGGCGGATCGGCTGCTAAGCCTGGGGGCACAAAAGCTACTGGCGCGGTTGCAGCCGGAGTAAGTGAGTCGTTAGGACATGAACGGTAACCACCCGGCGCCGGCATCGCAGGTTCTATTGGGTAAGCGCATCGTGATTACGCGGGCCCGGACCCAAGCCGATAGCTTGGCGCGCAGAATTGAAGAGCAGGGCGGCGAGGTGATCGAATTCCCGACGATTGAGATACATCCTCCTAGGGATCCACGGCCGCTCGAGGAGGCCATTAAAAAATTAAGTTGCTACGACTGGCTAATGTTCACCAGCGCCAACGGCGTCGAGAGATTTTTTGAATGCATGGCACACCATAAAAGAAGCGTAGCCGAACTGGAGGACGTTCAAATCGCCGCCATTGGGCCTAAAACGGCGAAACGCTTGGAAACGGCCGGCGTAAAGAACTGCTTGGTGCCCGCGACTTACCAGGCCGAGGGCATTCTTGACGTCCTGAATACGGCAGCCATGCGCGGCAAGCGCATACTGATCCCACGCGCGGCCAAAGCGCGAGAAATTTTACCCGAAACGCTACGGCAGTGGGGCGCCGAAGTCGATGTCGTCGAAACCTATCGCACGGTCATTCCCCACGCCGACACAGGCAAGCTGAAAGAAACGCTCCGGCGGCGGGCCATCGACATGGTTACGTTCACTAGTCCCAGCACGGTATCGAATTTCGCGCG
>Ga0184632_10000957_pt1 | contig 11623 bp, 10 predicted proteins | sample PLM31_50_b1_FD_133153 | JGI IMG/M metagenome (GOLD analysis project Ga0184632, IMG submission 133153) | Groundwater sediment microbial communities from an aquifer in East River, Colorado, USA - PLM3-1_50_b1 | ecosystem: Environmental > Terrestrial > Soil > Riparian zone | place: USA: East... | reverse complement strand
TACATCTGCTCGGTCGGTCTGGTGATCTGGCGGCTCGCGCTCGTTCGTGCCGGTCCCGAGGCCGCTGGTCGATCGCTGAGGAGCAGCGTGCCGGCTGACCACCGCCATGTGACATCTGTCACGGGCAGGTTCTGACACCGCGCACTACCCGGAGTTTGCCAGTCCCGTCACAGTGCGGTCATCACCGTTTCGAACCAGGGAGATGACCGTGAACAACGTCGTGACGATCCGTGGACTGGATCACCGCTACGGGGCGACGCACGCGCTGCGCGGTGTCGACCTGACCGTCGCCGCCGGCGAGTGCGTGGCACTGCTGGGCCCCAACGGCGCGGGCAAGACGACGCTCGTCGGCGCGCTGACGGGGATGCTCGCACCGTCCGCCGGTATCGCCCGGATCGACGGCGCCGACCCCCGTCGGCCGGCCACGCGCCGCCGGCTGGGCGTCGTGCACCAGCAGGCCGGCTTCCCGCGCACGCTGAAGGTCCGCGAGCTGGTCTCGGGGTGGGCGGTCCGCGCGGGCCGACCCGCATCCGACGCCGACGCGGTCCTGACCGAGGTAAGCCTGCACGACCTGACGAAGCGTCGGGTCACCGCGCTGTCCGGCGGCCAACAGCAACGGCTCCAGCTCGCGATGGCGCTGGTCGTCGATCCGACGCTGCTCGTCCTCGACGAGCCGACCGTCGGGCTGGACATCGACGCCCGTCGCCGGTTCTGGGCCACGCTGGCCGCACGTCGCGACCGTGGCACCGCCGTCCTGCTCACCACCCACCAGATCGAGGAGGCAGCCGCGGTCGCCGATCGCGTCGTCGTGCTTCACGAGGGGACCGTGATCGCCAGTGGTCACCCGGCCGACCTCACGGCACAGCTGCCCGACCGCACCGTCACGGCACGGACGGCACTGCGTGACAGCGAGCTGCGGGCGCTGCCCGACGTGCTCGACGTCACCGTCGCCGACGGCCGGATGCGCGCCGCGAGCGCCAGGGCCGAAGCCACCGTCCAAGCCCTGCTTGCCGCTGACCCGACGCTCAGCGACCTCCGTGTGGAGGGCGCCACGCTCGAGCAGGCCATCGTCGCCATGACCACCCAGGAATCCCAGGAGGTAGCCGCATGACCGCTTCAATCCTCGCCGTCGAGATCCGCGACGAGCTGTACGCCATCATCCGTGAGCCCACGGCGGCGTTCTTCTCCATCGCGATGCCGGTCGGCATGTTCGCAGTGTTCGCAACGCTGTTCGGGACCGAGGGCAACGGACCGGTGTCCGGCGCGACGCTCATGCTCGCGACCTTCGGTGCCTTCGGCGTCATCTCCGTCGCCCTGACGCCGGGCATCGGCATCGCCGAGGACCGCGAACGCGGCTGGCTGCAGGTCAAGCGGGTCTCCCCCGTCCCGGTGCGCACCACGCTGGCGGCCAAGGTCGCCGCCAGCCTTCCGGTCGCGTTCGGTGTCTACGCCGCGATGAGCCTGACCGCCTTCGCGATGGGACTGTTCGACACCGACATGGGTACGTGGCTGCAGATCGCCGGGCTGCTCCTGCTCGGGTCGCTGCCGTTCGCGCTGCTGAGCATGGCCGTCGGGTTCGTCGCCCGCGGACGCGCGGCCCCGGCCATCATCAACGCGGTGTTCCTCCCGATGGCGATCGCCGGCGGACTGTGGATGCCGCTGGAGGTGCTCCCGGCGTTCGTGCAGGACCTGGCCGTGTGGCTGCCGACCTACCACACGTCCCAGCTCGGACTCGGGCTGCTGGTCGGCGAGTCGATCGTCGACAACGTCGCCGCACTGCTGGCCGCCACCGCCGTTACGGCATCGCTGGCAGCCATCGGGTACCGTTGGATGCGGGCTGAGTAGAGGTCAGGCATGTCCACCGAGCAGCTGCGTACCACGGCGTCAGCCGACCACACCGGTCGGCTGTCCGCCGTTGGTCTGCGCCGCGGTGCCAGGCGGTGGTGGTACATCATCTTCCTCGGCGCGCTGACGTTCGAGCCGATGCTGCAGGCCGTTGGCGCCGGCACCGGGGCCACCACCGGTTCACAGGCCGCCGACTGGCTGCTGATCATCGCGCTCATCGCCATCGGGGCGGTCCTCGTGATCGTTGGAGAACTTGGCACGGACCGCACGAAGATCATCGTCGCCGTGATCTTCACCCTGCTGGGCGTCGCGACGATCTGGTTCATCTCGACCGCGACGGTCTTCTTCATCTACGCGGCGGCGTTCGCAGCGGGATCGTCGTCCCGCCGGACCGCACGTCGGTGGTTTATCGCCCTGAGCGTGCTGCTGCTCGTCATCGCGGCGCTGTCACCGATGGACATGCCGTTCCGGCTCGGGGCGTTCGCGGCCCCCATCGTGCTCGTGTGGCTGATCGGCAACTCGGTGACGACCGAAGCCGAGAACCTGCGCGAATCGGCTCGCCTGCGCGTCGACAACGTCCGGATCGAGCGGCTGGCCACGCTGGGCGAACGCGAGCGGATCGCCCGCGACCTCCACGACCTGTTGGGTCACACGCTGACGGGCATCGTCGTGCGGGCCCAGTTGATCCGGAAGGTCGCGGTGTCAGATCCGGCGCGGGCCGCCGCCGAGGCTGCCGATCTCGAGGCGATCGCCCGCGACGCGCTGGCCGAGGTCCGGGCCGCAGTGAGCGGCTGGCGCCACCACGCGCTCGACGCCGAGATCGACATCGCCCGCGACGTGCTCACCGCCGCTGGCGTCGAGCTGCGGGTGTACACCGACACCAACGTGTCGATGTCGCCCGCGGTCGAGGCCGCGGTCGCGCTGGCCGTGCGGGAGGCTGTCACCAACGTCGTGCGCCACGCCGACGCGCGCGTGTGCAGGATCGGGATCGTCACGGCCGGCGACGACGTGCGCCTGACAGTCGCCGACGACGGACGCGGTACCGGCGCACCCGACGGGTCGGGGTTGTCAGGCATGCGCGAGCGCATCACCGCGCTCGGTGGGCACGTCGACCGTTGGATGGACGGCGGCACCACGCTCACGATCACGGTGCCCGCGCAGGGCGTGGCGGTATGACCTCACGTAGCGAAGCGGTAGGTCACGTGACATGACGATTCGCACGGTGCTGGCGGAGGATCAGGGGATGGTGCTCGGGGCGTTCGCGTCCCTGCTCGCCCTCGAACCCGACATCGAGGTCGTGGCGACCGCGGCCGATGGTGACGAGGCGCTCGCGGCCGTGATGGACGCGCAACCGGACGTGCTGTTGACCGACATCGAGATGCCGGGCCGCAGCGGGCTCGACGTGGCCGCCGAGCTGGCACGGCGCGGCGTGCCGACCCGCGTCGTCATCGTCACGACCTTCGCGCGCAGCGGCTACTTGCGCCGCGCACTCGACGCCGGCGTGGCCGGCTACGTGCTCAAGGACGCCCCGGTCGAGCAGCTCGTCGACACGCTGCGGCGCGTGCACAGCGGCCAGCGGGTGATCGCACCCGAGCTCGCCGTGGCGGCATGGGACGGTGATGACCCGCTCACCGAGCGCGAACGGGACGTGCTGCGCAACGCCGCCGACGGCCGCCCCAACGCCGAGATCGCCGCCCGCCTGCACCTCGCCGAGGGGACGGTGCGCAACTACCTCTCGTCAGCGATCGCCAAGTTGGGCGCCCGCAACCGCACCGAGGCCGCGGCGACGGCGCGCGAACGCGGGTGGCTGTGAGCGGCGCGGATCAGCTGGATGACCGATGGTGCACAGCGGTAAGAGGGATTCTACTGACACGGAGGAGGTCACAAGCCGGACACGCAATCGCCCTCTGTGGGCCTTGCCAGCGCCCTTCCAGGGATGTCGCGCAGGCGCGCCTGATCTCAGTCCCGATTACTTCACCACCTACGGTCGTCGCGACCTGCGGGAACGCCGGTTCGCACAGCGCTCAACCCGTGATTGCTGATAAGGATGAGGTCTACCGGACCGCCTCATGTTTGGGTGCTTGACCTGTCCTCAAACGTTGGTGGTCTCAAGGGGTCAGTGCAACGCCTCCGCGAGGACCTGTGAGGGTGTCTTGAAGCCGAGGGTTTGTCGAGGGCGGCCGTTGAGCTCGGCCGCGATGGCGTCGAGGGTGGCCTGGTCGAACTGGCATAGGTCGGCGCTCTTGGGGAGGTATTGGCGGAGCAGGCCGTTGGTGTTCTCGTTGGTGCCGCGCTGCCAGGGGCTGCGTGGGTCGCAGAAATAGACCTGGACGCCGGAGTCGATGGTGAACTGGGTGTGTTCGGCCATCTCCCGGCCGTGGTCCCAGGTGAGTGAGCGGCGCAGCTGCTGGGGCAGCCGCAGGACGGCAGCGGTCAGCGCTGGGCGCATGCCTTCTGCAGTGAATCCGTTGGGGAGTGGGAACAGCAGCACATAGCGGCTGTGGCGCTCGACCAGGGTCCCGACCGCGCTGGGCCGCCGGCCGAAGACCAGGTCGCCTTCCCAATGCCCAGGCACCGCCCGGTCAGCGACCTCGGCGGGTCGCTGGCTGATATGGAGGGTGTCACGCAGCTGGCCACGGCCCTGGGGCAGCCGCTTGCCGCGCGGGTAGCGCATCGCCCGGCCCGTGCGCAGGCAGCGTTGCAGCTCGCGGCGCAGCGCCCCGCGGCTCTGGACGAACAGCGATAGATAGATCGTCTCGTGCGACACCCGCATCACCGAGTCCTGCGGATAGGCGCGCGGCAGCCAGCCGGCAATCTGCTGCGGCGACCACCGCACCGCCAGCTTGGCCTCCACTACCTCCCGCAGTCGAGGCTCGGTCACGAGCTTGGCCGGCTTGGGCCGCTGGGCCCGCCGGAAGGCAGCGGCGTCAGCGACCTGAGCCCGGTAGCGGCCCCGGCCGCCGTTACGGGCCAGCTCCCGCGACACCGTCGAGGGTGCTCGCCCCAGCCGGGCCGCGATCTGCCGGCACGGCTCACCGGCGGCCACGCCACGGCTGATCTCCTCGCGTTCGGCCATGCCGAGCGACGGCTGCGCCCGACGTGGGGGATGGTGCTGCACGCCGCCGGTCTGCAGCACGAACGCCCGCACTGACGGCGCCCGCTTGCCGAGCTGGCGGGCGATCAGCCGCAGCGACTGACCCCGCCGCCACCGCGCCCAGACTTCGTCTTGTTCTGCTGCTGACAGTCCCCAGGACCGCACCGACCACCTCCACCGCCGACGAATCTGTCAGTGCGGAGGTGATGCAACCACCCATTGAGACCAGCGTCGTTTCTGCGACAGCCCGCCGCTCCCCCCAGGAACCGCTCAGCAGGCGTTCAGAACCCGTGTCCACAATCAACGTCGCACAACCATCGCTGTCGCAGGGTTCTGCGACGGTCCCTCTATGGGTCATCTGCTCGGCTATGCCCGCGTCTCCACCACCGACCAGCAGCCACACCTCCAAGTCGACGCCCTCCAACGCGCCGGCTGCTACCGGGTCTTCACCGAGACGGCCAGCGGCGTCCGCAGCGACCGTCCCACCCCTCGAGCAGCTCCTGGACCAGCTGCGCCCCGGCGACACCCTGGTCGTCAGGAAACTGGACCGGCTTGGACGGTCGCTGCGGCACCTGGTCGACACCGTCACCGGCCTGGCCGAGCGCGGCATTGGGTTCCGCAGCCTGCAGGAGTCGATCGACACCACCACCCCCGGCGGCAAGCTGGTCTTCCACGTGTTCGCGGCCCTGGCCGAGTTCGAACGCGACCTGATCCGCGAACGCACGGCCGCCGGGTTGGCCGCGGCCCGGGCCCGTGGCCGCCGAGGCGGCCGCCCGTCGGTGATGACCGCGCACAAGCTCCAGGCGGCGCAGCAGATGTACCGCTCTGGGCAGTACACGGTGGCCGCGATCGCCAAGACCCTGGGCGTCAGCCGCGCCTCGATCTACCGCTACCTTGGCCACTCCGGCAACCTGCCTTGAGCACAGCGTTGGAGGGAAGGCCGCGGGGCCAAGCGTCCCGCCTGGGGGAGCCGGCGAGGGCCTCAAGCTCCCAACCTGCTGTTTAGAAGGTGTGAGCGCCCCGTCTGGCCTGGCCTGACGAGTTCGGTTGTTCCAGGTCAGGACAGGAGTCGAGTCTGGCCAGTCACCAGAGGTTCGGTCTGGTTACGGCCGGTGGAATGACACCGAGAATGACAGCCAGCGCAAGCGAGTGCTCCCACCGGACGGCAGGTGCATTTCGGTCGGGTGCTCCCGCTCGAAGCGCCGCGCATCCTGCGCGGGCGTGCCGCTCGCCTGCGTCCCGCCCTCCTCCACCGCCGCGCGGCTCATCATCCCCGCATCAATGGACGCGAACGCGCCGTTCGATCCGTTGTGCGGGGCCACGTCCTATGTGGGCGGGTACGGCGCGCGCTCGGTGGGCAGCCCCAAGAGCGGAAGAACGAGTCGCACAGGAACGACAGCAGCCATGCCCAAGCGACATCCTCGGCACCTGGAGCCGCCACGGCAACCCTGGCGACTCACGCTCTTTGCCTTCGGCCTCACTGCTTCGGTCCTGGCCGCCCTGGTGGCCTCGGCCGCCCTGGTACCCCACGACCCCGCACCGCCAACACCGACCCGGCCGCCCGGCGGCACACACTCGACGGTCCCGGCCGGGTCGGCGCCGACATCGGCGTCGACCACCACCACGCGCCCGCGCCAGCCGAACACCTCACGCGCCCCGTCGACCACCAAGCCGGACACCGCCCCGCTCGCCCAACCCGCCACCAGCGGGACGCCGGCCGCGGTTGGCCGCACGACGACCACCGGGGCCCTGACGACGTTCGGCGCCACGACCACCCAGCCGCTCGTGACCGCGCCGACCACCACGGTGGAGCCCACCACGACGCAGCTCACCACGACCACGAGCGAGCCCACCACGACCACCACAACAACGACCACCACGACCGAGCCGCCGACAACGACCGGCCAGCCGATGCTCCGCGGCGACCAGGCGGCGACCGTCTCGGCCGCGGCGGCCGCCGTGCTTCTGCCTATCCTCGGCCTGGTGTATCTGCTGCGAGGGCTTGTGCCGCAACCGGACGGCAGGCACGCCAGACGGCGGCGGCGCGCCAAGCACCTCCGCCGCCGTGGCTGAACCGCTGCACCGCCAGATCCGTAGTCAGCCATCACCCGTCCCCGCCCGTCCTCCTGCTCCCTTCGCGTCCCCGTTGGTCCTGGTCAACGGGCGTGTCGCCGGTTCGACTCGGGCATCCGTCCCCGCCCGTCACGCGCCGCTTGGTCGCAATGTGGTCGCAGTTTCGGGCCATTGTCGCCAGACCGGGAGTCTGGCGACAGGTCGCTCTCCTGGCCGCGCTGAGTCCAGAGCACCAGATCTTGAATCTGGTGCTCATTTCGACAAGGAGGTCGACGGAGTCTCATTCGCCGAAGCGCTCGACGGCCGGGTCAGCTGCACCTGAAGCCAGCCCGGCCGCGGTGCCCCGGGCCCTCAGGACCGCCGATTCGTCGTTACTTCCTTCCCACGTTCGTTAGACTGTCAGCTGTGGCCATTGTCACCGCCTAGACGAAGCATCTAAATTTTAGGCTACTAGGAGGCCGGAAAGCGACATGCTGTTGTGCTGATTATCGCGCCGAGCTCCTAACTTCAGCGCTCTGGGAACCTACGCTCAATCAGCGAACTATGCTCTGTCCATGCCTACATTCCGAAGGGGCCGCTAGTCTCAGTGCGCCCTGGCGTCGGTGCTCACGTCTCCGAGGAGGAACCAAATCCGTGCTTGGCATCGGCCCTACCATGGTTGTGCGTAGCCGCCGAGTCTCATATGGAGCGGTTGGAAACAGTTGGTTACAGCGGTTTCGGCGCGCCGCCAGCAAGGCATTATTCGGCCATGAAGTTGCCTCGGCGCAGATTGAGGCAGACGATCAGCGCTCGAGGGCGTCGAGGTTGGTACGTATTCTAACTACGGTTGCATGCTTCGGGTCGAGTTTGCGCTCCACCATGCTGAGCGCTCGTTGGTGAGCAGCCTTAGCAGCCGGAATATCACCAAGGTCGCCTAGCACCAGCCCCAGGTTCGTGAGGCTAATCGCAATGTCCAAGTGTTCTTGTCCGAGCCGTGCCTCCCGAATCCTGAGTGCTTGCTGGTGAGCAGCCCGTGCTGCCTCCAGGTCACCGAGGTCATGAAGAACTAATGCAAGGCTGCCCCAGCTTGCCGCCACCAGCAGGTCGTCATCGGCATACTTTGCCTGTCGAATCGACAGGACGCGTTCCCGGGTGGCCCTCGCGGCCTCAAGATCACCCAGTCGGACCTGGATGTCACTAAGGCCGGTCAGGCTCATTGTCACCTGCGGGTCGTCCGGCTCAAGCTGTGCCTCAGCGATCGCCAGGGAGCGTTCGATTGCCGCCTGCGCGGTCGGCACATCGCCGAGATGCAGTAACACGTGGCTGAGCAACCATAACGTCCAGGCGACCGCCGGGTGGTCAGGTCCCAGATGGGCCTCGCGGGCGGCAAGTGCCCGCTCGTGAACGGCTCGGGCGCGGGGGATGTCGTCCAGGTCATGAAGGACCACGCCGAGTGCGTCCAAGGTTTCGGCGACGCTCAGGTGGTCTGACCCCAGGCTGACCTCCTGAATGGTCAATGCTCGCTCGAACAACGCCCGCGCTTCCTCAATATTTCCCCTACTCCAAAGATAGCCTGCTACTTGGTGCAGAAGAGTCCCAGTAACTTCCCCTTCGGCGCCCAAGGCGCTGGCATGCTCGGCCGCCGAGAGGGCATGAGATATCAGCCGCGAGCGCAACGGCCAAGTATCCACCTCCCACTTCTTGGCATCCACCCCCGTCCATTGGTTATACGGGAATGCTGCCGCAACCAGCCGCACTGCTGCTCCAGCCCAGGCCGCACGTTCGGATACCGAAAGTTCCTTACGTATCACCGCCTGGACGAGCCGGTGCACCCGGATGCCTGTCTCGTCGCGGTCGACGAGTGAGTAGCGATGCAGCATGGCCACCGCGTCGTGGAAGGCAAAATCGTCGTGTAAGTGCAGGGCTAGACGTGGCGGTAGTACATCCGAATGCTCAGCGATGAGATCAAGTGGAATTGCATCAGGAGCGAGGAAGGCGCTCAGATTGAGAAGCTCCACTGCCGCAGGCTGCTGCCCTGCGATTCGCTCCATGGCGAGTCGCCATGTCGTATCCACGGTTCCCGCATAGGCGACGGGCTCGCCCTTGGAAAGGAGGGCTTCCCGATGGCGTCGGAAGAGCGCCACATACTCGGCCAAGGTCATGCCGCTCTGCTCAATATAGGCGGCAGCCTGCTCGAGGGCCAAGGGCAGATCGCCGAGCTCCCCCGCGAGCACCTCCGCGCTTACCGAATCGGTGCTGCCCGTCCGGAGCAACAGGAAGGAGATCGCCTCCTCACGGCTCAATACATCCACCTTGACCGACTTGCCGACCCCGCCCCAAGCGGGGTTCCGCGAAGTGACCAACACCTGGCCGCTACCTTGCGACGGCCGGTAGGAGCCAAGGCCCGCCGGGCTCTCGGCATTGTCGAACACAAGCAACCAGCGGTCGCGTCGGCGCAGGTCATCAAGTACAGCGGCAACAACCTCATCCTGGTCAGCTGGCTGGCTCATTTCAAGCCTTGTCGCCAGCCTAGCGAAGCTCTCGGGGATGGCAAGCGGCTTCTCTGCCGGTATCCACCACACAAGGTCGTAGTCGGTCGCATACCGGTATGCATACTCGAGGGCAGCCTCCGTCTTCCCCACTCCTCCAAGGCCATGCAACGCTTGCAGCGAGACCGACATCCCTGGCGAGGGACGGCCAAAGGCGACATGAAGAGAGCCGAGGAGAGCCTCACGCCCAGTGAAGCAGGGATTGCGGGGAGGCAGGTTGATGACCTCAGGACCATATCCCGGGAACCGCGGCCCCATATTCTCGGCCTCACGACCTGGGAAGGGTGGCTCGCTGGATGGCTTGCGCCGGCCGCGTTTGACCTCGGTCAGCAGCCGCGATCTGGCCTGCTGGCCGGGCAGGCCAGCCAAGTCGATGTGAACTTGGGCGTGCAGCAGCCGCGGCAGCTCACACTCTTCGATCCGTACCTGCAACAGGCGGTTGCGCCCGTGGGCGTCGTGTAGGAACGCGCTGGTCCACTCATCGGTGCAGTAGGGCGAGGCAAGGTAGGCGGCCGAGACCAAAGCCAGGGTTCGGTCGGCTTGCTCGAGGGCGTCACGCATGCGGACCACGAAGTTGTCGCCCGGTTCGAAGTCCCATGCTTGCACGATCACCTGGTAGCCGGCCTGTTCGAGCTGCCAGGCAACCCACTCCGCCCAGGCCCGGTCCGCCTGGGTGTAGGAGACGAAGAAATCCGCCCTGCCCATAGTCTCGCCAGGCCCAATAGAAGATGGAGATGGTGGGATGGGGCCGCTCATCCGAGATCGGAAGGGCGCCGATACTCGGTACCCGTGACCTGACTGACCTGTCCATCCCATAAGTTGCCGTGGATATGAGCCCCGCCGACGGTCAGTCGCATGTCCCCCGCCTCCTGGGCGCCACCGACTCGTTACCGCGTTCGCTGGCGAACCACGGATCAGCGTTGGCGTGAGCCACCAGCAGCCGGGCGAGCAGGTCGATGCGGGCCTGATCGGTTGGTGCGGCCACCACCATCGGCAACGTCGCACCGGTCTCAGTATCCTCGCGGCCCGTGCCGCGCAACCAGGCAACCAGCCGTCTCGTGGCTGCTGACAGGCCATTAGCGGCCTGGCCGCCGGCCTCCTCAACCACGTTGGTGGCATACAGGGTTGCCGCGCCGGCGGCCAGCATGCTGATCGGCTCCATCGCGGCCCCTCTATGTCGGATGTGCAGCGGCGACTTTCTCACCAACGGCCCAAGCCGTACACGCCACGTTAGCCTCACGACCCGGAGCGAGGCGACTCGTTCGGCCGGGTCAGCCCTATAGTCATAGCTCGACGTTCGTCAGCCCTATGGCTGGCAGGAAGCCGACCCATGAGGCGGGTCGCCTACCGCTTTGCCCGTTGTGGTAGACCTGCGCAGGCAGGAAGTTGTGCGTTGAGGGGGCGGATGGGCCAGGCGGCAGGCCGGGGCGTCCAGGGAACACGACACACACCAGCTGCACGCCATGGCGCCGGGGCTCGTGGGCCAGACCATCGAATGGACCCGAAGGGGCCGTGTTGCATCTGGTCGGTTTGCGCACGCTAAAGACGCGACCGCCGACTGGGCTTCAGATCGCCAGGGCCAGTGCATCGAACGCGACGGCACCCGCTGGTTGACCGGCTCCTCGACGGCCAGCTCGTAGTGCCCTCGGCGAAGGTTCTGGACGAACGCGTGCCCGGCGATGACGACCTTGGCGCTGCGGTCCTGCTTGAGCCCGCGCATCGGTCGCAGCCTCGCCTTGAGACCACCGTGGTCGGCCTCGATCCGGATGTTGGCGTACCTGTCAGTCCGATGCCACGCCGCCGGTAGCAGCTCCTCCAGCACTCTGGATAGGTCGCTGCCAGGTCGGTCACGACCTCGCTCGGCGTGCGGTGGGTCGTGCCGATGGCCCGCTGGAAGAACCGCTGGGCGGCGGCTGCGTCCCGACGCGGGGAGACGAACACGTCGATGACCTGGCCGAACGGCGCTGTTGCATCTGCTGTGAGTGAGCCTCGAGTAGGCAGACTGTTGGCATGAGAACCCGCCGCCCCCGACCCACTCCCATCGCACGGACTGCGTTCGCCGGCTTCTGCTTCCCGCCCGACG
>Ga0184632_10000956_pt1 | contig 11628 bp, 9 predicted proteins | sample PLM31_50_b1_FD_133153 | JGI IMG/M metagenome (GOLD analysis project Ga0184632, IMG submission 133153) | Groundwater sediment microbial communities from an aquifer in East River, Colorado, USA - PLM3-1_50_b1 | ecosystem: Environmental > Terrestrial > Soil > Riparian zone | place: USA: East River... | reverse complement strand
GCGGCCACCCAGGGTTGTCCTAAGCGACGCACGCATCCCGCGAGCCGAAGGTCGGGTGAGGGGCCGGATGCCTTGCCTCGGCGGGCGTAGTCTCGGGGCCGCATCCGAGGCCGCGGCCCGAGTCGACCACCTGGAGGCATGGAGGATGGCGGACATGGACTTCCCTGCCCCCACCGAGGGCTTCGTTCTCACCCACTTCCTCGTGGTCGCAGATCAGGATCGGTCGCGGCGATGGTATGAGCAGGTACTCGGCGCCAAGACGGTACTTGAGCGAGACCCGGTGATCATGAAGGTCGCCAACTCTTGGATCATCCTCAATGTCGGCGGCGGCCCGACCGAGGACAAGCCCGACGTAACGCTGGAGACCCCGCCCGACCCGCAGCGCACCAGCGCATTCCTCAACATCCGAGTCGCGGACATCGCATCGGTCTATCAGCAGTGGCGAGCAGCCGGAGCGGAGTTCCTAACCGAACCGCAGAATCGAGGCGCAGAGATCCGCTGCTACATGCGTGATCCGGACGGCCACCTTATCGAGGTCGGCCAATCGACCGGCGTCCGCGGCTAACCCATCCCGAGGTGCCGGGCCAGGATCACTGGCCATGAGTTCCACTCCCAGTTCGGGTCATGGTCGACGACAAGCACGCCGAGGGCGGGCACGGCTGACGAGCGGATCGAGGCGGCGGGCCTGACCCGCGATCGCTCGAGCCACTCGCCGCCCCACACCCGCATCAGTCGAGCGCGATCTACAGCATCTACCGCCGAGCGGATCACCGTCGCGTCAGGGTTTCCGTCGGCTGTAACGATCTGTGAGTGGCTGGGATGAGGCACCCCTGGATGGCGTCAAGCATCAGATGAAGCCAATGTGGGCCGACAATGAGCTGAACCTAGGCAGGTGTGCGCTGGCCGGTGGCTCTTATAGGTTCTCTTTCCGTGCTCGAGGAGATACGGATCCGTGGTCTCGGCGTCATCGACGACGCCATCCTCGAGCTGTCGCGCGGTCTCACCGTCCTGACAGGTGAGACCGGAGCCGGCAAGACGATGGTGGTCACGGGCCTCGACCTGCTCTTCGGGGGTCGCTCCGATTCGGGTCGGGTACGTGAGGGTGTCGCGGCCGCCGTTGTCGAAGGCCGGATCGCCATCGACCCGACCGGCCCGGTGGCGGCCCGGGCAGCAGAGGCCGGCGCCGAGCTCGACGACGCCGGCAGCCGTGCCGCCGGGCTGCAGAGTTTGCTGGTCAGCAGGACCGTTACGGCCGAGGGAAGGTCTCGGGCCGTGCTAGGCGGCAGGTCCGTTCCAGTCAGCCTGCTCGCCGAGCTCGCCGACGACCTGGTGGCCCGGCATGGCCAGAACGACCAGCAGCGGCTGCTGCGGCCGGCGAGGCAGCGAGCAGCTCTCGACCGGTACGCGGGGGAGGCAGCCCTTAAGCCGCTGGGTGCCTACCGTGCGGCCTACGACCGGCTCAGGGAACTGGACGACGAGCTCGCCGAGCTAGTGACTCGGGCCCGCGAACGTGCGCAGGAGGCGGATCTGCTGAGGTTCGGCCTCGCCGAGATCGAGCGGACCACCCCCGAGTCGGGCGAGGACCGGAGCCTCGCCGCCGAGGTCGAACGGCTCTCACATGCCGACGCGTTGCGGACGGCGGCCACCACCGCTCATGCGGCGCTGCTCGGCGATCCAGGCGCGGCGGAGTCGACCGAGCTCACAGACGCCGTCGGGCTGGTTGCCGTCGCCAGGCGCGCCATTGACCAGGTCCGTTCCCACGATGCCGAGCTCGCCGCGCTCTCCGACCGGCTGAGCGAGGTGGGTTACCTCCTCGCCGACGTGGCGACTGACCTCGCCGCCTATGCGGAAAGCGTCGACGCAGACCCGCTGCGGCTGGCCACCGCCCAAGAGCGGCAAGCCGCACTCTCCGCGCTGACCAAGAAGTATGGGGATGCGGTCGACGACGTCCTGGAGTGGGCCAAACGCGCGGCCATCCGGCTCGCCTCACTCGAGAGCGACGACGAGCGGATCGACTCCCTTCGCACGGAGAGAGGAGAGGTACGCGCGGAGCTGGCCCGGCTCGCCGTCGAGGTGTCCGCGGCCAGACGTGCCGCCGCGGACCGATTCGGCGCGGCGGTCACCACGGAACTGCGTGCGCTCGCCATGCCACATGCCGTCGTCACCGTCCCGGTGACCCAGCAGGAGATCGCCGAGCCAGGGCAGCGAGACGCTCTCGAGGTCGACGGGCGACACCTCGCGTTCGGTCCGACTGGTATCGATGACGTGGAGATACTGCTGCAGCCTCATCCCGGCGCGCCGGCCCGGCCGATTCAGCGCGGCGCATCAGGGGGCGAGCTTTCCCGGGTGATGCTCGCCATCGAGGTGGTCTTCGCCGGCGCAGATCCCGTACCCACCTTCGTCTTCGACGAGGTGGACGCCGGCGTCGGCGGTACCGCGGCGGTCGAGGTCGGTCGCCGCCTCGCCACCCTCGCGGCGATCGCCCAGGTCCTCGTCGTAACACACCTTCCGCAGGTTGCCGCCTTTGCCGACCGGCATCTGGTGGTCGAGAAGTCAAGCGCGGGCTTGGTGACCCGCAGTGGCGTCACGATGCTGGACCACGCCGGGCGGGTGCGTGAGCTTTCGCGCATGCTCGCCGGTCAGGCAGAGTCTGAATCGGCGCAGGCGCACGCAGAGGAGCTTCTCGAAGCCGCTGCGGCCGTCCGGCCTGGCCGCTGACCGGCACAGTCCAGCCAGCCGCCCGTGACCCGCCGAAGTGGCGGTTGGAGGTCGTTGGTTCGGCAGGAAGCCGCAGTCGCCCACCGCTAGCGCCCTGCGGCGACCACCAGCGCGCTTCGCGATCGCCGGGTTGGCTATGAGGCTCTGACGCGATTCGACGCCCCATTTCACCGTATGAAGCACGTTTTGCGGAATCTCGGGTACATGATCGTCACGGCGCGCCGAGTGGTCCGCGCAACACGGGCCGACATGCCCAGACGTGGCAGGATGACCAGTGATGAAGGTACCTACGCTTAGGCGTCGCGACCGCCCCCCCGAGCTGCCAGGCATCGTCGGTGCGGCCCGCGTTGACCGGCGTACGAAAAACCTCACCAAACGGCTGCGGCCAGGCGAGATCGCGATCATCGATCACGTCGACCTCGATCGGGTGGCGGCTGAGGGCTTGGTCGCTTGCCAGCCAGCCGCGGTCGTGAACGCCGGCCCCAGCATCAGCGGGCGTTACCCGAACCTCGGACCCGAGATCATCGTCTCGGCCGGCATCCCGTTGATCGACGATTTCGGCGCGGACCTGATGCTACGAGTGGTCGACGGAGAGCGGCTGAGGCTCGACTCGACGGTGCTCTACCGGGACGAGGTGCCGCTTGCCTACGGCGTTCTCCAGACGAAGGAGTCCGTTGTCGCGGCGATGGATGAAGCCAGGGCCGGGCTGGCGACCCAGCTCGAGGCGTTCGTCGCCAACACCATGGAGTACGTGAGGCGCGAGCGCGACCTGCTTCTCGACGGCGTCGGTGTTCCGCAGATCTTCACCAAGGTCGAGGACAAGCACGTCCTGATCGTCGTTCGCGGTTACCACTACCGCGAAGACCTCGCTGCGTTGCGGCCTTATCTCCGCGAGTATCGCCCGGTCCTCATCGGTGTCGACGGCGGCACGGACGCACTCATCGAGGCGGGCTACCGGCCCGACATCATCGTCGGGGACATGGACTCGGTCTCCGACGAGGCTTTGCAGTCTGGCGCTGAGCTTGTCGTGCATGCCTACCGGGACGGGAGCGCGCCCGGCCTCGCCCGGCTCGAGCGGCTGGGTCTTGCGGCAGTCATCTTCCCGGCGACCGGTACCAGCGAGGACATCGCGATGCTGCTCGCCGACGATGCGGGTGCGCGCCTTATCGTCACAGTCGGTACCCACGCCACGCTCACCGAGGTCCTCGACAAGGGCCGCGACGGCAACGCAAGCAGCTTCCTCACCCGGCTGCGGGTCGGAGACAAACTCATCGACGCCAAGGGTGTGTCCAGGCTCTATCGCAGCCGAATCTCGACCGGGCAGCTCATGCTCCTTGTTGGGGCTACGCTCGTCGTCCTGACCACTGCCTTCGTCGCCTCGCCGTCCGGGCGGGCCATCCTGTCCGTGGCGAGGGCGCTGTGGGGCAGTCTCATCTTCTGGTTCCAGGGGCTTTTCGAGTGATCGATTTCCGCTACCACGTCGTTTCCCTGGTCGCGGTGCTCATCGCGCTTGCGACTGGCATCTTGCTCGGCAGTTCTGTGCTGTCGGGACCGTTGTACGACAACCTGAACAAGACCACCGATCAACTGCGCCAGGAGCGCGACCAGCTCCGGGGCGACATCAGCGACCTCCAGCGCGACAAGAACTACGCCGCGAAGTTCACCGAAACCCTGGCGCCCACCGCCGTCTCGCAGCGATTGACCGCCGAGCGGGTCGTGATCGTTGCGCTCCCCGGCGCTCAAAAGGGCACGCTTCAGCAGGTCTCCAACATCGTTGAGACGGCAGGAGCGAAGGTCACCGGACAGATCGGCATCACCGACGCGTACGCCGAGGCCGACAAGGAGCGGGTACTGGACGACCTGGTCAACCAGCTGCGACCCACGACCGTTGACCTGCCGCAGGACACGTCGACCTACGATCGGGCGGCGATCGAGATCGCCTCGCTCGTCATGACGAAGGAGACCGCGCAGGCCGATACCCCACCCACCGGCGCAGACGGCGGAGTTCTGCCGGGGCTGAAGGCCGGAGGCTTCGTGACGACGAAGGGGCACCCCGACAACAAGGCGACGCTTGCCGTACTCGTCGCCGGACCAGCGCCCAAGGCATCCGACGGCATCGACCGTGCCAACGGCGCTTATCTGACGCTCGCTCGCGAGCTTGATACGCGCGGGAAAGCCGTCGTGCTTGGCGGCCCTGAGTCCTCGGCAGGCGACCGCGGTGTCGTCAACGCACTGCGCAGCAACGACGAACTGGCGAGTTCCGTCTCCTCGGTCGACACGGCCGACACCATCTATGGTCAGATCGCCGTCGTGTACGCCCTGCAGGCCGAGACCAATGGCCAGCCCCCCGGGCAATACGGCATCTCCGGCACCACCGACGGCCCGCTGCCCCCTCAAGCCACGAGCGGGTGATCAGCTGTAAGCGGGTGCGCATGGCCATGGAATCGATCGTTGTGACCGGTGGTAACGGGTTGGGACACGGGCGTCTGCCCGGCGTCGCCCGACCTGATCCCGGCTTCCCTGCGCTGCGCTACGGTGATCCATCGAGCCTGCCGGGGGAGCCCGACGCTGGCGCGGTTGCGTGCCGGTCACGTCATGGAGCTCCGGCACCGGTCAGCCCTCACAGACAGGGGCATGAGAGGAGTATCGCGATGGGCGTTCGCGGGCGGATCGCCGCGGCGGCGATCGGTGCTGGCACAGCGGCGCTCGCCTATCGCAAGCTGACTCGCACTCCGCCCGGGGGCGATGAGCAGTGGACCCGGGTCAACCACCGCGGGGAGAATGTCACGCTGCTCGAAGGGCCGGCCCTCGTGGCCGCGGTGGGTGTCGCCGCCGCGGTCGTGCCGGGCCTGCCTCGCAGGCTGCGTACGGCCGCCGCGCTCGCGGTCATTGGCGCGGGTGCGCTCGGCGCGTACGACGACCTCGCCGGATCCAGCGCCTCCCGTGGTCTCAGGGGACACCTCGGCGCGTTGGCCAAGGGAGAGGTCACAACCGGCGCGGTAAAGATCCTGGGGATCGGCGCGACCGGGCTCCTGGCCGGCAGCCTGATTCAGAAGCGACCCCTCGACAAGCTGCTCGCCGGGATCGTGGTCGCCGGGTCCGCCAACGTGATGAACCTGTTCGACCTCCGGCCCGGTCGCGCGATCAAGGTTGGACTGGCCGCAGGGCTGCCCACAGCTATGCGCAGCGGTGCGTCAGGGGTGCTGGCGGCCGGCCCGCTAGGCGCGAGCGCGGCGTTGCTGCCTGCCGACCTCCAGGAGAAGTCCATGCTCGGCGACGCCGGCTCCAACGCGCTCGGTGCCGCGTTGGGGGTGGCTTCGGCGGCACGGTCCGGGCGCATGGGACTGCTCTTGCGAGCGGCGGCCCTGGTCGGACTCACGCTGGCCAGTGAAAAGGTCAGCTTCACGAAGGTCATCGCGGCGACACCGCCGCTCAACGCGCTCGATATGCTCGGCCGCCGTCCACCGGCTCAAGCGCCGGCGCAGCCGCCGGATGGCTGATCCGACCGAGGTCGACGCGGGCCGGCCAGGGCGGCTGCTCGGCGGCATCGCCGGCGGCGCGTTCCTGATCGCCGGGATCACAGTTCTCTCCCGTATCGCGGGCTTCGGCCGCATCGTCGTCTTCTCCCGTACGGTCGGCGCCACCTGTGTCGGTGAGGTGTACCAGACGGCCAACGGCGTACCGAACATCGTCTTCGAAGTCGTGGCCGGCGGCGCGCTCGCCGGCGCGGTCGTGCCGCTGCTCGCCGGCCGCTTCGCCCAGAATGCGCGTGAGGAGGCAGGCCAGGTAGCGTCCGCCCTCTTGACCTGGTCGCTCGCCGTTCTCACTCCGATCACGATCCTCGCGGCGCTGGTGGTCCGGCCGATTGTGACGGGACTGCTGGGCCCGGCCGAGGGGTGCCCAAGCCAAGCGAGCGCAGTCGAGCTGGGCGCCAGGATGCTGTTGATCTTCCTGCCGCAGATCCCGTTGTACGGGGTCGCCGTCGTCCTGTCCGGTGTGCTCCAGGCCGACCGCCGATTTCTGGGGCCGGCGCTCGCTCCGCTGCTCTCGAGCCTTGTTGTGGCCGCCGCGTACCTCGCGTTTGGCGCCGTCGCAAGCGGCCACGAGACCGATCTTGACAGGGTGTCACGAAGTGCCGAGGTCCTTCTCGCCGGGGGGACGACGCTCGGAGTGCTCGTGCTGGCCGGCAGCCTGCTGATCCCGCTCAAGCGCACCGGCGTGCGGCTGCGCGCGACGCTCACGTTCCCGCCGGGTGCGGCCGCTTTCGCGCGGGTTCTCGCTTTCGCCGGTTTGGCGATCGTGGCAGCACAGCAGCTGGCGACCGTCGTCGTGATTGCACTCGCGAACCGGTCGGGACATGCCTCCGTCGTCCTCTATGGGTACGCCTGGGCGTTGTACCTCCTTCCTTATGCCGTGCTCGCGGTCCCGATCGCGACCAGCGCCTTTCCCCATCTGTCCGCGCGATACGACACCGGCGACGAAGCAGGGTTCGCCCGCGGTGTCGCGGCCACATCGCGGGCGGTGGTTCTCGCAAGTTGTCTCGGTGCTGCCATCCTGGCGGCCACGGCTGGCCCGGCGTCCCGGGTCTTCCTCGAGCAGGCGCCGGCCGTGGCCGGCGCGGACGACCCGGCCCTGCTCGCCCGGGCCCTCCTCGGCTGGGCACCTGGCCTGATCGGATACGGCCTGGTCGCCCATCTCGGCAGAGTCATGTACGCACAAGGACGCGGCCGCCGCGCCGCTGTCGCGATCGTGTCGGGATGGGCGGTAGTCGCAATCGCCGACGTCGTCCTCGTGGTCCTGCTGCCTGCCAGTGACACCGTGCTCGCGCTGGGGATCGGCAATGCGGTCGGCATGACCATGGCGGGGCTTCTACTGCTCGGGTCGGTCAGGACGTCGGCCGGCCCGACAGCAGTGCGCGGCCTGCCACGCGCGTTCGGGGCGGGCGTCGCCGGAGGAGCACTCGCCGCGGCTGCCGGCTGGTGGGTGGGCGCGTTCGGTTCGCCGGGTCCGGTCGCGAGCGCCGGGCTCGCCATCGCTGCGGCCGCCGTGGCTCTCGCCGTGTACGGCGTCGTTGTCCTGATCGCCGACGCGGGCGACATGCGTACCGCGATCACCCGGAGGTTCACCTGATGCTCAGCTGTGCTGATCCTGGCGAGGTGTGTGGTGGTCGCTGATGCCCTGCACGTCGTCGAGGTGCTCGCGACGAGCACCGGCGGGATCGGCACTCATGTTCATGGTCTCGCGGCCGGACTGGTGGAGCGGGGAATCACGGTGACCGTTGCCGGCCCACAGGCAACCGAGGACTCGTTCGGCTTCACGTCCGTGGGGGCCGCCTTCGAGCCGGTCGAGATCGCGACCCGGCCCCGTCCCCGCGCCGATCTCGAGGCCATTCGCGCGCTGAGGTCTCTCATCTCGGCTCTCGCCACCGGCCCGCCGGGGCGAGACTCGGGCACTGCCGATCTCGATCACGAGGCGGTGCCGCTGGTCGTGCACGCGCACGGCCTCCGGGCCGGGCTGGTGGCGGGGTTGGCCACCAGGTCGCCAATCCGGGTGCGCCGGTCGCGACATCGTGCGCAGCGCCCGCGAGGGCTACGCCGCCGGCGTTCAAGCCGCCGCCCAGGTCACCCCCCGCTGGTTGTGACCTGGCACAACGCCGTCCTGGGTAGCGGCCCGGCTCGGTTCGTCCTGGCCGGACTCGAGGGAGCCGTTGCCCGGATGGCCGACGTCACGCTGGGTGCGTCGTACGATCTCGTCGCCCGAGCCAGGCGAATGGGCGCGGCGGATGCCCGGCTTGGCCAAGTGGCGGCGCCAGCCTTGACCGCCGCTGCGAGTTCGCCCGACCAGGTCAGAGCCGATCTCGGCGCCGGCGACCGACCGCTTGTCCTCGCGGTCGGCAGGCTGGCACCGCAGAAGGCCTATGACCTCCTTCTCGAGGCAGCCACCCGCTGGCGGGCCCGCGAGCCGCAGCCTCTCGTACTGATCGCCGGGGAGGGGCCGCAGCGACCGCTGCTCCAAGCCCGGATCGACGCCGGCAAACTTCCGGTACGACTCCTCGGTCACCGGACGGACGTCCCGGATCTTCTGGCGGCGGCCGATGTCGTCGTTCTCACCAGTCAGTGGGAGGCGAGGGCGCTGATCGCCCAGGAGGCCCTCCAAGCCGGCCGGCCCCTGGTGGCGACGGCCGTGGGCGGTGTACCCGATCTTGTCGGCGACGCCGCCGTCCTCGTCCCGTACGGCGACCCGGACGCCCTCGCCCAGGCGGTCGGCAATCTGCTCGACAACCCAGAGATCGCCAAGCGACTGTCGGACGCGGGCCGGGCACAGGCCGCCAGCTGGGCGGACGAACCCGCGGTGATCGACGCCATCATTGCCGTTTACCGGGAGCTCGCCGGCAACGCCCGGGCATGACGCGCCGCGGTCGGTGCGGCTAGGGGCGGCTCACCGGCCTGCACTGATAGGCTGGAGGCCCGTGGACAGGCGGCCGAGAACCGGAGCACGATCACTCAGCAGGTCGGCAGGCCGCCGCATCAGACGACCACGGGGAGCCCTCATTGGCAGCGCCGCTTTCGACTAAGCATTTGTTCGTCACCGGGGGCGTCGCGTCCTCGCTCGGTAAGGGCCTGACCGCCTCCAGCCTCGGCAACCTGCTCAAGGCGCGTGGGCTTCGGGTCACGATGCAGAAGCTCGACCCTTATCTCAATGTCGACCCCGGCACGATGAACCCTTTCCAGCACGGCGAGGTGTTCGTCACCGACGACGGCGCGGAGACCGACCTCGACGTCGGCCACTACGAACGCTTCCTCGACGTCGACCTGCACGGGTCAGCCAACGTGACCACCGGGCAGGTCTACTCCGCGGTGATCGCCAAGGAGCGCCGCGGCGAATATCTCGGCGACACCGTCCAGGTAATCCCGCACATCACGAACGAGATCAAGGCAAGGATCCGGCGGATGGCCGGGCCGGAGGTCGATGTCGTCATCACCGAGATCGGTGGCACGGTCGGAGATATCGAGTCGCTGCCGTTCCTCGAGGCCGCCAGGCAGATTAGGCACGAGGTCGGCAGGGACAACGTGTTCTTCCTGCACGTCTCGCTGGTCCCTTACATCGGGCCGTCCGGTGAGCTCAAGACGAAGCCGACGCAGCATTCCGTCGCCGCGCTTCGCTCGATCGGTATCCAGCCCGATGCCATCGTGTGCCGCGCCGACCGGCCGATCCCCGACAGCGTCAAGCGCAAGATCTCGCTGATGTGCGACGTCGACGAGGAGGCCGTGATCGCCGCGGTCGACGCGCCGTCCATCTACGACATCCCGAAGGTTCTGCACTCAGAGGGTCTAGACGCATTTGTCGTGCGGCGGCTCGGCTTGCCGTTCCGTGATGTCGACTGGACTCAGTGGGACGAGCTCCTCCGCCGGGTCCACCAGCCCAGCCACGAGGTGACAGTGGCGCTGGTCGGCAAGTACATCGATCTCCCAGACGCCTACTTGTCCGTGACCGAGGCGATGCGGCACGGCGGGTTCGCCAACGATGCCCGGGTCAACATTGTGTGGGTGCCGGCGGACGACTGCCGGACACCCGAGGGCGCCGCGCGGGAGCTCGCCGGCGTGGATGGGGTCGTGATACCCGGCGGCTTCGGCGTGCGCGGGATCGAAGGGAAAATCGGGGCGATCAAGTACGCGAGGGAGAACAGCATTCCGACCCTCGGCCTTTGCCTCGGCTTGCAGTGCATGGTGATCGAGGTCGCCCGATCGCTCGCCGGGCTGGAAGGCGCCAACTCCACTGAGTTCGACGCGGCGTGCGCCCATCCGGTCATCTCGACAATGCCCGACCAGATCGACGTTGTCGCGGGCGAGCGGGACATGGGTGGCACGATGCGCCTCGGCCTCTACCCGGCAAAGCTCGCCGATGGCTCGATCGTCCGATCGGTCTACGGGGCGCCTTATGTCGAGGAACGGCACCGTCACCGGTACGAGGTCAGCAATGCCTATCGGCCCAAGCTCGAGGATGCCGGCCTGCTGTTCTCGGGGTTGTCGCCGGATGGGCGGCTGGTCGAGTACATCGAGCTGCCGACCGACATACATCCCTATTTTGTGGCCACCCAGGCGCACCCGGAGCTGAGATCCCGCCCGACCCGGCCGCATCCCTTGTTCGTTGGCCTGATCAGCGCCGCGCTCGACCGTCGTCGCGCCGTGGTCGCGTCATCGACCGTGGCGGCACCCGCGGTGGCGCCGTCCATATGACCGCCGCCAGCAAGCCTGGCCCCGGCGACAGCGCAGGGCCTCATCCGGTGCGCACCGACGTGCGCGACAGGCCCGAGCAATGGCCGGTGGTCACCTCGACGATCCGGTTCACCGGGAGCTTTATCACCGTACTGACGGACACCGTGCGCTTGCCGGACGGCGGCCTTATGCAGCGGGATGTCGTCCGGCACCCCGGTGCGGTCGGGGTGCTGCCTTACGACGCCGCAACAGGTGCCGTGCTGCTGCTTCAGCAATATCGGCACGCGCCGGGGATGTTGCTGTGGGAGCCGCCGGCGGGGTTGCGCGACGTCCCTGACGAGCCGCCGCTGGAGACCGCGCAGCGGGAGCTGTACGAGGAGGCGCACCTGCGGGCCCGACAGTGGAATGTCCTCGTGGAGGCGTACAACTCACCCGGCATCACCAACGAGACGCTGCTGATCTATCTCGCCCGCGGCTTGACGGAGGTCGCGGAGGCCGACCGGCACAACGGCGAGCAGGAAGAGGCCTACCTCGTCCACGCCTGGGTCCCGCTCGACGACGCCGTCAGGCTGGTGCTGTCCGGCGACCTGCACAACCCGACGACGGTCATGGGCGTCCTCGGGCTCGAGGCGGCCCTGCACCGGCCGGGCGGCCTGGACTCGCTCCGGGTCGCCACCTGACCCCCGGACGGGGG
>Ga0184632_10000955_pt1 | contig 11636 bp, 10 predicted proteins | sample PLM31_50_b1_FD_133153 | JGI IMG/M metagenome (GOLD analysis project Ga0184632, IMG submission 133153) | Groundwater sediment microbial communities from an aquifer in East River, Colorado, USA - PLM3-1_50_b1 | ecosystem: Environmental > Terrestrial > Soil > Riparian zone | place: USA: East... | reverse complement strand
CCAAGGACAACATCAAGGACACGGTGGTCGCCGAGGGCTTCCTCAAGGCCGAGCAGATCTGCAGCGGCCCGGCGGCGGCCGCCTGCGGCGACGCCGGGCTGTCCTGACCGCGTGCGGCGGGGGTGGCCACACCCCCGCCGACCTGCCCGTCGAGCGGGGGCGGTCAGGACCGAGCCGCCTCGTCGGGCCGGGCCCGCAGGGCGGCGACAAACCGGGCAGCGATCAGCTGGGGACGGGTGATCGCGCCGCCGACGACCACCGTCCAGGCGCCGGCGTTGAGGGCGGCGCGGGCCTCCCGCGGCGTGGCGATGCGTCCCTCGGCGACCACGGGCACCCCGACGCGCGCCGCCAGCGCCGCCACCAGCTCCAGGTCGGGACCCGACCGTTGCCGGCTGTAGGGGGTGTAGCCGGAGAGGGTGGTGGCGACCAGGTCGGCGCCGGCCGCTGCGGCCGCGGCACCCTCCTCAAGGGTGGAGACGTCGGCCATGACCAGGCAGTGGTGAGTCCGGCGGAGCCCCGCGACGACCTCGGGCACGGTCGATCGGTCGGGGCGCGGGCGGCCGGTCGCGTCGATGGCGACGATCTCGGCGCCGGCCTCGGCGACGACGCGTGCGTGGTCGACCGTGGGCGTGATGTAGACCCCCTCGGCGCCCTGCTTCCACAGCCCGATCACCGGCACGTCCACGGCCTGGCGCACGGCCTGGACATCGGCCGGGCCGTCGGCCCGGATCCCCACCGCCCCCCCGAGCACGGCCGCCCGGGCCATGGCCGCCATGAACGTCGCGCCGTGGAGCGGATCCCCGGGCGGGGCCTGGCAGGACACCACCAGGCCGCCTCGCAGCCGCCACAGGATGGCGTCGGGCTCCACGCCGCTCATGCCGGCAGCTCCGGGAGGCCGCGGCGGGCCAGCTCGGCCGCCCCGACGACGACGGCGTCGTTGCCCAGGCGGGTCGGCAGCATGGGGACGCCCGTGACCGCCGGGAGCAGGTGCTGGCGGAAGTGTCGTTCGGCCGCGGCCCAGTACCGGCCGGCCGGGGCGGCCACGCCGCCGCCAACGACCACCGACTCGGGGTCGACGGCGTTGACGAGCCCGGCCAGCAGCTGGCCCAGGACCCCACCGCCCTCCTCGACAACCTCGACGGCCGGCCCGTCGCCGGTCTCGGCTCGCCGCGCGACCTCGGCGAAGCCGACGGCGTCGCCGGCGAGCCGCCGGTAGCGGGCGGCCATCGCAGGGCCCGCCGAGATGCTCTCCAGGTGCCCGCCGGCGCCGCAGGAGCAGCGACGATCGCCGAACCCCGGAACCGGGAGGTGGCCGATCTCGCCGGCGTTGTGGTGCGCGCCGCGCCACAGCCGTCCGTGGAGCACGAGGGCGCCGCCGACGCCGGTGCCGACCGTGACGGCCAGGACGTGGGCTAGTCCCTGCGCCGCCCCACCGGCCGCCTCGCCGAGGGCGAAGGCGTTGGCGTCGTTGTCTACCCGCACGGGCAGGCCGAGCAGGGCGGTGAGCTGCTGGACGAGGGCCACGCCGGCCCATCCGGCGATGGCGTCGGTCGACGCCACGACCGTCCCAGCGGCCGGGTTGACCACCCCCGCCGTGCCCACTCCGCAGGCGGCGACGTCGGCCCGCCGGGCACCGAGCGCCCGGCCGAGCCCGGCCACCACCTCGAGCACGGCCCGGGGGCCGTCCCGCGCCGGTGTGGGGGCCTCGCGCACGTCGAGCACCCGGTGGTCCGCGTCCACCAGCCCGACCCGGGTCTTGGTGCCTCCGATGTCGACACCCAGGCAGAGCCCGCCCGTGCCTGTGCCCACCGCCCTACTGGCCCACGGTGCCTCCGCAACGGCCGCGGACTCATCACCCTCAACGACGGCGGCGGTCTGCAACTCGTCCATGAACCCCCCATAGGCATCTTCGCAATGAGACTCCCGATCCTCCTGCACGGGCCATGGCGTATCCAGCCAGGATGCTCTTGTCGAGCCGACCGGCTCACGGAGGCGTCGGTCATTCCGCTGGACATTCCACTAGGCGCTACTCGAACCGACTGGAGCGCACTGGCTGGACGACCCACCCAACCTGAGCTGCAAGGACGGCACGAGGCAGCACTCCGTGAACGGTTGCCCACTGTCTTGTAAACAACAGGTTGGGGGTTCGAGTCCCTCCGCCAGCTCCAGGACCGTGCGCTCAGGCCGCCGCGCCGTCGTTGGCGCCAGCAAGGCATCCGTGGTGCATAGCTGTCCTCGGACGATTCGGGGTCGAGTATAGAGCGAGCGGCGAAGCTTCATCCGTTATGGCGAGGCGAGGTGCGGCGTGTAGGAGATCTGGCTCGTCGGGTCGCGGAGTCGAAGGTTGAAGGCAGGGTCATCGCTTAGAGCGCCGGGACAGCTCCGACAGGCACCAGTCGGGATGCTCGCTCGCTGCCGAACTGTTGGCCAAGGGAATCCCTCCAAGCCACGGGAGCGTCAAGAATGGAGCAGCAAGCACGCGAGCAAGCGTTCATCAGCGCCCTGACCACCGAGCAGTTCGTGCTCCAGGCCGCCCGCAGCGCCAACGTCGGCGAGATGACCGGGCGCGCCACCGTCTACATGGGGGCCGTGTCCAGCTCGCTGATCGCCTTTGGGTTCCTGGCCCAGGTCGTCACCCGCCTCGACCCATTTGTCGCTGCGGTGGTGCCGGCAGTGTTTCTCCTGGGTGAGTTCACCTTCACTGCCTTGTTGCGCAACACCCTGGAGAACCTGGTGTTGCTGCGGCAGATGCAGCGGATCCGCGCCTACTACCGCACCTTGGTACCCGAAGCCGACCAGTTCTTCGGCCAGGCCGCGGAGGAGGAGCGGTTCTCCGCCGCGATGGCCACGGTGGGGCTGCGGGCCCGGCCCGCGGGGATGCTGTTCACCGGGGCCAGCGTGATCGCCGCGATCAACAGCGTGGTGGGTGGGGTCGGCCTGGCGCTGCTGGCCGCCAAGGCCACGAGCCTGGCGACGGGCGCCGCGTTGGCGGTCGGCATCACCGCCGCCGTGGTGCTGTTCGGGCTGCACCTGCTGTACCAGCAGCAGCGAGCTGCGTCCCTGGTCCTGCGGCCACCGGTCGAGGCATCATCGGCCTAGTGGTGGAAGTCGACGCCGGCGGCGATCAGCACGACGAGGATCGCGGAGACGACCCAGTCGACGACGAGGCAGAACGGCGGCCACCAGCGAGTGTTGGCAACATAGTGGCTCCGGTGCTGCCAAAGGTCCTTGAACCCATGGCCGGTGAGGCCGGCCACCAGCAGCCACGACGGTCCGGTGACGCCCGCCGCGGCAACCACCACAAACACTCCCGCGATCCCGGCCTCGACGGCGATCACGGTCCGTCGTCCGTCCGCCACGGCGAAGCCGATGTAGACCGCCGCGATCAAGGTCAGCGACAGCGCATAGACGGTCGCCGGGTCCAGCCACCAGAAGCCCAGCGGTGACGCGGCCTGGATGGCGCCGAAGACGACGCCCCACAGCACTGGTGCGTGCAGCGAACGCCCCGGCAGCGGGCTGGCCGTCCGCGGCTGCGTCATGAGCTTGATGGCTGCTGGGTGACGCCGGCCGTGGCCGATATGGCGGTGCCCGGGCCGGTGGCGATGCGGTCGGCCAGGTAGGCGGCGTCGTCGTTGACGAAGCCGAGCAGGGCCGAGCCGCGGGTGTGCTGCCAGGACAGGCCCAGGAAGTACAGGCCGGGCACCTCGGTCACGCCGCGCCGGTGAACAACGTGGCCTTCACGGACCACACCGGGGATGTGGATCCAGGAGTGATCGGAGCGGTAGCCGGTCGCCCAGACCACCACCCCGACGTCCTCCAGGGTGCTGTGGTCGGCGAATCGGACTGTGCGTCCCTCGGCGTCGACCAGCCGCGGCCGGAACCGCACCCCCGCCCGCTCCAGCCGGCGCCGGTTGGTGCCGATGATGAACTCCCCTCGGGCCTGCACGCGCCGGCCCAGCCGGGAGCCGGCGGTCACGCGCATCACGCCGAGGCGGGTGAGCCACCAGAACAGGTCCCGACCGGCCCGGCGCTGGGGCAGCATCGGATACTTGGTAGCGATCGACAGGTCGACAGTGCGCGTGGCGGCCAGCTCCTCGGCGATCTGGAAGCCCGAGTTGCCGCCCCCGACGACCAGCACCCGGCCCTCCGGTAGGGCCTGGGGGTTGTGGTAGTCGGCGCTGTGGACCTGGGTCACCGAGGCGTCCAGCTTGGCGGCCGGCGGTGGGATGAAGGGGACCTGGAACGGGCCGGTGGCCACCACCACCTGCCGGGCCCGGTAGGTGGCATCGGCGGTGCGGACCTCGAAGTCGTCGCCGACGCGCCGCAGGTCCGTGACCCGAGCGTTGAGCCGGATCGGCAGGTCGAAGGCGGCCGCATACGCCTGCAGGTAGTCGGCCACCGGGTCCTTGGTCGGGTAGGTGTCGGCCGGGGCGGGGAAGGCCATGCCGGGCAGGGCGTCGTACTGGGCCGGGGTGAACAGCTTCAGGGAGTCCCACCTGGACCGCCAGGTGTGGCCGAGCTCAGGGGCGGCCTCCAGCACCACGAACCGCAGGCTCTGCTGGGCCAGGTGCCAGGCCATGGCCAGCCCGGCCTGGCTCCCTCCGACAACCACAACATCCAACCGCTGATCGCCTGCCGGGCCCTCTTGCGCCTCGTCTTGGTGGCCGGTCATGTGGCCACGGCCTGGTCGCGGGCCACGTTGAAGCTGAACATCATGCCGCTCTGCATGTGCTCGGCGATGTGGCAGTGCGCCATCCACAGCCCCGGGTTGGTGACGTCGAACAAGATGTCCACGACCTGGCCGGTGCGGACCAGCACCGTGTCCTTCCAGACCAGATTCGGCTCAGGAACCCCATCGCGGGAAAGGACCAGGAACCGCCCGGCGCCGTGGAGGTGGAAGGGGTGGTGCATGGGATGGTCGGAGTCCATCTCGTTCACCAGCTGGATCTTGACTCGCTCACCCACGGTGAAGTGCCAGTCGATGGTGGCGCTGTCGGCGCCGCTGGTCCGGTCCAGGAACTTCCAGTGCATGGTGGCGGTGGTGGTGAGCCGGTTGACCTCGACCATGTCGTCTTCCCACTCGATTCCGTCGGCCGTGCCGTGACCCTCGTCGTGGTGGCCGCCGTGGTCGTGGCCAGCGGCGTGTCCACCGTGATCTTCCATCGCGGCGGCATCAGCGGCTGCCGCCGGCTTCGGGACAGACTCGGCCGCGAGCAGCTTCATCCCGCACTTCGAACACCGCCCTGGCTTGTCGCTGGTGACCTCCGGATGCATCGGGCAGACGTAGCTGGTCGGGGCAGCGGTCCCCAGCAGCTTCATCCCGCACTTGGGGCAGCGCCCCGGCTGGTCGCTCACCACCTCCGGATGCATGGGGCAGGCGTAGGCAGTCGCTGGAGGCGTTGCGGTCGCCAGCAGCTTCATCCCGCACTTGGGGCAGCGCCCGGGTTCGTCACTGGTGACCTCGGGATGCATGGGGCAGGCGTAGGTGACCGGCCCCGCGCCTGCCGGCATCGCGGCCGGGTCGTCCATCTGGGCGACCAGGGCAAGGACCTTGTCCGGGGGGGCGGCCAGCCAGCGGTCCAGCTGCTGCCGCTCGGCCGCCAGCTCCGGAGCACGGCGCAGCTGCTCGAACTCACCCGCCGCCGTCGCCGCGACCGGCTCGCCGGCCACCGCCACCGTGGCCAGCGGGTAGGTCCGGTCCGGGGTGTGGTGTTCCAAGGCTAGCTCGCCGGGCTGGTCGAAGAGGACATCGACGACGGCCCGCTCCGAGGGGGCCAGCAGCACCTCCTCAACGAACTCCTCGTGCTCCATCCGGCCGCTGTCCCCGCCGACCAGCTTCATCCGCGCCCCTGGCAGGGTCACGTTGAACACCCGGGTGTTGGCGGTGTTGGTCAGCCACAGCCGCACCACCTCCCCCGCCCTGGCCGCAAGCCGCAGGTCCGGGTCGCCGCTGGTCAGAAAGACGTTGCCGAAGCGGCCCATGGCCGCATAGCTGGTCTCGGTCGGGCTGAACGGCGCCACCTTGCCGTCCTCCACCAGCAGGTCGTCCAGCGTGAGGAGGTATTCGCGGTCGGCCGGCGGCCAGTAGCAAGGATCGGCCGGGACGACCAGGATGTTGCCGTACAGGCCCAGCTCCTGGGTGTAGTCCTCACGGATGTGGGGGTGATACCAGTACAGGCCCGCATCCGGGAACTGGATCCGGTAGGTGAACTCCCCGCCCACCGGGATCGGCGCCTGGGTCTCGTGTGGCACCCCGTCGTAGCGGTTCTCCAGCCGCAGCCCATGCCAGTGCACGGTCGTGTCCAGATCCCCCTGGTTGATCACGTGCACCACGATCTCGCTGCCCTGCTGGACCTTGAGGGTGGGGCCGGGGACGGAGCCGTTGTAGCCCAGCATCCGCACCGTCGTGTCGCCCAGCCGCTTGGCCACCGGCCCGACCTGGAGATCCAGGGTGTCGCCGTGGGCCAGCTCCAGCAGCGCCGGCCGGCCAGCCTCGGGCAGCCCGGTGGGATCGGTCGGGAACGACTCGACTGGCGTCGGTAGGTCGGGTCGAGTGTGGTGTTGCATGATCCCTGCCCTCCTGGTCGTGCCTGCATCCAACGTCCCACCCCAGATATCCAGGTCGCGTCTGCTGCTCCTTGATGGTTGCGCTCGAGCAACAGTGACATGTCCAGGGTTCTGACCAGGACCCGATTAGCCCCCCATGCGGTGCGCTCCTCTTCTGCTGCGGTTCCTTGGGGGATGAGGGAACCGTGCCACCGAGCTATCGGCGACGCAAGAAAAGCAAGCGCCGCAGGCCGCTGACCTCGGCGTTGATACGCACCGCGGCCCTGAGCCAGCTCACGTAGCGACGCACGCACGGCGCGGAGCCCTAAACGCGCGACCCGGCCGGGGACGGATCGCGGATGTTACCGTCGGCTGATGCCGGGACCTAGTGTCGCGTCCGTGAAGTGCTTTTTCGCTTGGTCTTGCTGTGGATTTCGTCTGGTGTCTTGGTCCAGGTGAACGGTCGGGAGCGCTGGTTCCAGGCGTCGCAGAAGCGACCGATCGCGCGTACCCGGTCGGTGACGCTGGCGAACGAGCCGCGTTGGAGTGCCTGGCGGGACAAGATCCCGAAGAAGATCTCCACCAGGTTCATCCACGATGCTGAGGTCGGCGTGAAGTGCAGGTGGACTCGCGGGTGGCGCTCGAGCCAGGCCCTGACGGTTGGGTGTTTGTGGGTGGCGTAGTTGTCCAGCATCAGATGCAACTGGCGCTGCGGGTAGGCCCGCGCCACCAGCTTGAGGAAGGCGAGGAACTCGGCGTGGCGGTGGCGCTGGTAGCACTCGCCGATGACCTCGCGGGTGGCCACCTCCAGCGCGGCAACCAGCGTGGTGGTGCCGTGGCGCAGGTGGTCGTGGGGCTGGCGTTGGGCCCGACCCGGTCGCAGCGGCACCATGGGGGCGGTGCGTTCCAGCGCTTGGATCTGGCTCTTTTCATCAACGCACAGCACGATCGCCCGCTCGGGTGGGTGCAGGTAGAGCCCGACCACGTCATGGATCTTGGCCTCCAGCTGCGGGTCGGTGGAGAACTTGAAGGTCGCCACCCGCCAAGGCTGCAGCTCCCAGTCGCGCCAGATCTTGGCGACGGTGGTGTGACCCAACCCAAGCTCGCTGGCCAGCAACCGCGATGACCAGTGGGTAACGCCCAGGTCGGATGGTGGGCCGGCCAGGGTGGCGGCCACCACCTCCAACCGCTTGTCCAGGCCGATGGTGCGCGGCCGCCCCGAGCGCGGCCGGTCACCCAGGCCAGCGATGCCACGCTCGGCAAAACGCCGACGCCAGCAGATGACCGTCGGACGCGAGACCCCCAGCCGCTCGGCAATGACGATGTTGGCGTGCCCCTGCGCGGCCAGGTGAACGATCCGCGCGCGCTGGGCAAGCCCGGCCGGCAGGGTCGGCGAGCGCAGCCAGGCCTCCAGCTCCGCCAACTCCTGGTCGCTGACCGCCAGCGCGGCGGCTGCTTGCGGCATCACGATCACCCGCCGCTACGGCCGACCACGCAGAACTCGTTGCCTTCCGGGTCGCCCAGCACCACCCAACGAAAGCCGACCTCCACCAGCTCACCGCTGCGGCGGGTCGCCCCCAGCGCGATCAGGCGTGCCACCTCCCGGTCGACATCCTCGACGTGCAGGTCGATGTGCATGCGGTTCTTGCCTAGCTTGGGCTCCGGCACGCGCTGCAACGCCAGTTCGGGGCCGGCGCCGTGCTCTGCGGGCAGCAGTATCAGGTACGGCTCCTGGAGCGGCTGCTGGCGATAGCCGAGCGCCTGCGCCCAGAACTGGGCCAACCCCTCAGGGTCCGCACAGTCCAGAACAACAGCGATATGCATGGTGGCCGATCCTCCACCACACCCCACCAAGCGTCAAGAAACTTCGCGGACGCCACACTAGTGCTCAGTTCCTTAGATCCGGTATGAGGGTTACGCTCGGTGTCCGTGGTCGTGTCCGTAACGGCACCTGGGGGACGCCATGCCGGCACTCCTGCACGCCCGACCACGTCTACCATCCAGTCCCACCCCATGGGCGCCAGGTAGTCCACACCCTCCGAGAACCGGGGCAACCTCAAGCCAGCACCAGCTATTCCATCTGGTGACGCCTGGTGGACTGCCACGCGGACTACCATTTCTTCGGTCCAGGCCTGCCGCAGTGCCGTCTCGGGTGAGCAGGTTGAAGGTGGTCGTCAGGATCAGCCGAACCGCGCCGGTCGCCGTACCCCGCCAAGCTGCTCGCCCCATGACGACGCCTCCGCCGCACCGGGATGGCAGGCTTCAGCGTTGGCCTCACGCGGGTGGGGTCGCTGCCACCTCGGCGGCTTGGGGCTGGTCGTGGCAGGCCTCGGCGGCTGCGTCGGCCACGACGGCGTCGCCCTTGGTGTGGCCGGGACGCAGGCCGCGCTCGGCCATCAGTGCCAAGAAGGCGTCCAGGCAGCGGGGGTCGAAATGGCTGCCACGCCCGGCCTCCAGGTGCCGCAGGGCGCGGTCGGGTGGCCAGGCAGCCCGGTAGGCACGATCGGAGGTGAGCGCGTCCCACACGTCGGCGACGGCCACAATCCGGGCGGCTAGGGAGATCTGCTCCCCGGCGAGGCCGTCGGGGTAGCCCTGGCCGTCGTAGCGCTCGTGGTGCTGGCGGATCACCGCCAGCGCGTCGTGGAGCGACGGCGCCCGCCCGACGATATCGGAGCCAACGAGGGGGTGTTCTTGGATCCAGGCCCGCTCCTCGTCGGTGAGGGCGCCGGGCTTGTTCAGGACATGGTCGGGGATGCCGACCTTGCCGACGTCGTGCAGGTACGCACCTTCGGCCAAGGTGCGCAGGGCCGCGGGGCGCAACCCAAGCTGCTGGCCGACCTGCACCGACAGCTCGGCCACCCGGGCGGAGTGGCCGTGGGTGTAGGCGTCGCGTGCCTCGACCGCGCCGATCAGGGCCCGCAGGGTCTCGGAGTAGCCGCGGCTGATGTGGGCCATTGGGTCGCTGGCGAACACCCCGTCCAACACCTCGTGGAGGGTGCGGCTGCGTCGGTAGCCGGTCAGGACGGCGTAGATGGCCGCGGCGAAGCCGGCTAGCAGGAAGGCGTGATAGTCCCACCAAGCCAGGTGCCACAGCCGGCCGATCTGCAGCGACAGCAGCGCCCCGGCGCTCAATAGGCAGGCCACCACCAGCGCCAGCTGCATGCGGTCGAGCCCAAGCCGCCAACGCTGCCAGTGCACCGCCCCAAAGGGCGACCAGCACGAGTGCGGCGGCGAGCACCAGCGCCAGGCGGATATCGGCCTCCCCGAGCAGGGGACGGGCACCAACACCGGCCGTCGGCCACAGCCACACCGCGATCAGCGCCAATGCCAGCGCCACGCCGCCCGCGGCTAGGGTGGCGCGCGGCCAGCGGCCAGCCCAGGCCGCCAGCGGCCGCTGGGGCCAGGCCGCCCCGCAGAGGCAGGCCGTGAACGCCGCGATCGCCAGGACCGGCAGACGCCCGACCCAGTAGTTTGGCGGCCGTCCTACGATGCCTGGGGTCATCAGCCCGTGGCCGAGCATGAGGAACCCAACTCCCAGGCAGCCTAGGGCGAGCAGGACCAGACTACCGTCGCGGCTGCGACCGGCCCCAGCAGCGGCGGCGACGGCCACCGCCAGCGCGCAGGCCGAGATGGTGCTCACCACCACCAGATGGGCCAGCGCCGAGCGAAGGACCAGATCCATGCTCGGCACCGCCCGCAGGAGCAACAGCGTGCCCGGCGGCGCCAGCAGCGCCAGCAGCACCACGGCGAACCCCCACCGAGCCGACTGCGCTGGCGCCTGGGCGCGAACATCGTTCATATCCGTGCAGATCGGCAGCCGGCCGCAGCGACTTGACACGCTTGCCATGGCCGCTCGGCTGTAGCGCAGGAGCCTGAGAAGGGCGAACCGTGACCTTCCGATTACGAGACGGATGCTCGGCGTCGACCTGGACGGCTCCAGACGGATCGGGCCTGCTCACGTTGGGTGCCTCGTCGGTCCAGACGGCTCCCGACTGATCTAGAAGGATCGTCTGGATGATCATTGGGATGATCAAGGGCCTTCCGACAGAAAGTCGGATGGCAAGCAAGCCCCTCAGGGAGGCCGCCGGGGACGGCTCATACCACCCAACGGAGCGCTCGGGCTGGCCGGCCAGCGAGTAGTCGGTCCCCTCCGTGCGAAGTGGGCGGGATGATCATCACCAGCAACAAGCCTTCGGCCCGTGGGGCGAGGTGTTCGGCGACGGCGTCGTCGCCGCGGCGATAATCGACCGGCTCGTCCACCCTCCAGACCGCGTCGATCGCCTGACGGCTGGTCCGAGGTCGTCACGCCTTCTTCTTGGGCAGCTCCCTTTCGAGCTGGCGCCCCCGCTCGACCGCCGGGCCCTCACCGAACTCGTCCAACTCGAACAGCTGGCGGATCTCAATCTCCCCTTCGGCCTCGGGCTCACCGCCGGCCTCAAACGGAAGCCGCTTGGCCCAGTCGATGGCCTCGTCCATCGACTGCACCTGGAGGATCCAGTAGCCGGCGACGATCTCCTTGGCCTCGCCGAAGGGGCCGTGGATCACGGTGCGGTTGCCGCTGGAGAACTTGACCCGAACGCCCTCGGCGCTCCAATGGAGCGCGGCGAGGTCCAGGAGCACGCCGGCCTTCGACAGCTCCTCGTTGTACCTGCCCATCTGAGCCAGGAACTCCTCGCTCGGCAGATGGCCGGGTTCCCGGTCCCCCTTGATCATCATCATCACCCGCACGTCGTACCTCCTTCCTGTCGACCTGGGCCCTGGTCTGCCCCCGAGTCCATCTTGCCTTTCTCTCGCTCCCACGCATGAGGATGCAAGCCCCAACCGCCAGATCCGTAGGCTGGTGCTCCGCATCCAGCAGTGAGCCTGGGTGCTATCTGTGCAGCTCAAGTCGGGGGCCGAGTCCAGCCAGCACCAGACAATCCATCTGGTTGAATCGCCCCGGGATTTGAACCCGGGATGCTCGTATGGATCGTCAAGTCGCGTTGAGGGCTTCGAAGTCGGCGACCAGGGCGTGGTAGACCTCGCGGGCGAGGTAGCGTTTGACGCAGCGCATGATCTCCGGCTTGGACAGGCCTTCAGTGGTGCGCCGT
>Ga0184632_10000954_pt1 | contig 11653 bp, 11 predicted proteins | sample PLM31_50_b1_FD_133153 | JGI IMG/M metagenome (GOLD analysis project Ga0184632, IMG submission 133153) | Groundwater sediment microbial communities from an aquifer in East River, Colorado, USA - PLM3-1_50_b1 | ecosystem: Environmental > Terrestrial > Soil > Riparian zone | place: USA: East... | reverse complement strand
TTGGATCATCTCCACTGTAGAATTTCAAAAAAAGGTTTCCGTGTTTTTCGATAACTTCATCATAATTCATACCAACCAGATCTCCCAATTCAATTTCGTATAACCTTTCGTCAGTTTCATATTCTAAATGGTTTATCTCACAAATTATTTTGGCAGTTTCAATGGCTCTTGTTACCGGACTAACATATACTTTATCGATTTCTAATTTCCTCAAGTGTTGGCCAGTGTCTTTAACCTGTTGTATTCCACATTCTGTTAGATGTGATTCTATGTGTCTACCTACAAGTAGCCGTTTGACATTATTGTCTGCTTCTCCGTGACGTACAAATACTATAAGTGCCAAAACAATTCAAATTAAAATATAAAGTCTTAAATTTGTTTTTCTATTTTTTTGTTCTTTAATCAGTAATTTGTCTCATAGATCAATTCATTAATTTTTAGTACCTTGGAAAAATCAACTAATTTGTTCAATCAAGCATCAATTATAACCTTAATTAGGATGCTCCGACACTTTATGACAGATTATATGAAAATTTCTATAATTGGTGGCACCGGTGGAATGGGAGAAGGTTTTGCTCTTCGATGGGTCGTAAATCACGATATTACTATTGGTTCCCGCGATGCCCAAAAAGCTGTCAATTCAGCAGAACAGTACATGAAAACAGCATTAGCATCTTATGGAAATAGTATGAGAGGTACCATAAAAGGTGCTGACTACATTTCTTCGTCAAGAGATTCGGATATATTGATACTATCGATACCCTATGAATCGATAAAATTAACTTGTGATTCCATTTCTAACGAAATAAAGAATGATTGTATAATAGTTTCCCCAATTGTTCCTATGGAAAGAAATGATTCTGGTTTTACATACATTCCATTTGAAAAAACTATGAAATCTGCAGCACATATTTTGGCGGAAAATCTTCCTGGTAAGAAAATAGTTTCTGCATTTCATACAATATCAGAAGTCAAGTTAAAAAACATCACAGAAAGTCTTGATTCGGATACGTTTGTTTGTGGTGACGATCAGGAAGCCGTTGCAAAGCTAAATCAATTGATAGTGGAAATAAAAGGTCTAAGACCACTTTACCTTGGATCGCTGGCTCTTAGTTATCAAGCAGAGGTTCTTACTCCAATGTTATTAAATGCATCCAAAAAGAACAAGATCAAGCATCCTGGAATAAAGCTTACTTGAACCCGTTCCAAATTAGGAATTCAGATGATAAGCACGACAAGAATTGGATGTATGGTATGGGAATATTATTTATTGTGATGGCTACAGTTATTGCATTAAGGAACCTCTATCTTTATTCAACAGAATTGTCTGTTGGTTTCTATCTTGATAACTACACAAATAATTCGGTGACAAACGAAAAATTTGTAGTAGCAATGTTGATTGGTGGGGGAATATTACTATATTGGGGTAAATTTAGAAGTAGGATAGATGCCAATTATAATGATGATAATGTAAGGATGTCAGGATGATCTAAGAATGATAAAAGTAAGGAATGGATAATTTGATATAATAACAATTAAGATTTAATTAATTTCTGTTGCGAGTGTTAACAAAACCAGCAAGCTTGTCCATCGCTTGTTCAAGTACTTGTTCATTTGGAAGATAAACTATCCTAAAATGACCTTTACCCAATTCCCCGAAACCAGAACCATGCACAGTGAGAATACCAGTTTTGTCTAATAGATCGAGAACAAAATCTTTGTCATCCTTCCAGCCATTATGAAGTATTTTCGGAAAAGTGTAGAATGCACCGTTTGGTAATTTACAGGAAATTCCATCTATCTCGTTTAGTCTTTTGACTACCAAATCCCTTCTTTTCTTTAATTTAGTTACAGTTTGGGCAATGTATCCTTGGGGACCTTCCAGAGCAGCAACTGCAGCTTTTTGTACTGGTAGATTAGTAGCAATTCGAACCCTAGCAAGTTTAGGAATATTGTTCCTGATATTGTCTAATTTCGGACAATCGCTATTCATACATACGTATCCGCAACGCCATCCTGTCATAAGATAAACTTTTGAAAATCCATTTAGTAGTATCACCGGTGCGTCTTTTGCAACTTTACCAATCCCGGTAAATTCCTTATCAAATACCAATCGATCGTAAATTTCATCACATATTATGTAGATATCATGTTCGCTAGCCACGTCAATTAGCTGTTTAAGGCTCTTGCTGTCAAACACCTCGCCAGTAGGATTATTAGGATTAATAACACATAATGCTCTTGTCTTTGGTGTAATCTTTGATTTAATATCGTCAATATCGGGTGTTCCATCTTCTGTAATTTTAAATTCAATAGGCTTACCCCCGTAAAATTTTACATATGAGGCATAGGGCGGATAGTATGGCCCTGGCATCAAAATCTCCGAATTTGGTTCCACTACAGATGCGGTTACCATGTCGAGTCCTTCAGAAATACCATTGGTGACAAGAACATCTTCAACAGTGATGGATAATCCTTTTTGCGATTCTTTCTTTACTATGGCCTGTCTTAATTCTAAAATGCCTTCAGAATCCGCATAATAATTAAAATTGCTAGCGACCGCATCAATCAATGCCTTTTTTATGTGGTCTGGAGTGGGAAAATCGTATTTTACTGGATCTCCAATGTTTAGGTAAATTATTTTTTTTCCAGCTTTTTCATATTGTCTTGCATGTAGTGTTATGTCCCTGATAGCATATTCTACATTGGAAATTCTGTTGGATACCTTCAATTAATTCCAATTACTGAGAAATATTTGAGATAATAAATTGATTGTTATTCAGTGATTTTATGTATTATTCGAAATATTGAATATTAATTAGCTCAATTGATATAGAAGCTTGAATCTAATTTTAAAAGTTAGAAACAGCGGGTCCGTAGCGTAGCCAGGATATCGCGGTGGTCTTCGGAACCACAGATCGAGGGATCGAAGCCCTCCGGGCCCATGAATGCATACTTAGATTTTTTTAATTTGCTTTTGATATACTGAAACTTTATCGAGAAAGAAATTTCGAGTCAAGACTTGATCCCGTTGGCTAACAATCAAAAGCTACAGTAAAATTTATTTAATTGAAAAACTTGTTTCCGCTGTGTTAATGCCTGAATTTACTGATGCCGAATAATTTCCCGATGGTGCCTGATTTCCGTCAATACCTATTTGATCCCATTGAAGGGATTTTGAATCACCTGGACCGAGAATCGTTATCACCTGCGAAGATAGAATCGGATATAATTCATTTGATCCCAAGTTTCTTATCTTAAGCCCTAACGCAGAATTTGGAAATGTTAATTGTTCTGATCCCAAGTTCTTTATCGAAATGCCAACAATCTCTCCAGGATTGTAAATTTGCTTATCAGTTGTAATGTTTATTATATCACTTATTGAATTTTTGATTTCTCCATCAACTAATGTATCATTAGCCAAGTTGGTTTCATTTTGAACATTGTTTGAATTATTAACTATTGAACCAGAGCCGCCGATTGAACCTTGTCCATTTTCAGTTTTTCCCGGGGCTGGGACGTTCACAGTCATATTATGAGCATCGGTTTGATTTTCATTCTGTCTATCACATTCAGATTCAAGTGGACAAATCTGTCCACCTTCAGACAATGCATTTACAATCCAAGCATCAGATGCAAATATCTTGAAGTTGTTTAGTTGAATGGATGATAAAACAGAAACCAACACTAACGAATAACTGAAAAGCAAGATAGTAGAGTTGCGATCGCCTCTTACTCTTCGATTATTGTGATTGATCATGATAAATTGTAGTAAACATCATTTTTAATCGTTGCTTAACTTCAAATTGGCTTTTTGCCGTTTCTAAATTGTGCTTATTTCCTCTTAATCTTATAAAGTTTATAACAAATGCAGTCCATTATCTTTTTGTTATGACTCATCATGTTGCAAAGATAATTGAAATAATAGGGAGCTCCGATAAAGGATGGGAAGATGCTGCACAAGTTGCAGTTGATGAAGCAAAGAAGACCTTGCATGGAATTCATGGTATCGAAGTTGTCGATATGACTGCGAATGTGGATCCCGGCTCAGGAAAAATATCAAAATATCGAACCTGCGTAAAGATATCATTTGCTGTTGATAGTACCTCCTAGATAGCACACCTGATGTAAATCACTGGAGTTGGTCAGATATGGAGACGACCATATAGACAAACGTAAATTCTTAAGCCACACGACTTTGTATTGTCAGGTACAAATAGAAATGGAAAATGAGAATAATGAACCGGTTATGTGTAGTAAATGCAATAAAACATTTGAAAGTGAATCTGAATACCTAGAGCACTATAATGAAAAGCATAAACCCGAAAATACTTGAGGGCATTATTTTCCCTAGACAAATTATAAAAGATTAAAAAATTGTGTTGTTATTTTTTGGATTTTTTGCCCTCATCTAGATTATCGGCTCCCTTCTCATTGACGGTAAATCTTACTTCACTATATGGATGATATGGAGAGTCAATCATCTTCGCTATTCTGTTTTCACCGGATTTTCTCAGGTATACTCTATAAGTTGAAGCATGGCCAATTACATTTCCACCAGTAGGTTTTGTTGGGTCACCAAAGAATGTGTCTGGAGTAGATTGCACTTGGTTTGTAACAATTATTGCAATGTTATAAATTTCTGAAATTCTAAGAAGTTTATGCATAATAGAATTAAGTCTTTGTTGTCTATCGGCAAGTGTTCCTCTACCAGAGAATTCTGCTCTATGTAATGAGATTATACTATCTACAATTACTAATTTTGCTTTGTAATCATCTATATATTTGCCAAGATTTTTAACGATTAACTCTAGATGTGCACTATTATAGACTTTACACACGGCTACATTTTGCAGTGCTTGTACTGGATCTATATTCCTATTGCTAGATATTTGCTCCAGTCTTTCAGGTCTAAATGTTCCTTCAGTATCAATGTAAATAACGCCGCTATTTAATCCACCCAATTCGGTTGGTTGCCCAGCAGTAATACACATAGTGTGACATATCTGAGACTTGCCTGAGCCAAATTCGCCATAAAGTTCAGTAACTGCCTGTGTTTCGATACCGCCAAGGAATAGATCATCAAGCATACTTGAACCAGTAGAACATCGTAACAACGATCTTCTTTTCTTAAGTGCAGTATCAGCAGTAATGAATTCTTTATTGAGAACATCTGATTCTCTTAGGAGTTTTTGGGCTGCCATTATAAATGAAGCTGCACTATCTTTGGATGCATTAATATCTACAGCTAGATCTTCAACGCCGGCTACAGCAAGATCCATCACGGAAAAAATTCCTGCTTCTCTCAGTTTTTTAGCAGTTGTAGGACCTATTCCTTCAATATCCTTAATTTCAAGATTAGTTAGATCGGTAATCTGAGATTGTTCTGATAATGTACTTAATGATGCTTCACTATTCATAACGGTATTTTCAGTATCTTCTTTTACTGGTTGTTCCGCTTCGTTTACAATATTTTCGGTATAATCATTAGAAATATTTTCAGTATTGTCTTCTTTTTCTTCTTGCATGTGAGAATTTGAATAAGTCGATTTTTTGTTTCTCATTCTATACATCATGTAGCGAATTACATTTAAGGCTTGACACACTAATAGGAGGGTGGGTGGGTGGTACGCTCTTAGAAAATCCATTCAATTTGAACTAATATTGTAGATTGTATTGGGTTCAAGCACTCTAAAATGAAAAATTATTAAGGTGATGAATTAAATCTACTAATTATCGTTACAAGAGGTAAAATTGTAAATGTTCCCAATTGAGCTACTAAGAGTGCAGATTTCAAGTAAGAAGAATCAAATAAAGCCAGTATTTATTGACTCTGAAAAAGATAACCAACCATCCTTACCATCAAACATTATCAAAATGTATGAAGATATGGCCGATAGGAAATTATCAAAGTCAAATGTAGATGAAAATCTTTCAGAGGTAGAAGCAAAAAACCCAGACTATAAACTTGTTAGGGCTATATGTCATCTTTTAGAGCAGAGATGTGAATATGCATCTCACGAAAGTGGATTTTCTAATGCAAGGAACAATGATACAATGAATGCCATACACCTTAGAAGGCAAATATTCGAAATAGCTTCTCTGCTGGGTTATCCGGTAACAGAAAACCAAAGAAAGAATATCCTTCAAAAAGTTGCCTCAAAAAACAATCTATCTGTAAATGATGTGGAAATGGCAATGTGGAATGACCTTGAAAAAAATAAATATTTGAAAAATTTTGATTCATTGACTTCATTACAATTGGTTGCATGGTACAATGTTTCCGCTCTTCAAACACTTTTGCTAAACAGTGTAAAAATGGAATTCAGTATCTATGGTGGTTTTAATTGGAAGAAAATCTTGCGCAAAATAAAACAACTTGGACTGATGTACTCTTTGTACAGTGAATCCAATTACGGATCAGAATCAAATGCTCAGACAAAAAAGGAGGAAATATTATTGAAAAACAAAAAGGAAAACAAAATTATATGCACAGTTAATGGTCCGCTTGGCATTGTAAGATTGACTGATAGATACGGTATGGCAATGGCTAAATTAATTCCTTCAATAATCTTTAGTGAAATTTGGTCCATTAATGCAACAATACTAAGAAAATCTATCTCCGGTATGAAAAAGACCTATGATTTTGAGCTCTCAAGTACAGACAAAGATATACCGCTATTTGATGCGTCAACTTTTCACTTTCAATCAGAGCAAAAATCAGGACCAGGGTTATCGTATGACAACTACGGTATGGAGTACTTTGATAGCAGTGTTGAAAAAAAATTTATGGATAAATTTCTCAAGTTTTCTACTGGATGGCACCTGGTTAGAGAACCGGATCCATTGATACTTTCGAACGGTAAAGCATTCATACCTGATTTTGTATTTGAAAAATATGGTGTTAAAGTCTATTTAGAGATAGTAGGTTTCTGGACTGAGGACTATTTGAAAAGGAAATTAGAAAAGATAAAAGACTTGACCAGCAAATCTGAAACTGGAACTTCAACTGGTCCTGATTTGTTGATTGTTGCAAATATGGATAATTGTATTTCTGAAAACGGAAAAAAGATTCCCATCGATTCTGTTTTTTCTAAATTTGTGAGTAAAAAGCATTTAATTTTTTATAGAAAAGACGAAATTCCATTTGGTCCAATAATTAGCTATCTAAAGGATATCGATCATAAAGTCATTGACGAGATATCAATCAAGCTACATGATACGATTGCTCTAGAAATGGATAAAGTAATTCATGACAGGCAAAGAAATAGTATAATATCACTTGGAGAAATCTCAGACAAGTACAAGATTCCAATTGAATCAGTGGTAAAGACTATTAGAAACCTTCAATTAAATACTAACAATTCAGAAAAAGTGATGACAGATAAACTGAGGGAATTCTTATTAGTTGACAATTATATGATTTCCAATGATAAAATTAGCGAATTGTTACCAGAGCTTGATAAAATTGGCAAGCTACAGGATGCAGTTAGATTACTGCGTCAAAGTAATATACCTGAAGAATGTGTTACCTTACTTATTACAAAAATGGGTTATGAAATTATTTGGAACGGTATTGATTCAAATAACGCGCAGGTTCAACGACAAACTATGAATGCCTAACAAACTTGCTTGAAATCAGCTACTCTGTAAGTGAAATTTTGTTAAAAGAGAGATAGTATATATGTTGAGGATGTAATACAAATTGATTATTGCAATCAATTGACAGAGAGGATAAATGGCTTAAAAACATCAAAGGAAATTGGAGAGATTCATCATGCCCATGTGGCAGTAATTTCCATTTTAATGGAAATATCGATGAGCTATTTTCCTGGGAACGAGTACACCTAAGACACATGACATCTGATCCTGAAAATCATTCAATGCTGTCGCTTTATCCAACAGATAGGGTTATTTTTTATCATTCTACGAGTGGATATACAGTCGAGATCAGAAAGCATAAACCTCATGAGATCAAGGATTTGCAAAACGCATGTCTTTATGGAAATGTCAAGCTTGCAGGAGTATGACTTCTGTAGACTGGCACGGGGCGTAATTCATTTAATATGAAATTACCAATACTTTGAAAATATTCTGCAATCCTATTCTAATTAGACGACCTACATAAAAGCAAATATCAGTAAAAGTATGAATAATGCTATGAATCTACCTGCCGGATGGACTCTCGAATCATCACGGAAAATATATTCCAACAAATATATCGAACTATATGAGGACGTACTGGACATTAAAAACAAAAAGAAGATCTATACAAGAGCAAGAAGAAAAGACTATTCTACGATAGTACCGTTTGTTTCAGATAATGAGATTCTCGTAATCAAAAGTTACAGACATTTGGTCAATTCATATCAAATTGAAGCCCCTTCTGGCTATATTGACCCAGGCGAGACACCACTACAGGCAGCGATGAGAGAATTAAAAGAGGAAACAGGCTACAGAGCAAATAATATTATCGACCTGGGTTCATACACATTGGATTATACAATGTTTGAACAGACAGGCAATTTGTTTGTGGGTTACGATTTGGTTAACGAAAGGAAACAGAATTTGGGTATGATGGAGATAATAGAGACGGCGATTCTGCCAATTGATGAAATTAAAAAGTTACTACATGATGGAAAAATATTAAATGCATCTTCGATTGTTGCTTTTTACAAATCATTAGAGTTTCATCTAAATTACAAAAATAAAAAATGAAATGGTATTGTAATTGAATGGACTATGATAAATGACGATAATTATTGTGTATGCGAATTGATAAAGTAAAGAGATGAAAATAATTTGCACGACAATTATGATGTATTGATTATTGGTGGCGGCATATTAGGCTGTTCCATTGCTTATTTCCTTTCCATCATGACAAATTCCTCAATTATGCTAATGGAAAAGGAAAAAAACGTTGGTCTGCATACAAGCAGCAGGAATACTGGAAAAGTTCATGCGCCCTTTTATTATGACCCAGAAAAAAAACCATCCACTGCAGCTTACACAATAAGGGGATATGAAATGATAAAGCGTTATTGCGCTTTTCATAATTTACCGTTTAAAGAAGATGGAGTTGTTGAAGTTGCAACAGATGACAGAGAAATTGATATCTTGATCAAACACGTTGAATGGGCACGCAGGAACGGACTCAATAATGAGGATATGAAATTTTTAAGTAAAAGTGAAATGCTTGAGATTGAGCCTAATGTAAAGTGTGAATCTGGACTCGTGTGTTTCCGGGACGCCTCAACTGATTATGGTCTCATAAATCAAAAACTAATGGAAGACGCTGTCAAATTTGGCTGTAATACATCACTTGAAAATAAATTCAGAAAAATTTCTTCCAATTCAAATACTGGAGCAAAGAGAAGAATGACAATAATTGGGACTGCTAAAAATGTAACTTCAGATTATGTAATAAATGCAGCTGGGGGTAATTCGCTCGATATTGCGCATAGTGTTGATCTTGCCAAAGAATTTACTGACCTACATTTTAGAGGAGAATATTTGACAGCGCCACCAAAATATAGTAACCTTACCAAACGAAGTATCTACTCGGTACCGCGAAATACAGATTATCCTTTTTTGGATCCCCACTGGATTAGGAGAACAGATGGAAGATGCGAAATAGGACCAAATGCGGTTCCTGTATTTAGTCCGTACTCATATAACTTGGCTGATAACTTGAAAAATGTAGTTCCAAAAATTTTTGAATCCTCTAAATTAGGAGTTGTAAAATTGTTTTTAAATAAAGAGTTTATACGATTGGTATCGAATGAGTTATCTAGTTCTTTATCCAAAACAAACATGATAAATAGAGTAAAGAGATTTTTGCCCTCATTGAATTCATCTGATTTTAAACAAAGAGGTAGGTCTGGTATTAGATCATTATTAATCGATAAAAATGGAAACTTTGCAGCTGAGAGTTTACTTGTGGAAAATGAATCTTCGTTGCATATATTGAATTACAATTCGCCTGGAGCGACAGGAGCACTGCCATTTGCGGCAAATATTGTAAGACGATTGGTTCAAAAGAAAATAGTAAATCCAACTTCAAGAAAAGTTGTTGATTCTGCATTTACAGACGAAGAAATGTAATTGTAAGTGTCTACTGAAAGTATTCTATGATAGCTAATCTGCATCAAATATTATATTATAGTATATTAAGGGAATTTTGAAATAAACTATTGAGGGGTTGTTGTCTAGCTTGGTATGATGCCAGCCTCGGGCGCTGGAGGTCGTCGGTTCAAATCCGACCAGCCCCAGGTAAAATAATCAACAAGCTATAATTGTATTTATTGCACAATAAAGGACTGGTTTGAAAGTTATCAAGTGATGTATGACATAAAGCTAACTTCTGTTGTTACTCCTTCAAGCGGATGAACTTTTGTCACTTTGAAACCCGCTATTTTATCAACCTCTTCAAAGAGTTTTTGTCCTAGAGTCATAGATGATACTTCGAATCCATTATATGAGATTTTTTCAAGACTAACCGATGTGCGATGAATCTATAATCCTTAAGTAGAAATTTGTGTATTTCAAGCTTAATGAATAAAGAATTAATCGTCATTGGAGCTATGATATTGATGTTAGTTTTCACTACACATGCAAACAATTCGTACGCGCAAAATTCAGAACTGAATAAGGCGGGTGAAAAAGTCGGTTCCACACTAAATGAACTCGGACAAAACCTCAGCAATGTCGGCTCAGAAATCGGCTCCGACATATTAAACGAGACAAAAATGACCGGTAAAAAAGTTGGCATAGGAGCAGCAGATGTGCTAAGAAACATAACCGGTGAAATAAAAGAAGGAATAATCGGCAACAGTAGTAAATAGACCTTAGCCAAGCCTTACCGTCTTAAACTGGTTTGTCTACTTGTGAAGAATCTAAGTATACTCTTTTTGTATACCTATAAGGAGACATAATATGAAAGGGAACTTGGTGCAGATTTGGAATATATATCTGCAAAGGTATGCTTTTAACGGTGATATGTAAGTTGAAAGTTCCATTTCTACTCACTACTACCATTTTTGCCGTCTTTCTTCTAATTCTGATAAGTACTCAAAGCCAACAAGCATCTAGTCAGACTTCAGGAGGAGTAGTGACGCCACCACAATCGCAATTGGAATCGGTTAAGATACTTAATTTAATGCCGTTTCAAAGTGTAGATTTAAACAAGGAGTTGGTAGTATCGGGTGAATCATCGGACACCAGCGCCAAGGATTGTTCCGTGTACGTTATAGTTAACGGCGTACAACCATACCAAAGCGCAATTGCAAGTGGAACAGCAGGAGCAACAGATTTTTCTCAGTGGAAATTTGTATTGCATGAACAGTATACACATCTAAATGAAGGTAACAATAAGATAACAGCAAAACTAGTTTGTGCATCAGCGCCTACACGGTGGTATAGTGTGGTTGTTAATGGCCTTTCCAGTTCAAATATATCTCAGAAGGCTCCAATAGATACCACACAGCAGTCAAATGTTTCTGAGGCTCCAATAGATACCACACAGCAGTCAAATGTTTCTGAGGCTCCAATAGATACCACACAGCAGTCAAATGTTTCTGAGGCTCCAATAGATACCACACAGCAATCTGATACTCGAATAGATACCACACAGCAATCTGAGGCTCCAATAGAT
>Ga0184632_10000951_pt1 | contig 11674 bp, 11 predicted proteins | sample PLM31_50_b1_FD_133153 | JGI IMG/M metagenome (GOLD analysis project Ga0184632, IMG submission 133153) | Groundwater sediment microbial communities from an aquifer in East River, Colorado, USA - PLM3-1_50_b1 | ecosystem: Environmental > Terrestrial > Soil > Riparian zone | place: USA: East... | reverse complement strand
CTGGGCCAGCGTTCGCGAATGTCCCCTGACGAGCAGAGGTCTCACCCGCAGTGCCGTTCTTCCGGACTGGGTCGTTACTTCAGTCGGATGCGATAGCGGACTTCAAGGACAGGGATGTCGAAGGACTCGACTGGCTTCTCGGCACTGTCGGGACACCAGCCCCCGAGCTCGTAGAACCTCCGTGCGCGCAGATTGTTCGCATGAACCCAGAGAATCGCCTCGGCAAAGCCGGCCGGGTCTAGGCGAGATGACGAACGAGGAAGTCGGCGGATCGATCCGCTATGGGGTCGGGATCGACGCCGAAGAACACGTGATCGGCTCCTTCGATCCACTCCACCTCGCTGGTAGCACCGACTGTCTGCAGCGCCTCATGCATCAGTGCGCTCTGTTCAGGCGGTAGGAGGCCGTCCTCGAGGCCGTGTACCAGCAGGATCGGCGCTGCGCCCGGGTGAACGTGGGTGACGGGACTCGCAAACGCGGCATCCTCGCGGCGATCCCGGGTAGGGCCGCCGATCAGGAGTGCTTCCGGCGACGTCGGATCGGGCGAACCCGTCCGGTCCGACCCCGGCCCCAAGGCCAAGAAGTCGGTGTCCGGGTACCAAGCCACACCGGCCACGACGTCCGACGAGCAGCCCGTGACGCCAACCGTGCCGTCGAGCCGTTCGTCGTTGCCGTTGAGGGCGATGAAGGCCGCGAGGTGACCTCCCGCGGACTCACCCCATACACCGATGGCTTCACCGTTCACGCCTACGTGCTCACCGAATTGACGCAGCCACCGGACGGAGGCCTTGACGTCATGAAGGCACGCTGGGAAGAGGGCTTCGCCGCTGAAGCGGTATTCCACCAGAGCAACAGCGACGCCTCGCTCGATCAAGGCCCGACAGGCCGGCTCGGTCACCGCGCCGTGGAGTCGCGAGCCGAAGAGAAAGGCGCCGCCGTGGATCCACACCACCACGGGTACCGGGCCGCTGGGGGCCGGTGGCAGCAGGAGGTCCATTCGGAGTGGCCGGAAGCCCATGACCCTCGCGTACTCAATGTCGGCGTAACGGGTGCCGCCGGTTGAGACGTCCGGCCTGGGCGGGGCTATTTCGTCCGGCGCGGCATACGGACCCGGGGGACCTGGTCGCTCCTTGAGCTGCATGCTTGAAAACGTATCGCTCCGTCGTTGCCGGGAGAACGGCGATCAGCGATTCGCGACGTAACGACTCTCGATATCGACTCGCGATCTTCGGCGACCGAATACTGGAGACACCGTCTCTTGTCCCTTACCCATCTCCGTAGCGGCTTGGTTCGACGCGCGCGGATTTGGCCTCGTGTTGTCTCAGGAGGGCGCGGTTTGGTGGGCGAGGCTCACACCCAAGGCAAATCCAGAGTCAGTCATCGACCGTTACGGCAAGGGAGACACGCCGGTCGCTGCGGCGCAGCGGGCGCGCGAACGGGTACGAGCACGAGCAGTAGTCGCATGCGCGAGCGTCCTCTCACTCGGCCTGGCCGATGAAGGATGACAGCGGAAGCTGAGCTGCGTTCCCCGGTGCTGTAACACCGGGGAAATCGTCGAAAAACGCAATAGGTAGTGACAGCTTCCGCGGCGGGCGGCGTAACAGTCGGGGGGGCCGTTCGCTTTCAGTCCGCCCGCCGCGGCGCGGCGAGTGCGAGCGACTCGAAGTAGTTAACGCACAGTGCCTCAGTAGTCTGGTTGCTGCATCGTCCAGTGGATGATGATGTCCTGGCCTTTCTATGTGTTCACGCCCGTGTCGTCGTGCCCGCTCGCAAGTCCTTGAGAGGTGCCTAGGCGAGCGCCACGACGTCACCGAGAAACCGCTGGATGTCGGCGCAGACGGCTGCGGCTTCGATGTGCTTCGCTACATCCAGTGGGCCCGCGTCGAATTGGCCCAAGACGGGCGCCGAACCTCCTTCCTTGAGAATTCTTTTGGCGCGGACGTCGAGATGCGCAGGAGGCGGATAGGAATCGGTGAATCCAGCCCCGATAGAGATGCCATGGCTGTCCGTCAGTATTCGCCGAACCTCTTCCTCTGAGAGCCCCGTAGCGGCCGCGATGGCGGACGGCCAAATCAGGTAACTCTCGATGTAGCGGCGGCGCCAACGACGGGGATGGAAGCTTCCGTCTGACGGAGCCGTCGGGTCCACAAGATCTTCGCCAACAGTTTCGGCGGGCTCGTCGTCGCGGTCGCGGAGACTCAAGGCAACGAGTTCAGGAATCTCCTCCCTGAGGGCTAGGTAGAGGTGTCGACGCTCTTTCTGGGTCGAACTTGTCCTCCACTCGGTCCAGGTGTCGGGCCACTCCATTCCGAGGGTATAGGCAAGTTCTTTGAGGATCGGTATGTCTGTCCTCCCTTCCACGAAGAGAATCCGCTTTGTTCGCTTCGCGTGGTCTACCCGAGGGGCGTAGTCGGATCCCAGGCCAGCAAGCAGGCCGACCTTCTGGCTTTCTTCGCGGAGGTACTTGCCGCCCGTACCGCTCCCGTGCACGTGGAGGATGTCGGAAGGTTCGGCGTTGCGGAGGATCTCAGTGGAGTGTGTCGCCACAAGAATCTGCTTGTCGGTCGTTTTCACCACGTGAAGCAGGCTGTCCAGAAGTTGCTCCTGGAGCGATGAGTGGAGGTGGGCGTCGGGTTCGTCAAGAAGGAGCACATTGATCTCCGGCGTTGTAGCCAGCGCGAATACGCTGAGCCACTGCAGAAAGCCGCTGCCCTCGACCATGAGGTCCATGTCGAGCAGGATGTTTCGGAGCACTGCGCCTGCGAGTCCCTCGCCGATTCGGCGCCGGCGTATCGCGCCAGTCATACGCATCTCGCGGGCGGTGATCCCAGCGAACGGGGGTAGATAGGCGAATCGGGGAATAGGGTCCGCCGCGCCGAGATTTGAGTCGGTCGTCTTGACAAAGAGCCGGTCGTTCGAGAGCGCAAGGCCGAACTCGAGGCGTCGGTCGGCGCCGTCGTGTGTCCACTCGCAGGCGATCTTGAGCGTGTATCCGTCCGGTTCGATGACCTTCTGGGTCTTGAGGTTCGTCCACAGATGCTTGAGCGTCGGTACGTTGATCGGCGAGAACTCGTCGTCGCCGAGCCCCAGCCCCTGGCGCGCTTGTCCCGCAAGAAAAACCTTGGGACCTCGCTCCATTTCGACGGCGGTACGGCAGAACTCCCAGACAGCGAGGCCGTGAAGGATGGTCGACTTGCCGACGTTATTGCCTCCACCCAAGAGCGAAATGCCGGGGTGGAGGTCAAACGATTGATCGGCAAACTGTTTGAAGCGGTGGAAGATAACTCGAGTAATCACGAGGGCTTCCGAGAGTAACCGGGCCGGAGGGGGAGGCGGTCGCGCGCGGCGGGTGGCGCCGGTGTAGGACTTGATCACATACACCACCTCGGTAACACACGGTTGACAAAAGCCTTTCTGTAGGCCATTCTTCGCGTGTGACACGAGAACGGAAGCTCAGAGAAGTCTTGAACGTTCGGCTTGATGAGCCGCTTGCGAAGGAGATCCAGCGGCTCGCGACGGCCCAGGGCCGGTCTGAAAGCGAGGTAGCTCGGAAGCTTCTGGGCTACGGGGCCGAGGTCGAGCGCCGGCTGGAGGCACAGCGGCTGATGGGCCATTACTCGACGCAGGACGAGGAGCCCGCCGGGCGCGTGCGGATCGATGCGGAGTTCGTGCCATACACGTGGGAAGAGGCTCGTGAGATCCAAGAGCGGCTGGAGCAGGGCACGGACAAGCCTCCGACCTGGGACGATCTGATCCCGTGAGACTGGACAGGGCCATTGACTTGTATCTCGGTGATCTGGCGCGGCGCGGCCACTCGCCTCGTACTCGCGACGATTACCGCCGAAAGCTTCTTCCCCTTTGTGGCCCGAAGAAGGTCGTTGAACCGCCGGACGTTCGAGAGATCGCTACGGACGATTGTCGTCGGCACCTCGACCTGTGGATCGAGTCGGCTCCGGGAACGCGGTACCACTCGTGGGCAGTTCTCAGCGGTTTCTTCAAATGGGTCTACCGGCAGGGGATCATCGAGACCAATCCAATGGCTCGCGTCGAGCCGCCGAAACGCCACCGGGCCGAAGACCTCGACGTGGTCACCTTGTCCGGCGCGGACGTCCGCAGGATGTTCGACGCCTGCGAGTCCTGGCACGACCTGCTCTGCCTCTCGACCCTCGCCTATCTCGGGCCACGTCGAGCCGCTGCATCGAATCTGCGTCGCCGCGACGTCAACCTAGAGCGTGGCGTGATCCGTTTCCGCGAAAAGGGCGGAAAAGTCATTCCGAAGCCGATTCCGGCGGAGTTCGCGCACCTGCTGCGCGCGGCGATGGATGCCGGGGCCATCGGCAACAGCGCGGACAGCTACATCATTCCGATGATTCGCAGGCAGCGGGTTAAAGGCAACCGGGATTCGCGGATCGTCTACCGCGCGGTCAAACGGCTTGCGGCCCGAGCAGACGTCGAACGAGCGCACGTCCACGCGATGCGCGGCGCGTTCGCTGTGCAGTTCCTCGAAACCCACCCCGGCGAGCGCGAGGCCCTTCAACGGCTTATGGGGCACACGAAGGCGGACACGACCGAGCTTTACCTGCGGCGGCTCGACAAGGAACGCGCGATGGAGAGCGTGAAAGACCTCTCCTGGGGCGCCCCGTTCGGTGCGTTGGGAGTAAAGGCGCCGAGCGGATTCGAACCGCTGTACGAGGCTTTGCAGGCCTCTGCCTAACCACTCGGCCACGGCGCCGCGCTGAGGATGGTAGCCCTGGTTACGGAATCCAGCGTTCGAGCGACGGTGTGAGTTGCAGCTCGTGCGTCCAGCCACGCGGGCTCTGGCCGTAGAGGTACTTGATCGCCTCGGCGACCTCCTCCATGGAGGCGGATCGCTCCGGGGGCTCGTCCTCCAGCCACTGGGCCGTCTTGTCACTCTCGATCACCGCGTCGACGATCAACAGGACCGCATGCACGTTCAGCTCGCGCAGTTCCGCCGCCTGCGCCTGGACGAGCGCGCGGGTGGCGAAGGCGGCGGCGGCCCATGGCCCACGGCCGGGGTTGCCGCGGCGGGCGGAGCCTCCCGTGACCTGCACGAGCGTTCCGCGCCCGCGCTGTCCGAGCACGCGCCCGCCGACGCGTAGGACGTTGAAGATGCCGGGCAGCAGATCGCCGACGTACGCATCGAGCGCATCCGGCGGCGCCTCGTGGATCGGACCGCCGAAGCTCGGACTGGTCGTGATGGCGTTCACGACCAGGTCGACGTCTCCGACGTCGCGAAACACGCGCTCGACCTGCTCCGCGTCTGCCGCATCGGCGATGACTCCAACCGCACCGGGAACGTCCTCCTCGAAGAGCCGGATCGTCTCCTCAGTGCGCGCCACGCCGGCGACCTTCCAGCCGTCCGTGCTGAACTCGGACGCGACGACGCGGCCGAGGTGCCGCGCCCCGAAGACGATGAGTGTCGGCACTCGGCGTTACGCAGCGACGCTGGTGAACTGCGGGATGATGTCGTCCCCGTACGTCTTCAACGTCTCCTCCTGCCCGTGGGTCATGAGGTAGATGTTGAACTGGTCGACGCCGATCGACTCGAGCTCCTTGAGCTTCTTCGTGGCCTCTTCCTTCGTGCCGAGCACGCAGAAGCGGTCGACGATCTCGTCCGTCACGAACTCACCGTGTGCTGCGCCGACGCGCGAGTGGTCCTTGTAGTCGTAGAACTTGCGCGCCTTCACGAACTCGGTCAGGTCCTTCGGGATCTCGGAGTCCTCCCCGTAACGCTCGATCAGGTCCATGACGTGATTCGAGACCATCGCCGGGAACCAGCGCGACTGCTCGCGTGCGTCGGCGATGTCGTCCGAGATGTGGCTCGGCGCGCCGACGATGCACTTGAGCTCTCCCGGGTCGCGTCCTGCTTCTTCGGCGGCGCGACGGGCCGTGTCCATGATCCACTGGATGATCACCGGGTCGGCGAGCTGGATGATCACGCCGTCAGCGACTCGGCCGGCGACGGCGAGCGCCTTCGGCCCATAGCCGGCGATCCACATCGGAATGTCGGGCAGCTCCTCACGGACCCACTTGAGCTCGAGCTCCTTTTCGTTCCAGTCGACCGACCGGCCGTTCATCAGGTCCTTGATCATCGCGCAGCGGCTTTCGAACTCCGCGACCCTGACCGGCTTCAAGCCGACGACCCGGCGCGAAGAGTCACCGCGGCCGATGCCCATCACCATCCGGCCGTCGGAAATGTCCTGCATCGTCGCGTACCAGCTCGCCGTGATCGTCGGGTCCCGGATGCCCGGGTTCGTGACGAAGTGCCCCAGCTTGATCCTGCTGGTCTGCGCAGCGGCAAGTGGGAGCGTCGCGTAGGACTCCTCCCAGAGGATGTGCGAGTCGTAGGTCCAGGCGTACTCGAACCCGTGCTGCTCTGCGAGCTGCATCAGCTCGATCATTCGCTGATAGGGCGGGTCCGGCAGGACGGTCACGCCGAAACTGAGCATTGAGCCTCCCCGGTCAGTGGCACGGGAGCGAGCATATCGCCGCGAAAACCCCCGGCACAGTGGTGAGAGGCAGGACGCCCTCCTCTGGAAGCGGCGGACTCCGCAACTCTTGAAACGGTGGCCCTATTGAGGAAAGATCTCCGCAAGGAGCGTTCTCACGTTCCGTCGGTGAGGGATGAATCCCCAAAAGCGGCTTAGCCGGCGGAGCCTTAGGACGCTCCCGCTTTTTGCCTAGCTGCGGTGCGTCGCGAGGCGCCGGGTGCAAGTTTCGCGGCACGCGCGGGTCTCTTTAGTCGAGGGTGGCGGCCCACCTGAGTGGGGCGCCGGCACTGCGCCGGCGCCCCCCTCGCCCAGGTGCGCGCCCTACTGCGCGGCGACGGAGGCGATCGTCTTCGACGTGAGCCGGTCGAGTGCCTGAACCGCAAGCTCGAGGTGTTCGTCCTTCGTGTCCTCCAGCTTCGTATGCGAGAGGCCGCGCAGCGACTGCACGAAGAGCATCACGGTTGGAACCCCGGCGCGGGCGATCTCTGCAGCGTCGTGCAGCGGCCCGCTTGGCAGGCGGTGTGACGTCCCGGCGACTTCCCTGATGGACTCGTCGGCAAGCTCGATCAGGGTTTCGTCGAACAGAATCGGCTCGATGTTCCAGATCCGCTCCCACTCCACCTCGATGTCCTCCTCCTCCGCGAACCGCATGGACGCGCTCTTCGCGTCGTCCAGCATGGCGGCGAGCTTCGGCGCGTCGAGCTGACGCTGGTCGAGCAGGCACTCAGCAGTCTCGACGACCGACGTGACGATCCCCGGCTTCGTCACCACGCCGCCCATCGTGCAGACCGCCCCCTCCCCGGTCCGCTTCGCGATCTCGCGGATCTCGAGCTCGAGCCGCGCCGCGCCGGCGAGGGCATCACGCCGCTTGTCCATCGGCGTCGACCCCGCGTGCGCCGCCTGTCCGCGAAAGGTCACCTGATGCCGTTCGACGCCGAACGTCCCGAGCACCACGCCGAGAGGCAGGTCCATCGACTCGAGGACCGGGCCCTGCTCGATGTGCAGCTCGAGATAAGCCGCCGCGCCCTCGAGCTCGGAACCTGCGTCCAAAGCCGAGTCGAGATCGACCCCGTGCTCGCGCAGAGCGTCGGGCAGGCCGATCCCCGCCGCATCCTTCCGCGCGCGTAGCTCCTCCTGGTCCGCCATCGAGCCTGCCGCGGCGGAGGAACCGAAGAGCGAGCGTCCGAAGCGAGCGCCTTCCTCGTCCGCCCAGTTCACGAGACGCACCGTCACAGGCAGCTCGCCGCCCTCCGCCAGCCGGCGCAGCACCTCTACACCCCCCACGACATTGAGAGCTCCGTCGAGCCAGCCACCGTTCGGAACCGAATCGATGTGCCCACCGATCAGCACGGCGCGGTCGGAGGCGCCCCGCAGCGTGAACCACTGATTTCCGGCGGCATCAATCGTTTCCTCGGCCCCGGTCTCCGCCACCTTGCCGCGCAGCCACTCGCGAGCCCGCTCCCAGGTATCGGTCCAGGCAACCCGCTGCGCGCCGTTCTCGTCGCCGGTCAGCTCCTGGAGCTCGCGCAGCTCCGAGACGGTGCGGCTGGGCTGGAGAGGCACGCGGCGACTCTAACTCCGCCCCGCCGGAGTGTGGTAAGCATCCCTCGAGTTCCAGTGAACGTCGCTCTCCGCAACGAGTACGGCCTCGGGCTCGAGAGCGAGGCATGAGCCGGAACGCCCTCCTCCTCGTACTGATCCTGGGCCTCGTTGCCACGGGGGCAGCCGCCGGCATCGCCTTCGCCTTGAAGGGCGGCGACCACTCCCGGCTGACGCGCACCGCATATGTTCGGCGCGCGACCGCGATCTGTGAGGCGTATGGCAAGCGTCTCGATCGGATCCCGCCACCGCTCGACCCCGCGAGTCCCGGCGCCGTCTATGAGTCCATCGGTCTGGCGCTGCCACTCCTGCGCGAGCAATCGGCGAAGGTTCGCGCGCTGGCTCCGCCGGGAATCCTGACGGCGAAAGTGGACCGCTTCTTCGCGCTCACCGACCAGTCGCTCGGCCACCTCGGGCGCGCTCGGCGGCACGCCGGCCGGCGCGAGCTCTTCCCGATGGTGCAGTCGCTCTCCGCCTTCGAGAAGTCTCGTGACGCCGCGAAGCGCGTCATGCGCTCGGTCGGCTTCAAGTGCTAGAGGGTGCGATCGCGAACGAGGTCCAATCAATCCTGCAGTCGTTGCTCGCTGAGACACGCGCGAGCCGCGTGACGCTGCGGCGCGGCGTTTCCGGCGGCTACGTCTTTCCCGTCACGGACGAGGCCCTGGCACCGGGCGTCGCGTCGCTGAAGGAGGAGCGGACCGTCGACTTACGGACGCAGCCGGTCGCGCGCGAGGTGCAGCGGCGCGGGCAGGTCGTTCAGGACGACTGCCTAGCGGCCAACGACGATCCCGCGTTCCAGCAGATGCTCGAAACGTACGGCGGTCTCGCGGCACAGATCGTGACGGCGGTCGTCACGGATGGCGGCGTGGCGGCGATCGTCTCGGTACATCAACTCGGTTCGCCGAGGCGGTGGAGCGAGGACGAAGCGGACGCCTGCCGACGGGCGGCGGCGCGCCTCGCAGAGCTGCTCTGATGCACAACCGCTGGCACCCGGACCTCGAACCCGCAGCGCGGATCGTGCCGGGTGAGGAGCTGCGCCTCCCGTGTGAGGACGGCCTCGCGGGACAGCTGACACGCGAGAGCACACATGCGGACGCCGGTCGTCTCGACCTCGGGCTCGGCCATCCGCTCGCAGGGCCCGTTTACGTGGAGGGAGCAGAGCCGGGCGATGTGCTGGAGGTGGAGTTCGTCTCCTACGAGACGGCCGACTTCGGCGCCACTGCCCTCATCCCGGGCTTCGGCTTCCTCGCCGATCTCTTCCCCGAGCCGTACCTCGTGAAGTGGGAGATCCAGGGCGGCTTGGCGCGGTCGGCCGAGCTGCCCGGGGTGGCCGTCCCGGAGGAGACATTCGCCGGCGTCGTCGGCGTCGCGCCGTCACACGAGTTGCTGGCGGTGATGCGCGCGCGCGAAGAGGAGATCGCCCGGACGGGCGGGCCCGTCGCGGAGTCCCTGCCCGAGTCGGCCGTGCCACCCGAGGCGGCGGCGGGGCTCCGGACGATCCCCCCTCGCGAGACCGGCGGGAACATAGACATCCGGCAGCTCGTCGCCGGCAGCCGTCTACTGCTCCCGGTTTCCGTCCCCGGCGCCCTGCTTTCCGTGGGCGACCTGCACTTCGCGCAGGGAGACGGCGAGGTCTGCGGCACCGCGATCGAGGTCGCCGGCGCCGTCACCGTCCACGTCGGCCTACGCAAGGACCCGGCTTGGCGGCCGCGTTATCCAGCTTACGAGACGCCGGCGCAACCGCAGCGACGCTCCTTCGCGACGACCGGTATCCCGGTCGAGGCCGCAATGGACTTGACGGTCGCGGCGCGCGCTGCCCTAGTCGAGATGATCGATTACCTCGAAGCGACGCGGGGCCTCGTGCGCGAGGCCGCCTACGCGCTCTGCAGCGCGGTCGTCGACCTCCGGATCTCGGAGGCCGTCGACGTGCCGTATCCGCTCGTCTCGGCGCTGCTGCCGCTCGACGTCTTCGACTAGGCGACGCCGGACGACGTACGTTCAGTCGCGGAGCGGCACTGCGTAGGACGGCATCGGCGCCCCCGTGGCTCCCCGTAGCTTGAGCGGGAATCCGAGGAAGGCGAACTCGTATTGCTTCTCCGCCGCGAGCTCTTCCATGTCCACGACCTCGATGATCTGCGCGCCCGCGGTCGCGAACATGTACGCGTGCACCGGCAGGAAGACGTCCGGCTCCTCCGACGGCAGCACCTCGAGGCCGATCGAGTCGCCGGCGATACACATGGCGCCGGCTTCCTCGCAGAGGAACTTGGCGGCCGGCAGCCCGATACCCGGCGGGTTCACGAGGTAGCCGTCGAAGTCCGGCCACTTCGTCATCACACCCGTGCGCACTAGGACGACGCTCTTCGGCCTGATCTCGACGCCCTGCTCTTTCGCGGCCTTCTTGAGGTCGTCCGGCGTGATCGCGTAACTGTCGGGAAGGCAGTCGACTCCGTGCAGACCCGCCACGTCGAGTAGCACGCCGGGCGCGATGATCGGCGGGTACTTCTCGAGACCTCCCTTATTCCATATCCGACTGCCGAGATCCTGGTCGGCCGTCCAGCCGTTCCAGAACTTCCCATAGAAGCCCAGGTGGTAGAGCGTGTCGACGTGCGTGCCGCAATGCGTATACATGTGGATCGAATCGCCGCAGTACGAGTACTTCTCGTGCACCTCGCTGCCCACGCCGGAGAGGTTGTCGTTGACCGAGCCCTGCGGGGTGTGGGTCATCCAGATCCCGTAACCCGGATCGCCGGCCGCGACCCAGGACGGCATGCCGATGAAGTACTCGACGTTCAGATCAAAGAGGTGGGCGCCGTCGAGGTGCTCGAGGATGGCGCGGTTCGTGTCGGGTGTGATCCAGTTCAGGCGGCCGATCTCGTCGTCGGGGCCCCAGGGACTCTTCGAGACCTTCAGCCCGTCTTCCTCGAAATCCGTCTCGAACGTGAAGCCTTGTTCCACCGCTGTCATCTCAGCCTCCTAGGTTGCGGGCCGCGTCGCGGTGAGTCTAATAGTCTGACATTCGATGCGAAGGGTGCGGTTCTACTACGACGTCGTCTGCCCTTACTCGTACATGGAGTCGCACTTCATCGAGGCGGCGGAGGACGCCGGCGACGCCGAGATCGAGTGGCTGCCCTTCGAGCTTCGGCCGGCCCCGAGGGCGCTGCTCGAGCCGCGGGGCGACCACCTGCGCGTCGACTGGACACAAACCGTGTACCGCAGGGCGCAGTCGCTCGGCATCGAGATCCACCTGCCGCGCTACCAGCCGCGCTCGACGCTCCCGCTCGCCGCATGCCTCTGGGCGGGCGAGCAGGGTTACTTGCGCGACTTCAAGCACGCTCTTTACGAGGCTTTCTTCTGCGAGGGGGTGGACATCGCGACCGACCAGGAGCTCGCGCGGGCAGCGGAGCGTGCCGGGCTCGATCCGGATCAGGCCGTGGCCGCGGCCTACTCCGCTGAGCTCTTCGCGCGCATCCGCGAGATCCGTGCCGACGCGGAGGCGGCGGGAGTGTCGGGCGTGATCCAGTTCAGGCGGCCGATCTCGTCGTCGGGGCCCCAGGGACTCTTCG
>Ga0184632_10000950_pt1 | contig 11677 bp, 12 predicted proteins | sample PLM31_50_b1_FD_133153 | JGI IMG/M metagenome (GOLD analysis project Ga0184632, IMG submission 133153) | Groundwater sediment microbial communities from an aquifer in East River, Colorado, USA - PLM3-1_50_b1 | ecosystem: Environmental > Terrestrial > Soil > Riparian zone | place: USA: East... | reverse complement strand
TTGACCCGGTTGAACGCGATACCGCCGGCGAACAGGTTGCCGTCGTTGTCGAAGGCGAGCAGCGGGTCGCCTGCCTCGGCCTGCCGGTTGTGCAGTGGCGACGCCGCGCCCTCGACCGAGGTGTCGCTCGGATAGCCCGGGATCTTCGACGGCGTCCAGGTCTCGCCTCGGTCTCCGGAGTATGCGATGCCCATCCAGCCGCCACCGAGGTCGGTGTCGCAGTAGTCGTTCCATCCCGCCACGACGAGGTTCGGGTTCGTCGGGTCGATCGCCAGGGTGGGCTCGTTGCCCTGCCTGAAGGCACCGCCGTCGTTCGAGTCGGTGTCACCGTCGTTCGGGGTGTCCGGCGCGGTACTCGTGGAGGTGTCCGAGCAGTGCTGGATGGCCCGGTCGGTGCCCCCGTCGTGCCGAACATAGGCGGACGCGGGCGTGACCCGGTCGTCAGGCTCGGGAGCTGCTGCGGCGGAGGGCTGAACTACGAGGGCAAGGCCGGCCACCAGCAGCACAGCCATAGTCAGGAGAACTGAACGTCGCATAACCCCTCCCGGAGGATCGCCTTCACCGGGTGCTCAGCGAGGCGGCGCAGGCGGAACGGCACCGTGCTAGGTCTGCCGCCATGAAGAGCGTCGGGTTCAACGTGCCGTTACTGCACGCCTTCGGTGAGCCGAGGTCAGGCGCCGTACATGGACGCGAGGAGGTAGTTCACCGCCAGGCTGCGGTAAGGCCGCCACGCCGCTGCGATTGCCATCACCTCAGCTTGGCTGGGGAGGTGGTCGACTCGGTGAGGCGCGCCACCACTCTTGGCAGCCGCGCGCGCCACGCGTCCGGGTCGAAATCCGGATCAGCCGCGGCGCTCCAGCGCCACCACCGGGATCGTGCGGCTGACCTTGGCCTGGTGCTCGGCGAAGAACGGGTACCGCTCGACGGTCCTGGCGAACAGCCGGTCGCGCTCCTCACCGGTGGTGACGACCGCGGTGGCGTCGTAGGTCCTGCCGTCGACCTCGACGGTCACCACCGGATGCGCCACCAGGTTGTGGTACCAGTCCGGGTGTGCCGGAGCGCCGGAGTTGGAGGCGAGGACCAGCAGCCGGTCGCCGTCGGGCACGTACATCATCGGCGTCGTGCGCCGCCGGCCGGTGCGGGCACCGGTGGTGGTCAGCAGCAGGAGCGGCCGGCCTTCGAGCACGCCCCCGTGCGCGCGGAACTCCTCGATCAACTGGCGGTTGTGCGCCTTCATGTCGGTTGGCAGGTCGGGCATCGCGCCTCCTCGTCGAGCTGCGGGACCCCAGGATGATCCATTTCCGATGACGGCCCGGCTGGCGCGTTCTCAACGCGCCGGTCCGGGTAGAGTACGGCTGCATTTGTCACGAACCCGATGATCCCCCGACGTCGGCGTGCCGGGTGGCCGCCACTCAGGCCCGCTGGGCGCCCGCACCAGGAGCCCGCACCAGGAGAGGAATCCATGACACCAGGGCCCGAGCCCCCGAGCTCTGCCCGGTCTGGACCACGCGTCATGCGGCGCGTCTGGACGGCGTGGTCATGAGCGGCACGCGGACGCACCGGGCCCTGCTCGTCGGCAATACCCGGCTGCAGGAGGACCCCGAGCATCTCGGTCCGCTCGCCGCACCCCCCAACGACGTCGCCGAGCTCCGCGACGCGCTGACCGACGGCCGGCGTGGCCTCCACCAGGCCGAGGACGTCATCGTGCGCGTCGACCGGACCAGGGACGACGTGCTGCAGGCAATCGGACGGTTCTTCCGGTCGGCCGGTCCCCTCGACCAGCTCCTGCTCTACTACAGCGGGCACGCGATCGCCGACGACCTGCACCGTCTGCACCTGTGCGGGAGCGACACGATGGCGCAGTTCCCGGTCTCGACCGCGATCTCCGCGGACGTGGTCGCGAGGATGATGGACGTCTCAGCCGCGGCGGCCGTGGTGGTCCTCCTCGACTGCCGCTACAGCGCCAGCCTCCAGAGCGCGGCCGCGCCGCCGGTGGCACGGCTGGCCGGCCCACGGCGGTACGTCCTGGCGAACGGGCTCAGCACCCCTGGTCCCGATGGTCCGACGCGGTCTGCCAGCGCGCTCACCGAGGCGGTGGTCGCCGGGCTGCTCGCCGGCCGCGAGCGCTGGCCGGGCCTGGGCGGGCCGGTGTCCCTCGACGAGCTCTGGGGCTCCGTGGCGGATCGCCTCCGCGCGGCCGGCGAGCCGGACCCGCAGCGCTTCTTCGACGGTGCCGCGGACCTGCCCGTCGCCCGCGCCCCGGCGCCGTCACCGGCCGAGCCGGCGGCTCCGGACGTGGACGGCCTCGCCCCCGGCACCGACCCCGTCGCGGCGGCAGCGCCGCAGCGCGACCCGGCCGCGGCGGCGTCGTTCGACGCCCCGGACCAGCCAGAGCCCGGCCTCGGCGGTGGGGGGGACGCCAGCCTCCTTGGCGACCAGCCCCACGGCTGGGAGCCGACCGATGCGGCCTCCGGCATCGCCGGCCAGGGCGACGGCGAGGAGCCGGCGGGGCTCGCCGACGCAGGGGAGGCGGCTGCCCCTGCCGAGCGGGAGCCGCGGCCGGCGGCCGGCCGCGCCCAGCGCAGGTCGTGGATGGACACGATGCTCACCGCCGCCCAGCGGCGCGAGGTGATGGGCTGGGAGCTCGAGTTCGAGTACGTGCGGCAGGAGTCGCCCCACGCGGCTGCGCTGCTGCAGCTCTGCACCTTCCTCGACGTGCGCGGCGTCCCGGTCGGCCTGCTGGCCGGCGTCGGCGACGTGCTGCCCCCGGAGCTGACCGACATCACCCACGAGCAGCGCGCGCTCAACGCCGCCGTCGCGGTCCTCGAGGAGCACGGGTTCGTCGCGCGGTCCGGGGAGGTGCTCACCGTCCCGCGCCTCGTGCAGTTCGCGGTGCGGTCGAACCTCGGCCCGCAGGGCGGCCGGGAGTGGGCAGGGCGCGCGCTCTGCCTGGTCGCGAAGGCGTTCTCCCCGCCAGGCGGGAACGCCGTGCCGCCGGCGTGGGCGCACCCGACCCGCCTGCTGGTGCACGCCGAGGCGGCCGCCACGCACGCCCAGGCGCTCGGCTCGCCCATCGAGGAGCTGCCCTCGGTGCTCGACACGATCGGCACCTACCTGTGGAGCGTGGGAAAGCCGCGCAGCGCCCGGGTCTGGTTCGAACGCGTGCTGGAGACGAGCAGGCAGCTCTACGGCCCGGTCGACCGCAACGTCGCAAACGCGATGGAGAAGCTCGCCGCGGTCTACCGGGAGGCCGGGGAGGTCGCGCGGGCGGACCAGCTGCAGCACGACGCGCTGGCTATGAGCAGCGCGCTCGACCGGGGCCTGGTCCGCCCGGACGGGGACGAGGTCGAGGAGGCCGGCCCCTGGCCGGGGCGGCCGTAGTCTCGCGGCCGGCGGCGGCGCACGTCGGACGCTGGCGGCCGCGGCTGGCTGGCCGGCCGGGTCACGCCGGCGGCCGGGGCCGCTGGTGGTCGAAGTCGTCGGCGACCGCCGCGGCCAGCCCGACGTACGCCTGTCGGGTCTCGGAGGCGAGCTGGTCGAGCTCGATCTCGGCACCGGTCTCCAGGTGGCGGTCGAACGGGACCCGCACCACCGCGCGGCAGCGGCGCCTGAAATGCTCCTCGAGCTGGCCGATGTTCACCGGCCCGCGCGGGCGCACCGAGTTGACCACCACGACCGCGGACCGGGCCAGCGCCTCGAAGCCGTGCTGCTCGAGCCAGTCCAGGGTGAGGCTGGCCGACCGGGCCCCGTCCACGCTCGGGGCGCTGACCACCACGATCTGGTCGGCCCGCTGGAGCACCGCCAGCATGACCGTGTGCAGCACGCCCGGCCCACAGTCGGTGAGGATCAGCGAGTAGAAGCGTTCGAGGACCGCCGCCACCTTGCGGTAGTCGGCATCGCTGAACGGGTGGGACATGCTCGGGTCCATCTCGGAGGCGACCACCTCCAGCCCGGAGGCCGTCTGGGCCGCGTAGGCGCGGACGTCGGCGTAGCGGTCCAGCGGCGGGGCGCCCGCAAGCAGGTCCTTGGCTGACCTGGAGCCGCCCTGGGTGCGGCCGCTCAGCGTGCCGGCGTCGGGGCTGGCGTCCACGGCGACCACCCGGTCGGGACGGCGGCTGGCGAACGTCGCCCCGAGGCAGGCGGTCGTGGTGGTCTTGCCCACCCCGCCCTTGAGCGCGAGCACCGCGATCCGGCGGCAGCCGTGGATGGGCGCCGTGACCCGGGCCTCAAGCTCGCGGCGGGCGCGCTCGGCCCGGCCGGGCCGCAGCCGTACGCGACCTCCGGTGAGCCGGTGGACGAACCCCTGCCAGCCGGTGGTCGGCCCGCCTGGCTGGCGGGCGAGCAGCCGCTCGCTGCTCAGGTCGTCCCACCCTGGCAGGCGCGCCTCCTCCGAGCCGTCCCGGCTGGTCGGCTGCCCGGGCGCGTCGACCGGCCAGGGCTCGGCCGGCCCGGGCGGCGTCCCGACCTCCCACCGTGGCGGCTCGGCGCGCCCCAGCGCCGCCGGCGGGTAGGCGTCGGGCGGCGCCGCCGTCGGCTGCGGGGCCGGGGCCGCCGGCAGGTACGCGGCCGGCTCGACGGGTCGGGACGGTGGCGGCTCGTCAAGCTCGTCCTCGTCGTCGGCCTGCACCTGGCGAAGCGCCTGCACCGCCGGCGAGAACTCGCCCTCGTCGGGAACGGCCGCCTCAGGCACGGCAGCCTCCGTGGGCAGGTCGCCTTCGTCGGGAGCAGCCTGCTCAGGCAAGTCGGCCTCCTCAGGCACGGCGGCCTCCTCAGGCACGGCGGCCTCCTCAGGCACGGCGGCCTCCTCAGGCACGGCGGCCTCCGGGCCGTCCGGCACATCCGGCTCGAAGGACTCGAGCGCCTCCGGCGTCCCGGTCTCCGGCGGCGCGACCGGCCAGGGGGCGGCAGCCTCCACCGGGGCCCCACCTGCCAGGGGTGCGGCCGCGGCATCGTCCCGCGGCCCCTCGGGCTGTCGCTCGGGCTCGGCCAGCGGCTGGTCAGGAGCTGGCGAGGCCGGCTCCTGGTCGTCTGCCGGCTCTACGCGCTCGGCCAGCCAGTCGAGCCCGTGCTCCACGTACTCGACCTCGACGTCACGCGCGAGCCGGCGGCGGAGGGAGGACGGTCGTGGTTCGGCGGGGGGGCGACCCCTTCTGTCCAGCGGCACGGCTCGCTCCTTGTGATGCAACGCGGGCAACCCCGCGTCAGCGCAACTCCTGCGCGACCGGGTTGCCCGCTCACGCTCGCTCTCAACCTGGCACGGCAACCTGACCGCAGGCAGGCCCCGCGACAACGTACCGCACCACGGCCGTCCGCTCATCCGCCAGCCCTGGCCCGCGGGCCGCCACCGCGGCTACCAGGCGGAGGAGCGGCCGTCCAGGCCCTGGCCGATGCGGCTGGCTGCCCGGTCGCCGACCTGGTCCGGCTGCTGGGCGTCACCACCGAACCGCCCGCCCGCCGGGTGTTCGCCGTGCCCGCCCGGCGGCCCCGCCCCCGGTGGGGCCGCCCGAGGCCGGGCCGGGGCGTGACACCGGAGCGCCGGCTGGCCGCGCTCGGGCTCGACGAGCGCCAAGCCCCGAGCAGGCTCGCCCGGCGCGCCGGGCCCCGCTGGCGCCACGCCGCGGCCTGGTACCGCCGACGTCACGCCTTGGGCACGGCTGTATCAGGGCGGAGGCCGGGCCTCTCCCACCCCAAGAGCAAACTTCACGGGAGAGACATTATGCTCGAGTTGCTTCCCTGCCCGGAGCCGGCCTGCCGGGTGCCGGCGGAGATCGTCGACCGCTGGTCCTGGCGGTCCAGCGACGGTCCGGTCGCCCACGTCAAGACCTTGTGCCTGGCCGGGCACTGGTTCGCCATGCCCGCCGAGGCGCTGGCCGTCCAGCACGCGCTGCCGGCCTTCGGCGAGCACGCCACCACCATCTGAGGCGCCACCGCCCCCGGGGGTGGCGCCCCAGCCTCGCCCGGACGTACCGTGCGGGCCGCCGGGCGGCGGCCCGGGCCGGTCGAGTGCGAGCGGGAGGCGGCGTGGATGGACCTTGGCATCAGCGGGAAGGTGGCACTGGTCACCGGCGCGTCGAAGGGGATCGGCTTCGGGATCGCCAGCGCCCTGGCCGCCGAGGGGGCGCGGGTGGCGGTCAGCTCGCGGTCACGCGAGCGGATCGACCAGGCAGCCGCGCGCATCGGCGCGGTCGGGCTTGTGCACGACGCGAGCGACCTGGACCGCGCCGGCGACCTGGTCGACCAGGTCCGGGAGCTGCTCGGCCCGGTCGACATCCTGGTCACCAACAGCGGCGGGCCGCCGGGCAACCCCGACGCGCTCGGCTTCGCCCGGGCGGCATGGGAGGCGGCCTACCGGGAGCTGGTGCTGGCGACGATCGCGCTCGTGGACGCGGCCATGCCCGGCATGCGCGAGCGGGGCTGGGGGCGGGTGGTCAACGTGTCGTCGAGCGCGGCCCGCGAGCCGATCCCGAGCCTGATGCTCTCCAACGCCCACCGCCCCGGCCTGCTGGCCGCGTTCAAGACGATCGCCAGGCAGGTGGCCGGCGACGGCGTCACCTTGAACACGATCCTGCCCGGTCGGGTCGCCACCGACCGGCTGCTCGACATGTACGACTCCCGGGAGGCGGCCGAGCGCCAGGTCGCCGAGGAGGTCCCGGCCGGCCGGCTGGGCACCGTGGAGGAGCTGGGCGCGGTCGCGGCCTTCCTCTGCTCGGTCCCGGCCGCCTACGTGACCGGCACCGCCCTGCTGGTCGACGGCGGCCTCACCCGCGGCTTCTGACCGGCCCCGCCGGCAACGGGCGTGCCTGCGCCGGTCGCTATCAGCTGTCGTCGCCTGAGGGCACCGTCAGCCCGGTCAGCTCCTCGCTCACCTGCCAGAGCCGCTCGGCGGCGGCGGTGTCGTAGGACACCCCGGACGACGGGGACGGGCGCTCCTTCACGAAGTAGCCGCCGGTGACGCCCTCCACCTCGGGGGAGGCGGCGAGGTGGACGACCGTGCGGGCGCCCTGCTCGGGGCTGACCATGAACGGCCGGAACAGCGGCTGCAGCAGGCGGACGACGCGGCCGTTGTTGGTGGCGAAGCGGGTCGCGACCACTCCGGGATGGAGCGCGTTCACGGTGACCCCGGTCCCCTCCAGGCGCCGCGCCAGCTCGTAGGTGAACAGCAGGTTGGCGAGCTTGGAGCGCCCGTAGACGGTGAAGCCCCGGTAGCCCCGCTCGGCCTGCAGGTCGTCGAAGTCGATCCTCGCGCCCTGGTGGGCGTCGGAGGAGACGTTGACCACCCGCGACGGCGCGCTCGACCGCAGCGTGTCCAGCAGCAGCCCGGTCAGCAGGAAGTAGGCGAGGTGGTTCAAGGCGAAGGTGAGCTCGAGCCCGTCGGGGCTCTGCCTGCGCCGGGTGAAGACCGCGCCCGCGTTGTTGACCAGCACGTCCAGCCGGTCGTGGCGGGCGGCGAACGCCTCGGCCAGCCGGCGCACCTCCGCCTGGGACGACAGGTCGGCGAGCAGGTGCTCGACCGTGGTGCTGCCGGTTCGCCGCCGGATCCGCTCGACGGTGGCGGCGGCCCGCTCGGCGCTGCGGCCGACCACGGCCACGACGCCGCCCCGCCCGGCCAGCGCCTCGGCGGTCACCGCCCCGATCCCCGAGGTCGCACCCGTCACCAGGCAGACCTTGCCCTCCATAGACTGGTCTCCAGCCACCATCCGCCCGCCTCCCGCGTCCGGCGACCTGTTGCGACGTCGCCAGGTCGCCACCCGTCCATTGTCGGGCCTGGCCGGGCGGACCGCTTGGCCAGCGGCGTCGGGGAAGGAGTCAGGCTGGCGCGCGCTCGGCCAGCGCGGCCGCGCCGGGCTCGGCGGCGCCAGCCAGCGACCAGGTGTAGGCCTCCTTCAGCAGGCGCAGGTACATGAACGTCTCGGTCTCGCGCACGCCCTCGATCCCGGCCAGGTCCTCCGAAAGCAGGCGCAGCAGATGGTCGTTGTCCTCGCAGACCACCTCGGCCAGCATGTCGTGGGTGCCGGCGGTGAGCACCAGGTAGGACACCTCGGGCAGCCGGCGCACCGCCTCGGCGACCCGCGCCAGGGAGCGCCCGTCGACCGAGATGGCCACCATCGCCATCGTCTTGTAGCCGAGCCGCATCGGGTCGGCCACGGCCACGATCTGCATCGCCCCGAGCGCCTGCAGGCGGGCGACGCGCTGGCGCACCGCCGCCTCCGAGATGCCGACCTGCTTGGCGATCCGGGTGAACGGCCGGCGGCCGTCCTGCTGCAGCGCGGCCACGATCGCCAGGTCGACCGGGTCCAGGCCCACCGGCTTGCTCATGCGAACCACCCTTCCCAACTGCCGAGGATGCTTCGTAGTGTGCACCATTTCGTTGACCAGGGCACGAATCTCGAAGTATGGTGGCGTCGAACCTGGGCAGGGCGTAGGGCCCTGCGCCGCCCGTAGGAGCGTGATGTCCATGGGCCAGCGGCCCGCGCAGGAGCGCATCGAGGCGCTCACCACCGTCCGTACCCAGCTCGTGCACGAGCGCACGCCCAAGTCGCGGGCGTGGCGCGAGCGCTCGCTCAAGTCGCTGCCCCTTGGCGTGCCGTCGAGCTTCCAGGACTCCCCGCCCTACCCGATCTTCTTCGAGCGGGGCCGCGGCAGCCGGGTCTGGGACGTCGACGGCAACGAGTACGCCGACTACCACAACGGCTTCGGCGTGATGTGCGTGGGCCACGCCCACCCGAAGATCGTCGAGGCGATCTCCGAGCGGGCCGCGACCGGCACCCACTTCGCCCAGCCGGTGGCCGAGACCACCCTGCTCGCCGAGGAGATCTGCCAGCGCTTCCAGCTCGACCAGATGCGCTTCACGAACTCGGGCACCGAGGCGACCATGGACGCGATCCGGCTCGCCCGGGGTGCGACCGGCCGCGACAGGATCGTCAAGATCGAGGGGTCCTACCACGGCCACCACGAGTCGGTCCTGGTCTCCATCCGCCCCTCCAGGGACAACATGGGGCCGCGGGAGCACCCCGCCAGCGTCGCGTTCGGCAAGGGCACCCCGGCCGACGTCACCGACCTCACCCTGGTGGTGCCCTACAACGACGCGGAGGCGCTCGACCGGCTGCTGGCCGCGCACGCCGGCGAGGTCGCCGCGCTCATCATGGAGCCGGTCATGATGAACGTCGGCATCATCGACCCGCTGCCCGGCTACCTCGCCGCCGTGCGCGAGGTCTGCACCCGCCACGACGTCCTGCTCATCTGGGACGAGGTCAAGACGGGCGCGACCATCGCCCACGGCGGCGCCGAGGAGGTCTTCGGGGTCGCCCCGGACCTCAAGTGCTTCGCCAAGGCGGTCGGCGGCGGCGTGCCGTTCGGTGCCTTCGGCGGCCGCGGCGACCTGATGGAGGAGATCGCCAAGGACGGCGTGCCGCAGCTCGGCACCTTCAACGGCAACCCGCTGTCGGCCCGCGTCGGCCTGGTCGCCATGACCGAGGTGCTCACCCACGACGCCTACAAGGAGCTGAACCGGCTGAACGACGCCCAGCTCGCCGGCTGCCAGCGCGTCATCGACGCCTACGGCCTGCCGATGCACACCACCGGCATGGGCGCCAAGGGCGCGGTCATGTACGCCCCGAGCCCGCTGCGGGACTACCGGGAGTACGCCGGGTTCGACGCCCCCGGGGTGGACGCCGACCTCTCCTACCTGTCGTGGCTGTACGAGGTGACCGAGGGCGTGTTCATGACCCCCGGCATCGACGAGCAGTGGACCCTGTCGGTGCAGCACGGCGACGAGGACGTCGCCCGCTACGTCCACGCCTTCGAGACCTTCGCCAGCGAGGTGACCGGCCAGTACCCCGTCGCGCTGCCCGATGCGGCCACGCCGGCGGCCCGCGACGAGCGCGGCCGGGGCGGCGCCCGCATGAGCGACCTGCCGCGCTAGACCGCGAGCGGCGGCCCCACGGGTGCGGCGCGCGGCGGGGGACCGGGCGCCGCCCCGGGCGCGGTTACGCCCCGAGGACCTCGGCGAGGTCCCGGCGGAGCTGGGCCTTGGGACGCGCACCGACCAGCCGCAGCCGCTCGACCCCGTCCTGGAACACCAGCAGCGTCGGCAGCGCCAGCACCCCGTAGCGCACGCTGATCTCCGGGTGCGCGTCCACGTCCAGCTTGACGACCCGGACCGCGTCGGTCTCGGCGGCGAGCGCCTCGAGCTCGCGGGAGAGCCAGTGGCAAGGACCACACCAGGCAGCCCACAGGTCGACCACGACCGGCCGGTCGGCGCCGGTCACGACCTCGTCGAACGAGTCGGCGTCAAGGGTGTGCACGGCGGCCATGGCCGCTCCTTTCGTCTTCGTCGGTGCCGCCCACGTCCAGGCAGAGACAGTCGGCGCTGGTCTGGTCCTGGGAGCAGGCGGCGACCAGCTCCAGCAGCAGCTCGCGGGTGCGCCGCAGGCGCGCGAGCTGCTCGTCCAGCACGGCCAGCTTGACCTGCGCGCGCGCCCGCACCTGCTCGGTCGACCCGGGGGCCGCGGTGACCAGCTCGAGGGGCGCCGCGATCTCGGCCAGGGTGAAGCCGAAGCCCTGCGCCCGGCGGATGAAGGCCAGCCGCCAGCGGTCGTCGGGGGAGTACCGCCGGTAGCCGGAGCGGCTGCGCGGAGGCGCCGGGAGCAGGCCCCGCCGCTCGTAGAAGCGGATGGTCTCCACGTGCAAGCCGGCGCTCCTGGCGAGCTGGCCGATCGAGAGGCTCTCCATGGCACCGATCGTACGGCCAGTACCGCGGTACGGGGTCAAGGACCGGACGTGTCCCGACGGTGTGTGGCGGGTAGACAACCCCCATGAGCGTGCAGGAAGACCACGGCGAGCGGCTCGACCGCGAGCTGATGGAGCTGCTGAACGAGCTGCGGGTGTTCCTTCCCGGGGTCCAGGTGCTGCTCGCGTTCCTGCTGATCGCCCCGTTCAACCAGCGCTTCGAGCAGCTCGCGCCGCTGCTGCGGGAGGTCTACTTCGGGGCCGTGCTGTGCGCGACGGCCGCCACCCTGCTGCTGATGGCGCCCGGGGTGCACCACCGGCTGCGCTGGCGCCAAGGCGACAAGGAGCAGCTGCTGCGCACCGCCAACCGGCTCGCCCTGCTCGGCGCGATCTTCCTGGCCGCCGCGATCACGCTGTCGGTCTGGGTGGTGACCCGGGTGCTGTTCACCCCGACCGCGGCGCTGGTCACCGCGGCCGGCACGGCCGTCGCCTTCGCCGGCCTGTGGTTCGCGCTGCCCCGGCTGCGCTAGGAGCCGCTGGACAGCAGGACCTCCCAGTGCTCCACGCCGGCTACCCGCAGCAGCCCCATCGGCGTCCACGGGTCCTCCGCCAGCCTGGCCTCCACGTCCGCCTCGCTGGCCGCGTCGATGATGAGCAGGGTCCGCTCGCCGCCCCCGAGCGGCCCACCCAGCACCACGAACCCCTCGGCCACCAGCCCGTCCATGAATGCGGCGTGGCCGTCCCAGGCGTCCTGCTCGCGCATGGACCTTCCCGGGTCCCAGGCGGGTCCGCGGACGCGGGTGACGGCAAAGCGTGGCATGCCCCCAGTCTGCCACTCCCGCGCCGGGTCAGGTCGTCGGGGTCGGCGTGGTGGTCGTCGTCGGGGTCGTGGTGGTGGTCGTCGTCGTGGTCGTCGCGGTGGTGCTCGTGGTGGTCTCGGGCACGGTGG
>Ga0184632_10000948_pt1 | contig 11684 bp, 8 predicted proteins | sample PLM31_50_b1_FD_133153 | JGI IMG/M metagenome (GOLD analysis project Ga0184632, IMG submission 133153) | Groundwater sediment microbial communities from an aquifer in East River, Colorado, USA - PLM3-1_50_b1 | ecosystem: Environmental > Terrestrial > Soil > Riparian zone | place: USA: East River... | reverse complement strand
TGCGCAGCTTTCACCTGGTCAGATTCAACCGCGCGCTATCAGTCATCGAAGAGACGGTCAGCTACTACGAAAAGACGGTCTTAGCTGGTTTGGGAAAGTCTGAGGTCTTGGGCTATGTTCGTAAGTTACGCAAACACTGGGAATTCAAAGACGGCGAGGCCGAATCTGGTCTCGAATCTACCCTGCGCGACCTTGTCGTGCGTCATCCGACGTGGGCCGAATGCTGGCTGGAACTTGGATTTTTGATGCTCGACCAGAAACAAGAGGAGGAAGCCCTTCGATGTTTTCATCGTGCGGCCTCCGGTCGGGCCCTGATTGATATAGGGGGACTATGCCGAAGTCCTCGTGCCCAGGCCTATGCGGAATGCGGACGGATCCTCGTCGCGCTGAGCCAAGAGTGGCGAGCAGCCCAGGCATTCGCCAAGTCCCTGACGACAGATGGCAACCAGAAGGTCCTGCACATCGAATATGGTCAGCTTTTGCGACGCATAGGACGGGCTGGGGAGGCCGCCAGCCATTTTTCTCAGGGAATGCAATATGACCAGTCTTACTGGTGTCTTCCTCATGTCGGGCGTGATGCGGAACATCCGGCGTTTCTCCAGGAGACGAAGGAGACTCACATGGTCACCCCTCGAGTCTCCTGTAAATCTCAGACCGGGCGCGGAGTGCTACGGAGTGAAAGGCCGTGTCCCATTTGCAGCTCAAAAGATCAGGAAGTGGTGTACGAGCACGAGTTTGCGCCGGTCTACCAATTGGTACACGTCGGTGACAGCATTACGGATGATCTCTTTTCACGCCTCTCCGTCGTGGTTTGCCGCGACTGCGGCCATGTCTTTAACCGCAGTTACGGCGCTGAACTCAGCCGGCGTATGTACGGCAGTGTCGCGCTTACTAATGTCCCGGTTCACGTGTCGATGGTGGATAGTTTAAGACATATTGCCTCGTGGATCGGCGAAGAGCTCTACGCTGCAAAAGCGGTGATCGAAATCGGCGCAGGAAGCGGTCACCTGTCACGGATTCTGGCTCAACGTGCAACGTCCGTACTGGTGTTTGAGCCGTGTACTTCGCTTCGTCCGGAAATGATGCCCGAACCCAATATCACGCTCATCAACGATTACTTTCATGGAGTGGCAGGCGCTTCAAAAGTCCACTTGGTGGTATGCCGGCAAGTCATTGAGCATCTCGAAGACCCTCGCGATCTCATGCGTAAGATCCGAACAGTTCTTGCGGACAATGGTTATGCCTACCTTGAAGTGCCGAGCGAGCGCTATATCGCTGCCCATGCGGCGCTGTGCGATTTCCACCTCGCGCACGTTCAATATTTCAGCCAACAGAACTTCGAGACCTTGGCCGGCGAGGTCGGGCTGCGGGCCGAGCGGACATTATCGCTAAAAAATGGACACGACTTTGGCATTCTGTTCCGAGCGGCCGCCCCGGTCCAGCCGAGCCACCGGCCGTCCTCGTATGCAGACAAGAGCTTAGCCAGCCGGGTTAAAGAACGATTGGCTCAGGGGCACACGAAGCTGGAGAAACTTGAGGGCCCCGTGGCGATCTACGGGGCGACCTGGCATGGCCAAAGCTTTCTTACAAATTTCTCCGCTACGCGGATCTTTGATGTGGCGCTTGATGATAATGAAAGCTATGCCCACTGCGCCCTGTATAGTCGAAACCAAAAAGTGCCTATTGTCATGCCCAGCGCGGCGATCCTCGCCGGCATGAATGCGGTTATTGTAGGAGCGTATCTGCATGACCTTGTCATTGCCAGAAAACTGCGGCAGATCGGTTACCGTGGAGCCGTCGTGTCGACTCGGCCCGAGCACGTGCCGGAGAATGGGGAAGGCTTAACTGGTCTCTTCAATGAATACTGACGCTGAATGGAGAAACTACTGATGCTGGATTCACATACATACCGTGCCAATGAGGCCATTGCGAAGTCGTTAGTGCCCTCATGGCGTATTTCCCAAATCCATAACCTGGACCATTTCGAGAGAGCTGGGTTCCCGGTGCGCCTCACCAGTATGCAACAGTTGGGGCAGATTGTGGATACGATGCAGGAGAACCGGTTTCAAAGTTATATGAACGAGCTGGGGGGACTCACGAAATCCGAATATGATCTCCTCTTGGAGGTGTGCAAGGATGTGGTACGCTTTCAGCTCATGTATCTGCCGCACCGACCGCCAGTGCTACCGCTTTCAACCCTCATCTCTGTCTTCGCGATCTACAAGAAAATGTGCGGATTCAATCCGGAATTCCGGTCCGTGCTCGAAATCGGTCCAGGATGCGGCTACATCTCGTTGTTTCTGCGCCGCCATGCGTCGCTTACCAACTACAGCCAGATCGAGGCCTGCGAAAGCTTCTACATCCTGCAGAACCTGGTGAATCTCCATTGTTTTGGGACCCGGTTTCAAGAGCGGGCTGTGACTTGCGATGGCGCAGGGGCGCTCGACCTATTCATCAATCAACGCGCCGATTATGAACTGTCTCCGTTGCTCCGGATTAGCGCGCCCAAACCTCTCTGCGTGCACTATCCGTGGTGGCGTATCGGGGAGATCGTGAGCCAGGATCGAAAGTTTGAAATCGTGACGTCGAACGCCAATCTCCTGGAATTTAGTGCGCCGGCGCTGGACGACTATTTGACGCTCCTCCATCGGGTGCTCGAACCGGAAGGGATATTCCTTGTTCAATGTACGGGGTTTACCGCCAGTGGCACGGTTGATGGGCTGCTTATGAAATTGCAGGAAAAAGGTTTTGCCCCGCTCATGTTCGTTCTCGAAAAGGTGGCGGCGCACTTTCCGGGAGACACGAGCAAGCGCGGAATTCTTGATGTTCTCAAAGACGGTACGCAAGGCTCCGCCCTCTTCACGACGAACAATGCGGTCTTTGTCAGGTCCGGACATCCATTGTTTGAGAAGTACTACGACCGGAAAAATTATCGTAAGCACTTTATCGCCGACGAACCGGTCGTGAATGCCATGTTCTTTGCGCGTCCACCTGAGCGTCGGATGTACAGTATGCAGGACTTTGTTGAGGATTCCGAACGCGCCTTGTCAAACGGCGCCCATGACGGTTTTTGACAATGAACTACTCCATACAGATCACCGATCGGACCGCTCAACGAGGTCTGCAATGGCACCTGCCTATCTGGAGACAATAAGGTCGAGATGACCAAACGCAAGGAACTGAAATTGGCGTTCGTGCTTGTTCTTGCATCGCTCGTGGTGTCGCTTGGTATTGTCGAAGTCAGCCTGCGGCTGTCTTCTTTGCCCGACCCTTGGACGACCCAGAATTTTACCGTTGATCCCGTGAACCAACAAGTCTCTAATCTTGCGATTCAATACGACCCGGTTTTAGGTTATATCGCAAGGCCAGGCTTCCGCGGCCCTATCGGGAAATGGATTTCCAGCCACGGCGAGATGGGAGTTCGACTTAACGCCAACTTTCCAAAGGACTTGCCTTTGCCACCGCTCCCGAAAGGTGGCATCGTGGCGGTAGGCGATAGCTTCACCTATGGCAGCGAAGTCGATGACAGTGAATCATGGCCGGCCCAACTCGAAGCGATACTGGGTGTGCCCGTCGTCAATGCTGGTGCAGGAGGATACGGCATCGATCAGGCAGTACTACGGGCCGAGCAACTGCTCGACGCTGTTCGGCCTAGTGCCATCATCGTATCGTTCATTCCAAATGCCGTGGAGCGTAATCAGCGCTCTGTTGAGACTGGCCTGGTCAGACCTTATTTTGATGTGGTCGGAGGGCGATTAGAGTTGCGGAACGTGCCGGTTCCGTACTATCGGCCGACCGCCAAGCACATCGGCCGCGCCCGAGCTATTCTGGGCTACAGCTATACAGCCTATTGGGTGGCCAATCGCTTTGGAAAGCGCACGGAATGGTTAGTGTTTGAGTATGAAACCAGGAATATTCATAACAAGGGGGTCGAAGTCAGTTGCCTGCTATGGCCCCGCTTAGCCGAGCGCGTCGTCGGACGTAATACCCGCTTGATCGCACTCGCGCAATATGCGGGCATTCATGTCAGTGGTCATGATACTAGTCGGAAAGATCGTCAGGTCGAAAAAATCCTTGATTGCGCGCGCCAGGCCGGTTTTCTCGTCGTTGATAGCTACTCGACACTACGCCAGCTTTTCGAACAAGATCCAGCGGCCTTTTGGCCGCTCTGGGTGAAGCAGGCGAATGACAAAGATAAGCACACGGGGCACATGTCAGTGGCGGGCAACCGCTTTACCGCCGAGCTGGTGAGCAGAGCGATTCGCTCCGAGCTCCCTGAGCTGTTGCCGACCATAGCAGGTCATGAGTTGTAGTTGCCGATCCGCAAGTGGCGGCGATAATAAAAATTCCCAGAGCACGGCACCAACCGAGAGGGATAATGCCAGGACGATGAAGCCCACGGAATCAGGACTGCGGGCACTGCTTGTCTTTGTTGCTTTCTCATTTGCGCTCGGACTCATCGAAGCGGGGATTCGCATTTTCTTTCTGTCCAATCCCTGGACGACCCAGAACTTTACCGTGGAGGTGGTCAATCAACAGGCCTCTAACCTGGCGATCCTGTATGACCCAGTTATCGGATATGTTCCACGGGGCATGTATCGGTGGGACAAATACAGCGGAGGGGAAAAGGGCATCCGCCTTAACGCCACCCTTCCAACGGATGCGCCCTGGCCGACGCCGCTGAAAGGAGGAATCCTGGCAGTCGGCGATAGTTTTACCTATGGCTCCGAGGTTCACGACAGCGAGTCCTGGCCAGCGCAACTCGAATTCATGCTGGGCATGCCCGTCCTCAACGCCGGAGCTGGAGGATACGGGATCGACCAGGCAGTGCTGCGCGCAGAGCAACTGCTCGACACGGTCGAGCCGGTCGCTATCGTTGTGTCCTTCATTCCCAACTGCGTAGGGCGCAACGAGTTCTCCCTCCACTCCGGAGGATTAAGCAAACCTTATTTTGATGTGGTTGATGGCCGCCTTGAACTGCGAAATGTGCCTGTTCCGGCCTACAGGCCAGCGATCGAGCACATCGGACACGTACGGGCTATTTTGGGATACAGTTACACGCTTCTTTGGTTGGCAGATCGACTGGGATTTCGCAGTCGATGGCTGGTCTTTGAACCCGAAACCCGCGTGGTCCATAACAAAGGTGCTGAGGTCAGCTGCCTGCTCTGGCACCGGCTGGCCGAGCGCGTCGCGGGCCGCAATATCCGGCTGATGGCCTTAGCCCAATACGCGGGAATTCAGGTGGGCGGGGAGGATGCCAGCCGGAAGAGCAATCATGTCGAAAAGATTCTAGAGTGTGCGCGTGAGGCCGGTTACCTGGTAGTGGACAGCTATCCGGACCTGCGGCGCGCTTTCGAAACCGATCCGGCCTCCTTTTGGTCGCTGTGGGTCAAACAAACCTATGATAAGGGGACACAGCATACGGGCCACATGTCAGCATCGGGTAATCGGTTTACGGCAAGCTTATTGAGCGAAGCGATTCGCGCCGAGCTTCCGGAATTGTTGCAAATAAAACAATCACCGAGGCCGCAGACGGCGTCAGTACGGCCGCCCACGCGCTAGGCCCTGAGCAGAAGCACAGGAGCGAAAGACCGAACTAGATAATGGTTGCTGCGAAGCTCTATTGGGCCGAAGATGGTATTAGGCGCTTGTCTTCTATCGCGCGGGCAACGCACGCGGCGACGAGTTGGTTCCCGTGTGCATTGTAATGTGCATGATCAACATAGAGCATTTCATTCGTGTCTTTTTGTATGTCTGCGCAGGAGATAAAATTCCGATTTACGATACTATGGTTCATTAGTGTCCCCAGCTCGCGTTGATACCCATTCATGGCTCTGAGAACTGAGGCATGGTTTGGACCCATGACGGCGAGGTAGTCCCTGACCTCGTTAGCGAGAGGATATTGGTAGTAAGGGATCGGCTGCCACACGAAAAGCGTTCCAACGCCAAACGCGTCTCCCACCGCCTTCGAGGCTTTCATGTTTCGCTCATAGCGAGCCAAGACACCATCGAATCGCGCAGCATCATTATGTTGAGTCGAGGACGCATTAAGTGATTCCGCCTTGGGAAACGGGGACGCGCCCTTTTTCGTTACCGATCGCGCCAGGTCAGCGAGTGGAGTTTTCTCAAGCGCAAGTCTTAGATGGAACCATATACTGTCCTTGGTCCACAAATCCTGCAATATGGTAGCAGCCTTCTCGAGCCATGGAGTCCACGCGGGGACGCCATCCCATAAAATGTTATCGTTCAACCCGTCTAGGAATATGACCATGTGTGGTTTGATGTCGTGCAGTAAGAGGAACTGGAAATACTCTTTCTCTTGCGAAGATATGAACGCCCGCTGGCCGAAATTGTACACGTAGATCCTCTTTCCTGGATATCGCCGGCGAAGCTCATCTTGGAGAAAAAAAGGCCAAGTTTCATCGTCCGGGACTCCGCCACCCATCGTCGTCGAACCACCAAAGATGAAGACGTTGATAGAGTCAGACTGTGGCGGCCAGGAGCCCTGATCCACCGGGTTGATGCGAAAGCCGGCCTCGTGGTAGTTGAACGTTGCCGTCGAGATCGCAGGCATCTTGAACTGAAAGAAGGGATGATAGACAGGATTATTGCCTGTTTGATCGCCCAGGATGGAGACGATTTGCGCGACCGTCTTGCCAGGGTATGCCCGCAACAGTTTGTTCTCGCCCCAGTTCTGAACCCAGGTCCGCACCTCATGGTGCTGTATGCGGGCCTCGATCTCTGCTTGGGCTGGAGAAAACTGCTTTGACAACAGGCGGGCGACACCGTTCGCGACAAGAAACAAGCATACGGTGATGACAACGATTGTCGAGAACACCATGAAACGCTGCCAGATCTTCTGCGCAATGTGAGGAAACATCTGCTTGTGAGCCCGCCAGAAAGTCAATCGAAACGGCACCATGCCCTCTATGAATGGCGCGCGTCGCCAACCGGTGCAATTCTTTACACTATTGGCCATGTGGACGGCAAGCACGTTGAGCCGCATTTAAAGGCTTGGGTACGCCGGCGCGCTTTCTAATACTGCCAGAGCATGACATGACGACCGCTTGAGCGAGGCAATGCGATTCTTCGGCCATGTGGTGATTAATCTATTAGTGATCGTGACGAGTTTGATAGGCATCGAACTCTTCTCATTCCTCTACCTCTTTGTCGACAACCTTGCGGCGGGACAACCGGTGAAGTCCGCGTACATATCCACCGTTAAATTGAATCCAGTTTTTTCACCAAGGCTCTTTTTTGGCAATTATGACCCTCTGCATCGACAGTATTTGGAGCCTGACCGGAAATTTGACAGCCTCATTGTCAATAAATGGGGATTTATCGGAAACGGCCATGACGACCGACTCCTGGACCGGTTTCCAGACAAGCCACGAGGCGTTTACAGGATCGTGCTATTTGGCGGAAGTAGTGGAGCCGGCGTGGGCGCAAGCTCCAACGCGTCAACTATTGCGGCGCAACTGGAGAAGACATTAAACGCTCATGCTCGTCATCCCACGAGTTCACGGTTTCAGGTCTTGAATTACGGGATTCCCGGCAGTTACACATTCTACGAGCTGACAAAATATGTTGCGGAGGCTTCGTATCTTCGACCAGACCTTGTCGTGTTTCTTGATGGTTGGAACGATTTTATTACGCATGTGATGGAGTCGAGCCGGTTTCATGTCCCGCATGGAATGGTCAACTGGGACTACCTCGCGCACCAATATTTCGAGTTGCTGCATGGTGTGACCGTGGCGCCGGATCCGCCTCCCCATATCTTCACCTGGTCGTATATTGTCGCGAAGAAGCTGACAACCCATCTCATCGCACCGCAGGATGGCGCTGCTCAGGTCAATAGACTGAAAGTATACGAACATCATCCATTGTTCGACTTCAGCGCCCACATCATGCAGGATGCGGCGTTCCCAGGGAATGTCTACAGCACAAATGCAGAGGCCATGGCGGCCTTCAGCATTGCAAAAGGCATCACCTTTTTACACTATCTTCAACCTTATCCCCAGTTGGGCAAAATCCTCACGAGCGCTGAGGTCACAGCCATAGAGGAGTTACATGCCCAGTACGAGCACACGTACGGACCGGACTGGGCGCTCTCTGTGTTCACTCGGCGTCTTAATGAAGCGTATATAAGGTTTCAAACCGTTCAGGCAGAGCTTGCCGAAAAGTATAAAACGAAGCCACACGTTAAATTCTACGATATTACAAATGTCTTCAGCGATATCAGGGAGCGAACCTACGCAGACATCATTCACTACAACGACCGCGGTCAGGAACTCTTGGCCCGCCGCATTGGGAGTGACATCCAGGCCGTTATCGAGCGCCCTCGCTGACGTTCTTCGAGAGCTGATTCCGTCTCGTCCTGTTGCCGCGGGTCCAGGACAGATCTTCGCCTCCTGATATTTCTTAGCGTCCTATCCCGGAGTAACACATGCCCAGAGAACAATTTTTTTGGAGAAACGAGCCGATAACCGTTCGACGCTTGAAGGATATTCTGCGCAAGGTACGGCAGCGCGGGGGCACATGGTTGGCAAAGAGGCTGCTGAAGGAATGCCGAATACCGGAGACCACCGAGGGCATCTATATTCGTCGAGTGATAGTCGGCTTGTACAATGCGGTCCTGATTATGTTCTCTCCAATCATCGTTCTGACAGAGATGTGTTTTCGACGAGACTTCAAAACCTTGCATTACTTTTACGACCTTGAAGTCTCCCCGATCACCTTTGATATTGCCGACTACCTGGTCATGGCCGAAATGGAACGGCGGAGGCGCGGGTACGATCATTTCTACGTCTACATCGTGCCGGGTCGTAACGGGGGCCTTCGCGACGAAGGAGAAACCTACGAAAAACTCGTAGACCCTACGAACCGGTTGTGGCGTCTGAGCAATCTGGTCATTCCGATGTTTGGGTTGTTCCCCAGCTGCTCCGGCTACTCGGTTTGCAGAAGCCGGCAGCAGGCCACCTTGCTCCGCATCCTGGCTACCCGCAGCGCCTTTCCGAAAACTTATTGGCCGGCGTTTCCCATCGGTCTCTTCAGACGATCCATTCTTGACGCGGCTCGCCGGGACCACGCAGTCTTTCCCGCGATGAAGAGTCCGGAGCAGAGTCTCAGATATGTCCGCCAATGGCTTCACACCCATGTCGCAGACAAAAAGGCTGTGACGATTACGGTGCGGCAATACGGTTTCGAGCCGTTGCGGAACAGTAATTTAGAAGCCTGGGCCGAGTTCGCCCGGTCACTTGACCCGGACCAGTATGCACCTATCTTTCTGCTCGACACTGATGTCGCAATGGATACGCCACCGGATGCGATCAGGGAATTTTGTGTGTTCCGGGAAGGACCCTGGAATCTCGGCCTTCGAAGCGCTTTGTACGAGGCGGCGCATATAAACTTGGCAATTGTCCATGGACCGACCGAGTTGCTTTGGTACAACGACCGTTGCCGTTACGTGCTGTTTGTGCCGCCTGTAAATACCGGACAGAGCGAGTTGAAAACCATGCGAGCCAATGGGTTTGTTCCCGGCGAGTCATTGCCTTTTGCCACGCCGTTCCAAAAGTGGGTCTGGGAGCAAGACGACTTGCCTGTCATCCAACGAGAGTTCACCCGCATGTGCGATGCGATCGTGTCTCACACCGGCCTTCCGGATCGGGAGTTGAATCCGGCATGAGACTGACATGTGTCATTAGTTCGCTAGAACCTGGGGGGTCACAAAAAGTGATGACCTTCCTTGCGGGCGAATTTGTGGAACAGGGCGCTCACGTTGCCGTGCTTTCTTTCGAGGACGTCAGCACGGCCCCATTTTTCCCGTTGCCTCGCGCGGTAGAGCATCACCCACTCGGCCTCATGGGCGAATCCTTCGGGTTCGTTGACGCCGTCACCAACAACCTGCGGCGCATTCGTTCCTTGCGGGCGGCCATTCGAGAGTGTCAGCCAGATGTGGTGCTATCGTTCGGTGCCCAAGCGAATATCCTGACCATCCTTGCAGCTTGGAGGTTGGGAGTATCCGTGGTTGTGGCAGAGCGGTGCGCGCCGCATCTACATACGCCGGCCCTTTGGCGTCTCCTGCGGCGTTTCACCTATCCGTTGGCTCAGCGCATCGTCGTTCAGACGGCCGAGGGAGCTCGCGCATTTGGCTATCACCCACGTGTTGAGGTCATTCCTAACCCCGTCCCTGTTCCAGTCACCGGCAAGCTCCCCCTGGATCAGCAGTTAAAACGGCCATGCGTGGTAGGACTCGGGCGGTTCACTCTACAAAAGCGATTTGATCTGCTGATTGATGCGTTCGCAGTAGCGCTTAAAGCCAATCCGGGATGGTCTCTGGTGCTCGTCGGCGATGGTCCGGAGCGATCCAATCTAGAACGCCGGATTAAAGATCGGGGTATTGTGGGGAACGTCCGACTGCTGGGTTACGTTAAGCGACCCGAAGATATTCTCTCGCAGGCAGACCTTTTCGTTCTCTGTTCAGATTATGAAGGATTTCCCAACGCGTTATGTGAGGCTATGGCCTGTGGGACGGCGGTCATCTCTACTGACTGTCCGAGTGGTCCGGATGAGATCATCCGCGACAGCGTGGACGGGCTGCTTGTTCCGCCTTCCAATACCGCGGCCTTATCCAAGGCTATGGCACGACTTATGAGCCACGCGGGGGAACGCGCGCGGATGGGAGCCCGTGCACGGGAAGTGTGCGTGCGGTTCGCACCTCAACGGATCCTCAGTCAGTGGCACAACGCCTTGGATTCAAATCATCGCAACCATTAAGCATTCACTCATAACCGGCCGTGGCTCTCTGTCTGTCGGAGATGCCTGTGCAGCGATTCTCCTCTTGGAAGATGGCCGGTACGTGTTGCAACTGCGCGATGACGTCGAGTCTATCTGGTATCCCGGCCATTGGGGATGTTTTGGTGGGGCGGTGGAACCGGGAGAGGATCCGACGACAGCGCTGCGGCGCGAACTACGCGAAGAGCTCGGGTACGAGATCAGCGCAGCCAACTTTTTTGTTCAGCTCGACTTCGACCTTTCGGGAGTGAATCAGGGACGGCATTATCGGAAATATTATGTTGTGCCCATGGCGTTCACGGAACTGCGCAATTTGCAACTCGGCGAAGGGAAGGCCTTTGCCGCCTTTGACGGAGACACCATTCTCGGGTCGCTCAACGTGACTCCGTATGATGCTTTTGTCCTATTCTTGCACGCTCGTGCTTTCCGATTCTGCTGAACGCCTTGAGAGAACCGTGGTCCAAACCAGGAGACTGCGATGACACCACAGTATGACTTGGCCTTCCGTGATATTGTGGGAGGCTTGCTGAACTGGCGTATGTGGGGCCGTTTGGGTTGGCAGGAGACGAAGCGTCGCTACCGACGAACGCTGATCGGGCCATTCTGGACTACCCTCTCGCTGGGCATCTTCATATTCGCGCTCGGTATTGTCTGGGCGCAGCTGTGGAAACAGAACCCCAAGACCTACCTGCCGTTTCTGGCATCCGGCATGTTGGCGTGGGTCCTCGTCTCGTCCGTTATAACGGAAGGCTGCGTCGTCTTTACGTCCGGTGAAAACCTCATCAAGTCCTTGAGAGTCAGCTACACAACACTGACCTGCGCGATCGTCTGGCGTAATCTGATCGTCCTCCTGCACAACTTCATCATCTTCCTCGCGGTCATGGTCTATG
>Ga0184632_10000947_pt1 | contig 11711 bp, 9 predicted proteins | sample PLM31_50_b1_FD_133153 | JGI IMG/M metagenome (GOLD analysis project Ga0184632, IMG submission 133153) | Groundwater sediment microbial communities from an aquifer in East River, Colorado, USA - PLM3-1_50_b1 | ecosystem: Environmental > Terrestrial > Soil > Riparian zone | place: USA: East River... | reverse complement strand
TTCCGAGCCCTGGTCGAAGGCCGCGAGCCGCCGGGTGCGCGGCGCTAGACGGCCTGCGCACGCTCGAAGCGACGTTGGCGGTGCATACCGCTGCTCAAGCCGAACGGCCGGTCCGCATGAGCAATTGACCGGTGATCGCCGTTTTGCTCTCCGTTACGGCAAACAGCCGTGCAAAGGCAAGCCGGCATCAACGCCAACGCCGACGAACGCGTAGTCAAAGCAAAACCGACGTTATGCGATCGAGCGGAACGTGACGTTACTGTAGTTTCTCCAATGTCATCCCAGACATGTTGTTGGACCGATAGACGAGAAGCACTTGGCTTCCCGCGGCCAAGCCATGGATCGGCGGGTCCCAGCCGATCGGCGCATAGCTCGATCCACAGAGACCCCACAGAAGGCAGGAGGAAACCGCGCTCGCTTCCTGGTCACTCATCAACGAACAACGCGCTCGGCTGCGAAGCCATCCGGCGAACGGTAAACTCACCTCGCTACTTCCAGGGGGCCGGCGGTTCGGCGAGACCCCCAGGTTCCGTAGACCGCCGGTTCGTTGATCTCGATCACTTCGAGGTCATCCGAGCGCGAGATCACGTTGTGCGGGACGCCGGCGGGCTGCGAAAGACCGTCACCGGCATGGACGGTGACGTCGCCCGCGACGCCGGCGAAGCGGAACGTGACCGATCCGCGCAGCACGTACAGGTAGTGCGCGGTCATGTCGTGCCAGTGCCAGCCGGTCGGATCGGTGAACGGCTTAATCGACCGAATGTGCTTGACCCCGATGCGACCGTTGGTCGCAGCGGCAAGCCCGAGATCGCGGTACTCCGAGTCCGCGCGCAGTCCCTCGCGGTTCCAGGTCGCTCCCGGCGCGCTGACGCATGCGAACGCGGTCAGGGATTGCGCTAGCTCGCGCGGGCCGTCGTAACGAGGTGCTTCGTTGTGCATGTGCTTCCTCCTGGTTCAGCCTGCGCTCCAGGGGGTTTTAAGCCGAGTGAACTCCAGAGCATAGACGGCGATTTCGGGCGCTGTGGCGCCAAGTTGCTCCAGTTGCGGCACCAGCGCATGTTCGGCAGCCCGGAGGTCGCCAACTGCGTTGCCCTCGATCAAGACAATCCATGTCGGCACCAGCGTCGTATCGGCGCGCGCCTTTTTTTCATTAGTCTCAACCTTGCTGATAGCCTCGTCCGCGATGCACAGATGAACACCGGAGATGCCATTCCGTAAGGAAAGTGGCGGAAGAACATTGCCGACCAGCGCGTTGATCGCCGACGCACGCTTGGCAGCGGCGATATCAAAGCGCATCGTCAACATCGTACCGCCACTGCCGACACCCCCGGTGAACTCGACACGACAAATCGATCGCGCTACACCTTTGAACGAAGGTACGACGCGCTTGGTCCAGTCAGTCGGGGTGTTGAGGCGGTTCAGATAGTCCTGCCCACCGAGCACCTCCGGACTGTCCGCCTCGTAAAGGTTGAAGTACTCGGGCCTACCGTCGACTGCAATATAACGGCGTCCGCGGCGACATCCGGGAATTCCGACGCGCTCGGGCATGTGCTCACGGTTGTGCCATTCGTAGAAGTCGCCCTTTGCCTCCGGCAAAAGATCATGCCAGATGGCCACGACACCCATGCCCGCTAAGCTCATAGTTGCGCCTCGTTGGAGTGTTTGAAGACGGCCTTCATGCGGCCGGAATGGAAAATTGCGGCGATAAACATGTGTTGCCTACGTCTCGCACCACCCCCGACCACCGCACGTTGACACCGGTGCATCTAGAGAACAATATACCTATTGGAACGTTGTTACAGTACTGCGATCCCCCCCTCCCCGTCAACCATTCCACGGTCCAAATACATCCCTCCGCACAAATCACAGGGCGAACGCGACTCTACGGCTTGGTGGGCGATCCGCTGACGACAGCGAAGTCGCCCGAGTTATTGAACCGGCTATTTATTGAGCAGCGGGTAGACGCTGTTTGCGTTCCGTTTGAAGTCAACGCGGATGACCTTTCCGCCTTTGTCACCGGGGCTCGAGCCATCGGAAATCTCGCCGGCGTGCTAGTCACGATGCCTCACAAGCAACGGATGCTGGCGTTGGTCGACGAATTGGATCCGACGGCTCGTCAGGTCGGTGCAGTCAACGTCATTCGTTGCGACGACGATGGACGCTGGGTCGGTGCAATTTTCGATGGCGTCGGTTGCGTGCTCGGAATGCAGTGGGAAGGTCATCACCCCGCGAACAAGTCGATTCTTCTCGTCGGCGCCGGCGGCGCTGGCAGAGCTATCGCCTTTGCGGTCGCGTCCGCCGGCGCCCGGACACTTACCATCTTCGATGTCGACGAGCGTCGCGGCCAGGACCTCGCCGAGTCCGTCGCGGCCGCGACGGACTGCAGAACGGATTTTGGCGCGCCTGATCCACGCGGATGCGAGATCGTTATCAATGCCACGTCGCTAGGCATGAAACCCGACGATCCAGTGCCCGTCGATCCTGATCGACTCGAACCTGGGAGCATCGTCGTGGATATCATCAATGCGACGAGCCCGACGCCCCTTTGCCGTGCTGCCCGTGCGCGTGGTTGTCTTGCCCAAGATGGACGCCCGATGCACGAAGGGCAGGCAGTGCATGCCCTACGCTTCCTGGGATTCGACTACCTCCCCGAAGGAAGGCCAGCACCAGACAAGGGCTCGCTGTCCGTGGGTGCCATGGACGGCGGTCTCTGATGTCTCGACTCGGAAGCGACCAAGAGCCGGAAAGAAACCGTCCACGGTATGGGATCAATACGTATTCCTTCACACAGACGCTCGGAGCGCGCGACTGCCTGAAACAGCTAGCTGACCTCGGGTACCGTCGATTCGAGATCATGCTGATTCCCGGGCATTTCTGGGCAAGCTTGGACGGAGATGCGGGGCGGCGGGAGATCGAGTCCCTGGTCGTCAAGGATTCACTTCAGATCCTGACGCTTAATCAACCAAACCTCGACGTAAATCTGTCCTCGGTCGTCCCGGAGATGCGCCAGCATTCGTGCCGGGTTATTGCGAGTGCGATTGAACTCGCGGCGAGTTGGAACGCGAAGGGCGTCGTCATCAATCCCGGAAAGTGCAATCCTGTTTTTCCCCCGCCGATGAAGACACTGACGGACTGCTTCCGCCGGTCGCTCGAAGTTCTGGTCCCAATCGCGCGAAAGGCTCGTGTCGAGTTGATCGTCAAGAACCATCCCTTGAGCTATTTGTACCGCGCGAGCGATCTGCGGCTTTTCTTCGATGAATTCGGATGGGACCAGGTCGGGATTGGCTACGACTTTGCCAATGGGCACTTTGGAGGGGAGGAGCCCGAAGCGGTGCTGCAGCTGCGCGATCATCTGCCCTTTATGTATGCCGCGGACACGTCGCTCGACGTGTTTAGCCACGCCCAAATAGGCACCGGCACGGTGCCGTTCGCAAAGGATCGCGACAATGCTTCGAGGCGCGAATCTGTGTCCGCCAACGATCTTGGAAATCGTGGCCGCAAACGCGCAGCTCGCGATCGACGCCAGCGTCGAGCATCTCGACAGCCATCGGTGGCCGACCAGCTAAGGTGTCAGGATGCCGCGTCGTGTCGCGGCCAGACGATGCCCAGCCGCTCTGCGGCTCCGGTCAGTAGTTGATGGAATTCGCTCAAGCGCTGTGACGTCATGCGCTGCGCGGGTCCCGCAATGCTGATCGTGCCAACGACTTCGTTGGTACGCGCATACCTGACCGGCACGGCCAACGCTACGACCCCCACTTCGGCTTCCTCTACCGCAAGCCCGTATCCGCGCTTCCGTGTCGCATCCAGTTCCTTCAACAACTCTTCGACGGTCTTCACTGCAGACGGTGCAAAGCCATCCGGTTTTCCGAGACCTCCCTTCAAAGCGAGCTCTACAGCGTCCTCGCTGCTCATGGTGGCAAGCCACGCCTTACCGTTAGCAGTGACATGCAATACGACTGGCCCACGCATTTCCGGTTGATACATGAGCCCAGGCGGTGCGCCCTGTGACGATGCAAGCCAGGATAAAACGTCCCCTTGTATGACCGTCAGGCGGACCAGCTCCCTGCACCGTCCGGATGTATCGTCAAGGATTGGCTGGATCGGATCATGAAGGCCGCTGTTGTGCAGATACTGCTGACCGAGAAGAGGAAGTTTCAGCGAGAGGCGGTATTGGCCCGTGGCGGGGCTTTGTGTCACCCAACCGTGCTCAGAGAGGTAGGAAAGCAGCCGGTGGGTTGGACCATTTGGGAGATCCAATCGCTGAGCGACATCCGACAGCCGCATCCAACCTGCTTCGGCGGCCAGCAACTCGATGACTTCCAACACTCGCGTTAACGAGCCCTTTACCACTCTCATTAGTCGGTCCCCAGCGGCTGTTATAGCACTGTTCCAATTGGAAAGACAGTTTTGACATTGACGGGGCCTTGACGTAACTTGGCTTCTCGGGGCTGACCCCGATTGCGGCATGACCGACGCTGCGCCGCGCACACGAGTCGTCGTACGGACGGTCGAACTCAATCCTGGAACCCAATCCTGAGCCTGTAGTGCACCGCCGAGGAAACGTGCGATGAAGGAACAATTGTCGGCGGCTTGTTTGCGGGCCGATCGGGACCGGGCTGCCCTTGTCGGCCGTGTTTGGGTACCTCATGTTGGGCCGACAGTAGTGTGCGTTCGGGGGGACGACGTCTGCGACCTCTCGTCAATCGCTCCCACCATCAGCCAGCTATTTGAGCGTCATGATCTGGTGACGACGGTTCGCAATGCGGAAACGTTACCGAAGGTCACGACCGTCGCGGCGGCTTTGCACCATTCTTACTACGGCGAATCCGAAGACACCGCGCCCCGGCTCATCGCGCCGTGCGACCTGCAGGCCCTTAAAGCGAGCGGCGTAACTTTTGTTTCAAGCATGCTCGAAAGGGTCATCGAGGAGCAGGCACGTGGAGACCCTTCGAGGGCCGAAGTCGTCCGCAAGTCCATCGTCGAGGTGATTGGTAACAACCTGGCAACAATTCGTCCCGGATCGGCGGAGGCTGATCGCTTGAAAAGCGTCCTCATCGCTCAGGACGCGTGGTCGCAGTATCTCGAGGTAGGGATTGGCCCGGACGCCGAGATCTTCACCAAATCGCAACCGCTTTCGGCGGTCGGAATCGGCGCTGAAGTAGGCATCCATCCTGCCTCAGAATGGAACAATCCCGAGCCAGAGATCGTCCTTGCAATCAACAGCGCAGGTGTCGCGGTTGGCGCGACGCTCGGAAACGACGTCAACCTGCGCGACTTCGAAGGTCGCAGCGCCCTATTGCTCGGTAAAGCCAAGGACAATACGAGTTCCTGCGCCATTGGCCCGTTGATCCGGCTGTTCGACGACGGCTTCGACATGGACGACGTACGTCGTTGCGAGATCACCTTGAAGGTAAGCGGCCCGGATAACTTCGAAATGACCGGATCCAGTTCCATGGCTATGATCAGCCGTGATCCGATGGAACTGGTGGCTCAGGCGATTGGACCTACTCATCAATACCCCGATGGCCTGATGCTGTTCTTGGGGACCATGTTTGCTCCCACGCAAGACCGGTTTGGACCCGGGAAAGGTTTCACCCACGCGATTGGAGACGTGGTGACCGTGGCCACGCCCAAGCTTGGAGCGCTGGTGAACCGAGTAAACCACGCGGACAAAGTGACGCCATGGACATTCGGTATTGCCTCCTTGATGACGAATCTTCACTGCCGCGGACTGCTTTGAAGTGCGAGCACGTCACGTGATTACCGAGATTTGCCAAGGCACGAATTCGTTTTGTCCGTAGCCGTGCAGCTCGCTCTTCGACTTTTCGCCTGAGGCGCACGCGAGCATCATTTCAAAGAAGCGTTCGCCAACACTTTCAATCGTCGCAGTGCCATCGACGATTTCACCGCAGTTGATATCCATGTCGTCCAGCTGGCGCTCCCACAAGGCGGTATTCGTCGCAAGCTTGAGCGAGGGTGACGGCTGACATCCGTACGCGGAGCCGCGGCCGGTGGTAAAGCAGATCAAGTTCGCTCCGCCAGCGACCTGCCCCGTGGCGGAGATGGGGTCGTATCCTGGCGTGTCCATGAAGACGAATCCTCGCGCCGTGACGCGCTCCGCATATTCGTAGACGTCGACCAGATTGGTCGTCCCGGCTTTGGTCACGCCACCTAGCGCTTTTTCGAGAACGGTCGTGAGGCCTCCCGCCTTGTTGCCAGACGACGGATTGTTGTTGAGCTCGGCATTGTTGCGCGCACAAAACGCTTCCCACCAGTGGATGCGCCGGATCAGCTTCTCGCCAACGTCGAGCGACGCCGCTCTGCGTGTCAGCAGATGTTCAGCACCGAAGATCTCCGGCGTTTCGGACAGTATCGCCGTTCCTCCGTTGCGCACGAGCAGGTCGACCGCCGCGCCCAGTGCTGGATTCGCGGTGATGCCGGAATATCCGTCGGACCCGCCGCACTGCAGACCGACGATGAGCTGGCTGGCCGGCACGCGCTGACGCCGCACTTCATTTGCGAGCGGCAGCATCGCTTTGATCGTGTGGATGCCGTGCGCGATCGTCTTGAGCGTGCCGCCCGTGTCCTGGATCGTGAACGTTCGCAGCTCTGCATGCTCGGACAAGCCTTGGGCCTGCAGGATGCCGCCAATTTGGTTGGTCTCACAGCCGAGCCCGATGATGAGCACAGACGCGAAATTCGGATGACGCGCGTAGCCCGCCAAAGTCCGCCGCAAGATGACGAGGCCTTCGCCGTCTGGGTCGACGGCACATCCGGTCCAATGGGTGAGCGCGACCACACCGTCGATGTTGGGGTAGTCGGCGAGCGCCTCGGGATGAATGTCGCGCCGAAAATGATCGGCAATCGCGCGCGCGACGGTAGCGGAGCAATTGACGCTGGTCAGGATGCCGATGTAGTTGCGCGTCGCCACGCGACCGTCGGCACGCACGATGCCCGAGAACGTCGCTGGCCCGGCAACATAGTCGGTTGCCTTCGCGTCTACGCAGTACGCGTAATCGCGCTCGAACTCCGCCATCGCGAGATTGTGGACGTGCACGTGCTGACCAGGCTCGATATCCTGCGTCGCCATGCCTATGATCTGATTGTATCGATGCACCGGCTGTCCGGCGAGGACGCGTCGCGAGGCGATCTTGTGCCCTGCCGGAATGAGACCGCTGACTACCAACTTCTCATCCGGAACCCGCATCCCGCTGATCAGTTGTTGACGCGCTATTACGACGTCGTCGTTTGGATGCAACCGTATGACCGGCGACGTTGCGCGCATGCCCTGCTCTTCGATGTGGGTCTGTTCCCAGGTCTTTTCCTCGTAATGGTGCATGACAGTTCCTCGTTCAGACGTCAGCTGTTGAATGTCGCTGTACGCCGTCGATGCGCCTCGGAATGCGATCGATATTTTGGTCTGACAGCGCTCTAGGGAGCAGTGCCGCCGGAAAGTCTTGGTAGCACACGGGACGCAGAAACCGATGGATGGCGAGGCTGCCCACCGACGTGGACCGACTATCCGACGTGGCCGGAAATGGCCCGCCATGAACCATTGCGTGCGCCACCTCCACCCCGGTCGGAAATCCATTGACGAGCAGTCGCCCAGCCTTTCGTTCCAGCGCCGGCAACAACGCGCGTGCGTCGTCGAGATCGTCATCGTCCATTTGCAACGTGATCGTAAGCTGGCCCTCCAGATGCTCGACCAAGTCGCGCATCGCGTGCACGTCACCGCAGCGAATCAGCAACGATGCCGGGCCGAATATCTCTTCACCCAGCCTTTCGTCGTTCAAGAAACTTTGCAGGTCAGTCGCGAGAAACGCAGACCGATCCGCATTCAGCGCGTCGCTGGGCTCGCCTCGGGCAAGCGTTTGGACCTGCGGATGCGCAGCCAGCCGATCCACCCCGCTCCGAAACGACTCGAAAATCCGCGGGGTGAGCATGGTAGCGGCGGGACAGGCACGCAATGCGGCGGACGCCGCCGCCACGAACTTATCCAAGTCGCGGCATTCCCGCGCTACGACCAGACCCGGATTGGTGCAAAACTGTCCAGCACCCATCGTGAGCGAAGCCACGAAGCCCGCCGCGATCTGTTCGCCGCGCGCCGCCAGTGCCGCCGGCAGCACGAGCACCGGATTAATGCTGCTCATCTCGGCATAGACCGGTATCGGCTCCGGACGCTCAGCGGCGATCCGCATCAGCGTAACGCCGCCACCTCGAGATCCAGTAAAGCCAACCGCCTTGATCCGAGCGTCCGAAACCAGGGCTCCGCCCAGCCAGTCACCGACGCCATGGAGCAAGGCGAACACGCCTGCGTCAATGTTGCATTCGGCGACCGCCGCTTGCACGGCTCTCCCAACCAGCTCGGATGTACCTGGATGCGCGGAGTGCGCCTTCACCACCACCGGACAACCTGCTGCGAGCGCAGCGGCGGTGTCGCCTCCTGCAACCGAAAACGCGAGCGGAAAGTTGCTGGCACCGAATACCGCAACCGGTCCCAACGCAACCTGACGCAAGCGCAAATCGGGTCGCGGCAACGGCTTGCGGTCGGGCAGCGCGGGATCGATGCGGGCATCGAGCCAACTGCCTTCCCGAACGACAGCGGCGAATAGTCGAAGCTGGCCGACCGTGCGGGCGCGCTCGCCTTGGAGGCGGCCACGCGGGAGTCCCGTTTCAACCATCGCGCGCTCGAGCAACGCATCTCCCAAATCGAGAATGCGGAGTGCGATGGTTTCAAGGAACCGCGCCCGCTGTTCAATGCCCGTGTCGCGATACGCGTCGAAGGCCGCCCACGCGAGCGCGCACGCGCGCTCCACCTCTGATGGCCCGGCGCCCGCGAACAAGGGTTCGAGCGCCGCCCCCGATGCAGGGTCGACGGCCCGGACCGGTGGGTGCGTTCCAAGTACTGCTCCGCCGCCGATGAGGAGCTCGCCAGTGGGGATGCATGCGCTAGTCATCACGTCCGCTCAAGGCATACGGCGCGAAGGCGGGGTGATCACGCTGGCGACACCGCATTAGCACGGCATTCCCAAGTCACGAATTCGTTTTGCCAGATGGCTACGTCTGCCTTGACGAATACCTGCGCCGAGGAGCCAGAGGTCGTGACCGACGAAGACGTCTGTTCGGTATCCCATGCCGGGACTTTATACCCAAAAAGACAGGTTTGGAACTTGCTTCCAATTGGAATATTATGTTAAAAACTGTGGAGGCGGTGAGGTCCGGAATGCATCCTGCCCATCCCAATCCGTTCAGTGTGTCTTCGGTCAGATCCCGAAACCGTTATCGCACCGCCGCATTGCCGCTTGCAGCGCCCTCACATTCGATTCGGCGAATCGGACCTTGAACGTTGAATTTCCTTCCACGGGGAATCAATCATGCGCTTCGTACGCTTTGGCCCATCGGGTGCTGAAAGGCCCGGCGCACTCGATCGGGACGGGACAATCCGTGACTTGTCGAGCGTGGTCAAGGATATTGAAGGTGCCGCGCTGGTGCCAGAGAGTCTAGATCGCCTCCGATGCGTGAACCTCGAAAACCTCCCGCCGGCGCCAGCCAACGTCCGCGTCGGTGCGTGCGTCGGCAACGTGCGAAACGTCGTATGCATCGGACTGAATTACTCCGACCACGCCGCCGAAACAAATACGCCAGTCCCGGCCGAGCCGGTCGTGTTCAACAAACACACATCGGCGGTCAGTGGCGCACACGACTCGGTCATTTGTCCACCTGGTGCCAAGAAGATGGATTGGGAGGTGGAACTCGGCGTAGTCATCGGCCGACCGTGCTGGAATGTCGTTCAGTCAAATGCACTCGATCACGTCGCCGGCTACTGTGTGGTCAACGATGTATCGGAGCGCGCATACCAGCTTGAAATGTCTGGCCAGTGGACAAAGGGGAAGAGCTATTGCACATGGGCGCCGATCGGCCCATGGCTTGTCAGCGCGGATGAGGTTCCGGACCCGCAAGCGCTGGACCTGTGGCTCGACGTAAATGGCGTCCGCCGCCAGCGCGGCAACACTCGCACCATGATCTTCTCCGTCGCCGAGATCGTCTCCTATCTGAGTCGCTTTATGGCGTTGCAGGCCGGAGATGTCATCGCCACGGGGACGCCGCCGGGTGTCGGATTGGGACACAAGCCTCCGATATTTCTCCAAGTCGGCGATACCATGCGCGTCGGCGTGCAGGGGCTAGGTGAACAGCAACAGCGCGTGGTGGCGTTCGATCAAGAAATGGCGGCTGCCTGGTCGGAAAGCGAACGCCGAACGTGACCGTGACGCCGGTCGTCCGGTGCTTGTGACGCCAACATCCACAGCGCTAGGGTGGGGTCACCGAACGTCCAAGTACAGGCTGGACCGTACAGTCGGACGTGATTGCGCATTGAGTCGATTTCGCCGCAACAGTCGAATCGCGGAGTGATGCAGACCGCATTCAGTGTGTTTTTGCCCGGCAGGTGAATACCAAGACGCGCCTGATGGTCGCGACAGCAGTTCCTCCGCTACAACGTCGCTTGTTCCCCTTTTTGCAACGGTTGCACGGTTGCCAACGCACTGACCAGTTCTCCCGATATCAACGCCAGGCGCCGCGTATGTTCTGCGGAGAGCTGTATGCAAACAGGAACACGAGGGATTACAGTCGACAGCGGCGGCTGCCGCATCATCGACAAAGAGCATCGAGGCGTTCGTATCTACGTTCGCCTAGGCTGCATCACGGAAGATGAGGCTTCTCGGCGGCTCACCGCCGAAATGAAGCAAGTCGAGACGGAACTAGAGAAGAGGGGAGCTCGACCACGCTTTGCCGATGCCGCGGCACGCTACATCGAGGAGTCGCGGGACCTTCGGTCACTCGATGTCACAGTTTGGCATGTCCGCTTGCTCACTCCGTACATTGGGACGCTCGAGTTGAATCGGATACACGACCGGACGCTGGAGCGATTCGTCGCCGATCGACGAGCCGACGGCGTATCGGCCACGACAATCAATCGCAGTCTCGAAATAGTGCGCACCATTCTCAACCGCTCCGCGCGCTCCTACCGCGACGACGACGGTAGCCCGTGGCTCATTGGGATGCCGCCATTGATCTCGACGCTTCCTGAGACGCGGCGTGCGCCCTACCCCATCACATGGAATGAGCAGGATCGGTTGTTTCCCAAACTACCGCCACGCCTCGCGCGCATGGTGCTCTTTGCGGTGAACACCGGCCTACGCGAGAGCAACCTTTGCGGTCTGCAGTGGACGTGGGAAGTGCAAGTGCCGGAAGTCGGACGAAGCGTCTTCGTGATCCCACCTGAAGCCTTCAAATCGAAGCGGCCGCACGTCGTCATTCTGAATGACGTGGCGTGGTCGATCATCCAAACGCAGCGCGGCGAGCATCCGATCTGGGTATTCCCATATCGCGATGCGCACGTAGCCACGATGAACAACACCGCATGGCAGCGCGCGCGTAAGGAAGTGGGACTGCCGCGCGTGCGCATCCACGACTTGCGTCACACCTTTGCCTGTCGGCTGCGTGCGGCTGGGGTGTCGATGGAGGATCGCGAGGTCTTGTTGGGCCACGCCAATCACTCGATGGCCGGCCACTACGCGAGCGCCGACGTTGGTCGGCTGCTCAACAAGGCGAATCTGATACTGAACCGCGAAGAAACACGAACGGTGCTGCGCGTTGCGAACGATGCACCGCACCTGTGGATAAAAGGTCCCGCAAGGGTCCCGCAGCACAAC
>Ga0184632_10000946_pt1 | contig 11720 bp, 9 predicted proteins | sample PLM31_50_b1_FD_133153 | JGI IMG/M metagenome (GOLD analysis project Ga0184632, IMG submission 133153) | Groundwater sediment microbial communities from an aquifer in East River, Colorado, USA - PLM3-1_50_b1 | ecosystem: Environmental > Terrestrial > Soil > Riparian zone | place: USA: East River... | reverse complement strand
CGCCGCGCCGTCGCCATGTCGGCGTCGCCCAGCATCCGCGCGATCTCCTTTACCCTCCACTCACCCTCGACAACCTCCACATCACTCGTCGCTAGGCCACCTTTCTTGCCCTTTGCGACCACGAGGTGTTGGTCGGCGTAAACAGCGATCTGCGGCAGGTGCGTGATGACCAGTGCCTGGCGGCCTTCGCGTGACACGTCCATCAACGCCTCGCCGACGCGAACTCCGACTTCACCGCCGATTCCCTGATCGACTTCGTCGAAGACGAGCGTCGGAACGACATCGTGGGACGCCAGCACGACTTTGAGAGCGAGCATGAGGCGAGACAGCTCACCGCCGGACGCGACGCGGGCGAGGGGGCGCGATTCCATCCCCTCGTTGAGCTTGACATCGAAGACGACGGTTTCGGCACCAAAGCCGTGGGGAGTGGGGAGTGGGGAGTGGGTGACACTGAATTTTCCTCCCGGCATGCCCAGCGCCGGGAGCATCTTGTTGATCGCGCGTGCCAGCTTCTTGGCGCCCGCCATGCGTTTCGCGGTGAGGGCCGCGGTCGCACGCGTGAACTCCTCGAACGCCTTGAGGCGATCCGAAGCGATGTTGCGCAGATCGAGGTCGGCGGTGTCGAGCAGCTCCAGCTCCCGGGCCGCCGTGTCGCGCGCCGCCAGCACATCCGGGATGGTGGGGCCGTGCTTCTGTTGCAGGCGGAACAGCAGATCGCGCCGTTGCTCCACGGCGGTAAGCCGCTCGGGATCGGCCTCGATCTCGCCGGCATAGTCCCGCGCCGCCCGCGCGAGCTCGGCCGAGCTCGCGAAGGTCGTGTCGAGCAGCTCCTGCCATTTCCCGAGTGACGCATCAACCCGCAGCAGTCCAGCCAGGATCTTCTGGGCTTTGGTGAGCCCGGCCGCATCCACGGCCTCTTCCAACTCACGCGCCAGGCGGCCCAGCTCCTCGGCGTGCGCAAGCCGCTTGGCCTCGACCTCGAGCGCGTCGTCCTCACCCACCTTGGGCTTGGCGCGCTCGATTTCGAGTAGAACGTGGCGCAGATAGTCGGCCTTGCGCCGCACGTCGGCCTGCCGTTCCGTGAGCTCGGCCTCGCGTTGGCTCAGATCCTTGAGGCGCGAGTGAGCATCGCGCACCGCCACGCGCTCGACATCGGCATCCGCGTAGGCGTCGAGCATGTCGCGCTGCGCATCGGCACGCAGCAACGACTGCGTCTCATGCTGGCCGTGCAAGTCCACGAGCAACGCCCCGATCTCGGCGAGAACGCCGATCGTCGTGGGCGAGCCATTCACCCACGCCCGCGACTTGCCTTCGCGCAGGACTTCGCGCTTCAGGACGAGCCTTCCTTCTTCTAACTCAATCCCCAGCGCAGCGAATGGTGGGAGCAGATGACGGTGGACCGCGGAGGCGAACTCAAACGCCCCCTCGACGATGGTCTTGTCGGCGCCGGGGCGCACCACGTCCGCTGAGGCACGCTCGCCCAGTAGGAGCGAGAGCGCGTCCACGACCATCGATTTGCCGGCGCCGGTTTCGCCCGTCAGCACGTTGAGGCCGGGTTGAAACGGGAGTGTCACATCGGCGATGACGGCGAGATCGCGGACGCGCAGCTCCGTCAGCACTTACTTCCGCGTCCGATCGCTCAGGTCGCCCCAGTGCAGCTTCTTGCGCAGTCGCTTGAAGAAGCTCTCCTGGCCGAGCCGAATCAGCAGGATCGGCCGCTCCGCGCGACGCACCTCGAGGCGCTCACCTGGCTGGATCGGAGTCCCCACCTGCCCGTCGAAGGAGACGAGGACCTCATCGCTCCACGGTGGGATCGGCTGGATCGTCACGACGGCCGTCGCCGGCAGGACGAGCGGCCGCACGGCCAGCGTGTGAGGACAGATTGCGGTGACGACAATCGCATCCACGGTCGGGGCGACGATCGGCCCGCCCGCGGACATCGAATACGCCGTGGAGCCCGTGGGTGTGCTGACGATGATGCCGTCCGCCGAATACTGGGCGACCTCGTCACCATCCACCGACACCTTGAGCCGCACGACGCGCGCGACACCGCCCTTGTGCACGACGACGTCATTGAGCACCAGCGGCTCGACCCGACCGCTTTTGGAGCCCTTCCCGGTGATCGCCGATTGCAGCGCCAGCCGGGGTTCGGTCGTGTACGCGCGCCGCACCAGAGCGTCCAGCGCCCAGTCGAGCGTGTCGGGAGCGGCGGTCGTGAGAAAACCGACGCGGCCGAGATTGAGACCCAGGATCGGTGTATTGGCGCCATTCAGCAGACGAGCGCCGCGCAGCAGCGTGCCGTCGCCGCCCAGCGTGATGAGGCAGTCCAAGTCTCCGGAGGGGGCCTGGCTGAGCGGCGGAGGGGTCGCACCGTCGCCCGCGGGCCACAGCGACTGGATCCGTTCCTCGCTGTACAGGGTGAGCCCCGCACTCGACGCCTTCTGTCGGAGCGTCGCGAGGAAACCGCCAAGATCCGGATAGTTGGGGTTGCCGACGACCCCGACGTTCATCGCGTGGTGAGCGACTCTTCCGCGGCGAGGGCGCGAATGCGGGCGGCGATGCCGTCGCCCGTGAGCCCGACCTCGGCGAGCTGCTGCGCGCGCGGCGCATGCTCGTAGGTGCGGTCGGGCACGCCAAGGGCGACGACGCGGAGATCGGGGGCGGTCGTCTGCACCAGCGCCGCCAGCGCCGCGCCGAATCCGTTCACCACGGTGCCGTCCTCGACGGTGACGAGCAGCTTGTGCTCGCGCGCCAGCGCATCGAGCATCTCGCGGTCCATCGGCTTCATGAAGCGCGCGTTCACCACCGACACATCCAGGCCCTCGGCGGCGAGCGATTCGGCGGCGTCAAGCGCCGGCTTACACATCACCCCGACCGCGAGGATCGCGCAGTCCTTTCCTTTTCGCAGCAGCTCCCACGTCCCATAGGGGATCGTCGGGACTTCGGCCGCAGGCGGCGCCTCGCCGGGCGCCTTGTCGCGCGGATAGCGCAGCGAGAACGGCCCGTCGGTATGCTGGAGCGCGCAGCGCAGCAAGCCGATCAGCTCGGCCGCGTCCTTGGGCGCGGTCACGGTCATATGCGGCACCGCGAGCATATACGCGATGTCGTACAGCCCCATGTGCGTCTGGCCGTCTTCGCCGACCATGCCCGCGCGGTCGAGACCGAAAATCACGGGCAGTTTTTGGATCGCGACGTCGTGGATGATGGAGTCGTACGCGCGCTGCAGGAACGTCGAGTAGATCGCGACGACGGGGCGTACACCTTGTGTCGCCAGCCCCGCCGCGAAGGTGGTGGCGTGGGCCTCCGCGATACCGACGTCGAAGAAGCGCTCCGGCCACTTCTTCTGGAAAATGTTCGTGCCCGTCCCCGACGGCATCGCGGCGGTGATGGTCACGAAGTTCCCATCCTCGGCGGCGAGCTGCGTGAGCGCGTCACCAAACACCTTGGTCCATTGCGGCGGTCCCGGGTTCACGGGCTTGAGCTTGCCGGTGACGGGATCGTACGGCGCGCGGGCGTGATACTTCTCGAGATCTGGCTCGGGCAGCGGGAAGCCTTTCCCCTTCTGCGTGATGACGTGGACCACGCGTGGCCCCTTGAGCATCTTCACGGTCTCGAAGGTGTGCAGCATCTGCCCGATGTTGTGCCCGTCGATCGGCCCGAAGTAGCGGAAGCCGAGCTCCTCGAACAGCATCCCCGGCGACCAGAGATTCTTGATGCTCTCTTCGACGTTCTTCGCGAAGTCCACGAGCTTCTTGCCGCCCACGATGTGCGACGCGCGCTCGATCAGGTGCTTGACCCGCTCGCGAATCCGGACGGTGATCGGCGCCGCGATGATGGAGCCCAGGTACTTGTTGATCGCCCCGACGTTGGGCGCGATGGACATGCCGTTGTCGTTCAGCACGACGATGATGTCACGGCCGGAGTCGCCGGCGTTGTTCAGCGCTTCATAGGGGAGCCCGCACGTCATCGCGCCGTCGCCGACGACCGCGACGACCGCGAAATCCTCGCCCTTCAGATCACGCGCGGTCGCCATACCGAAGGCGGCGGACAATGCGGTGCCGGCGTGGCCGGCGCCGAACTGGTCGTGCTCGCTCTCGGTGCGGCGCAGAAACCCGGACAGGCCGCCGCTCTGGCGCAGCGTGGGCAGCCGGTCGTTCCGCCCCGTGAGGATCTTCCACGGATAGCCCTGATGACCCACGTCCCAGACAATCTTGTCGCGCGGCGATTCGAACGCGGCGCAGAGAGCGACGGTCAGCTCGACGACGCCCAGCCCCGCGCCGATGTGGCCGCCGGTCTGCGAGACGACGTCGATGAGCCGCTGGCGCACTTCGTCTGCTAACGGCTGCAACTGATCACGGGAAAGCGCCTTGACGTCTTCGGGGCTGCGGATCGAGTCGAGAATCAATTCGGCCTCGTCACGATATAGTGGGCGAGCTCAACCAGTATGGGGGAAGCTAACCCGGCATCCCGCAGGTGGTCTACGGCCTTGGCCGCAAGCCGTTCCGCCTCGGCGCGCGCCATCCCGACACCCAGCAGCGTCACGAACGTCGCCTTGGCGTGGGCTGCGTCCTTTCCGGCCGTTTTGCCGAGCTGGTCGGACGTGGCCGTGGCGTCGAGCACGTCATCGGCGATCTGAAACGCGAGCCCGATGGCGTCCCCGTACGAGCGCAACGCTTCAATGTACCTATGCCCAATGCCGTCGCCGGCGGACAAGCCACCGATCACGCAGGAGGCAGCGATCAACGCGCCGGTTTTGCGGCAGTGCACTTCCGCCAGCGCCTCCATCGGCAGGGCCTTCGCTTCGGCTTCGAGATCGAGCGCCTGACCGCCGATCATCCCCCCCGCGCCCGCGGCGCGAAACAGCTCGAGCGCGATCTCCCGACCTCGCTGCTCCGGAAGCGCGAGCGCCCTGAGCCCGTGCCCGAGCACGCGCGCGGCCAAGGCCACCATCTCGAAACCGGCGCGCGTCGCGCGCGGCACGTCGAACGCGCGATGCGCCGTCGGCCGTCCGCGCCGCAGATCGTCATTGTCCATGCACGGCAGGTCGTCATGCACGAGCGAGTAGGCGTGCACGACCTCGACGGCGGCCGCCAGCTCGGCGACGCCGGAGGACGAGGAGCCTTGGAGGGCTTCGTGCGCCGCGAAGACGAGCGTGGGGCGCAGCCGTTTGCCTTCGCCGAGCAGACTGTAGCGCACGACTTCATCATCAATCGTCGCCGCCGCCAATACGTTGTCGACCCGTACACGGGCGTCAGCGAGATACTTAGCTAGGGCTTTCAATCTCGAGGACTTTTTTGACCTTGAGCTCGGCCTGAGCGAGCTGCTCGCGTGCTACGCGCAGCCGCTCGACGCCCTCCTCGAACAGCTTCAGGGCCTCGTCCAGGTCGAGGTCTTCGGCTTCGAGGCGGCGGACGATCGCTTCGAGACGTTCCAGCTGCTTACTGAACTCGGCCATCCACCTCTCCATCACTCACCCGCAAACGGAATTCCTTCCCGGCGGGGAGCTGAGCGACGCGTTTCAGGACTCGGCCGTTGTCGTCCCGGGCGACGGCGTAGCCGCGTCCCAACACCCGCAGCGGGCTGAGTGCGTCCAACCGTGCGGTGTGCGCGGTGAGCAGGGCGCGCGACAGCTCCAGCCGATGGTCCATGCCGCGGACGAGCCGGTCACCGGTGCGGTCCAGCCGCTCGACGACATGACGCGACGCGATGCGCAAAGCGCGCACCAAACGCTGTCCCAGCACGCCGCAGTGTGCGATCACTTCCGTGCGGTCCGGCGTTGCCGCCTCGGCGGCGGCGGACGGCGTCGGCGCGCGCAGGTCGGCGACGAGATCGCAGAGCGTGACATCGGTCTCGTGGCCCACCGCCGAGATCACGGGCATCGGCATGGCGGCCACCGCGCGGGCCACGCGCTCGGTGTTGAATGCCCACAGATCCTCGACGGAGCCACCTCCTCTGGCCACAATCACGAGGTCGACCGAGAGTCTCCCGATGCGATTCAGCGCAGAGCAGACTGATGCTTCGGCCTTGGCGCCCTGGACCTGGGCGGGAACGACGATCAGCTCGGCGACCGGCCAGCGCCGGCCGATCACGGCCTGGATGTCGCGCAGCGCGGCGCCGTCGGGACTGGTGACGACGGCAATGCGGCGAGGAAACGGCGGCAGGCGACGCTTCCTCGCCGGATCGAGCAGTCCGTCCTTGGTGAGCGCTGCTTTGGCCTTCTCGAATGCGAGCTTCCAGAGGCCGCCCTGATCGGTGGAGAGCAGCTCCATGACGGTGAGCTGGAACTCGCCCTTTTCCTCGTACATCGAGGGGCGCGCGAACACGAACACCTGCATGCCATCGACCGGAGCGGGCAGCAGGTAGTTCTGCTTGGCGAACATGACGCAGCGCAGCTGCGTCGACTTGTCGCGCAGCGAGAAGTACCAGTGGCCGCTGCGCCACGCTTTGAACCCCGCGATTTCACCGCGCACCCACAGAGGTGGGAGGCCGGCCTCGATCACGGCGCGGGCGCGGCGCGTCACTTCGCCGACGGTCCACGCGCCTTCGGCGGAAGCGGCTGCGAAAAGGTCTAGGGGTTGGCCCACTGCCGGGCAGCCTGGACGGTGTTGTACAGCAGCATCGTGATCGTCATGGGACCGACGCCGCCGGGCACGGGCGTAATGGCGGATGCGACTTGTTTCGCTTCCTGAAACTTCACGTCCCCGACGAGACGATAGCCCTGTTTTCTCGAGGGATCGTCCACGCGGTTGACGCCGACGTCGATCACGACGGCGCCCGGTTTCAGCATGTCGCCGCTCACAAACTCCGGCTTCCCAATGGCCACGATGAGGATGTCGGCCTGGCGCGTATACAGCTCGATCCCTCGCGTGCGCGAGTGGCACACCGTGACCGTGGCGTTGCCCCCGGGACCGTCGTGGAGCAACAGCGCCGCCATGGGACGGCCGACAATGTTCGAGCGTCCCACGACGACGGCGTGGGCTCCCTTCGTTTCAACGCCCGCGCGGATCAGTAACTGCTGTACACCATACGGCGTGGCCGGCCGGAACCCCCTGGGATCGCCCACCGCCACCTTGCCCACGTTTTCGGGATGAAACCCGTCCACGTCTTTCCCCGGAGCGATGCGGTGCAACGCGCGATTCGTATCGATGTGCTTGGGGAGCGGCAACTGTACGAGAATCCCGTGAATCTTGGGATTGGCATTCAGGCGCTCGAGCAGGCTCATCAGGTCGGCCTCGCTCGTGTCCTTGGGCAACTTGATCGTCTCGTGATACAGACCCGCTTCGTCGCAGGCTTTGCCCTTCATGCGCACGTAGACTTGCGAGGCAGGATTGTCGCCTACCAGCACGACCGCGAGCCCCGGGACCACCCCTTTCTTCTTTAACGCAGTGATTTCCGCGGCCAGCTCAGCCCGCATCGTGGCGCCGATGGCGTTGCCGTCGATCAGTTTGGCACCGGACGACTGCGTCGGAGCGGGATTAGCGTGCAACGCCCACCGCCCGTGTCTCGCGAATCACGACCACCTTGATCTGCCCGGGGTATTGAAGCTCGCGCTCGATCTTGCGCGCGATCTCATCGGTGAGCCGCGCGGCCGCCGCATCATCCACCGATTCAGGCGTTACTACGACACGCACTTCCCGGCCCGCTTGAATCGCGAACACCCTGTCGACGCCCTTGAACTCGGATGCCAACGTCTCGAGCTGTGTCAGACGTTTCACGTAGGTCTCGAACGCCTCCCGCCGCGCGCCGGGGCGTGAGCCGGAGATGGCGTCCGCGGCCTGCACGATGACGCTGATCGATGATTCGTGCGGGACGTCGTCGTGGTGCGCCGCGATGCAATTGATGACGGTCGGGTTCTCGCCATACTTGGTCGCCATCTCGATGCCGAGCTGCACGTGCGTGCCGTCGTGCTCGTGCGTCAAGACCTTGCCGACGTCGTGCAGCAGCGCGCCACGCTTGGCCAGGGAGACGTCGAGCTTGAGCTCGGCGGCCATCATTCCGGCGAGATGGGCGACTTCTTTCGAATGCTCGAGGATGTTCTGGCCGTAGGACGTGCGGTACTTCATCCGCCCCACAAGCTTCACCAACTCGGGATGCATGCCGCGAATGCCGATGTCGTAGACGGCCTGCTCGCCCGCCTCGACAATGCCCTTGTCCACGTCGGCTTTCGCCTTCTGGACGATTTCTTCGATGCGCCCCGGGTGAATGCGTCCGTCGGCGATGAGGCGCTCGAGGGCCAGCCGGCCGATTTCGCGGCGCACCGGCTCGAAGCAGGAGACCACGACGGTGTCGGGCGTGTCGTCGATGATGACATCCACGCCGGTGGCGGCCTCGAACGCGCGGATGTTGCGCCCCTCGCGCCCGATGATGCGGCCCTTCATTTCATCCGACGGCAGTACCACGGCGGACACGCTCGACTCGGCCGTCTGCTCGGCGGCGATGCGCTGGATCGCCAGGGCGACGATTTTCTTGGCTTCGCGGTCGGCATTCTTCTTTGCCTGCTCCGTGATGTTGCGCACGAGCGCCGCCGCTTCGTCCCGCGCCTCGTTCTCGAGCCGAGTGATGAGCTCGAGCTTTGCCTCCTGCGCGGTCAGCCCGGCGATCTGCTCCAGGCGCGCGCCGATTTCCTGCTCGCGCTTGTTCAGGCTCCCGGTGCGCTCCTGCAGCTGCTGCTCGCGCTTGTGCAGATCCTGATCGCGGCGGTCTACGCCGGCGAGTTTCTGGTCGAGGCTTTTATGGAGGTTCTCGCGGACGGCCATGAGCTCTTCTTTGGCCGCGAGGACAAGGCGTTGGCTGGTGTCGGCCGCACGGCGCTCGACGCGCCTGCCCCAGACATAAAAGATCAGGGCCGCCACGAGCACACCGCTGAGAACGGCCGCGATAAGAGCAGACAACTCCGCCATGGATCTATCTCCAGCAGCGCGTCTCTCACCACTGATGAGAGACACGAGGGTTGTCAGCCGGCGGTCAAAGCCTTCCGTTTCGCCGGCGGCAGCATTTTGGCGAGATCGTCGGCGACGGCCGCCAGGCGCGCCGCCACTTCCCGCTCCGTCTGCTTCGCCTGAAACAGCTCGTTCGTGATATCGAGCGCCGCAAGAATCGCGGCCTTGTGCGTCTCCACCAACGGACCCTGACTCAACACTTTCTTCAGGGCCTGGTCTAAATACGCTGCCACCTCACGCGTGTACTCCGGAGAGAGATCGGAGCGAACGGTGTATTCTTCGCCGCCGATCATCACACGGACGGCGTGCTTCTTGGCCGTCACTTGTGACCGCCTCCGTTATCCCGCGCCTGTTCTTCCAGGAACGTCAACCGCTGCATCAGATCGTGTACTCGGGTGCGTGCGCCCTCGACGCGCTGCCGCAACGCCTTGTTCTCCGACTCGAGGTCGGTGTTCTTCACCGGGCTGCCGCGAGACTTCAGATCCGATTCGGCCTTATGCGCGCGCGAGCGCCAGCCGGCCAGCTCCTCCGCAACGTCGCGCAGGATGGCTTCGAGCTGGTCAATCGCTTCGCGTACATCAGGCCTGTCGCCGGCGTACGTCAAGTCTCTCCTCCGCTGCTTTCAACATCCTTTCCAGTACTGCGACCGTTTCGTGCTCAATCAGAGTCCGATCAGGCGCGCGGAATGTGCAGCGCCACGTGACGCCGCGCGTTCCAGCAGGCAGCCCCGGCCCACGGTACTCATCCAGCACATCGAGTCGCTCGAGCAAGCCGCCACCTTCATGACGCAACAGGGCTTCGATTGCTGCGGCGGTAACGCCGCCTGGTACGACCAACGACAGATCGCGCACCACCGGCGGCTGTGTAGGCAACGGCTGATAGCGCGTCAGGGACCGCGGCTCGACGGCAATGCTGATTTCGAGCCCGAAGAGCGGCCCCGCCCATTTCGGCGCATCCGCCTCGAGCGGCATAGCCGCGCCCACGGGCTCCCCTCCCGCCCTGCGCACCGCCACCCAGCCAGACCCATTCGCCGCTGGTTGCACGTCGCAGAAGGGCGCTGCTACCCCAACAGCTAACTCAAAGTGGTGCTTTAGGTCCCATATGTCCATATCAGGTAGTTTCGCATCCTCCCGCGAGGCGCTCCAATGCTCGGGATGACGCGCGCCGGTCAACACAACGGCGACGTGCAGCTCTTCGGACGGGCGGTCGGACGGACGGGCGGACGGGCGGAACACCGTCCCCACCTCGAAGAGGCGGACATCGCGGTTGCCCACGCTCCAGTTGTGCTCCACGCGGCGGACCAAGCCGGGCAGGAGCCGGCTACGCAGGTGGCTCTCATCGGCGGAAAGCGGGTTCAGTACCCGCACCGCGTCGGGACTGTCCGCAGGACCGAGGGGCAGCGTCCGCGCCTCGAGCAGCCCACCACCGCTGGCCACAAGCTGCTCTCGGATGCGGCGCAGCGTTGACTCGGCGGGCGCGTCCGGGACTGTGCCGGGGCGATAGGGCCGCAGCTCGTCGGGGAAGCTGTCGTAGCCCCGCAGCCGGGCGACCTCTTCGATGAGATCTACGTCGCGCGTGACGTCCGGACGCCAGCCAGGAATCTGGACGGCCAGGCGCTCGTCCTTAGGGGCGGCGACGAAGCCGACCGCCGACAGCAGCCTCTCGATCTCTTTGCGTGGCACGGGGACGCCGAGGAGATGACTGACGCGTGCCTCGCGCAGGAACACCGAACGCGGCTTCTGCGGCTCAGGCCACAGGTCGATCGGCGGCTCGCGCATTTCACCCCCGGCGACCGCGCGGATGAGGTCGATGGCCCGGGCGAGCGCGTCGGGCATGCTGAGCATGTCGATGCCCCGCTCGAAGCGGTAGCTCGACTCGCTCGAAATGCCGAGCGCTCGACGCGTGCGGCGGACCCGCACCGGCTGAAAGTAGGCCGCTTCCAGGACGATGTCGGTCGTGGTCTCCGACACTTCCGAATCGGCGCTGCCCATCACGCCGGCGACGATCGTGGGCCGCTCCGCGTCGCAGATCGCCGTCATCTCGGTTGTCAGTTTTCGCTCGACGCCGTCCAACGTGACGATTGTCTCAGACGGTTTCGCTCGACGCACCACAACGGCCGGCCCGCGCAGCTTCGCGAGATCGAAGGCATGCAGCGGCTGGTTGATCTCGAACAGGATGTAGTTGGTTGCGTCCACGATGTTGTTGATCGAACGCTGGCCGATCGCTTGAAGGCGAGCGGCGAGCCACGCGGGGCTGGCTCCGACTTTGACTCCGCGGATGACGGCGATCATGTACCGAGGCGCGCCTTCGGGATCCTCGAGTCGAATCTCTACTCCATCGACAACACCTTGATGGGCTGATGGGCGGCTGGGCTGATGGGCTGTGACGGCCCGTCCGCCCATCTGCCCATCCGCCCGTCGAATCTCCGGAAGCTTCACCGTCGCTCCAAGACTCACTGCCAACTCGCGGGCGACGCCCTTATGGCACAGCAGATCCGGCCGATTCGCAGAAACATCGATGATGATTTGCTCATCAGCGATCGGGATCGCTTTGAGGAACGGCGTCCCGGGCGGCGCATCGGTCTCGAGCTCCAGAATCCCCGCGTGATCAACTCCCAGCCCCAGCTCCTTCGCCGAGCACAGCATGCCGTTCGATTCGACGCCGCGGATCTTGCGGCGCTCGAGCTTGAGCCCACCGGGCAGCGTGGCGCCCACGGGGGCGAACGGATAGGTCTTCCCTGCCTGCACGTTCGTGGCACCGCAGACGACTTCCAACGGTGCG
>Ga0184632_10000945_pt1 | contig 11723 bp, 10 predicted proteins | sample PLM31_50_b1_FD_133153 | JGI IMG/M metagenome (GOLD analysis project Ga0184632, IMG submission 133153) | Groundwater sediment microbial communities from an aquifer in East River, Colorado, USA - PLM3-1_50_b1 | ecosystem: Environmental > Terrestrial > Soil > Riparian zone | place: USA: East... | reverse complement strand
GCCGAGGGCAGGATCGCGGGCGCGCCCATCTCCTGGGGTGTCTGCGAGGTTCCGGGCTGGGGCTACCAGCTCGGACCCGAGCGGGTGCTGACCGAGATGCGCGAGGTCGGCCTGCGCGCGACCGAGCTCGGGCCCGACGGCTTCCTGCCCGGCGAACCCGACGCGATGACCCAGGTCCTGGACCACCACGGCCTGCGGGCTGTCGGTGGGTTCACCCTGCTGCTGCTCCACGTGGCCGGGCACGACCCCGTGCCGGCGGCCGAGCGCCTGCTCCAAGGCTACGACGCCGCCGGCGCGGGCGTCCTGGTGCTGTCGGCCGTCACCGGCCAGGCAGGCTACGACACCCGCCCGGAGCTGGACGAGGCCGGCTGGCGGACCCTGCTGGCCAACCTGGACCGGCTGACCGCGCTGGCCGCCGAGCACGGCGTGCGGGCCGTGCTGCATCCCCACGTCGGCACCATGGTCGAGCATGGCGACGAGGTCTGGCGGGTGCTGGAAGGCTCCTCGATCAGCTTGTGCCTTGACACCGGGCATCTGCTCATCGGCGGCACCGACCCGGCCGAGCTGGCCAGGCAGGCGCCCGAGCGGGTCGCCCACGCCCACCTCAAGGACGTGGACAGCAGGATCGCCGGGCGGGTCCAGGACGGCCGGCTGACCTACACCCAAGGGGTGCGTGCCGGGATGTACCGCCCGCTCGGGTCCGGTGACGTGGACGTGCCCGCCCTCGTCGGCTCCCTGCGCGCCCGCGGCTACGACGGCTGGTGGGTGCTGGAGCAGGACACGATCCTGACCGAGGAGCCCAGGGGTGACGGCCCGGTGGCCGACGTGTGGGCCAGTGCCGAGTACCTCCGCTCGGTCCTGTGCGGGAGCCGCTGACGGGCGCCCACACGTCGGCAGCGGCTGCGCGGGTCGCGCCTGACCTACCGAGTATGCATATACTCAGTAGCTATGTCGGTCAAGCATGGTCTCCTCGCGCTCCTCGAACGCGGCCCGATGCACGGCTACCAGCCGCTGATCGCGATGCTCGGCGCCGGCCTGCTCACCCGCTCCCGGCTGCCGATCGAGCGCCGGCTGTAGCAGGCGCCCACACGCTGGCCGGCGTCTCAGCGGGAATGATCGTCCAGCGCCGGGTCCGCGGGGGTACCCACCCCGGCGCCCTCGCCGGCGCGGCCCTGCGGCAGGTCCTCGATCGGATCTGACTCGGGCCGCTCCCGGCGCGCCAGCACCATGAACGGGGCTGCCAGCAGCTGGACCGCCGCGCCCACGACATAGGCGGTGGAGTAGCTCCAGGCGTCGGCCACCCTGCCAAGGGCCGGCTGGACGACCACCCCGCCGCCCGCACCCAGCAGGCTGTCGAACGACAGCACCGTGGCACGCTGCTCCGAAGGGATGAGGCCGTTCATGTAGGCCTGGTGGATCGGCATCGTGGCGGCGAAGATCAACCCCCAGAGCACCAGCAGCGCGATCGCCACCCAAAAGCTGGTGGTCATGCCAAGCAGCGCCAGGCACCCACAGCTGGCCAGCAGCCCAGCCAGCAAGGCCGAGGTCCTGCGGCGGAACAGCGCCCGGACACGCGCCGCCGCCGCGCCGCCGACGATCTGGGCGCCGGCGATGATCGCCGCCGCCAGCCCGGCGATGCTGTAGACCTGCTCGTTGCCGTAGAGCTGCAACAGGTAGGGCTGCATGGCGTAGAAGGCGAAGAAGCCAACGCCGCTGGTGAACACGGTCGACAGCATCATCCAGCGCACCGGCGGGTTGCCCAGGCCGTGCCGCAGCGAGGTCCGCAGCACCTGCCGCATCTCCTGCAGCGGGCGCCCGCTCGGCCTGGGCGTGAACCCCCAGTCCTTCATGTACCGGTACGCCACCACGAAGGTGACGGCCAGCGCCACCGACCGCAGGATGTAGGGCACCCCCAGGTTCGTCCACTGCGCCACCAGCCCCCCGGCCACCGATCCCGACAGCAGGGCCGCGCCACCCACGATCTGCGCCTTGGAGAAGACTGCCTCCAGGTTCCCCTTGAAGCCGGTGTGCTTCAGGGCGTCGACCAGCCACGCCTCGGTCGCCCCGGAGAAGAAGGTGAACCCCAGGCCCAGCAGGACCGATGACACCGCCCAGGCCCAGAACGGCGCGTGCAGCTGCCAGGCAAGCCAGTACAGGACGGTGGCGACGCTCAGCGTCACCGCTCCGAGGAGGTAGGAGGCACGGCGGCCCCAGGTGTCGGCGACCACCCCGGTCGGCACCTCGAACAGCACCTGGCCGGCCGCGAAACAGGCGTTCGCCGCGAACGCTGCCGTGCTGCTGAGCCCGGCGTCCAGCAGGAACAGCGTGTTGATGCCCCAGATGAACGACGCCGCCAACGTGCTGAACAGCAGCAGGGTCAGGTAGACGTTCTGGACATTCCGGGGCTGCGGTCTCATTGCGTGATGCTAGCAACCCCGGGCGACACTCCCCCGCGGGTCTCGGCCAGAGGCTTCACTCCGTGGCGATGGCGCGGAGGACGTCCATCCTCGCCGCGCGCCGGGCAGGCCAGATCGCGGCGACGACCCCGATGGTGGGGGAAGACCAAGAACGAGATCAGCCGCGAGCTGTTCCTCAGCGTCGCGACGGTGAAGGCGTACGTCTCCCGGCTGCTGACCAAGCTGGAGCTCAACAACCGGGTCCAGGTGGCGCTGCTGGTCCACGACGCCGACCCGGACTGACGCGGCCCGGCCGCCCGGCCCGTGACTCCCGGCCATGCCTGGGTTACCGCCTGGGTGGGCGGAGGCTTCGGCGGCCCGGGCAGCGGGTAGCCACCAGGCTGCGGAGCAGGGGACGTGACCGGGCGCGGTTTGGCGGTCGGGAGGGCGGGCGCGTGGGCGACAAGGCAACCAGTGACCTGTGGTGGAAGAACGCGGTGGTCTACTGCGTGGACGTGGAGCTGTTCGCCGACGGCAGCGGCGACGGGGTCGGCGACTTCCCCGGGCTGACCGGGCGGGTCGACTACCTCGCCGGCCTCGGCGTCACCTGCGTCTGGCTGATGCCCTTCTACCCCACCCCGAACCGGGACAACGGCTACGACATCGCCGACTACTACGGCGTCGACCCGCGGCTTGGGACCCTGGGCGACGTGGTGGAGTTCCTGCGCGCCGCGCGCGAGCGCGGGATCCGGGTGGTCGCCGACCTGGTCGTGAACCACACCTCCGTCGACCACCCGTGGTTCCAGGCCGCCCGGGCCGACCGCGCCTCGCCCTACCGCGACTTCTACGTCTGGGTCGACGAGCCACCCGCCGAGGGCCCCACCGACGTCGTCTTCCCCGGCCAGGAGACCTCCAACTGGGAGCTCGACGAGCGCGCCGGCCAGTACTACCTGCACCGCTTCTACAAGAGCATGCCGGACTTGAACATCGCCAACCCCAGGGTGCGCGACGAGATCCACAAGGTGGTGGGGTTCTGGCTGGAGCTTGGCCTGTCTGGCTTCCGGGTCGACGCCGCCCCGTTCCTCATCGAGCTGACCGGCGTCGACGAGGCCGGCCCGGGCGACCCGCACGAGTACCTGCGCGACCTGCGTGCCTTCCTGGACCGCCGGCGCGGCGACGCGGTCCTGCTGGCGGAGGCCAACCTGCCCCCCGCCGACCAGCGCCGCTTCTTCGGCGACGAGGACGGCGACGAGATGCACCTACTGTTCAACTTCGTGGTCAACCAGCGGCTGTTCCTCGCGCTGGTCCGCCAGCAGGCGGCGCCCCTGGCCGAGGCGCTGGGCGAGCTGCCGCCGATCCCGGAGATCAACCAGTGGGCCAACTTCGTGAAGAACCACGACGAGCTCACCCTCGACAAGCTCTCGGCGGCCGAACGTGAGGAGGTGTTCGCCGCGCTGGCGCCCAGCCAGGACATGCGCATCTACGGCCGCGGCATCCGCCGCAGGGTGCCGCCCATGCTCCACGGCGACCGGCGCCGGCTCGAGCTGGTCTACAGCCTGCTGTTCGCCCTGCCGGGGACCCCGGTCCTGCTGTACGGCGAGGAGCTCGGCATGGGCGACGACCTCGCCGTCGAGGGGCGCGGCAGCGTCCGCGTCGCCATGCAATGGGACGACCAGGCCAACTGCGGCTTCTCCTCGGCTCGCCCGCGGGTGCCGGTGGTGGAGGACGGCGACTTCGGCTACAAGCGGGTCAACGTCGGCGGCCAGCGCACCGACCCCGGGTCGCTGCTCAACTGGATGGAGCGGCTGGTCCGCCGGCGCAAGGAGACCCCCGAGCTGGGCTGGGGCGCGTTTCGCGTGGTGCCGGCCGGCGACCCGGCCGTGCTGGCGCTGCGCACCGACTGGCGCGGCTCGGTGGTGCTGACCGTCCACAACCTCGCCGACCAGCCGGCCAGAGCCCAGCTCGAGCTCGACGCTGCCGACACCGACGCCGGCCTGGTCGAGCTGCTCGCCGACCAGCGCTACCAACGGCTCGAGGCGCCCGCCGGCGGGGTGCCTGTCGACGGCTACGGGTATCGCTGGTTCCGCCTGCGACGATGACGCCGGCGCTGCTGACGCCACCGGCCGTAGGGACCTGGCTGCTCGGCCTCGGCGTCGGTCTCGCCTGCCTGGTGGCCGGGTGGGCGCTCCTCCTGCTCCTGGCCCGCCGGCTCCCGCCGGGGATCCTGCGCGACCTGGCCGCGTTCATCCCCGACAGCGTCACCACCGTGCGGCGGCTGCGCCGCGACCCGCGGGTCCCACGCCGGGCGAAGCTCGCGGTCCTGCTCGCCGGCGTGTGGGTGGCCTGCCCCGTCGACCTCATCCCCGAGTTCCTGCCCGTCGTCGGCGCCCTGGACGACGTGGTGGTCGTCGCCGTCGCCCTGCGCTACGCCGGGCGCCACGTCCCACGCGAGGTGCTGCTCGCCGCCTGGCCGGGCGACCCCCGGCTGCTCCAACGGCTGCTCGGCCCTGCCAGCCCATCCGACGCGACCGACCACTGACCGCAGGCGCCCCGCCAGGGCAAGGGGCGGGGTCGCGGGGCCGAGGCGCCACGGTCGGTGTCTCCCGCGCTACCGCTCGTAGCGCCGGGTGAGCTCCTCCCAGACGGGCGCCGGGCCGGGAAGCGGCGCCGCCGACCGCTGGTGGAGCCCGTCGAGCACCAGGCCCAGGTACCGGTGCCGCAGCTCGGCCGTGCGCCGCTGGTCGTGGACCTGGACGGCCTGCAGCTGCTCGAACAGCAGCGCGATGTCGCCGACCTCGACGTCGCCGCGCAGGGCGCCGGCGGTCTTGCTGCGGTCGAGCAGCCGCTGGGTGGCGTGGTGGGCCGCGCGGCCGAGCTGCCGCAGCTCCTCGGTGGGGGTGAAGCTACCGGCCAGGCGGAGCGTCAGCGAGCCGGCGCCGGCGTCCAGGCAGCGGCGCATGAAGGTGGTGAAGGCGGCCCAGGGGTCGCCGCCGGCGGCGATGGCCGCCTCGGCCTCGTCGAGGTAGCGGCGCAGGGCCTCGGTGGCGAGCCGCTGGAGGAGCTCCTCCTTGCTGCGGTAGCGGCGGTACAGGGCGCTGATGCCCACGCCGGCCTGCTGGGCGACCGTGGCGATGGGCGCGCCGGGGTCGGCGGTGAACACCGCGCGGGCGGCGTCGAGGATCAGCTGGTCGTTGCGGGCCGCCTGCGCCCGCCGGCCGCTGAGCGGCGGCGCCGTGGTGGCGTCCATGCCCCCAGCATACCAGAACGAACCGTTCCGTTCTGCGAGGGCGGGCGGCACGGGGCCGGGGCCTGCCAGCCGGCGCCGCACCCGCCCGGCCAGCGGGACGGCGGTCTGCGCCCAGGTCCGCTCCCCCATGACCCACAGCCACAGCTCCCTGCGGTGGCCGGCGACGATCCCGAGGAACCGCTCCCGGTCGAGCCCGGCGCGCTCCAGGGCGGGTCCCCACTGCTCCCAGAGGGGGCCGGCGATCCACCACCCGGCGTCCAGCAGCGCCGACCCCTTGGCGGGGTCCTGCTCGACCAGCGCCCGGGTGCTGGCACGCAGCTCGGCCGGCTCCTCGGGCAGCGGCAGGTCGGGCGGCTGGCTCACCGGGCGCGCACCACCGGCGCGCGGTCGGTCCCGGCGTAGCCGTCGACGTGCTCGGCGAAGTCGACGAACAACGGCGCCGACGGGTCGAACGGCCGCTTGAGGCTGCGCACGGCGATCCTGCGGTCGAGCGCGTCGAGCTTGTGCAGCGCCTCGACCCGGTCGAGGTCGCGCAGCTCCAGGCGGTCGCGGACGCGGTCGAACGCGGCCTGGCCGGCGGGCGTGCGCACCACCACGCTGGAGTAGCCGTCCTGGCTGCCGACGCTGCCGACCGACAGGTCGGCGGCGTGGCCGAGGAAGTCGGCACACTCGTCGCAGCCCTTGAGCGCGGCGCCGTGGAACTCGCGCACCGGCTCGGAGACCAGCACCTCGCCGTCGTGGTCCTCGACGATCATGCGGCCGTGGATCACGTCGACCTTGCCGACCCGCTCCAGCGCGATGCCGCGCCGGCGCTGGATCTCCTCCAGCATCAGCCGCTCGTAGTTGAAGCTCTTGGTGCACAGCAACGCCACGGTGAGCACCACGGCGTCGACCTGCGACGCGCCCCACGTCCAGGGCCGCGCCTGCATCGCGCGGATCGCCTCGACCTCGCAGGGGGTGCCGACCACCGCGATGCGCGGTCGGGCAGGGAGGTCGTAGCCGGCCAGGTCCAGCGCGGCCAGCGCGAGGGTCTGGTTGTAGAAGCTGCCCGCGCAGCCGACCACCTCGGCGGGGGTGCGGGCCAGGAACGGCTCGCCCTTCCACGGCTCGGTCGGGCTCTGGCGCGCCAGCAGCGCCCCGTCGAGCTCGCCGGCTTCCAGCAGCGCGACCAGCAGGGCGCTGACCACCCCGCCGTCCTGCGCCCCGGGCACCTTCGGCCGCACCCGGGCGGTGTAGGTGGCGCGCACCCGCCCGAGCCCGCCGCCGGCGGGCACGTCCGCGCCGGTGATCCTCCAGTCGAGCCCGCCGTCGCCGTTGCCGCCGCCGGGCGGGGGCAGCGTCCAGGTGGCCTCGTGGCGCATGCCGCCGCGGGGGCAGAAGTCCCAGCACAGCGAGCAGCCGGTGCACATCTTGGCCAGCACCGGCAGGCCGTCGCCGCCCACCGCGATCGAGTCGCTGGGGCAGGCGGCCACGCACGCCCCGCACTGCACGCAGCGGTCGGCGTCGATCACGGCCTGCTCGAGCTCCCAGAACCAGGTCTTGCCTGGGGCCTCGTCGATGTCGTTCATCTCGTCGCGGATCTTGTACCCGGCCATCAGCGTCGCGCTCCTCGCAGGGTCGCTCGCAGCTCGGCGTTGGGCAGCCGCCGGCACCACTGGTGGAACGCCTCGCCCTCGCGGCGCTCGGCGCGGTAGCGGGTGAGCAGGCCCACCAGCGCGTCGGGCACCTCGCTGACCGGCTTGGCCCCTTCGACGAAGTCGACGAACGCCGCGTCGGTGCCGAGGCTCCCGCCGAGCCCGACGTCGACCGCCTCGACGATCGCGTCGCCGTGGTGGGCGGTCTCGCCGCGGAGGCCGATGTCGGCGATCTGGGGCTGGGCGCACGAGGCCGAGCACCCCGACAGGTGCATGCGCACGATGCCCCCGCCGGACTCGCCCCCGTCGCCTGGGCCGAGCCGGCGGTCCAGCTCGCGGGCCCACTGCGCGGCCCGCGCCTTGGTCTCCACGATCGCGAAGCGGCAGAACTCGCTGCCGGTGCAGGCCACCACGCCCCGCTCGAACGGGCCAGGGTCGGGCGAGTGCTCGGCCAGCAGCGGCTCGGCCAGCAGCGCGCCCAGCCGCGCCTCGGGCACGCCGCTGAGGATCAGGTTCTGGTCGGTGGCCAGCCGCAGCTCCCCGTCGCCGTAGTCGCCGGCCAGGCGCGCCGCCTCGACCAGGTTGCGTCCGGGCATCCGGCCGACGGTGACGTTGAGGCCGACGTAGCAGCGGCCGGGCTGCTTCTGGGCGTGCACGCCGACGTGGTCGCCGCGGTAGCCCCGGGTGAGGGCCTCGCCGGCGGGCAGCAGGTCCACCGCGGCCCGCTCGGCCAGCTCGGCGCGGAAGCGCTCGGGGCCGAGCTCCTGCACCAGGTAGCGCATGCGCGCCAGCCCGCGGTTCTCGCGGTTGCCGAGCTCGCCGAACAGCTGCGCGACCGCCCGGAACAGCTCGACCACCCGCTCGGGGTCGGGGTGGACGAACACGTCGATGTCAGAGGCCATGCGGGGGCCGTCCGACAGGCCGCCGCCGACCAGCACGTTGAGGCCGACGGTGCCGTCGTCCAGCCGCGCCGGCCACAGCCCGATGTCGTTGATCTCTGCCTGGGCGCAGTCCTCCCGGCAGCCGGTGACGCTCAGCTTGAACTTCCGGGGGAGGTTGGCGTACTCGCGGTTGCCGGTGAAGTAGGCCGAGACCGCCGCGGCGACCGGGTAGGCGTCGAGCACCTCGTCGGCGTCCAGGCCCGACACCGGGCAGCAGAGCACGTTGCGGGCCGAGTCGCCGCACGCCTGCACGGTGGTGACGCCGACCGCTTCCAGCCGCCGCCAGATCTCGGGGACCGCGCCGATCCTGATCCAGTGCAGCTGGACGTCCTGGCGGGTGGTGATGTCCAGGTAGGCGTCGCCGAACACCGGGTTGGGGGCCGGCCCGCGGGCGAACTCCTCGGCGATCTCGCCGACGACCCGCGCCTGGGCGGCGGTCAGGCGGCCTCCGGGGACCTTGATGCGGAGCATGAACGCGTCCCCGCCCTGGCGCTGCGGGTACAGGCCGACCCACTTCAGGCGCTCGGCCTCGCCCGGGACGGCGGCGATCGCCCCGGGGCCTTCGGTGGCGTAGCGCTCGAGGATCGCGTCGCGCACGTCCAGCGGGTGGCGCTCGAGCTTCCACTGCTCGACCTGGTTCAGCTCCTTCATGCTCCTGAGGTAGCGCATCGCTCACCCGCTCACGGTCGAAGGTGCGGTCCGCGCCTCGACGTCGGCCCGGAGCTCGGCCAGGGCGAGGTCGAAGCGCGCCGACGGGCTGGCGTGGTGCAGGCCGCACTCCCGGTCGGGGTCGGCCTCCCACCACCAGCGCCCGGCCCGCTCCCCCTCCCCGGGCAGCGCCGCCCGGGTGCACGGCGCGCAGCCGATGCTGCTGTAGCCCTGCTCGTACAGCGGGTGGACGGGCACCCGGTTGGCGCGCGCGTACGCCCACACCTGGTCGTGGGTCCAGTCGGCGAGCGGGTTCAGCTTCACGATGCCGCCGTGGACGGGGTCGGCCTCGACCTTGGCGGTGCCCGCCCTGGCGGGCCCGGTGTCGCGGCGCAGCCCGGTCGACCAGGCGTCGAGCCCTACCAGGGCGGGGCCGAGCGGGTCGACCTTGCGGACCTGGCAGCAGAGCCGGCGCAGCGCCCGGTCGCGCCGGAACAGGTTCGGCCCGTGCCGGGCGGTCATCGCGGCGACCGCCGCCGGGTCGGGCGCGACCGGCTCGACCCGCACCTCGTAGCGGGCCCGGACGGTCTCGATGACGTCGTAGGTCTCCTGCGGCAGGCGCCCGGTGTCCAGGGTGAGGACGCGCACGGCCGGGTCGAGCCGGCGGGCCAGGTCCAGCACGACCATCCCCTCGACCTGGAACGAGGTGACGACCGCGAAGCGGTCGCCGAACTCGCCGAGCGCCCAGGCCAGCACCTCGCCGGCGGGCCGGGTCTCCAGCCGCGCGGCGGCCGCGGCGATCTCGGGCTCGGTCAGCATCAGCCGGCCTCCCTTCGGGTCTGGTAGCCGTCGACCAGCACGCGGGCGACCTCCGGGCGGGAGAGCTCTGGTGGGGGCAGCCGGCCGTTGCCGACCAGCGCCCGCAGCGCCGTGCCGGACAGGTGCACCCGGGCCTCCGGCGGGTGCGGGCAGGTCCGGCTGGTCGCCATGCCGTCGCAGCGGCGGCAGAAGAAGGCGTGCTCGAACCGCAGCGGCGTGATCCCCAGCTCGCCGGGGTCGTAGGCGTCGAACGCCGCCTGGGCGGCGTAGGTGCCGTAGTAGCTGCCCACCCCGGCGTGGTCGCGGCCGACGATGAAGTGGGTGCAGCCGTAGTTCTTGCGCACGATGGCGTGGAAGACCGCCTCGCGCGGCCCGGCGTAGCGCATCGCGGCCGGGAAGGCGCTGAGCAGCACCCGCTCCGCCGGGTAGTAGCCGTCCAGCAGCGCCCGGTAGCAGGCCATCCGCAGCGCGGCCGGCACGTCGTCGTCTTTGGTCTGGCCCACCAGCGGGTGCAGCAGCAGCCCGTCGACGTGCTCGAGCGCGACCTTGTGGAGGTACTCGTGGGCGCGGTGGACGGGGTTGCGGGTCTGGAACCCGGCCATGCTCCGCCAGCCCCTGGCGGCCACCTCGGCGCGCACCTGCGCGGGGGTCAGCCTCGGGCCAAGCTCGGCCGCTGCCGCCGGCAGCCGCAGGACGTGGACCGGCCCGCCGACCAGCGGGCCGGGGCGGGCCAGCGTCGCCGCCACCCCGGGATGGGCGGGGTCGCCGGTCTCGTACACCTGCTTGGCCTCGGCCACCGGGTCCGGGTCGTAGACCTCCTCGACGTCGACCACGGCCAGGACCGTGCCGGCGCGGTCGCCGAGGGCGAGCCGCTCGGGCCCGGAGCGCAGCACCTCGACCGGGACCGGCAGGACGACCGGGAGCGTCCACACCCGCCCGTCGCCGAGCCGCCCGTCGCCCACCACGGCGCCGTGGTCGTCGGCGCCGAGGAACCCGGCCAGGGGGGAGAACGCGCCCACGGCGAGGCATTCGAGGTCGGCGAGCCCGCGGCCGTCCAGGCGCACCACGGGCAGCCGGGCCGCGTCCGCGGCCAGCGTCTCCGCCCGGTCGGTGGGGACGCGCCGGTCGACCAGGCGCCCGCCGTGGGGCGGCGGCGCCGTGCCGTTGGCCGTGACGCTCACGGCCGGCTTCCCGGCAGCGCCGGTGGCGCGGCGGCCGGGGACGCCGCGAGCGCGGCCCGGCAGCCGGGGACGAGGGGTCGACGCGGGCGGTGGGCGGTGGGGCGCGGTGGCGCCATGGTGGCACGAGCCACGGTGGGGTTCCTCTCGACGCGCACGGGCGGGGCTGCACGGGCCCGGCGGTCAGGGGGGATGCGCTACGTCGCGCGGCGTGACCGCCGAGCCCCGGGACACGCGCAACGAACGACGCGCCCGTAGTCGAGCGCGCGGTTGCGGGTGAGGCGAACGCCGGTCATCGCGTCCCACCTTGCCGGAGCGCCCGCGGATCTGTCAACGGCCCGCTGCGATGCCCTGGGCGTCAGGAGCCAGGCCGGGCTTGCCCTCTGGCCGCGACCGCGGCGCGCCGTTCGGCTTCGCGACGGATCGACTCGAGCGAGGCGGCCACCGCGGCCTCCCAGCGCCCGCCGACCACCCCGCCCCACCAGCGGCCCAGCGCCCACAGGTCCGCGGCGAGCTCGCCGTCGTAGTGGAGCCGTGTCCCGCCGCCGTGCTCGCGCAGGACGAACTCCTCCACCACGTGCGGCACCGGGCCGCGGACGAGCCGGAAGTCGACCCGCTCCGGCCGGGTGAAGCGGACGGTTTCCAGGGTGCTGGCGGTCACCCCGCGCCGCACGGGCGTGCGGTGCTCGGCCAGCACCATGTCGCCGCCGCGCTCGACCACGCGCAGCTTGTCCGCCATGGCGTGCGGGGTGCGGCCGAGGTAGGGGGCCGCGACGACGTCGAAGACCAGCTCGCGGGGGGCCGCGACGTCGACCGCCAGCGGGCCGAGGCGCCGCCGGGAGCGGCCCCAGCCGACGTCG
>Ga0184632_10000944_pt1 | contig 11728 bp, 6 predicted proteins | sample PLM31_50_b1_FD_133153 | JGI IMG/M metagenome (GOLD analysis project Ga0184632, IMG submission 133153) | Groundwater sediment microbial communities from an aquifer in East River, Colorado, USA - PLM3-1_50_b1 | ecosystem: Environmental > Terrestrial > Soil > Riparian zone | place: USA: East River... | reverse complement strand
TCCATCTCGTTCAGCAGCTTGTTCAGGAGGCTCTCTTCGCAGGCGCCGCGCATCTCTTCACGCGCACGGGCAATCAGGTCGACATCCTCGATCACGACCATCGCCGGCTGCAGAAAGCGCGCGAGCTGAAAGTACTCGTCGAGCAGGCCCACCTGTTCCGACGTGATCAGCAGCGTCGTGTGGTCGGGAAGCTGACTCGCCAGGTAGTGGATGGTGTGCGTCTTGCCGGTGCCCGGCGGACCATAGAAGAGGAGTCCCTTCTTGACCGCCAGTCCAAGGCCGTGGAGGCGTTCGCGCTGACGGATGAACCCGTGCACGTTGCGTTCGAGCAGGCTGAGCGTTTTCTCCGGCAGGATGATCTCGTCGCGTGTCACGGCGGGCAGCCGATGCACCTTGACGCTCCCGGCCCGGCCCGAGTAGTCGCTGCCGGCCTCGAGCGACAGCACCTTGCCGCGGTACGAGCCGGTTTGCTTGACGAGCGTCTCGATCTCCTCCAGAAATACTCGCGAGAGCCGGGCCGCGGCGTCTCCTGGTGGCACGGCGATCTCCACGTGCACACCCTGGACCTGTCCGTACCGCTCAGCGGGGGAGAGGACGACCGCGAACGCAGTCTCGCCGGACCGGGCCAACCATAAACCCCGTTTGAGACAGCGGGCCGCCATGGCCTCACCCATGTCGATCTCATCATGCTGCAGCGGACCGACGAGGACGGGGTTGTGTCCATTGCTGACCAGGTGCGTGATGCTGAGCGTCTCCTGCGAGTACTCCGCATGAACTCCCTTGAGTGTCGCCGGGTACCGGTCCTGGAATTGCCGCTCGAGCGCGAGTTGAAGATCGACCCGCGTGGTAACAGGGAACGTCCGTCCAGCCGTGATGAGGTCATCAACAGCAACCGGGCTGAAGTGCTGCTCGAGGAGCGCGCGAGCGGTATTGCGGGTTTTTGGTCGGCGGAACATCACAGGAGTATGTCAGGAATCGTCCCGCATTAGGGTGACACCGCACGTGAGGATCGACCGCCATTTCTCTCTTCGGGGGAACCGCCCGATAATTACGCCGAAGGGTGACGGCCGCCGGATGGCCGCTCTCCGGTTGAAGGCAGAGCGGCGAACGGCCTATAAATGGGCAGCGTAAGTACCGGTCCTTCGAGTCTGAAGGTGCCTGCCTGCGAAACCTGAATGAAGTATTTGGTCTTCTTCCTCCTGAGCGCTTTGGCTCATGGCCGCATTCGGCTCGCTGAAGTGCATTGGTATGAAGCACACGGCATCGGCAAGAAAGAATTCAAGCGCAAAAGGTACCTCGACTAGATCTCGCAAGCCGGTCGCGACTGGCAGCAGGTTCGCTGTCTGCGTCCAGAACGAGGGGCACGAGGCCTCGCTCGAGCGCAACAAGATCTACGTCGTCCTTCCAGACAAAGACGCCGAGAAAGACGGGGACCTCCGTGTCGTCGACGAGAGCGGCGAGGACTATCTGTTCTCCGCCGATCGCTTCGTGGCGATCGACGTCCCTGCAGCCGTCAAGGCATCCCTGTTGAGAGCCTCGTAGCACTCGCACAAGCACTCCGCCGGTAGGTGTGCCACTTTCTACTGCGGAACCGTGTCGTTCCCTGTCGGTCCCGGGGTCCGGTGCGGGCGAAGTCGTACGCGTGCCATCCCTCGCTCCTGCCTGGTTCTCGCACGAGTTGACACGAGCCCGTCTCAGCGAATATATTCGCTGAGGGCGAAAAAATTCGCCCCTCGTACCGGTAGTGAGGCAGCCTCGAAGGGCTGCGCCACACATCTCGTTCAGAGCGCCATGCCGAAACTGACCACCGTCGATCTCACCCGCCGCGAAAGCCAGATCATGGAGATCCTCTATCGCCGCCGCCGCGCGACGGTCGAGGAGATCCGAACCGAGCTGCCGGAGGCTCCGAGTCCGTCGAGCGTGCGCAAGTTGCTCGACATCATGATCGAGCGCGGCCTGCTCGCCCGGGAGTACGATGGCCCGCGCTACGTGTACTCTCCAGCGGCGAGACCTGAGGAAGCCAGCCGGTCCGCGCTGAAACAGCTGATGCGGACGTTCTTCAACAATTCGCCCGGCTCGGCGATTGCGGCGCTGCTCGACATGACCTCGACTCCGCTGTCGGCCGCCGAGTACCGCCGGCTGAGCAGTCTGCTGAAACGCGTCCGCGAACAGGGAGATGAGCGATGAGCACGTTCTTTGTCGATCCCGCGATGTCGGACGGTCTCTGGATCGTTGTCAGGGCGTCGGTGCTGCTGGGAGTCGCCGCGCTCGTACAGGCCTTGCTGTACAGGCGGGCCTCTGCTGCGGCGCGCCACATGGTGTGGACACTTGCGATCATCGGGGTGCTCCTGCTTCCGGTGCTGGCCTTCGCGCTCCCGGATTGGACAGTCGTGATTCGCACGACGCCCAAACTCGCCGAAGCCGCGCCGGTCAATGATCGCGTCGGGCCGCCGGCGAGTTCGTCAGCTCCTGTCGCGATGAGCCCCGCGTCCGCGCCGGGCGCGGCGCCGGCTGTCAGCATCCGCCTTGGCGGCTTCGCCGCCGCGGCGGACAAGGTGTCCTGGTCGGCGGTGATCGCCGGCGTGTACGCGGCCGGCGTGATCGTCATGTTGATCCACCTGGCGATGCAGCGCTGGAGCGTCCGGCGGCTCGCGCGCGGGGCCACCGAAGTGCGCGACTCTGATTGGACGCGCCTGTCCATCGAATGCGCCCGCAGCATCGGTGTTCTTCGACCGGTGCGCCTGCTTCGAAGCCGCGAGCCCAGCATGCCGATGGCCTTCGGCACACACCGTCCGGCAATCCTGATTCCGGCCATTGCCGCAGCGTGGCCGGACGACAGACGACGAGCCGTGGTCCTTCACGAGCTGGCGCACGTGGCGCGGTACGACTGCCTGACGCAGACACTGGCGTTTGCGGCCTGCACGATGTACTGGTTCCATCCCGCCGCGTGGTGGGTTGCGCGACGGCTGCGCATCGAGCGGGAGCTTGCCTGCGACGATCGCGTGATTGCGGCGGGCACGCAGCCGCGCGACTATGCCGGTCATCTGCTCGAGATCGCGTACACGCTCGGCAGCCACCGGGCGCCGGCCCTTGCGGTCAGCATGGCCCGTCCGCGTCAGCTCGAAGGCCGGATGCTTGCCGTGCTCGATGCCGCGCGCAACCATAGTGTTCCGGTACTGCGCGTCCGTGTGGCCGTAGCGGCAGTCGCGGCCGCGCTGCTGTTCCCTCTGGCGGGCGCCAGGGCGGCGGTTGTCCCGATGGAAGGGGTTGTCGCAGTCGATCCCCACGCCGGCCTTACTTCGGCAGCGTCGGCTCCGGTGCCGGCTGCACAAGAGAATCCGGCCGCCACTGGAGAGTTGAAGGCTCGGGAGTTCATACGCACTGCCGCGAGGGCGATCGGTATCGCGCAGGACCCGCCTTCGCGCGGCCAGACGGATCCGCGCTTCGGCGCGGCCGGCACGTGGGAAATCCGTCCGTCCCAGACGCAAGGCACCGTCCATCTGCGTCTCGTCGAAGTGAATTCCTCATCCGGCACGAACGTTCCCATCGAGCGTCTGGAGGGGCTGACGGCCGCGCAACTCACGGGTGCGGGCGGACCGGTCCAGTTCCGGCTGCGGCGCGACGCAGGCACGTTCACTTTCGAAGGCGTCCTTCGCAACGGCATCGGCGCGGGCACATTTTCATTCACGCCGGACCAGAACTTCCCCGCTGAACTGGCGAAGCGCGGTTTTGCCAGGCCGACGGCAGGCGAGCAGTACCAGATGGCGCGGCACGACATCGGGTACGCGTTCCTGGACGAGTTGAACGCGCAGGGTTACGCGAAACCGCAGACCTCCGAGCTCGTTCGCGCCGGTCAGCACGGCGTGAATGCCACCTATCTACGCGACATGGGCGCGCTTGGTTATCGGCTCGGCTCGCTGGAGCCGTTGATTGAGCTCAGGGACCACGGGGTCGGGCCCTCGTACATCCGTGAGCTTGCAGACCAGGGCTACAAAGGCCTTCCAGCCGATGATCTCCGCCGGGCGCGCGATCACGGCATCACGCCGGAGTACGTGCGGGCGATGCGCGACGGCGGTCATGGCTCGCTCACGATGGAGCAATTGGTCAACGCGAGGGACCATGGCGTCAGCGCCGAATTCGTCCGTGAGCTCGGCGAAGCCGGTCACCGCAAATTGCCGCTCGACCAGCTGATTCGCGTCCGCGATCACGGCGTGACGCCGGAGTACGTGCGCGACATGCGCCAGCTCGGACACGGATTGCCGATCGACGAGCTCGTTCGGGCGCGCGACCACGGGGTCGACGTCGAGTTCGTACGCGGCATGGCCGCGCTCGGCTTCAGCAAAGTGTCGATGGATTCTCTGGTGCGAGTCCGGGACCACGGCGTCACGCCGAAGTATGCGCAGGAACTTAAGGCGCTCGGATACGAGGGTCTGACCGTCGAGGATCTTGTGACGCTGCGCGACCATGGCCTGACGCCGGACCGCATCCGTGCCGCCAACGCACGCGCCGGCACGCGCCTGCCGATCGACATGCTGAAGTCGCTGGCGGCTGGAGGGATGCGGTAGGGCGGCGAGTAAGAGTCCTTATCGTGTTGCTCCGTGCCGGCGGAGGAGTGACGCGATCTCAGCGTGTCCACGTTGCTCGGCCCACGCGAGCGGCGTGGCCCACGGTTCGTCGTCGGCGAGGTTCGTGGGCGCGCCGCGGGCCAGCAGGAACCCGACCATGTCCGGCAGGTTGTTGCGCGCCGCCCACGCAAGCGGCGTCGAGCGGTACTCCTCGTCTTTCGCGGAGATCGCCGCCCCCGCGTGGAGCAGGATGTCTGCGCATTCCGTGCGATGGTTCATCGTCCTGCCGCGAACATCGCGGCTGCATAACGCGTGGAGCAGCGTCGATCCTTCCGGTGTCGGATAATCGGGATTCAAGCCTCCCTTCGCCAGCAGAAGACGAAGCATGCCCGGGTTCTCTAAAAGGTACGACTGGCACCCGCCCGCAACCGGCGGCACGCGAATGCCCGCGCCCAGGAGTCGCATCAGCAGGTCGCGCTTGCCCAACGTGCATACCGCGGTGAACACACCGCCGCAGCCGGCATTCGCTGATTCTGGATCTTCAGCCACTCGCCGCATGACTTCGTCGTCCTCGCCCATCCAGACCAGATCGTACGGATCGACCTTTCCGCCATGGGCCATCAGCAGCGAGCGCAGCTCCGGCGTTTTTGCCGCGAAGGTGGCATTGCCGGCCGCGTCGACAAAGCCGTTGGGATCGGCGCCGTGCTCGAGCAGCAACTCGACGAGCGTACGGTTTCCCGAGCGCGCGGCCGCGTACAGCGCCGCGCCTCTTGACGAGCCATCGGCGTCAGGCCAGGTTGGGTCGGCCCCCCGGTCGAGCAGCAGGCGGACGATTCTCTCGTGGCCGAACTCGACTGCCGCTGACAGCGGCCGCCTCCCGTTCGGCCGTGTCTCGCGGATGCGCGCGGGAGCTTCATCGAGAATTGCGGCAACACGATCGATGTCCCCGAGGGCGGCTGCTATTGTGAGATCGTGCGCGGCCCCGCGCGCCAGAAGCAGCCGCGCGGTTTGGAGATCGTACACGCACTGTCGCGTCCCTCGTGATCCGAGCCACCGCCCGCACTCAATCAACATGCGCCAGGGGGAAGGCTGGAGCGTTCTCGGTCCGCCCCACAGCGCAAGGTCGATTGGCTGAAGATCCTGGGCGGCGTATCCGCTCATGGAGCCGAGGCCGCCGCCCTGGACAGCATGGATGTCGGCGCCCCGATCGAGGAGCAACGCGACGACTTTTCGCGCCCGTCCGACGACCGCGCGGTGCAGCGCCGTGCCTCCCGCGCGGTCGCCGCGGTGGACGAGTGTCGGGTCGGCATCGAGGAGCTCGCGGACGCGTTTGACGTCGTCGGCTTCAGCCGCCAGATGAATCGGATGATCGGCGTGGGTCTCGGATGGCGTGATACGACGGCCGCGTGCGCAGGCGCGCTCGAGGAGCGTGGCGATCGCTTCATGACCGCGATCTTTGGCTATGTCGATCAGGCTGTCGCCGTAGAACGTCGTCCGGTCCGGTTCCGCGCCAGCGTCGAGCAGGACCTGCACCGCTTCGAGATGCCCTTCACGCACCGCGAGCTCAATCGGTGCCCTGCCGACGGCGTCGTCATGGGCCAGGGTGGGACGACGTTCGATCAGACGACGCAGGGTGGGCACATCACCGGCTTTCGCCGCTGTCATGGCGGCCTCGATGTCGGGCTTGGCGCTGGCGTCGGGTTCGTCTGGAGTGATCACGCCGATCCTCACTGTACGTTCGAGCTCACCGCTCCGCCGGCGACTCGGCCTCGATCCGGCGGTATATCGCCCGAGCTTCGTCGTATGCCTTTTCCGCGTCGGCGCGATCGCCCGGCACAATCCGGCGCGCGCGCACGCGCCAGAGTTGATCGATGCAGGCGAGGGCCCACTGCGCGCTCTTGCGTGACGCGCGTATGGGTTTGCCAGCGACCCGCACGTTGACCGGATTCGTGTGCAGCTGCGGGAATTGCCGCACCGCGACCCAGCTGCTTCGCTCGATAGGCACGGAAAAGTCGACCGCATGTTCGCGTCCGTCCGCCGCCACTTCGCGGCTGGCCACCACGCGGCCGTTCACGACCACCTCGACGAGGCGTTGGCCGCGTTGGTACAGAGGGTCGAGCGATTGCGCGTCCCGCTTGATAACGGTGTCACCGACGTAGCGCGGCCCGCCGACAGGAATCGCGCCGCCGTAGGCTGACTCGAGCGGTGTTTCCGGCGAAAACGCCACCTTCGCGTTCACGGTGACCTTACCCGGTCCAGCGAGCTGAACCTCGTCGCCAGAGCTCTTGCCGTTGACGCCAAAGTCGAAGGCATGCGCGTAGCCGTCGCTGACATAGCTGCGGCCGCGGGCGATGCCTTCGATGAATCGAGCGTAATCAATTCGAGTCTGTCTCCCGAGCTGCACGTAGCTGCGGCCCTGGCCCACGCGCGTGCCGCTCATGCAGGGGAAATCGGTCTCACCGCTCGCCTTTACCGGGAGCCCGGCATTCATCAAGTGGTACCACGCGTTCCACTCACGGATGCGATCGGTATCCATGGCGCTGATGAAATCGGTGACGCCGTGCGCTGCCGTGACGAAGATCTCCTGCGCCCCGACGCTGTTGAGCTCCGGGATCGCGAAGTTCGGCAGCTGATCGTCGGCGCGTTCGTGACTCGCTTTCAACTCCGCCTCACCGAGGAGCCCGTCGCGATTCGTGTCGATCGCGGCAAACGCTTCCGGCAACAGGCCGCGCGCAGCTTCGGACACGTCGAGCCGTCCGTCCTTGCTCGTGTCGAGCTGTTCGAGCAGACGCGTCGTCGCAGCCGCCGGATCGATTTGCAGGCCGCTGCCGGAGTGTGCGTAGCCGGCCACAGCACCCTGCGCCTTTGCCCAGCGCAGGACCGGAAGCGTCCACGTCGGCCAACCCTTGCTGGCAATCGCCCGTGGATAGATCTGCTCCTTCAGATTCAGCAGGCACACGTGGCCGAGCGCCTCCGACCCGAAGCCGCTGACTTCGATGTCGTATTTCATCAGCGTCAACGGCTCGCTGAGCTTGTCTGTCGTAGGCGCGAAGAACTGCTGCTGATGATCGAAGCCCGGGCCCCACGTCAGCACGCTGCCCACATTCAGTCCCTCGCCTTTGACCTGCCGGAACATGTCCTTCGGATCCACGCCTTCGGTCGGCGACGTGTAATGCGCGCAGCCCGCCGCGTGAATGTGGTGATCCCCGCTGTAGAAACCGCGCGCCGCCGGCTCGATCCAACGCTCGAGTCTGACGGCGATGTCAGGGTTCATGGACGCGCGACCGCTGTGGTCGGCGGAGCCCGGCGGGGGAATTGTCACCGCGCGTTTGATCCATCGATACTCGGGCCCGCGGCCGTAAAACATCGTGAGCTCACCCGGGGGCAGCAGCACATCCTCGCCGTGCGCGCGATAGATGTGCTTCTGAAAAAATAGATCCGGCGCCAGCCGCTTCGCCTGCGGCGGAAACACGTGACCTTGCCGGTCAACGAATTGAAAGCGACCGGTTGTTGGCGTGCCGTCGTGGTCGAGCACGCTGAGTTTCACCGCGACGGCGGGCTTCACGGTGAACAGCACGGGCACCTCTGCCCGAAACCCCAGATCCTGCGTGCCCTGTCCCACGTCGAACGTGATCGTGGCCTCGCGCCGGCCCGACTCGCTCGAGTAAATCAGGGCCACGGCATACTCGGCTTCGAGCCCGCTGAGGTTCGCCGTCATCGGGGCGGCGGTAAACATCTCCAGCTCGAGAAATCTGTCGGTCCGTCGCTCGGTGTTTTCGTTCTCGCGCAGGCGCTCCTGCTGCATCCGTTCGGCGGAGAGTTTGGCCATACCGGCGTACACAGGGCCCGACTGTGGGCTGCCGATACGCAGCCTCTGCGTGCCACCGCTCTCGTTGATGATCTTTACGAGCACCGGCGTATACCCGGCTTGCTGCAACACGGCCCCCGCCAGTCCTCGCGCCACTTTCACACGCGCTTCTGGATTGATGTGCACCGTCACCAGCACCCGGGCATCGAGCAGCTCCTGCAGCTTCTTCGCATCCCGGGCGCGACCGGCCTTCGTCAGATCGGCACGCAAACCGGCAGACAATGGGGCCCCGAGAAACTCCAGTGCTTCACCCACCCGCTGAATGTTGGCGGCGAGCGGCTGAGCCTCGACTGGGACGGCCGCAGACGCGGTCCCGGCCGGCGTGGCGTTGGTTCCCTGGGCATGCGCCAGGTACTCGCGCGGTGGCGCCGTGCACGATAGCAATCCGGCGGCGACGGAAAGGACAAGAGCGGGACACACGCGGACTTTCATGTCAATCCTCCGGTGGTTCACCGCTCGGCGCCATCTTCACGAGCCGAGGGTCAAACCGCGCAAGCGGCTCGACGAGATCACGCTGAGCCGCCATCACCTCGTCGATGTCCTTGTAGGCCATCGGCACTTCGTCGAGGCCGGCCGAGAGCAGCCTCACGCCTCGCTCGCGCAGGAACCGCTGAGCGGTGTCCCACGTGAACATCTCCTTCGCCTTTGTGCGACTCATCCGACGGCCGGCACCATGCGCCGCGGAATTCAGCGATGCCGCCACTCCCTTTCCGCGGACAACGTAACCGGGCGTTCCCATCGAACCCGGGATGACGCCGAGCACACCGACACCGGCCGGCGTCGCCCCTTTTCGATGCACGATGACCTCGGCCTCCGATCCGTCCGGAAGCCGATGCCGCTCACGCCAGGCGAAGTTGTGATGGTTCTCGATGTCGAGCCGCACCTCGACGCCCAACGCGCGCGCGATGTGGGCGTGAATGAGCGCATGATTCGCCGCGGCATATCGCCCCATCAGCTCCATTGCGGCCCAGTACTCCTGGCCCGCCTCCGTCGAGAGATCGAGCCACGCCAGGTGCGAAAGTTCCTGCGGCAACTCGGGATGCAGCTCGCGCGCCAGGCGGCTGTAATGCTGGGCGACCTGCGCCCCGGTCCCGCGACTGCCCGAGTGGCTGAGGAGCGCGAAGTACTCGCCACGTGGGAGTCCCGCGATTTCGTCGAGCACCGTGAGCTGGCCGAACTCGACGAAGTGATTCCCGCTCCCGCTCGTGCCGAGCTGTGCCCAGGCGCGATCTTTCAGTCCCGAGGTCACGCCCGTCACCCGCCAGTCGGCGTCCATGACCTCGTGCTGACGCCGCGACTTGAACACGGCACCCATTCCGAACCGTGTCTCACGCTCGATCGCCCGCGTCAGACGCGTCTGGTCGTCCGACAGCGCGCTGACAGGAAGATCCAGCACCGTCATTTTCATCCGGCACGCGATGTCCACTCCCACCGCATACGGGATGACCGCTTCATGCGTCGCCAGCACGCCGCCGATAGGCAGCCCGTAGCCCACGTGCGCATCCGGCATGAGCGCGCCCGATACCGCCACAGGCAGCTTGCACGCGTTTTTCATCTGCTGCACGGCGGTCGCCTCGAGGTTGTCTCCCCAGACTCGATAGGGAGCGTCGCTCGTCCTCGAGGTGAACGCGTCTCCAGCTGCCGCGCGATCGAGAAGCTGCCGGGCAAGTCCCGCATAGACCGTATCGTCGAGAAATGCTGCGGGCGACGCTGCGACGCGCCCAAGGTCATCCCGTACGGTCGCCATGCTGCGCTTCGCCGAGTGGCCTTGCTGCAGAATCTGTTGGGCAGTCTCAGCGCAGCGGCCTGCTGGAATCCCCATCTTGACCAGATCTTTTGTTTTCATGACACGCATCTCATGACTGCACACACGACTTCATTCAATTCAATCACAGACGCGCTCGCCGTCACGTTGACAATGCAGCCGGTTGCCGTGCTCCACACTGCGCGGAGAAGACGATCTCACGCGGAGGAATCAGAGGGGCGCAGAGCACGCTGAGAAAGGCTGCATGAGGCCCTTCCGGCAGCGCCGGCCGTCGGCCGGCGATAGGTGGGTCACGAGATCGCAGAAACAAACAGCATGGGTCTCCATGTGCTGCTTGTTTCTGGGATCTCGTGACCCCCTACTCGCGCGAAGCGCGAGCTGCCGGCAGGGCATGTGCAGCCGCTTCTTTACTTGTCTTCTCCGCGCGCTTTGCGCTCTCTTGCGCTCTCTGCGCGAACTCGTCGTGACAAGTAACCGACCACCAACTAAGCCCGAACCTCCGGCATCCCTCAATGGCTTGGCGTCCTGAATGCCGGAGCTCGGCGACTCAATGCCGAATATGACCGGCCCGGGCGTCGCGAAGTTTCTTCTGCGCCTCACGCGCAAGTCGCAGATACCAGTCGCTTGGCAGCGGCTCCCCATCCACGTCCAGTGTAACCACAGGGACTTCTCGCGGAGCGTCGCGCGCAGAGGCGGCGACCTTGAACATCGCGGTGCTCTCGTCCACTTCGTCGAACATGGCGCCGTACAACATGGTGTTGCCGGCCCGCAGCGCACGGTCCACCTGACGCCAGTAAAAGCGCCCTCCACGACGCGGGATCGGGTTGAACGGCGCCGTGCGGTTCAAGTTGTGCCAGGAAAATCCCGGATAGACGACCGGCATGTATTCGATCCCCAGCCGGCGGGTTTCGTCGAGGTCCCGTGTCACCTCGTCCGCGTAGAACCGATCTATCCCGCGCTGATCGCGGAAGCGGCCGATGGTCCAGGGGCTGACGATGTCGAACGAACGATAGACGCGCGCCCATTTCGGATCGGGCCGCGAGTCTCTGGTCAATGTGCGCCAGCGGGCGGGGACCCCTCCAAGCAGGGTCACGCGATAACGAGGATCCGGATTGTTCTTGAAGAATTCGATCAACTCGGCGGCCTGTTCGGGCGTCGGCGATCCATCGAGAAAGCCGAAGCCCCAGATGGCCAGGAGGGGCCGGCCGCGGTGACGCAGGTAGCGTGGGCTTTCGGTGACGCGAAGTGTGTCCACCGCGTACATCCAGTCGCGCTTCACGGCCTCGGTGACCGATTCTCGCGGGTGACCGGAGATGTCATACATGATCGCGAACACGCGACCATGAGACTCGGCCGCCGATCGCACGTTGCGCGCGACGCCGTCGCGGAACCCCAACACGGCAGGGTTGTCCAGACGAACGGTGAACCGCTGCAGGAACACGCCTGCGAGGTCGTACTCCTGCATCCAGCGGAAGTGCCGATCGACGGTCCTGGGGTTGTAGGCTGAGTACAGTTCCGCCGGTTGTCCGC
>Ga0184632_10000943_pt1 | contig 11731 bp, 7 predicted proteins | sample PLM31_50_b1_FD_133153 | JGI IMG/M metagenome (GOLD analysis project Ga0184632, IMG submission 133153) | Groundwater sediment microbial communities from an aquifer in East River, Colorado, USA - PLM3-1_50_b1 | ecosystem: Environmental > Terrestrial > Soil > Riparian zone | place: USA: East River... | reverse complement strand
TTGGGCGGATCGTCCGGATTCAGGCCTGCCTTCTTGAACATGTCCACGTTGATGTACATCTGCTGGAAGTTGCCGTGCTCGATCGGGATCCCGTAGCGCGCGTCCTTCCACTTGCCGACGGAGGCCATGTACTTCGGCAGGTTCTCGTCGTATACCTTTGCCAGATCGGCGGGCATCTTGTCGCAGAAATCGTACTGGCCGCACCAGTGGTGGGTCATGCCCATGAACATGTCGGGCGCGCTGCTCTTGGCCATGAACGCCGCCAGGTACTTGGCCTCGTATCCCTGATAAGGGATGGTGACCACCTCAACCTCGTAGCCGGTCTTCTTGGCGAACTCTTTGCCTTTGGTCTCGTACCACTTGTTGAAGTCGGGGTTCTGTTCCCAGTGGGTCCAGAGGACCAGCTTCTTCTGCTGCGCGAAGCTGGCGTTAGGAATCGTCACGGCCACCATCGCCGCGACCAGAATCACTGGCATCCACCATCCACTTCGTTTCATGTGTTCCCCCTTTGATACGTTCGAATTCCTTGACACAATCAAGACATCGCTTCGACGGACCAATTTGGTGCGTTTAGCAGGTCCGATTTTGCTTGTCAACGTCGGACAGGGCAGGCGTCGTGGTCTTGTTATTTGTCGGACACATTGACACTAAAGTCCGACTAATTCAAGTAAGCTTCCACTATCCGGCTGGCGCCTTAGAGTTGCGCCGGCTTTTTTCGAGCAAGGGGTCGACATGATTTCGGATCTGAAAGGCAAGGTAGTCCTCATTACCGGGGCGTCCACCGGGATCGGCGCCGCCGCGGCGCGCGCCTTCGCCAAGGAGGGCAGCCGGCTCGTCGTTCATTACAACGCGAGCCGCGATGCGGCCGAGGCGGTGGCGGCTGACGTGAAGGCACTTGGCGGCAAGGTCCTGCTAGCGGGTGGCGACGTCACCCAGGAAGCCGACGTCATGCGGATCGTCGCCGAAACGATGGCGGCGTATGGACGGATCGACGTCCTCATCAACAACGCCGGCGGCATGCTGGGCCGCATCAAGATCGAGGATTACAGCCTGGAGCACATCAATCGCGTGCTGGCGCTCAACGTGACGCAGGTGGCGCTGTTCATGCGCGAAGTCGTGCCGGTCATGCGCAAGCAGAAATCCGGCAACGTGATCAACGTAAGCTCGATCGCCGCGCGGCACGGCGGCGGCGGCGGCGCGATCCTCTACGCGGGCGCCAAGGGTTTCATTTCGACGGTGACCCACGGCTGGGCCAAGGAGGTGGTCGGCGACGGGATTCGCGTGAACGCCGTTTCGCCCGGCGTCATCGTCACGCCGTTCCACGATCGCTATTCGAACGCCGAGCAACTGAAGGCCATGCAGGCGACCATCCCCATGAACCGGTTAGGGGCCCCCGACGAATGCGCGGGCACGTTTCTCTATCTCGCCTCCGACGCGCTGTCGGGTTACGTCACCGGGCAGGTGATCGAGGTCAACGGCGGCCAGTACATGCCCTAGGAGCCTGTCGGACTTGATTTCACGTATGCGTTGCTGGGCCAGAAAGCGTGTCCGCAAGGCGCGAGGTGCGGTCGATATCGTGATATCGACAAGCCGAGCAACGCGGCGGACACGCTTTGTGGCTGCAACCCGAAGGGACGGGAGCGCTTTGGACGCGGTTCCGCGTTAGTCGCCCTTGCAATAGGCGCGCTATTGCCGCGGGCTCCCGCCTTGAACCGCGCCCAAATCGCCCCCCGTCGCATACGCGAAATCAAGTCCGACAGGCTCCTAGGCGGGTGCGAGCCCGGGCAGCTCCGCGAGCGACGCGAGGATGTGCTGCGGCGGCGGACCATGCCGATCGAGCGGTGCGCCGGTGCGGTTGATCCAGAACGTGGTGAATCCGAACGCGCGGGCGCCGATCGCATCCCAGCAATTCGACGACACGAAGCCGATTCGTTCCGGCGGCAGGCCTAAACGGTCCGCAGCGAGCGCGTAAACCTGTGGCGCCGGCTTGTACACATCGACGGCGTCGACCGACAGCACGCCGTCGAGAAGCGCCTCCATGCCGTTGTGGCGCACGAGCGGGGCAAGACCGGCGAGGGTTCCATTGGACAGGATCCAGCGCGGGCGTGGCGCCAGCGAGGCGAGCGCGGCTCGCGCATCGGGAAATGCGCTCAGTGTGAGATACGCATTGCGCAGCTGCTGCTTTTCGCCTGCGCCAAGTGGAAGCCCGAGCGCGGCGACCGCGAAATCCAGCGCGTGCGCGGTGATGCGGTCGAAATCCTCGCGGCGATGCGCGGTCCCTGCCATCAACGATTGCAGCCACGTGTATTCGAGTTGCTTGGTCCGCCACAGGCGCGCCAGGTCGGCACCATGTCGGGGCACGAGCCGGTCCGCCAACGCGCCGACCGCGTAGACATCGAACAACGTGCCGTACGCATCGAAGACGAATGCGGCGATCGGCGAGCCGATCGATGTGCGAAGCGTTGGCGTCATCACGTTCCCGGGCGCTTTCGCGCGTGGACCTTTGGCAGCGGCGACGATCGTGCAACGCGTCGCCTACAAAAAAAGAGGGGTTACACTTGCGCGTAACCCCTTGGTTCAGTGTGGTGGGCATTGCTGGGTTCGAACCAGCGACCCCTCCCGTGTGAGGGGAGTGCTCTACCGCTGAGCTAAACGCCCCGCGAACCCAGACAGGAGCCGCGATTTAACCATAGGGCCGGAAGCAGGGTCAAACCACGATTTGGTGACATGTCCACCCATGTCCTGGACAAAATAGCACCATCCGGGTGCGATTGCGGTCTGAAACGGGGAGGCCGGGACGCCCGTGGCGCGAGCAGCGAAAGCTAAGCCTCTGGCAACCAACGGATTACCGGTGATGGCGCGCCGCTTGCTATGCTCGTCGCTAACCCCTTAAGCCTTCGTATGTCCTCCCACACGTACGACGAAATGACTGGCCAGGACGGCGGAATTCGAGCGCACTACAGCGCTTTTTCCGATTGGCTCGACAACACCGACGCCGCCCGTATCGCGCAGAAGCGCGAAGAGGCGGAGCGCGCCTTTCATCGGGTCGGCATCACGTTCGCGGTGTATGGCGAGAACTCGCACTCCGATACGGAGCGGCTCATTCCGTTCGACATCGTTCCGCGCATCATTCCGGCCGATGAATGGGAAGTTCTGGAAACCGGATTGAAGCAGCGCGTCCACGCGCTGAACCTGTTTCTCGCCGACGTCTATCACGAGCAGCGGATCCTCAAGGCCGGCGCGATTCCCGCCGAGCGCGTGCTCGGTAACACCCAGTACCGGCGGGAAATGGCCGGCATGGATGTCCCCGGCGGCATCTACGCGCACATCGCCGGCGTGGACATCGTGCGCGCGGGCGCCGGCGAATACTACGTGCTCGAGGACAATCTGCGCGTGCCTTCCGGCGTGTCGTACATGCTCGAAAACCGCAAGATGATGATGCGGCTTTTCCCCGAGCTCTTCGCCACGCGTTCGATCCGCCCGGTCCAGCACTATCCGGACATGCTGCTCGAGAACCTGCGCGGCGTCGGTCCCAAGGGTGAAGAAAATCCGACGGTCGCGGTGCTGACGCCCGGCGCCTACAACTCGGCCTACTTCGAGCACGCGTTTCTCGCGCAGCAGATGGGGGTCGAGCTGGTCGAGGGCCAGGACCTCTTCGTGCAGAACGACACGGTGTTCATGCGCACGACACGGGGTCCATCGCGGGTCCACGTCATCTATCGGCGGGTCGATGACGATTTCCTCGATCCGCTCGCGTTCCGCAAGGACTCGATGCTGGGCGTGCCGGGCCTGTTTGCCGCGTATCGCGCCGGGCGGGTCACGCTCGCCAATGCCATCGGCACCGGCGTGGCCGACGACAAGTCGATCTATCCGTTCGTCCCCGACATGATCCGGTATTACCTGGCCGAGGAGCCGATCCTCAATAACGTGCCGACGTTCATGCTTTACAAGCCCAAGGATTGCGAGCATGTACTCGCCAATCTCGCCAACCTCGTGGTCAAGGAGGTGCATGGCGCGGGAGGCTACGGCATGCTCGTGGGTCCGGCGTCGACCGCCGAAGAACGCGCGTCGTTTCGCGATCGCATTCTGGCGCAGCCAGAGAAATACATTGCCCAGCCCACGCTTGCGTTGTCGACATGCCCGACTTTCGTCGGCGCCGGCATCGCCCCGCGGCACATCGACCTGCGGCCCTATGTGCTTTCCGGGACCAACATCGACCTCGTCCCGGGCGGCCTGACGCGGGTCGCGTTGCGCGAGGGATCGCTGGTGGTCAATTCGTCGCAGGGCGGCGGCACCAAGGACACGTGGGTACTCGCATAACGATGCTCTCCCGAACCGCCAACGAACTCTTCTGGATGGCGCGCCACATCGAGCGCGCCGAGAACACGGCACGCCTGCTCGATGTCACGTACCGGACGTCGCTCTTGCCCTACCAGCCGCAGGAACCGGGGCTCGCGTGGGCGGAGCCCTGGGCGGTGCCGCTCATTTCCACCGGCGGCGCGACAATGTATTACAAGACGTACCCGGAACTCACCGCCGAAAACGTGCTCCGCTACATGATCCTCGACGCCGGCTATCCGTCGTCGATCTATTGCTGCCTGCGGGCGGCGCGCGAATCGGCGCGCAGCGTGCGCGGCGCCATCACGTCGGAAATGTACGAGGATCTGAACGGCGCCTGGATCGAGATGCGCAATTACGACTACCAGCGCCTGCAGGGGATCGGCGTGTCGGAATTCCTCGATTGGGTGAAGATGCGCTCCCATCTCTTCCGCGGCGTGACGTTCGGCACCATGCTGCGCGACGAGGCGTACCACTTCATCCGGCTGGGCACGCACATCGAGCGCGCCGACAATACGGCGCGCATCCTCGACACCAAATACCATATTCTCCTGCCGTCGGCCGCCGACGTGGGCGGCGCCGTCGACTACTACCAGTGGTCGTCGCTGCTGCAATCGTTATCCGGGTTCGAGGCGTATCGCAAGATCTACAGCGATGTCATCACGCCGCGGCGGGTCGCCGAGTTGCTGGTGCTGCGCGACGACATGCCGCGCTCGCTGCACAGCTGCCTGAAGCTCATCGACGACACGCTGGAAATCCTGTGCGACGACCACAGCCGGGAATTGCGGCGACAGGGGGGCGAGCTCTACGCGCGGCTGCACTACGGACGGACCGAGGACATCATGCGCTACGGATTGCACGAATACCTGATGGACTTCCTGAAGCGGATCTACGTTCTCGCCGCCGAAGTCAGCCAGCGGTTCCTCGTGCCGACGTATTGACGCATCGTCGGCGCACCGTTTCGGTAAAATGGCTGATTTTGCACGTCCAACCGGCGCCTTTCCGTACGACGGATCACGATGACTTACTGCGTTGCCATGTCGCTCGACGCCGGGATGATCTTCGCATCGGACTCCCGCACCAACGCCGGCGTCGATCAGATCGCGCGCTTTTCGAAGATGAAGGTCTTCGCCGAGGAAGGCGAGCGGGTGATCATCACCCTGTCGTCGGGCAATCTCTCGATTACCCAGAACGCGCTCAATATCTTCGAGCAGAAGTCGCGCGGCGGCGACAACCAGGAGCACCTGTGGAATGCGCAGTCGCTGTTCGACGTGGCGCGGCTTCTGGGCGACTCGTTGCGCGACGTGAAGACGCGCGACGGTCCCTATCTCGTCCAGAACAATATCGACGCCCATGCCAACTTCCTGATCGGCGGCCAGATCCGCGGCGAGCCTACGCGGCTCTTCAATGTCTACGGCGAGGGCAATTTCATCGAAGCGACGCCGGATACCTGCTACTTCCAGATCGGCGAGACGAAATACGGGAAGCCAATCATCGACCGCGTCTTGACACGCAGCACCAGCCTGCTCGACGCGACCAAATGCACGGTCGTGTCGTTCGACTCGACGATGCGCTCCAACATTTCGGTAGGCTTGCCGATCGACCTTCTTATCTACGAGGCCGATTCGCTGCGCATCAAGCTGCAGCGCCGGATCGAGGAGTCCGATCCGTATTTCCAGATGGTGCATGTGCAGTGGGGCGAGGGGCTCCGGCGCGTGTTCGCGCAGCTTCCCGATCCCGACTGGACTTGAGTAACCGCTGATGGCCATTCGCGTAGCGCTGTCCCACCGCACTACTTATCGCTTCGACCGGCACGTCAACCTCGGACCGCACGAGATACGGCTGCGTCCCGCGCCGCATTGCCGCACGCCGGTGCTCGGCTACTCGCTCAACGTGGCGCCCGAGCCGCATTTCCTCAATTGGCAGCAGGACCCGTACGGCAACTGGGTCGCCCGGCTGGTGTTTCCGGAGCGCGCCGACAAGCTGGAAATCGCAGTCGATCTGGTCGCCGACCTGACGGTGATCAACCCGTTCGACTTTTTCGTCGAACCGTATGCCGAGACCTATCCGTTCACGTATGCACCGGCGCTGGCCAAGGAGCTGATTCCGTTCCTGGAGACCGCGCCGCTTGGCTCTCGCCTGGCCGCGTGGCTCACGGAGTTTCGCCTGACCATCATGCCGGGCGAGAATCCGGTGTTGTTGCTTGTGCGTCTCAACCAGCTTCTGCAGCGCCAGATTCGCTACCTGGTCCGGATGGAGCCGGGCGTGCAACTGCCTGACGTCACGCTCGAGAACTGCAGCGGCTCGTGCCGCGACACGGGCTGGCTGCTCGTACAGATCATGCGCCATCTCGGCATCGCCGCCCGCTTCGCGTCTGGCTACCTCATTCAGCTGGTGGCCGACGTGAAGGCGCTCGATGGGCCTTCGGGAACCGAGCGCGACTTCACGGACCTTCACGCGTGGGCCGAAGCCTTTATTCCCGGCGCGGGCTGGATCGGACTCGATCCGACCTCGGGGTTGCTGGCCGGCGAGGGCCATATTCCGCTCGCGTGCACCGCCGATCCGGGTAACGCCGCACCAGTGATCGGCTACACCGACGTCGCCAACGTCGAATTCGAATTCGCCATGAGCGTGACGCGCGTGCATGAAGATCCGCGCGTTACGCGGCCGTACAGCGACGCCCAATGGCAGGCGATCGATGCTTTGGGCGAGCAGGTCGACCGCGACCTCGCCGCGCACGACGTCCGGTTGACGCACGGCGGCGAGCCGACGTTCGTGTCCATCGACGACATGGAAGGCCCCGAATGGAATTACACGGCGATGTCGCCGAAGAAACGCGAGCTGGGCGAAATTCTCCTCAAGCGCCTGAAGGCACGCTTCGCGCCCGAGGGCTTTCTGCATTACGGGCAGGGCAAGTGGTATCCCGGTGAGCCGTTGCCCCGCTGGGCACTCGGCGTGTTCTGGCGCACTGACGGGCAGCCGTTGTGGCGCGGCGATCAGCTGATCGCCGATACGACGAAAAAGGGTCCCGCGACGTTCGCGACGGCGCGCGCGTTCGGTGAGCGCTTGGCCGCGACGCTGGGCTTGCCGATCGCGCAGCTCATTACCGCCTATGAGGACGTGCCGAAACTGCTGCAGGCGGAAGCAGCGCTTCCCGCCAACGCCGATCCAATGAAGGCCGATCTCTCCAGGCCGGACGAAAGGGCGCGGCTCGCGCGGCTGCTGACCGCTGGCCTGGGATCGCCCACCGGGTTCGTGCTTCCGCTCAAGGGCATCGTCGAAACGAATGGCGCGATCGCATGGAAGTCGAGTCCGTGGCCGCTGAAGCGCGAGCACCTCTTTGCGGTGCCGGGCGATTCTCCGCTGGGATTGCGGTTGCCGCTCGCGTCGTTGCCCGAGCTTTTGCCGGAGGAGCAAGAGCCGGAATTCGCGGTCGACCCTTTCGCGCCGCGCGGCATGCTACCGAAGCGGGACGAATTGCGTGCCGCGGCGGCGAAAGTGGCCGGCAGCAAGCCACGCGAAGTAATCAAGACGGCGATGACGCTGCAGGTGCGCGACGGTCATCTGTTCCTGTTCATGCCGCCCTGCGATCAGCTCGAAACCTATGTCGCGCTGCTGGCGGCCGTCGAAGATACGGCGCGCGGCCTCGCGACTCCCGTCGCCATCGAGGGGTACACACCGCCGCGCGATCCGCGAGTAAGGGTGTTGATGGTGACGCCTGATCCAGGGGTGATCGAGGTCAACGTTCATCCTGCATCGAGTTGGCGCGAGCTGATGGCGACGACGGAAACGTTGTACGAGGAAGCGCGGCAGGCGCGGCTCGGCACCGAGAAATTCATGCTCGACGGCCGCCACACGGGCACCGGCGGCGGCAATCACGTGACGCTCGGCGGTGCGATGCCGGCGGACAGTCCGCTGCTGCGGCGCCCCGATCTGCTGCAAAGCCTCATCACCTATTGGCAGAATCATCCGTCGCTGTCGTACCTCTTTTCGGGCATGTTCGTCGGGCCGACGAGCCAGGCGCCGCGCGTGGACGAAGCACGCGACGATCGTCTGTATGAATTGGCGATCGCGTTCCAGCAACTCGAACAAAAGAACGCGGCAGGAAGCGAGACACCGCAGCCGTGGCTGGTCGACCGGTTGCTGCGGCATTTGCTGACCGATCTCACCGGCAATACGCATCGGTCGGAGTTTTCCATCGACAAGCTCTATTCGCCGGACGGGCCGACCGGGCGCCTGGGACTCGTCGAGTTTCGCGCGTTCGAAATGCCGCCGCACTACCGGATGAGCGCGTTGCAGATGGTGCTGCTGCGCGCATTGGTGGCGCGCTTCTGGCGCGAGCCTTATCGCGGCGAACTCGTGTCCTGGGGCACCGCGCTGCATGACCGCTGGCTGCTCCCGCACTTCGTCGCGGCCGATATTCGCGATGTCGCCGTCGACCTGCAGCGCTCCGGTTACCCGTTCGAGCCGGCGTGGTTCGAGCCATTCGTCGAATTCCGCTTTCCCCGCTTCGGAACGGCCACCTACGACGGTGTCTCGCTCGAGCTGCGCCAGGCGATCGAACCATGGCACGTGCTGGGGGAGGAAGTGGCGCGGGGCGCAACGGCGCGCTACGTCGATTCCTCGGTCGAACGGATGCAGATCAAGGTGACGGGAATCACGGGCGGTCGGCATGCGGTTACCTGCAACGGACGCATGCTGCCGCTCACGTCGACCAGCGTGCCTGGCGAATTTGTCGCGGGCGTGCGCTTTCGCGCGTGGAGTCCGCCGTCGGCACTGCATCCGACGATCGGCATCCAGGCGCCGCTCACGTTCGACCTGATCGACGGCTGGGCGCTGCGCGCGCTGGGCGGATGTACCTATCACGTCGTGCATCCGGGCGGCCGCAACTACGCGACGTTTCCGGTCAATGCCAACGAAGCGGAAGCGCGCCGCGTTGCGCGGTTCTGGGCGCATGGCCACACGCCGGGTCCGGTGACGCTGCATCCGGAGCCGCCGAACCCGGCGACACCCGCGACGCTTGACCTTCGTTGGCAGCCAGGGCGCTGACCCTCACCCCAACCCTCTCCCGCGAGCGGGAGAGGGAGCGAGTTAGCGTGCGGCTGCGAGTTTTCGCTCCCTCTCCCTCTGGGAGAGGGCCGGGGTGAGGGCTCCGGTAACATCCAGTATTTCACCCGCGCGCCACCACCGTGACCACCGTACGCACAAGATTCGCCCCGAGTCCCACGGGGTACATGCACCTGGGCAACATCCGCACGGGCTTGTTTGCCTGGGCCTTCGCGCGGCATCACCAAGGCACGTTCATCCTGCGCATCGAGGACACCGACGTCGTGCGATCGACGCCGGCCGCCGTGCAGGCCATTCTCGACGCGATGGCCTGGCTCCAGCTCGATTACGACGAAGGTCCGTTCTATCAAATGCAGCGAATGGACCGGTATCGCGAGGTGATCGCCGACCTTCTCGACCGCGGTCTCGCCTATCGCGACTACATGCTGCCGGCCGAACTCGACGCGTTGCGCGCGGAGCAGATGGCGCGCGGCGAAAAGCCTCGCTACGACGGTCGCTGGCGTCCGGAAAATGCGGACGGCAAGACGCCGCCGGCCGATGTGAAGCCGGTGATCCGGTTTCGCAATCCGGACTCCGGCACGGTCGCGTGGGATGACTTTGTCAAGGGCCGCATCGAAATCGCCAATGGCGAGCTCGACGATCTCGTGATCGCGCGCAGCGACGGCAACCCGACCTACAATTTCTGCGCCGCCGTCGACGATTGGGACATGCGCATCACGCACGTCATCCGTGGCGACGATCACGTCAACAACACGCCGCGCCAGATCAATATCTTCCGCGCGCTGGAGGCCGAACCGCCGCACTACGCGCATGTGCCGACCGTCCTCGGCGAGGATGGCGCGAAGCTGTCGAAACGCCATGGCGCCGTCGGCGTCATGGAGTACGAGGCCGCCGGCTACCTGCCGGAAGCGATGGTCAATTTCCTGGCGCGGATCGGCTGGGCGCACGGCGACGACGAAATCTTCTCGCGGGCAGAGCTGATCGAATGGTTCGACCTGCGCGGCATCAGCCCGGCGCCGTCCCGTTTCAACGCGGCCAAGCTCAATTGGGTCAACCAGGAGCACATGAAGCGGATGTCCGAAGCAGAACTCGGCCAGCGCCTTGTGCCGTTTCTCCGGCGCGCGGGGCTCGACCCGGCGGGCGGTCCCGACGCGGGCGCGGTGGCGGCGCTGTTGCGCGATCGAGCGGAAACGCTGGTCGCGATGGCCGATGGCGCCTGGTATTTCTATTCGACGCCTGCAGTCGCTCCGGACAAAGTGGCCGAGCAGTTCACGCCGGCCAATCGCGCCGCGCTCACTGAACTGCATGAAGAGTTTACGGCGCTTCCGTGGACGCGCGAGGCGCTGATCGGCGCGATCAAGGCCGCGGCGGCGAGGCATGGACTCAAGCCCGCCCAGGTCATGATGCCGTTGCGGCTGCTCGTCGCAGGGACGCCGTCGACGCCGGCCATCGACACCGTGCTCGCGTTGCTCGGACGCGAAACGACACGATCACGGATGGCTGCCGGGTTAGCGATCGCGCCTCAGGCGTAGGATCGGCCGCGGTGATTTGCAGCGACAGCATGACCGTCGCGGCGTTCCGACCTTGGCGTTTCGCGCAATCATCGAACGCCGTGACGGTCCATGCAAATGCACTACATTTGTACGCCGACCAAAGTCGGCGTAAAATGAGAATTTCCGGGACGAGAAGTACATGACTAAATTCGTCTTCGTGACCGGCGGCGTCGTCTCCTCGCTTGGCAAGGGCATCGCCGCCGCCTCTCTGGCCGCCATCCTGGCCTCGCGCGGCGTCCGCGTCACCAATCTCAAGCTCGACCCCTACATCAACGTCGACCCCGGCACGATGTCGCCGTTCCAGCACGGCGAAGTGTTCGTCACCGACGACGGCGCCGAGACCGACCTCGATCTTGGCCACTACGAACGCTTCACCGACGTGCGCCTCGGGAAGCGCAACAATTTCACCACCGGCCAGATCTACGAATCGGTGATCCGCAAGGAGCGCCGCGGCGATTACCTGGGCGGCACCGTGCAGGTCATTCCGCACATCACCGACGAAATCAAGGGCTGGATTCTGGCCGGTGCCGGCGATTCGGAAGTGGCGATCGTGGAAGTCGGCGGCACGGTCGGCGACATCGAGTCGCTGCCGTTCCTGGAAGCGATCCGGCAGCTGGGGATCACGCTCGGCCGCGACAACGTCTGCTATATCCACCTGACGCTCGTCCCGTTCATCCCTTCCGCGGGCGAGATGAAGACCAAGCCGACGCAGCATTCGGTCAAGGAACTGCGCGAGATCGGTATCCAGCCGGACGTCGTGCTTTGCCGCGCGG
>Ga0184632_10000940_pt1 | contig 11746 bp, 8 predicted proteins | sample PLM31_50_b1_FD_133153 | JGI IMG/M metagenome (GOLD analysis project Ga0184632, IMG submission 133153) | Groundwater sediment microbial communities from an aquifer in East River, Colorado, USA - PLM3-1_50_b1 | ecosystem: Environmental > Terrestrial > Soil > Riparian zone | place: USA: East River... | reverse complement strand
ACAAGATGGGGCGCTCCGATCCCCTGCACCGCATCGTCATCGGACGCCTCTACCACGGCTTCGTGCGCACGCTCTTCGGCCTGCGGCTGCGGGACGTGGACTGCGACTTCCGCCTCATGCGGCGGGAGGTGTTCGACAAGGTCCGCCTCACCAGCTCCTCCGGCGTGATTTGCGTGGAGCTCATGAAGAAGGTACAGGACCACGGCTTCCGGATCGCCGAGGTGGGCGTCCGGCACTACCACCGCACCTACGGGAAGAGCCAGTTCTTCAACTTCCCCCGCGTGGGGCGCACGCTCGTCGATCTCGTCCGCCTGTGGGTGGACCTGGTCGTGCGCAAGGAGCACCTGGCGCCGGAAGGGGGCGCGAGCGCGAGCTCACTCCGCGCGAGCGAAAAGCGGGACTGACCACGGGCCAGGTGGACTACCGCGAGTTCTACCGGGACCGGCGGGTGCTGGTCACCGGGGCCCTCGGCTTCATCGGCTCGAACCTGTGCCGGACGCTGGCCGACCTGGGGGCGAAGGTGCTGGCGGTCGACAGCCTGCTCCCCGACTACGGCGGCAACCTCTTCAACCTCGCCGGCTACGAGGACCGGGTCCGCATCAACATCGCCGACGTGCGCGGCCACGGGATGAGCTACCTGGTGCGGGACCAGGACGTGCTCTTCAACCTCGCGGGGCAGGTCAGCCACATCGACTCGATGACCGACCCCTTCACCGACCTGGAGATCAACTGCCGGAGCCAGCTCTGGATCCTGGAGGCGGTGCGGAAGAACAACCCGGAGGTGAGGATCGTCTATGCGGGCACGCGCCAGGTGTACGGCAAGCCGCAGCGGCTGCCCGTGGACGAGACGCACCTGCTCAACCCGACCGACGTGAACGGCATCAACAAGATCTCGGGCGAGTTCTACCACCTCGTCTACCACTCCGTGTACGGCATCCGCGCCTCCTCGCTGCGTCTCACCAACACCTACGGCCCCCGCCAGCTCATCCGCCACAACCGCCAGGGCTTCATCGGCTGGTTCATCCGCCAGGCGGTCCTGGGCGAGACGATCCAGCTCTTCGGCGATGGCACCCAGAAGCGCGACTTCGACTACGTCGACGACGTCGTGGACGCCTTCCTGCGGGCGGGAGCGATGGACGTCGCCGACGGACAGGTCTTCAACCTCGGGGGCGACGAGCCCGTGTCACTCCTCGACCTCGCCCAGACCCTCATCGAGATCGCCGGCCACGGCGCCTACGTCCTCAGCCCGTTCCCGCCCGAGCGGAAGCGCATCGACATCGGCGACTTCTACGCCGACACCACGAAGATCCGGCGCACGCTCGGCTGGGCCCCGCGCGTGCGGCTGCGCGAGGGTCTCGAGCGCACGATCGAGTACTACCGGAAGCACCGGGACCGATACCTGTGAGCGGCGTCCCGTTCGTCGACTTCAAGGCGCGCGTCGCCGCCTTGCGCGACGAGATCGACGCCGCGGTGGCCCGGGTCCTCGACTCGGGCTGGTTCATCCTCGGGCCGGAGGGCGAGGCCTTCGAGCGCGAGCTGGCCAACGCGTGCGGCGCCGGCGATGCGGTGGGGGTCGCGAACGGGACGGAGGCGATCCAGCTCGCCCTCGCCTCCGTCGGTGTCGGCGAGGGCGACGAGGTCGTGACCTCGCCCCTCACCGCGGCCTTCACCGGTCTCGCCATCCTCGCCGCGGGAGCACGACCCGTCTTCGCCGACGTCGACCCCGCCACCCTCAACGTCACCCCGGAGGCGGTGGCCCGGGCGATCACCCCCCGGACGAAGGCCCTGTTGCCCGTGCATCTCTACGGCCATCCCGCCGATCTCGACCCGCTCCTGAAGCTGGCGCGGGCGCGCGGCCTCGCGCTCGTGGAGGACGCCTGCCAGGCCGTCGGCGCACGTTACAACGGGAAGGTGGTCGGGGCGCTCTCGGGGATCGGCGCCCTCAGCTTCTACCCCACCAAGAACCTCGGGGCTCTCGGCGACGGCGGCGCCGTGCTCGTGAACGACGCGGCGCGCGCCGCCCGCCTGCGCCGGCTGCGCAACGGCGGGCAGAGCGACCGCTATCACCACGCGGAACCCGGTCTGAACAGCCGCCTCGACGAGATGCAAGCGGCCATCCTGCGCGTGGGCGTGGGCCACCTCGACGCGTGGAACGAGCGGCGGCGGGCGCTGGCCACGATCTACCGGAAGGAGCTGGCGGGAGTGGAGGGCCTCGGCCTGCCCGTCGAGCAGTCCTACGCCCGGAGCAACCACCACCTGTTCGTCGTCCGGCACCCGCACCGCGACGCGCTCATGGCCGCGCTCAAGGAGCGCGGCATCGCCACCCTCATCCACTACCCCGTTCCGCTCCACCTGCAGGGCGCCTTCGCCTCGCTCGGCGGACGGCGCGGCGACTTCCCGGTGGCAGAGAAGGCGGCGGACGAGATCTTCTCGCTGCCCCTGTATCCCGAGATGAGCGACGCGCAGGCCCGCTCCGTGGCCGCCGCCGTGGGGGAGCTGGCCGCGCGGCGGACGTGAGCTCCGCCTCTCCCGGCCTCGCCGTCCTCGCCGGCCTCGTCCTCTTCCTGCTCCCGGGCTTCACGCTGCTGGCGCTCCTGCGGCCGCGCGACAGGGAGGAAACGCCCTTCGACGAGGCGCTGTTCCTCGCCGTCGCCGTGAGCGTGATGGCCTCGGCGTGGATGGCGCTCCTGCTCGCCGAGCTCGGCCGATTCTCCCTTCTGCGGGCGGCGGCGCTTCTCGCCGTGGCTTGCGCGGCGGCGCTCGTCCTCGGTCGCCGGCGCCTGGGAGCACCCCTGCCGCGCCCACGCTCGTGGCGGGAGGTCGTGCCCGCCGCCGTGGTCCTTGCCGTTGCCCTCGCGCTCCAGGCCCGGCCCACCGAGTATCTTCTCGGCGGCCGCGATCCCGGGACCTACGTCGCGGCCATGGCCGTCATCGCCCGCACGGGCGGCATCGCGTACACGGACCCCGCCGTCCTCTCGATCCCGAGGGAGGACGTGGAGCTGTTCTTCCGCGAGCCGGACGCCGCCGACTACAACTGGGGCCGCTTCATGGGATTCCCTCTCGAACGGCCCGAGACGGGCCGGGTGGTGCCCGAGTTCTTCCACCTCTTCCCCGCCTTCGGCGCCTACCTCTTCCAGGCGATAGGGGTGAAGGGCGCCCTGGCGACCCCGCCGATCTTCGGCGTGCTGGGGACGCTCGCCGTCTTCTTCGCGCTCCGCCGCATCCTCGGCCCTCCCCCCGCGCTGCTGGCCGCGCTGCTGCTGGCGATCAACGTGGTCCAGGTCTGGTTCGCGCGCTATCCGGTCTCGGAAGGCCTGTCGCAGATGTTGATCTTCACGGCGCTCCTCGCGGCCCACCGCTGGGAACGCGCGCGGTCGATCGTGCTCGGCGGGCTGACGGGCGCCGCCCTCGGCCTGTCGCTCCTCGCGCACATCGACGGGGTGCTCGTGGCCGCGCCCCTGGCCGCGTATCTGCTGGTGCGCCACGCCCGGGGCGAGCTCGCGGCGAAGCAGGCCGCGGCGGTGCTGGTGCCGTTCGCGGCCCTGGCCCTGCACGCCGCCCTCCACGCCGCGCTGTTCGCGCGGAAGTACGTCGTCAGCATCGCCACCCGGCCGTACTGGCATCAGCCACTCGCGGTCTGGCTGCTGGCCGCCGCCGCCAGCGTCGCGCTCGGCTTCGCCCTGTACCGCGGGGGGCCGGCCCTCGTGCGGCGCGCCGAGACCCATGCGTCCGCGCTCCGCACCGGGGTCGCGCTCGGGCTCGTCCTCCTCGCCCTCTACGCCTGCTTCCTGCGTCCGGCGCTGTCCGCCTGGGCGGGCGCGGACGGGAACGATCCCGCGCGGGCGGTGAGCTCCCTGCGGGGGATCCTCGACGCGCTCGGCTTCACCCGCCTGGCGGCCCACGACGCGCAGAGCGTGGTGCGCCTGGGCTGGTTCGTGACGCCCCTCGGTCTCGCGCTGGGCCTGCTCGGCCTGGTGGCGATCGTCCGCGACTGGCGGCGGGAATACCTCTTCCCCGTCCTCACCGCCCTGGCGTTCTCGGCCTTCTACTTCTACAAGCTGCGTGTCTACAACGACTACTTCTTCGCCCTGCGCCGGTTCGTGCCCGTGATCCTTCCCTTCGTGCTCGGATTCGCCGCGTACCTGCTGACCCGGATGGCCGCGGCGGGCGGATGGCGGCGCATCGCGGCCGGCGGGATGGTTCTGTTCCTGGGCGCGAGCTACCTCCTGCGCACGGCGCCGCTCGTCTCGTACGTGGACTGGAAGGGCTCGGTGCGCTTCGTGGCCGACGTCGCCCGGCGCTTCGGGCCCGACGACATGGTGATCTTCGAGCAGAAGGAGAGCATCCACCTGCTCTCCCTGCCCTTGTGGGCCGTCCACGGCGTGAACGTCCTCGAGCTGGCCCGCTTCCGGCCCGATCCCGAGCGCCTGCAGCACCTCATCGGCTCGTGGCGCGGCCGGTACCGCAACATCTACTTCGTCCACACCTGGCGCGAGCCGGTCTGCGGTGTCTTCCTCCAGGACGTGGCGGGCGGCCCCTACCGCTTCGCCACCCACGAATGGGAGCGTGCCTACGATCGGGCGCCGCGGCGGCCGGAGCCGCGCGGGCTCGAGTTCACGATCTCGCGCGTCGTTCCGCCGCAGGACCTGCAGGTGCCGGCCCTGCCCGAGGTGGACATCGGCGCCTCGGACGACTTCCAGGTCTCGGGCTTCTTCCAGAAGGAGCGCGACGCCGACGGCCGGACGTACCGATGGACGGGGCCGTGCGCGGAGGTCTACCTGCCGGCGGCGAAGGACGGCGGCCGGGTCACGATCACCGCGTCCGCCGGCCAGCGGCCAGAGGACCTGCCTCCCTCCGAGGTGCGCGTCTCGCTCTCCGGCGCGCCCCTGGGGAGCTTCACGGTGGGCCCGGAGTGGTCCGCCCACACCCTGGCCCTGCCCGCCGCCGGCGCCCCCGGTCCGCCGCGGCTGCGCATCGACGTGATCGACCCGGTCACGCTGCGTCCCCGCACCTGGCGGCCGGCGCGCAGCCTCCCCGGCTCCGACGACACGCGCGACATCGGCGTGAAGGTGGACCGCATTCAAGTCGAAACAAAGGGTAACAGCTCGAGCGAAGCGCGATTCATTCGCCCCGGGGCCGCGAAGCGGACCCGGCGAATGAGCGGCGGCGGATTCACTTCGCCGCCGCGGAAGAAGCGAGGGGAGGGTCTGGGGGGTGCGTCACTAGCACCCCCCAGCTCAAGATAGAATCTGCTATTCCGCACCTGGAGGTGCGCCATCTCCGTAGGCCTGGAGCCCAAGAAGATCCTGGTGGTGGTCCCCACCTACAACGAGCGGGAGAACGTGGGTCCCCTGATCCGCGAGCTTCTCTCCATGGCGATGGGCGACGAGATGCACGTGTGGGTGGCCGACGACGGCAGCCCCGACGGCACCGCGCAGGCCGTGCGGGAGGCCATGCGGGCCTTCCCGGGAAGGGTGGACCTCCTCGAGCGCCACGAGAAGGGCGGCCGGGGGGCGGCCGTCATCGCCGCGTTCAAGAAGGGCCTGGCCGATCCTCGCCACTACGATTACCTCTTCGAGATGGACGCCGATTTCTCCCACCACCCGCGCGAGATCGGGAAGCTCCTGCGCGCCCTCAAGACCCACGACATGATCATCGGCTCCCGCTACGTGTCGGGAGGGGGGACCTCGGACTGGGGGTTCGTGCGAGCCGTGCTCTCCTGGCTCGCCAACAAGTACATCGCCGTCGTGGCCGGGATCCCGATCAAGGACACGACGAGCGGCTACCGCGGGTACCGCCGCGCCGTTCTCGAATCGACCGACTTCGACCGTATCCGGATCAAGGGCTACGTCGTCCACGGCGAGATGGCCTACCAGGCCTGGATCAACGGCTTCCAGCTCGGCGAGGTCCCCATCCACTTCCACAACCGGCGGCGCGACGCGTCGAAGCTGACCTTCCAGGAGATCTACATGGCCCTCGTCAACTTCGCCGCCCTGCGCTTCCGCTACGGCTTCCGCCCCCGGGTCCGCGAGGCGGTACTTGACCAGCAGCCATAGCCACAAGCTGCTCGCGCAGCGGGATTCATTCCCGCGGAGCGCGCGGGGGACGCGGGGGGCACGAGCTCGAGCGAAGCAAGAGGAGCGCCAACCCCGCGCGTACGATGCGGCGCGTGAGCGCCGCACATCATTCCGAAGGGGGTCCAGGGGGGCGCGCCGCAGCGCCCCCCTGTTCAAATGAGGATCCTGATGGTCACGTCCTCGTACCCGAAGTTTCCGGGGGACGTGACCGCGCCGTTCGTCGAATCCATCGCGCGCGCGGTCGCCGGCCGCGGGCACTCCGTCGACGTCGTCCTCCCCCACCACCCCGACCTGCGACGGAGAAGGGACGAAACGGTGCGCTTCTTCCCCTACCGCTACGCCCCGCGGGAGTCGTGGTCGCGCTGGGGCTACGCCCAGAGCCTGCGCTCCGACGTGAAGGTGCGGCCGGAGGCGTGGCTGCTGGCGCCCCTGGCCGCGCTGGCCGTCCGGCGGGAGGTGGCCCGGCGGCTCCGCGAGGAACGCTACGACGTCGTCCACGCCCACTGGCTGGTGCCCAACGCGGCCCTCGTCGCCGGCGTCGTGCGCGCCCACCACACGCCCTTCGTGGTGAGCCTCCACGGCAGCGACGTGTTCCTCGCCGAGCGGCTGGCGCCCGCGCGGGCGCTGGCCCGCCGCGCCCTCGCCATCGCGGGCGCGGTCACGGCCTGCAGCACTGACCTCCACCGGCGGGGGATCGCCCTCGGCGCGCGTCCCGAACGCACGCGTACCGTGCCCTACGGGGTGGACGTGGAGCGCTTCGCTCCCCACCGCGCCGACCGCACCCTCCGCTCGCGGTGGGGCATCCCGGCGGGAGCGGCGATGGTGGTGGCGGTGGGCCGGCTGGTGGAGAAGAAGGGGTTCGCCACCCTCGTGGACGCCGCGTGCCGCGTGGAGGACGTCCACGTGGTGTTGGCGGGCGAAGGCGATCAGCGCGCGGCGCTGGAGGAGCAAGCGCGCACCGCCGGAGGCCGGGTGCACTTCGTGGGCGCCCTCGACCGCGATACGGTCGCCCGCGCCCTCGCCGCGGCCGACGTGGTGGCCGTGCCGTCGGTGATGGATGCGGCCGGCAACGTCGACGGGCTCCCCAACACGGTGCTGGAGGCGCTCGCTTCGGGGCGGGCCGTCGTCGCGAGCCGGGTCGCGGGCATCCCGGAGGTACTGGAACACGGCGTCAGCGGCGTGCTCGTCGCGCCGGGCGACGCGGAGGCGCTGGCCGGCGCCCTGCGCGGGCTCGCCTCCGACCCGGCGGCGCGGGAGCGCCTCGGCCAGCAGGCCCGCGCGCGCGCCGTGGAGCGGCACGGCTGGGGCTTCGCGGCTCGAAGCTTCGAGGAGTGCTATGCCCAGGCGGCGGCGCTGGACGCCGGTTAAGGGCACCGGCAACCGGGTCAACGACCCGGGCGAGTGGTTGCTGCTGGCTGCGCTCGACCTGCCCGCGCGGCTCGTCGCCGGCGCCCTCCGCCGCGCCGGCCTGCGGCCGCCGCCGCCGCCGCTCGATCCCGCCGCGATCCGCGACGTCCTCGTCCTGCGGCTCGACCGCATCGGCGACGTCATCATGTCCCTGCCCGCCCTCGCCGACCTGCGCGCGGCCCTGCCCCACGCCCGCCTCCGGCTCGCGGTGGGCCGGTGGAGCGCCGAGATCGCCCGCACCGCTCCCGTCGACCAGGTCCTCGTCTGGAGCGCGCCCTGGGTCGGCCGGGCCGCCGAGGGTGCCGATGGCTTGGCCACCCTCGTCCGACACGCGCGCTCGCTCAGGAAAGAGAATCTCGACCTCGCCATCGACCTCCAGGGCGACGTGCGGTCGGCGCTGCTGCTGCGCCTCACCGGCGCCCGCCACCTCGTGGGCTACGCCAACACCGGCGGCGGTTGGCTCCTCACGCACGTCGTTCCCCTCGACGAGACGATCTCCTGGGTGGAGCAGAATCGCCGCGCGGTGGCCGATGTCCTCTCGCTCGCGCGGAATGAATCCGCGCCGGTGGACCTGCTCACCGCGGAGGAGCGCGGCTTCGGCCGCCGGCTGGTGGCCGACCTCGGCCTCGCCTCCCGGCGGCCCCTCGTCGCCGTGCACGCCAGCGGTGGGCGCACCGTCAAGCAGTGGGACATCGGCCGGTGGGCGGAGGTGGCCCGGCGGCTCCAGCAGGACTTCCAGGCCACGATCCTGCTCACGGGCAGCGAGGTCGACCGGCCGCTGGCCCACGAGCTCGCGCGCCACCTGGCGTTCCGGCCCGTCGACCTCACCGGCCGGCTCAACCTGCGCGAGACGGTTGCCCTCCTCGCCGAGCTGGATCTCTTCCTCTCCCCGGACACCGGCACCATGCACGCTGCCTGTGTCGTGGGCACGCCCTCGGTGAGCGTCTTCGGTCCGTCCGATCCCGCCCGCTACTTCTCGGGCGGCACGGGCGAGACGGGCCAGCGCCACGTCGTGGTACGGGGGGAGCTGTGGTGCGCACCGTGCAACCTCATCCGGCGGCCCCCGGCGGAGTGCGACACCGGCGCTCCTCCCGAGTGTCTGCGCCTGGTGGCGGTGGACGACGTGCACCGCGAGGCCGCGCGTTTACTGCGCGAGGTCGGCGGATATGCCGTGCGAGAGCCCTCGCCCGCTTGAAGACGCTCGTCGTCGTCGGTTCCGCCGCCGCCGCCCGGGCCCGCGCCCAGCCGTCCGCCGACGGCATCATCGTCGCGTGGACGGACGACGCGGCCGCCGCGCTGCGGGCCGCGGGCGCGGGCTTCCGCACGGCGTCGGACTACGTCTCCGCCGACGAGCAGGACCGCATCGACGAGGCGGCCATCGAGTGGACGAAGGCCTGGGGCACGCGCAGCGTGTGGGACGGTCGCGCCGTGCGCGACCTGCTCGTGTGGAAGGGCGTCTCGCTGTGGTGGTTCGCCGAGCTCTACCTGCACCACTCCACCGAATGCCCGCGCTACGTACGGCTCATCGAGAGCTTCTGGCGCGTTCTCGAGGCCGAGCAGCCGGACGAGGTGGAGGCCGAGGGCCTGACCGAGGAGGAGGCCGTGCTGCTCGGGCGCGCCTGCACCGCCCGCCGCATCCTCTTTCATGGCCCCGCGCGGCCCCGCGCCCTCGCGCGGCGGCTGCGCACGCAGCGCGTTTCACTGAGGGCGCGCCTGGACCTCGTCAAGTGCGCGGTCACCGCGGCCAAATCGGCGCTGTCCGGCCTGCTCCTCGATCAGGGGGGGACCGGAGAGTCCCCCCAGCTCAATGAGCGAGCGCGGATTCATTCCGCGCGAGCGAACGACGGGCGTCCGCTGGCGCTCTTCCTCTCCCACGCCGCGTTCTGGCGGCAGCGACGCAACCCGGAGACCGACGAGACCGCGGAATACGAGCACTATTTCGACCGGATCCTGCCCGCGGTCGCGGCCGAGGGCGGGATGCGCGCCTTCGTCGTGGCGGTCGGTCCGCGGGCGGCCTTTCGCCGCCGGGGCATGAGCGATCGCCTTACGGAGTGGGCCCGCCTCCACCCGGGGGCCGGCCCCTATGTCCACGTGAACCGCTTCACCAGCCCCCGCGTACTGGGCGAGGTGCGGCGGGCCGCCACCACCGCCCGCCGCGCGTGGCGCGCGCTGCGGCGCTCGCCGGGAATGAGCGAGGCCTTCTCGCATCGCGGCGTCGGCTTCGCGGACCTGGCCGGGCCCGCCCTCGCGGGCACGTTGCTGCGGCAGCTGCCGTGGGCGGTTCGCTCGTACGAGGAGATGACGGAGGCGCTGCTGGCCACTCGCCCGGCGGTCGTGTGCCTCTACGCCGAGTCGAGCGGCTGGGGCCGGGCCGCCATCGCCGCCTGTCGGGCGGCCGGAGTGCCCACGGTGGCCATCCAGCATGGGATCCTCTATCCGAAGTACTACTCGTACCGCCACGGCGCCGACGAGAGCGACTGCCCGCGCCCGGACCGCACGGCCGTCTTCGGCGAGTCGGCCCGCAAGATCCTCCTCGAGCTCGGCCACTACCCGCCCGAGAGCCTCGTCGTGACGGGCAGTTCCAAGTTCGACGATCTGCTCGCCACCGCCGCCCGGTGGGACCGCGAGGAGGTCCGGCGCCGGCTCGACGTGGGCGCGGCCGAGCGTCTGGTGGTCGTGGCCAGCCGCTACCGCGGCATCCGCGACACGCATGCGTCGATCGGCTCGGCGTTCCCCGGCCTCGTCCGCGCGGTGGAGTCGCTGCCGGGGGTGAAGGCGCTCGTGAAGCCGCACCCGGCGGAGCCGGAGGAAAGCTACGCGGCCGACCTGCGCGCCGCCGGCGCCGTCCGCGTGCGGCTGCTGCCCCCGGGGGCGGACCTGACGCAGCTCCTGCACGCCGCCGACGCGCTGGTCACCGTCGAGTCCCTTTCGGCGGTGGAAGCGCTCGTGCTCGGCCGGCCCGTATTGGTGCTGAGCATGCCCACCCACCTCCGGGAGCTGGTGGCGGCGGGGGCGGCGCTGGGCGTTCTCGCAGGTGAAGACCCGGCGCGTGCCCTGCGCGACCTGCTCTTCGACGAAGCCACGCGGCGGGGGCTGGGCGCGGCCCGGCAGCGCTACCTGGGCTACGTCGCCCAGGGCGTCGATGGCGGCGCGACGGCGCGCATCGTGGCGCTGCTGTGCGAGACGGCCCGGCGACGGGGCGTGGTAGGGTTGGGGGCATGAACCCGACCACCGTGAGCCTGGGCACCCGGGCGGTAGGGGATGGAGCGCCCTGCTTCGTCCTCGCCGAGGTCGCCTCCGCCCACGGAGGGTCCATCGACACCGCGCTCAAGATGCTGGAGGCGGCCTTCAAGATGGGCGCCGACGGCATCAAGTTCCAGATCTTCCGCTCCGAACAGCTCGTCGTCCGGCGCCATCCGGGCCGGAAGGACTTCGACGCGATCGAGCTCGGGACCAAGGAGTGGCGCAAGCTGCTGAAAGCGGCCCGGGCCTCCGGCCTCACGCTCCTGGTGGAGGCCTTCGACCGCGCGTCGCTGGAGCTGGCCGCGGAGGAAAAGGCCGACGCCTTCAAGGTCCACTCCACCGACATGGAGAACCCGGAGTTCATCCGGGCGGTGGCGGAGACGGGCAAGCCGGTGCTGTTCGCGACCGGGGGCGTGCCCGAGGACGCGGTGCGGGAGGCGCTGGACATCGCCGGCAGCGCGCCGGTCATCCTCCTCCACGGTTTCCAGACCTTTCCCACTCCGGTCGAGGAGATCCGCTTCCGCGAGCTCGCGTCGTGGAAGGAGCGCTACCGGGTGCCGGTCGGGTTCCTCGACCACACGGACGGGGGCAGCGCGTTCGCCCTCGTGGCGCCTGCGCTCGCCGTGGCCTGGGGCGCCAACCTGGTCGAGAAGCACTTCACGCTCGACCGCAGCGAGAAGGCCTACGACTACCAGTCGTCGCTGAACCCCGAGGACTTCTACCGGATGGTGGAGCTGCTGCGCCAGGCGGAGCGCGCGGCCGGCGACTCGCCCGCCGCCGAGAGCGAGGGCGCCCGGCGCTACCACCGCACCATGGCGCGCTCGATCGTGGCGGGGGCCCTCATCAAGCGGGGCGACGTCTTCACCCGCGAGATGCTGGCGTACAAGCGCACCGACGTGCGGTTCGACCCCGGCTTCCCGCCGCGCGACGCCGACCGCGTGATCGGCCGCCGGGCCACGCGGCCCATTCAGGCCGACGAGACGATCCGCGAGGACATGCTGGAATGAGGAGTGGCCCTT
>Ga0184632_10000939_pt1 | contig 11750 bp, 9 predicted proteins | sample PLM31_50_b1_FD_133153 | JGI IMG/M metagenome (GOLD analysis project Ga0184632, IMG submission 133153) | Groundwater sediment microbial communities from an aquifer in East River, Colorado, USA - PLM3-1_50_b1 | ecosystem: Environmental > Terrestrial > Soil > Riparian zone | place: USA: East River... | reverse complement strand
GAGCAGATCCGAGCCGTCGCGTGCACCCCAGGTTGACCGGGAGTCGCGGGCGCCCTGCTTCGCGACAGACGTAAAGCGACTCTCGAGGGCGACCACCCGTCGCGCAACGCGCCAATCGCCGTTGCGGCGCTCGAACCGGTCGAGGTAGCGCCCCCACGCCTGCCGACAGATCATGTCGCCAGGCTGCAAGGCGTTCATTTCGTCGGAAGAGGGCGAACGCAGACGGCGGCTTGCGAAATAAGTTTCGACCAAGGCGACATCGATGCCGCCGAACTCGATGAGGCAATTGCCCAGAAAATGGGTGGAGTTGTCGGTACTCGCGAAACGCTCGTCCAGGAACTTCACGAGCCCTTCAAGATCCCCCTTGTAGTCGAAGTGGTCGTCGTAGGCGTCGGGATGGTAGGTCGTCCGCAACAGATCCCAATCGCCGCGATCAACGGCACGTGCATAGCGACAGAGCGCGTCCTGAATTTCCGCACGGTCGGCGAGGCGTTGCAGGGTGTGGCGCGCAATCTCGGGCATGGATCGTCCTCCCTGGCGGCTTCAGTTCTGTTCCTTGAAGCCGGACGCCTGCACGATCTTGCCCCAGCGCACAGTGTCGTTCTTCACTTGCCGCGCGAAGTCATCGCGCGACGTCCCCGTCACGCGCAGGCCGGCATCTTCGAGCTTCGCACGCAGGTCCGGTGACTGCACCGCCTTCACGGCTTCCGCGTTGATCCTGTCGAGAATTTCCGTTGGCGTCTTGGCGGGCGCAAAAATCGCGTACCACGACGTGAACTCGAGGTCTGGGTACCCCGCTTCCTTGAACGTCGGCGCGTCGGGGAAAAGCGCCGAGCGTGAGGGGCCGGTGGTCACCAGTGCGCGCAGCTTCCCCGCCTTGACTTGCGCCAGCGCTACCGCATGCGGGACGAACTGCGCGTTGATATCGCCGCTCAGCATGCCCGTCATCGAGTCGCCCGTCGATTTGTAATGCACCGATTCGATTTTCAGCTTCAACGCGTTGGCGAACACGAAGCTGCCGAAGTGACCCACCGTGCCAGGCCCAGGATCTCCCATAAAGACGACGGGTTGTGCCTTGGCCCACGTTACGAACTCGGCGACGCTGTTTGCGGGCACCTTAGGTGGATTAGTGATGAGCACGAGATCTGTGCCGACCAGCTCCGTGATGGGTGCAAAGTCCTTTTGCGGCTGGTAAGGCAGGCTCTGATTGCTCGCAGGCGCGATCGCGATCTGCGGCAGCGCCGCGAGGAGTAGCGTATAGCCGTCGGCCGCTGCGCGCGCGACTTCCTGCGCGCCAATGGCGCCACCTGCGCCTGGCTTGTTGTCGACGATCACGCCCTGCCTAAACGTCTCCTGCAGCTTGTTGGCGACGAGGCGCCCGACCTGGTCGGCGCCGCTGCCGGGTGCGTAACCGACAATGAGCCGAATCGGCTTGGCCGGTGACCACGCATCTGCTGCCGCGAGCGGACCGGCGACGAGCAATGCGGCGAGAAGAAGCGGAAGACGGCGAAGCGCGATCATGCGCGTTCCTTGCAGATACAACGACGTTTCTGTGGCGGGATGAGCGACGCCACGTGGGAGACTGGAGTTTCGACGGGCATGCGGTTGCGGAGGTCGAAGAGACGATCGGCCTGCGACTTGCCGATCACCTCGGTCTTCGGTCGGTGCACACAGGCGGCGAGGCGTGCTCGATGACAATGAATATATCATGCATAATGCGTAATGCCAAGCCAACCAGTGGGGGTGAGCCGTGGACTACTTGAACGATTTGTTCGGCGTGTCGGGCAAGCGGGTGTTGATTACCGGGGGTAGCCGTGGCATCGGCTATGCGATGGCGGAAGGGTTCTTGCGCGCGGGCGCCAAGGTCTACATTTCGTCGCGCGACGCAGCTGCGTGCAACGAGGCGGTCGCAGCGCTGCAGCCCTTGGGCCACTGTGTCGCGCTTCCGAGTAACGTCGCAACCGCCGAGGGCAGAATGCAATTGGTCGAGCAGTTGAGGGCGCATGAGGCGGCCCTCGACGTGTTGATCAACAACGCCGGCGCGCTGTGGGCGGCGCCGCTCGCGGAATATCCGGAGTCCGGATGGGACAAGGTGTACGACCTCAACGTGAAGGGCGTCTTTTTCCTGATCCAGGCGCTGCTGCCGATGCTTGAAGCGGCGGCGACGCCCGCCGATCCAGCGCGCATCATCAATGTCGGTTCGATCAATGCGCTGCGCATACCCGCGCATGAAACCTATGCGTACTCGAGCTCGAAGGCCGCGGTGCACCACTTGACCCGTCATCTGGCCGCGCAGGTTGCTTCGCGCTCCATCACCGCCAACGTGATCGCGCCTGGACTTTTCCCGAGCAAGCTCCTGGCCGCGGACATCAAACGAAAAGGGGAAGAGGTGCTGGTCGCGCCGATCCCACTGAAGCGTCTGACAGGCGACCTCGACATGGTGGCGGCGGCCGTCTACCTCGCATCCAAGGCAGGCTCGTATCTCACCGGCGTCGTGCTGCCGGTCGATGGCGGACTTGCAACCACGGTATGATAATGAGGAAAGAAGACGGGGAGGCTGCTGACGCGCCGACGTACAGCGGTCGAGAACAACACGAGGTAAGCCCTTTGGTCTACGACAGGACGGGGAGCGTGCCGCTGATGCCATCGCAGCCGGAATCATTGCCTGGTGCGCGTGTGGGGCAATTGCAGCTGTCCGAGTCGGTAGCGTCGCACCTGCGCGAGCAGATCATCTCGGGCAAGCTCGTGAAGGGCGAGTTCCTGCGCATCGACGCGCTGGCGAAGTCGCTCGGCGTGAGCACGACGCCGGTGCGCGAGGGCCTCTTGCTGCTGCAAAGCGAGTCGTTCGTGCGGCTGATTCCGCGGCGCGGCTTCGTGGTGAACAGCTTCAGCAAGTCGGATCTGCTGGATCTGTTCTGGGCGCAGGCGACACTGGGTGCGGAGCTTGCGGCGCGGGCGGCCATGAAGATGTCGAAAGAGGACTTCGTACGGCTGCAGGCGATCCAGGCCGAGCACGACGCCGACTTCAAGAGCGGCGATCAGGTGAGGGTGGCACGCACCGGACACCAATTCCATCGCGCGATCAACCTGGCGGCGCAGGCGCCACGCCTTGCGCTGCTGCTTGGCAGCCTGACCAAGCAGTTGCCGAACCGCTTCTACGCGAGCATCGAGGGGCAGTTGAAGGATGCGGTGCAATACCACCCGATCATCATCGATGCGCTGCGCGTGCGGGATGCCGAGTCGGTGCGTTCGCTGATGTACCGCCACATCATGGGCGGTGGTGAGCATCTGGTTGCCGCACTCGAGCGGCAGGGCATGTGGGGCGGTGCGGCCGATGACAGAGTACCGGCCGCGAAGGCAACCAAGGCCGCTAAGGCGACATCGCCGCCGGCGAAGGGCAAGGCGCGCAAGGCGAAGAAGCGCGCCTCGCGCTAAGTGCTACACGGCGCGCCGGATCCATCACCGGCGAGATGCTGCACGTGACGGGTGGACGTTACGGCTTACGGGTTGTGCGCGACGCCGCGACGATCGCCTCGGCGCGGATGAGGACGGGGCGGTCCACCATCTTGCCGTCCACTGCAACAGCAGCACCACCGGATTGTGCCGAAGCCGCAATGACGCGGCGCGCCCAGGCGAGTTGCTCGGCGCTCGGCTCAAAACCACTGTTTACCGCTGCCACCTGGGATGGATGGATGCACAGCACACCGCCGAAGCCCAATCGCCGCGCGCGCTGGACATGCGTTGCGAGGATGCTCGGATCGTTGATTGCCGTGCACACGCCGTCCACCGGCGGCGGAAGATTTGCGAGGCGCGACGCAAGCACGAGTTCCGAGCGCACATAAAGCAAGGCGTCGTCGTCGCCTTCGACGCCCAGGTCGAGGGACAAATCGATGGAACCGAACACCAAGCGGCGGACCTGAGGTGCGCGCGCAATGGCTCTTGCCGCGGCAATACCGGCCGCACTCTCCACGAGCGCCAGTACCGGCTTGTCCGCCAAGACGGGCCACGGTGAGTCGGCGTCCGCCTTCGGCAGCATGACAACGGCGACGTTGGGTGAGCTCGTGACAAGGTCGCGATCGGCATCGAACCACGGCGTTCCGAAACCGTTGATGCGAACGACTATCGACGCGTCGCCAACGTGCTCGAGCCAGTTCGCCAGCGCTTGCCGCGCCGTGTCCTTGCTCGCGGGCGCGATCGCATCCTCGAGATCGACGATGACCCCGTCGGCGCCGCTCGCCAGTGCTTTCGCATAGCGCTCGGGGCGATCGGCCGGGACGAACAGATAAGACCGGTTGATCTCACTCATGCGTTGGTCGCGGATGCTTTCTCTCAGCTGCGCGGCGGGCGTGTGGCTGCGATGCTCTGCCCGCCCACATGAGCTGCGACTGCGGGAACGGGGGCAGGAACCTGCGACGCTTCAGATGACCGTCGACATCGATTCTCGATTGCCCGAGGAGTGGCATGCCGTGCTGCCAAGTCCGGCAGGAGTTTCTCACGTTCGGCGATTGCTTTTGGATCACGACCCCGATATCATATCATGGATGATGCATAATATATTACTTCCGCGCAGTCGCCATGACCCGCTGCGGAATTACTCAAAGGAGGAGCTTCAGATGAATCGCCGCGACGAAATTCCACCCACCCTTGCCAGTCCCCATCGCCGGGACGTGCTGCGTTCGCTTGGGGCGCTCGCCATCGGTGGCGCGACGGCCACGTCAACGTGGGGCCAGGGCGCCGGATACCCTTCCCGCAACATAATCATGACGCTGCCGACAGGAGCGGGATCGCCTTCGGATGCAATCGGGCGGAAGCTCGGCGCCGCGATGGCGGAGATCGCGAAGGTCAGCGTCGTGCCCGACAACAGGGCCGGCGCCAACGGCATCATCGGTGTGCAGACGGTGATGAATGCGCCCGCTGATGGGTACAACATGATGTTCACGACGCTATCCACGATGGCGGTGAACAAGGCGCTTATCAAGGATCTTCCCTACGACCCGCTGAAGGACTTCATCGTCGTTGCCTATGGCATCCGGATCTGGCTGATGGTCGCGGTGAGCGCGAAGACGCCGTTCAAGTCCACGCAGGAGCTGATCGCGTATGCGAAGGCCAATCCGGGCAAGCTCAATTTCGGCTATGGAACGTCCACGCCTCAGATCGGCGGCAAGCTCTTCGAGCAGCGCACAGGTGCCCGTTTCACGTTCATTCCTTACAAGACGCACGCCGCCATGCTGCAGGCACTGATTACGGGCGAGGTGGATCTATCGGTGACCGACGAAATGAGCCTCGGGGCTTACATCAAGGCCGGGCAGATCCGGCCGCTAGCCCTTGCAGGGCCGAAGCGCCTCGCGACAATCCCCGACATGCCTACGCTTCCCGAGGTCGGCATCATCGGCAACGAGTTTCCTTCGTCGCATCTCGCGCTGGTCAAAGCAGGTACGCCGGCACCAGCGGTGGCGCGCCTCGCGCAAATCGTGAAGCAGGCGACCGAAACAAAGGAGTTCAGGGATTACCTTGCGACGACCGGCTTCGACGACTACCTGGTCACCGGACCGGACGCAACGCGAGAGCTGCAGACGCAGATGGACCGGATCGCGAAGATCGCGCGCGACGCTGGCCTCGAGCCGTCGTAAACGGCGGTTGAACGTTGCGCCATCGACGCCGCATACGCTGACACACGAAGGAGCAATTTGGAGTTGCGGAGCGGCGGTATCCGAAGGGAACTCCGTCGCCCGATCCCGAGAGTTACATGACAACCGACGAGCTGGTCGGCCGCGGTGCGTGCGCAGGCCGATTCGCCAAGCCAACGCCTAACTGCGGTGCTCGTCGAGCCATGCGACTAGCCGGGAGATGCCGTTCTCAATAGACACTTGGGGCTCCCATCCGATCATCTCTTTCGCGCGCGCGCGGCTATATCCCTGCTTCAGCTGCTGGGGCATCAACAGCTTGTTCGGATCCGTGAAGTACTCCGGTTTGACGTCCGAATTGCAGGCCTTGGTGACGAGCTCGACCACGCGGTTCTGGGTCGTATCCACACCCGAGACGATGTTCATGCCGGCGCCGCTGGCTTGGCTGCTCATCGCCATCAGATTGGCGCGCGCGACGTCGCCGACATAGATGTAGTCCTGCACCTGCTTGCCGTCGCGCTCGATGATGGGCCGCTTGCCCGATCGAACCCGTTCATAAGCTTCGACCATCTGCGATCCGGAGATAGCACGCTTGTGCTGTCGTTCGCCATAGATCGCCGAATAGCGCAGCGCAAGAAAATCCAGTCCGTATTTTTGCTGATAGAGCAGGCCGAGACCCTCTCCCATGATCTTGGAGGCGCAATAAATGATGAGCGCGGGCGGCATGCCGGTCCAGCGCAACGGCGAGTCGTCGGTGTTGGGCTCATCGCCTATCGCGCCATAAATGCCGTTCGAGGAGCTGCCGACCACCTTCTTCACGCGCTGGTAGCGGGCGGCCTCCAGAATGTTCTGAGTGCCGCGCACGTTCACGTCGATGCCCATCCATGGATTCGCGAGCATGGGCATACCGAGGAAGCCTGCAACGGCGAAGACGCCATCGGCGCCGGCCATCGGGTCGTACAGCTCATTGAGGCGCAGCGCATCGCCGCGAACGAAAGTGCAGCGCGCGTCAGAAAGCAGGAAGTCGATGTTGTCCGTCGAACCGAGCGCGAGATTGTCGATGAGGACGACCTCTCGAGCGCCGCCCGCCAGCAGTTGTGCGCCTATGTGCGAGCCTACGAGACTCGCACCTCCAACGACGACGAATTTGCCTCCGGAAATGGCGGGCATTGGTGGCTCCTGTGCAGATCGATGGACGGGTCGAGCGCGCGCGAAAACTGCAGATCACGCGATGTTCATGTACACGGCCTTGCGATAAAGGTAGCTCTCGACGTGCTCGCTGCTTCCCTTCCAGCCGTAACCGCTCATCTTGTAGCCACCGAAGCCCACGTTCGGGTCCAGCGGCAGGTAGCAATTCACCCAGACCGTGCCTGCCTTGATGCCTTGCGACACGCGGTGTGCAGTGGACGCGCTTCGCGTCCATACGCCGCCGGCGAGCCCATATTTCGTATCGTTGGCGAGCCGCAGCGCGTCGTCAATGGTGTCGAACGGGATGACCGAAATGACCGGACCAAAGATTTCCTCTCGCGCAATCGTCATCTCGTTGTGCACGCCGGAGAAGACGGTAGGCTCGACAAAATATCCTGGCGCCAATTCGCCGCCGAGGCGGTTGCCGCCCTGACTGAGCCTCGCGCCTTCTTCGCGGCCAACGCCGACGTACTTGAGCACCCGTTCGAGCTGCTTCTCGGAAATCAGTGGGCCAAGTTGCACTGCGGGGTCCAACCCGTCGCCCACGCGCAACGTTTGGCTGAACTGCTTCAGCCTCTCGACGAATTCCTCGTGGATGCCGCGTTGCACGAACAGGCGCGATCCAGCGACGCAAATCTGTCCCGAGTTGCCGAAGACGCCCATTGCCGCGCCCGGAACGGCGATGTCGAGGTCGGCATCCGCGAATACGATGTCAGGCGACTTGCCGCCGAGCTCGAGCTGGAGCCGCTTGATGTTGCTGGCGGAGGCGGCGATGATCTTCCGCGCCGTCTCGACAGATCCCGTGAACGCGACCTTGTCGACGTCTTCGTGCGCCGCCAGCGCTCCGCCTGCTCCGTTGCCGAAGCCCGTCACGACATTGAAAACGCCGTCCGGCAATCCCGCCTCGACCAGCAACTCGGCGAGACGCAACGTCGATAGCGAGGCATCCTCCGCCGGCTTGAGCACGGCAGTGCATCCGGTCGCAAGCGTCGGGCCGAGGGTCCACCACTGGCTGATCAGCGGTGCGTTCCACGGAATGATGCCGCCGACCACGCCGAGGGGCGCCCTGTGCGTCATCGTCATCATCTGCCCAGGAAGCGAATTTCGCGGCGTCTCCGTGCCACCGGCGGCTGTCTGGGAGGCAAAAAACAGGATGACCTGCGAGATCCAGTCTTTCAGCGCCCTTGTGCGAGTGATGGGAGCGCCCATGTCGAGGGTCTCGATGAGCGCGAGCTCATCAAAGTGCTTTTGCACGAGGTCGTGGATGCGAAGCAGCAGCTTCTGCCGATCGTACGGAGTCCAGCGACTCCATTCGCCTTCGAATGCGCGACGCGCGGCCTTCACGGCAAGATCGATATCCGCGGCGTCGCCGTGCGCGATGCGCGCAAGCAACTTGCCGTTGGCTGGATTGATCGCGTCGAATTCCTTTCCCGAGACGGCGGGTTGCCACTTGCCCCCAATGAACAACTGCTTCGAGCCGTTGACGAAGGCGGGAATGATGGTTTCGGCAATTTGCATGTGAAAATCTCCTCGGTTGAATATCAGTTCATGCACTGCGTGCGAAGGAGCTGATCAGTGGGCCATCGCAGTCGTGGCCTTGGACGCGCCCACCTCGTGAAGGAAGGCTGCAATCGCGCCTTTTTCGATCGAAAGTCGGTACCACTAGCGGCCCGAGTTTTGCCGGCATGTGGTGATGCATGAGTACGGGCGAGGGGCACGGAAGCGAAGGGTTGTCGTGAACGTTACGGGGAGCAAGACGAATGCCCCGAACACTCTTGTCAGTTTTCTTTGCCGGTTGTGTGCAGAAAGCAGAAACGGCTTGCCGTGCGTGTATATATAATGCATTATCGGCGAGGGCGCGAACATCGCGCGGCCAACCGAGCTTCAATTTCCAGCGATTGCCAACACGAGCTTTCTCATGACTGCACCGTTAAGCCCAGATACCGATGCGCTGCGCGCATCGGTCCCCAACCGCGGTCCCCTCCAGGGCTTGGTCGTGTTGGACTTCACGACCAACCTTTCAGGCCCACTGGCGACCTATTTCCTCGCCGGGCTTGGCGCAACGGTGATCAAGATCGAAGAGCTCAAGGGCGATCCCGCGCGGAATTACGTGCCCTTCATTGGCTCCGCCGGGTTGTCGACGAAGGGCGACAGCGCAGATGCGATGTCGCTGCCGGTTCTTACGCGTGCCCGCGGCAAGCACAGCATAACGCTGAATTTGAAGTCGCCAGAGGCGCTGCGCATTTACCGCGAGCTGGCCACGCGTGCAGATATCGTGGTGGAGAACTACGCGAGCGGCACGGCCGACCGCCTCGGCATCGGATACGACGCAACACACGCGATCAATCCGCGCATCATCTACTGTTCTCTCAACGGCTTCGGCACCGGAGCGCTGCTCGGCAGGAAGGCGTTCGACGCCGTGATCCAGGCCATGAGCGGGGTGATGATGACAGGCGGCAAGGCGGGAGATCCGCCAATGAGAATCGGGATGCCGATTGCCGATACCGTCGCGCCTCTTTTTGCCGTTATGGGCATCAATGCCGCGCTCTATAACCGGGAACGCACAGGCGAGGGCGAGCATGTCGACATCTCGATGCTGGGTTCACTTGCAGCGCTCTTGGCCGTCGAGGACTGGCGCGCCATGGACGAGCTTGGATTGCCGACGCGCACGGGAAACACGCTTCCGCGCGCGTCGCCGATGGGTTGCTATCGGTGCGGCGATGGCTACATCGCGGTGGCGGCCGGAGGCCGCGACGCGCTTGCCCGGGAATTGTTCAAGGTCATCGGACAGCCTGACCTCGCCGACGATCCTCGTTTTGCGACGCTGACCGCCCGCATGCAAAACGATGGCGAGCTCACACGCGTGATCGAGGCATGGTGCGGCGAGCGCACAGCAGACGACGTCGAGCGCGATTTGATGGCTGCCGGGATCCCGGCGGCGAAGGTGCGCTCGCCCGCGGATGCACTCGATGAACCCATCCTGCACGAGCGACAGGAGGTCGTCAACACGAGGCATCCCGACCTCGGCGAAATAGCAGGACTCAACACGATCGGCTTGCCCATCCGGCTGCGCCGCAACGTGCCCGGCCACGGGGCGGCTGCGCCAAGGCTCGGACAGCACAACGAATCGATCCTTCGTGACTGGCTCGGGTTCAGCACCGAGCAGCTTGCTGCCTGGAAAGCGGCGGGCGTGTTTTGACCGGCGTTATCTGACGCCAAACGGGTGGAGAAATCCTATGGAAGGGCTTTCTGGCCGCGTCGCGGTCATCACGGGAGCGAACAGCGGAATCGGCCGCGGTATCGCTTTCAAACTTGCGGCTCTCGGCGTGAAGGTGGTCGTTAACGGACGTGATCCCGCGAAGGGCCGTGCCGTGATCGATGAATTGCGAAGCGCGGGGCACGATGCGCATTTCGTGGCGGGCGACGTGCGTTCCCGCGACGACATGAACCGTTTGGTCGATGAGTCGTTGCGGCAATACGGATGCATCGATTGCATGGTTTCGAGTGCGGGCGCATGGCCGTCGGGACGCAATCGCCCGGAAGGAAATTTCTATGGGCCATTCCAGAAGCTGGACATCGAGGATGTCGCTGCATTCATTGGCGGCGTGACGATGGGCAAGCTCATGCCGGTGCACGCCGTCGTTCCGCACATGATCTCCCGCCAGAGCGGAAGCATCGTATTCATCACGTCCGAGGGCGGTCGGTTTCCGACCCCGGGCCAGACGGCGATCGCAGCGCATGCGGGAGGGTTAATCATGGCGACGAAGGTGATCGCGAAGGAGCTCGCGCAATACAAGGTGAGGGTGAACTGCATCGCGGTGAGCGTCATCGAGGACACCTCTGTCGGAGAAGAGGTTCACGACGTCGGAGCGGCAAGCGACGAGAGAGCCAAGCGCTACGCGAAGGTGCGCGAGCGTGCGCCGTTCGGTCTCGCCAAGACGTCGGATGTCGCCTCCGTGGCCGCATTCCTGTTGTCGGATAGCGCCGGTCTTATCACAGGTTCGACGATAAGTCCGACGGGCGGTCTTACCTACTCGTAGCGCCACGTGTAGTGGAGCTCAGGCGGAAGTCGCCCATTGTCCATCTCTCCGCTATCGATCGAGCCCGCAATATTGGGACAGCCGTCACGCCGCCGCACGTTGGCCGTCCTCGCCTTGTCGACGGGCGTACACATGTTGGCGACGCTGCAGGTCTTCACCGTCCCGGCCATCGCGCCGGCGATGGCCGCTGGCCTGGGCGTCAGCGAATCGTTGGTCGGGGTCCAGGTGCTCCTCGTCTATGCGACGGCGATGATCACATCGCTGTTCGCCGGGTCACTCGTCGTTCGACTGGGCGCGCTGCGCGCCACGCAACTGAGTGTCGTCGGCGCTGCCGTTGCTCTTACCATCGCGGCGATTCCGTCAGTGCCTGTCGTGGTGATTGCTTCAGTGATGCTCGGCGCTTCATACGGCCTCATCAATCCCGCAACGGGACAGATGCTGGAGAGCGCCGCACCGCCGGCCCGAAGGACGCTCCTCTTTTCCATCAAGCAGTCGGCGGTTCCGTTCGGAGGCATCCTCGCGGGCGTGATCGGGCCGTTCGTCACAGTGGCTGTCGGATGGCAAGCTGCGCTCTTGACGATCGCCGCGACGAGCGTCGTGATTGCGTTGCTGGTGGAGACGAGTCGCCGATGGTTTCCTCATCGGCGGCGGCAATTGGACAGCGGAACGGCGCCCCGGCTTCTCCGCGATGTTGCGGTCATCTGGACCGTACCGGCGCTGCGCTACACGTGCCTCGCAGCGGGAGCGTTCGCGGGGGTTCAGCTCGTCCTCACCACGTATCTCGTCACATTGCTGGTGCAGCACGTGGGGATCGGCCTTATTGCGGCGGGGATCGGCCTGTCGTTGTTCAACGGCGGCGGTATCTTCGGCAGGTTTGGCTGGGGGTTTCTCGCAGATG
>Ga0184632_10000938_pt1 | contig 11753 bp, 10 predicted proteins | sample PLM31_50_b1_FD_133153 | JGI IMG/M metagenome (GOLD analysis project Ga0184632, IMG submission 133153) | Groundwater sediment microbial communities from an aquifer in East River, Colorado, USA - PLM3-1_50_b1 | ecosystem: Environmental > Terrestrial > Soil > Riparian zone | place: USA: East... | reverse complement strand
GGCCCGGCGCAGGTCCACGATGAGTTGGATCTGCTCGTCGCGGTCCTTGGGGGTGAAGGTGAGCGGGTCGGAACGGATGCGGCCTTGCTGGGGGCGGTTGAAGGGCGCGTCGATCAGGATGGCCACCGCCCCGGTGCGGGCCAGGTCGATCCCAGCCGGCAGCATGCCCTCCTTGTTGTCCGGCATGCCGTGCTGCACGATCACGCCCGGGAACGGCCCCCGGCCCTTGGGGACGACCACCAGGGCCGGCACCTCTCCGCCCTTGGGGCTGGCGTAGGTGATCGAGTGCACGGTGACGCCGCGCATCTCTTCGGCCGACAGTCTGGTGGTGAGCCCCATCTCGGTGATGGCCAGTGGCCACCGCCGGTCGTAGTCGAACAGCCGTGTCAGGTCGCCGCCCGAAGCGGCGCTCGACGTCGGGGTCGCAATGGTGCCCGAGGTGGGGGGCGGGCTGGTGCCGGAGGTGGCAGCTGGGCTGGCGTCGTTCCTCCCGCATGCAGCGACGACGCTGACGATCCCCAGCACGAGCAGCAGCAGACTGATCCGCTTGGCCGGATGGCCGCTGTGGGCTCCCACGCCGACTCCTCCTCTTCTAACCGCAGGCGGTGCGGACCGAAGATCCGCTCAAGGACGCGACGTGCCGTTGCATTGATCGCGCGAAGCGCACCGCATCACGGCTAGGGTCACCCGGGCCCGACACCGCACACCACGGCTCACCTCCGGGAAGCGACCGGTGGATGGGGCTGTGGGGCCGGCATGGCGCTGAGGCGTTGTCGTGGCTGCGACCGGGAAAGATGGGTCGGCCCGGCGGCCAAGACCACAACGACCGCCGCAGCCACCCCGACCAGCTCGTCGGTCACCGTGGGCAGCTCCCCGAACAGGTACCCGGTGATGGTCGATGCCGTGTGGAACAGCCAGACCAGCAGCAGGCTCCCCCCGGTGCTGTTGTAGACCCAGGTGAACAGCACCGACGCGGCAATCGGGCTCACGACCAGGGGCACCAGATCTGTCCCCGTGTGGCCTTGAGCGACGAAGGTCGGCACGTGCCAAAGGCCCCACAGCACCCCTATCACGAAGGCGGCGATCATGGCGGTGCGGTGTTCTTGCAGCCGCGGCAGCGCATAGGCACGCCAGCCGAGCTCCTCGCCCAACGTGTAGACGAAGGCGCCGATCAGGAATCCTGCCAGGTAGGGAGCGAGGTCCGGGTCGGTAGCGACCGATTCGATCCTGTAACTGCGGCCGAGCAGCGCGTCCAGCGCCCGGCCGACCAGCCACAGTCCGCCTGGCAGCAGCACCGCGATCAGGTACCAGCGGATGCCGACGCGCCAATCCCGGAGCTGCCGAAACAGCGTGCCCGGGCCCCGCCGGCCCATGACGACCGCGGTCATGATGATGGCGGCCACGCCTGGTCCCCACGGGGCCAGCAGGTTGAGCGGAGAACCGATGGAGGCAGTGGGGTCGCCGGACCCCAGCGTGGCCAGGGCCAAGGGGATGTGCATCGCCCAGGAGATCGCGAACGCCAGCAGGACGAACAGAGCCAGCTCGTAGCGTCTGGGTTGCTCCACGGCCCCCGCCGTCATCGCCGCTCCTCCTCGTCGCTGCGTTCCCGCGGCTGTCGGGAAGAACCGGGACGATGCATCCAGGACCGGTCTTGGTCCAGGTGGAAGCCCATGTCGGCGGCCCGCACATCGCGGAGATGCTCGCGGTGGTCGTCGGCCATCTCACTGTGTGACCGCAGGCGGTGGTAGCGCCTTGCCCGACGATCGCTGACGGCCGCCAGCGCCAGGACGACGCCGATGAGCAGCCCGACCACCAGCCAGAACTCCATGTCGCACCTCCCTGTGTCGAGCTGACGGCCGCGGGCGCTCGTTTCCGAAGGCTCGAGTGTCTGGGCGACGGCGCGTTCTGGGGAGCGCGGCGGGAGCAGAGCGCTCGAAACCTCTACCGAGGGCGGTCCCCGCGGCGCTAGAACCCAGCACCCCCGCCCCCGTACTGCTCCGACTGGCTCTCCGAGGCCTCCCGCTGATCACGAAACCTGCGAGCCTCGCGCTGATCATGGAACCCATGCTCGTCAGTCCGACGACGCGGGCGCCAAAGCCGCGCCAGCGCTCGTCCGATCGCCTTCACCATGCCAAGCCTCCCGAGAGTTGGTTGCTGGCGGGGTCAGCCGGATCCATATCCCGCGCCGCCGCCGAGATTCCCGGTGTTGGGCTGTTCGGCTCTGCGCAGCTCCTCTTGGAGCCTGCGGGCCCGCTCGGCCTTGTCGCGTGCCGGGTCATGCTCGGTCCGGCGTGGTCTCTGGCCGTGGGACATGGAGGCCCGGACGATGGCAGCGGTAAGGAACAGGGAACCCAGCACACTGAACACGATTGTGGCCACGTTGCTGAAGTCGTCGTCGTAGAGACCGTTGCCGACCGCCGAGACAAGGCACACGACCGCGACGACCACCAGGGTTTCCGGTTTGCGCAACCGCTCGACCATGACCCGCACCTTTCGGGTTGTTGCTCCCCATCACCCGAGAGCGTGGCCGGGTCGGGCGCCCGAAACATCTACCAGCTGGTAGATGTTTCCGAGGATGCTCGGCCTATCCTGCAGCCATGGTGATCACGATCTGGGTCGAGGACCAGGACCCGGTAGCGGGTCGGGCCGGGGTTGGCGACCAGCAGCCCCGACCGTTCGCCGGCTGGCTGCAGCTGCTGAGCCTGCTCTCCGACCTGGTCGAGCGGCAGGAGGCCTCAGAGGCCCCGTCGGCTGGCCTCGGCGGCCAGCCCGACCCGTGAGCCCAGCCCCAGCTTGGCCAGGATGTGGGACATGTGGGTGTGGACGGTGCCCCGGGAGATGAACATCCGCTCGGCGATCTCCGGGTTGGAGAGTCCCTCAGCGACGAGATGGACGACTTTCAGCTCGGTGGCGGTGAGGCTCTCCCAGCCGCTCTTCGGTCGTTTCCTTGGTCCTCGGGGTCCTGATCGGATGCCCAGGGCGCGCCGCCGCGCCGCCGCTCGGGCCATATCCCAGGACGCTCCTAGGCGCTCGTAGAAGCCGAGTGCTTCTTCGAAGAGTGGGCGTGCCTCGCCGACCCTTCGCGCGCGACCTAGCGCCCAGGCGGTGTCTTCGCAGGCCAGCGCGAACTCGAGCGGGCGGGGCCCGGCTCGGTAGGCGGCAACCGCCTCCACCAGGACCTCCGTGTTGGCTTCTAGCAGCCCCCGACAGCGCAGGGCCGCACCGTTCAAGGTGGCCACGCCAGGGTTGCGGGCGGCGAGGTGTTCGATCGCGGTGGTGGCCTGCTCGGCCCGGAGCCGATCACCGGCGGCGCCGGCGAGGCGGACCAGGTCCGGTCCGAGCAGGGGAAGGGTGGACACCAGGCCCTGGTTGGCGCACAGGTCCCATGCCCCACACAGCGTGGCCAGCGACGATCCGGGCTGCCCGCTGGCCTCCAGCGTCAGCGCCTGCGCCCACAGCAACCAGTCCGACCCCAACTGGGGGCCGGTCGCCGCCAGCTCCTGCTCCGCCGCGGCGACAGCCTGCTCAGCGTCGGTGAGGTCATCGCGGTGGACGGCGATGACGGCGCGGATGCTGTGGCTGAACACGGTCCCGTGCAAACGCATGCCGTACTCGGAGGCCAGCTCCAGGCAGGCCTGGCATTCGGCCAGGGCGTCGTCCCACCGGCCGGACCACAAGCACCCCTGGGCCAAGCCCCAGTAGTACAGGGGCAGTTCCCGCTTGGCGCCCAACTCCTCGCTGAGGCGCCGACCTCGCTGCAGGGCGGCTTGGCCCGCATCCAGCCGGTCGGTGTCGTGCAGGCAGCCACCCAGAAACAGGTTGAGCGGGAAGCGGTGGGCCTGCAGCCCGGCGCTGCGGTCGGCCAAGCGCACCGCTTCGGCGGCAAGCTCCAACGCCCCGACGAAATCGCCGCGGAGGTTGGTGACCAGTGCCAGGGTCGCCAGACAGATGCATGCGGCCAGGTCGTCTCCGACCTCCTCGGCGGCCGGCCGGACCCGGGTTGCGGTCTCCGCGGCCGCGTCCAGCTCCCCGAAGGAGGCCAGGGCCGACGCCTTGAACGCATGGAACCGAACCCGGTCGCTCGTGGAGAGCTGCGGTGAGGCAACGGCCGCGTCCGCCTCGCGCAGCGCCTCCCGGATCCGCCCACGACCCAGCAGCGTCTGCATCAGGCACAGCCGCAGTGTGCCGTCTGTTTCTGGGTCATAGACGCGGCCCAGCACCTCCCGGCAGACGGTCTCAGCCTCCGCCAGGCGACCCGACCACATCAGGCCGACCGCCTGCTCGGCCAGCAGCCCATCACGGGCCGGGTCGACCGGGTCGGCGAGCTCCAAGGCCCGCTGCAGCAGCTCCACCGCGACCGCGGGAGCACGTGGCGCGGCCCGGCGGGCCGCCCGATGCAGCCAGTCCACAGCCTGGGCGTCGCCCGCCGATGCGCCCCGCAGCAACTGCTCGGCGACCTGCTCGGGCGGCGCACCAGCCCCAGCGAGCGCACGGCCGGCGTCCAGGTGCAACCCTTTTCGCATCGGAGCCGGCAGGTCGTGGTAGAGCGCCTCCCAGATGAGGTCATGGCGGAACCCGAGCAGCTCGCCCCGCGGCTCCAGGATGCCCGCGGCCATGGCCTCTTCCAGGGCGGCCAGCAGCCCGGCGGTCGGCCTGCCAACCACTGCCGAAAGATCAGGGACAGCAAAGCTCGAGCCCAGGATCGACGCCATCCGCAGCAGCTCCAGGGTCGCCGGGGCGAGAAAGCTCAGCCGATGCAGCATGAGGAGCGGCAATGCCGGTGGGATGCCGACCGTGGTCAGCTCGGCCGTGCCGTCCGGCCCGAGTTCGATCGAGCCGTCGCGCTGGAGTGCGCCGACCAGCTCGGTGACAAACAGTGGGTTGCCACCTGCCCCCGCGACCTGCCGCAGGAGGCTGTGACCGGGCGTGGCGTGGACCAGGTTCTCGACCAGGTGGGCGACGGCGGCCGCATCAAGCGGCCCAAGGACCAGCTCGGTCGCACCGTTCGCGCGCAGCCCTTGCAGGCACCCTTCCAGCTCCGCGGTTCTCGGGACCGGGCGAGCGGTGCACACCAGCAGCAGCGGGAGCTGCCGCAGGCGCCGGCCGAGGCGATGCAGCACCAGCAAGGTCGACGGGTCGGCCCACTGTAGATCCTCGACCGCCACCACGACCGGGCTCCCGGTACTCAGCTCCTCAACCAGGGCGACAACCGCCTCCACGGTCCGGAACTCGGTGGACGGACTCTCGCCAAACCAGCCCGCGTCGTCATCCTGGATGGCTTCGTCGTCGAGCAGCCGCGCGATGTGTGCTCGGCTGGCGTCGTCGGTCGAATGGTGGATGGCCAGGCAGTCGGCGATTACTCCGAACGGGCGTCGACGCTCCAGCTCCTCCGCAGCACCCTGGAAGACCCGAACACCCAGATCGACCCCATCGTCGAGTCCTTCGACGACAATGCGGGTCTTCCCGATCCCGGCCTCGCCGGTCACCAGAAGGGCCTGGCCAATCCCGCCAGCGACCTGCCGCACCGCCGACCGAATCTGGTCGAGCTCAGCGGAACGACCGACCAGACCGCCTTTCGGGTCGGCGCCGACATTCCTGGCCACCGCGACGCCTCCCTAAACCGCCTGCCGGTGGATGGCACCCATGTGACCGAACCCTGCTGATCGGCTCTGAGCCAGACCATACGGCACTTGGTCAGCGCTTCCCAGAGCTGAGGGCCCGGAAGCCAGGCTTGGGTCCGACGAGGCGCTTGGCGTTCAGAACCGAAGCAGTTGGTCCTAGCGTCGGTTGCGGAGTGAAGACTCCTCTGACGTAGAAAGGCTCAGCTGGCCAAATTGCGCGAACGCTCGGCGGCTGACACGACACGCTCGATGAGGCCCCTCGGCCAGGTTCGCGCATAAAGGATGATCAAAGGGCTAAGCAACGCGAGCGACCCAACCACCGTATACATACTCTGACCTGCAGTTTTGGAGCCCGAGGTCGGATTCGAACCGACGACCTTCCGATTACGAGACGGATGCTCGGCGTCGAACTGGACGGCTCCAGACGGATCTAGCCTGCTCACGTTGGATGGCCCGTCGGTCCAGACGGATACAGAAGGATCGTCTGGATGATCAAATCGATGATCAAGGCGCATCCGACAGAAAATCGGATGGCAAGGCAAGCCGTCCTCGATCCCGCCACCCTCTGCTCGCTGCATCGTCGGTAACCAGCCACCGCGGTACTTGCACCATGGCCACGACGACCAGCACGACCGCGCCGACGACCAGCATGACCGCGAGCGCAGCGGTCCAGCTCCGCCAGTAGCGCTGTCTCCCAATCCAGGAGGGCTGTGCTACCCGCATGGCCACCTCTGAGCCCGAGCCATGTCAGACGATGGCCATGGCCCGGTCCGTTAGCTTCCATTGATGGCCACCATCGCTGCAAGTTTGCGACTACCTGATCACACTGAGTAGCGACCAGGGCAGGCTGAGATTGCCGCCGAAGGCCGGCCAGAAGGCGCGGACGCGCCGTTGAATCAATCGCGCGAAGCGCACCGCTCGGCGTGGCCGCTCCACTCCCCCGAGGGGGGCCAGTCGGCCGCACAACCCGCGGCCGACTGGCCCCACGAGGGGCAGCGACCAGGGAAGATAATCCGATGATGGCGGGCAGGGGTACGCGCCACTTGCGCGTAGGTTGACGTGCGATCGCCGGCGCTGATGGGTGCTGCCAGCAAGTCGCCGCCGCAGGCTCGAGCCCCGCCGAAGACCTCGGACAACGCAGAGATGTCCGGCTGGACACCGGTCGGGAAGCCAAGCCCGGCACTCATCACCGACAACCACTGCCGGCGGGCGCCTCCACCTCGGGGCTGGCGGCGTCGGTGTGCGCGGTGGGGTCGCAGGGGGTCGCAGCGGTGTCGGGAGTGGCCGCCAACGGGGTCGCAATTGGGTCGCAATCCGGCGACTGCCATCGCTCGATGGCCCGGTAACAGGGCCGCTGAGCTGGGGTTTTGCTGGCGCGCCGCGAGGGATTCGAACCCCCAACCGCCAGATCCGTAGGCTGGTGCTCTACGTCCACCTAGTGCGCCTGAGTGCTGTTGGTGCAGCTCAGGTCAGGTGCCAAATCCAGCTAGACCGCCTGAGTGCTATCTGGTGATGGCTGGTGGACTGCCACGCGGACTGCCACGACAGCCGCTCAGATCCGTGATGAAGCTTCACAAGTCCTCCTCACGACCTAGAGCTGCCTACTTCGAGACCAGCTGGGAAGAGCGATGGGCCTGTGAGTAGGACTCGACTACTGAGAAGACGAGTCTCGAAAACGATTGTTGAAGATTTCAAGGTGCTTCACGATGGTTGGTAAATGCATAAATGCCGACGAAATCACGTCCGCATCACGTGGAGTGGCTATCCAAGTGGTAGAGGGGTCGCGCTCTCGGATAAAGGACTTAAGGTGAACCGTCGCCCCAGCCACTGACGAGCGGTTGTTAGGTGGCACGTCGAAGCCGTATTGATGGTAATTTAGCAGAGGATCTCCGTCGTAATCGTCGGAAGCGATCGTGCCGAGATACCTAATGAACTGAACACAGCGTAGCATCTCGCTCGGCGCAATCCGATCTGCTAACCTGTCGGCAGAAGTGCACAGCCTCGTGACTGCATATCGTCCTGGGCCGATTGTCGTATGGGCGACAGCATAATCGCGAAACCACTTCACTCCAAGCGCTGCCTTCCACCATGTCGGTCGAAGTTCGCTCGAATGGAGTACCTGACGTTGTTCATCTAGCGTAAAGCCCCTAATCAACTTGATAACATCCCCGAAAGAAAGCCATTTCAGGTTCTCCAATCGGCCTGTCCGCCTCGTGCCCACATCACGGAGGCTTAATTGGTGACGCCATCGCGCTGCTTTTCTAATGTCCGCGGGAATGTGAGGCCACCATGTATCGCCATAACATGACCTTAGGTGGCGTCGGGCTTCATGCCTCAACCAGGACTCCACATCCTCAGCCAGATGTACCGAATTCAGCCAAATCATCATCGTGCCGAACGTCCTATTTAGCCCACCCTTACGCCAATCTTGATCAACTTCGTGCACCGTCTTATCGGCCCAATGATCCGCCATCTGAGCACGAATAGCAAATGAGGCTACGCCAAACTCAACACTGCGGTTCAGCTTGTACGGGCGGGAATTTCTTGTGGACAAAGATTTTCTCCTCATTGTTGACCGGATGTCTGTACTCTATCAAGACCGGTTGAGGGCAGTAACTGACAGAACGTTGAAGCCACCTTGCCGCAGGAGTTGCTCCCAGGCTCTAGAAGTCGAAATGCCTTAGACCTGCGGCAGAATCCAGGCAGGCCGGGTAGACCTACATCTGGGCGCCCGCCGCGAGGCTAGGCCGTGGGGCCACTGCCCTCGGCCGGTGGCGGCCGGTGGCCCTCGCAGGCCTCGATACGGTAGCGGCGGCGGTTCGGCGCCCACCACGACCCGCGCCAGACGACCGGCTCAGGGCAGTGCGTCGGGCCGACCTCGCCGTGGTGAGCGACCAGGCGGAAGCAGCGGCTCGGCAGTGGAGAGAAGGCTTCAGCATAGTAAGACGCTCGGGGCATGACAGCAGGATACGAGAAGACTCCTCGGAGGACGCTCGGTCCTTCACCAGTGTAACGACGGAGACGGCCAGTAGACTCGCTATGGCTATCCCGCTCGGCCAGCTGACTGGCGTCGGATCTGAAAGTGGTCAGGTAGCATGCTTTCAGAATTAACGGGGATGTCAGTATGTGGCTCTGCCCTTGTACGAAGCCAGCGGCACTACTTATCAGGATGGAAGGATGTAGAGTCAGGGCGTGATAGAACGTCGGATCGAGGTCCCAAACGCAGCTGCGATTCGCCAGGCGGGCGCGCTGCTCCGTATTGCTGACTGGTCAATAGATCGCGACAGAACGGTGGTCGTCTTCCATCCAGGTTACTGCCACATGCAGCCTTGGGTTGTGGCCGCGCTCGCCGCTTGGGGGTATGCCCATCGAGCCGCCGGCGGCTCCATCTCGGTAGAGAACCCTGAGCGAGCAGCCTACGGGTGGCGCTTTGGGCTCGGCGACTATCTTCGGGTTCCTCATAAGCGGCCTTCAGAGCACGAGGAAGCCGGACGGTTTGTAGCTCTGCGAAGGGTAGGAAATAGCGATGATCTGGCGGCGCTACTCGCTGATATTGTTCCTCTGCTTCATCTAGGTGCGCAGCCGGAACAAGCTAAGGCTGTGCAATACGCTGTAAGTGAGATGGTACGTAACACGCTTGAGCATAGCCGCTCCCTGCATGGCGCTGTTGTGTGTGCTCAACTCTACGGAGCCAAGAAAGCTGCTCGGAAGTACATCAGTATTGGTGTGGCCGATACCGGAATTGGTGTGATGCGCAGTCTCCTGCCAAACTATCCTGATCTCCAGCAGGACTCGGAGGCAGTGCTTAAAGCCATACAGCCTGGAGTGACCGGAGCGCTGCGAGGCATGTATGGCGCGTCCGACAACGCGGGTGCTGGTCTTTTCATCACGCGGAGACTTAGCGACACCACCGGTGGTTACTTTGCGGTCGGGTCACATAAGGCCTTGTTTAGAAGTAGTCTGGCACAGCGGCGCCCACCAGATCCAGAACTTGTTATGCCTATCTCCTCATTTCCTGGGACGCTGGTATGCGTGGAAATCGGCCTCCGTGAGGAAGATGATTTCAGCGAGATGCTCGGCCTAGCCCGCGATGCATTCTTCCAACGGCTTCGTATGGATCGCGCTAAGATCAGCCGGCGCGTCAGATTCTCATGAGAACCATTGCTATAGCTCCTGTTCCAGGTACAGGGCTAGCCGAAAATAAGGATGACGCGCGTCGACTTCGCGAGACCGTGATTCTTCCATTGCTCGAACGCGGCGAGCAAGTAGAACTGGATTTTGGTCGAGTCGAGGTCGCGACCCAATCTTTCGTGCATGCGCTGATCTCAGAGGCCGTTAGGCGATACGGCGAGAGCAGTTTTGATCGAATCAAGTTTGCCAACTGTTCTGAAGAAGTAAGAGAGACCGTGCTGACAGTGTTCGAATACACATTTGCGGCAGCAGATGCGGCCGAGGAATACGCCAAAGGCACGCCCGAGATGGGTTTCGCCGCATCCACGGTCTCTAAACTGGTTGGTCTCACCTATCGCCAGCTTGACTATCTTTCTCGCACAGAGCTTGTCACTCCGTCAGTACGTGCTGCTGGCGAGTTGGGTGGTGAGCCCCTATATAGCTTCACCGACGTGGTTGAACTGCGCATCATCAAACGCCTCCAGGACGCCGGGGTCTCCTTGCAACGTAGCCGCGAGGCCATTCGGTTTCTGCGCGAGCAGTCCGCCGGGCGGCCTCTGACCGATATGGCCTTGGTGTCGGACGGTCGGCAGATCTTCGCGGCACGCTCCGGTGAGGAGCTAGATGAGGTTCTTTCCAGAGGTCGAGCGTTCTTCGGTATCTCGCCTGGTCGGGTTTGGGCTGACACGGCTGCTGATCTTGCACACCTCCCCACCCAGGAGCGTCGGGAAGGTGTCCACATCACGGAGGATGATGAGGAAGAACCGTCGTAGCGATGTGGGACTCTTGCTTGATCCGCGAGAAGGATCATAGACGCATCCTATCCCCAGGGTACGGGGTCTAGCTGTGCGAAGCCGCCCAGCTTGGTCCGATCGACGACCTGCCCCGTGTAGCCAATCCAGTGCAAGATCAGCAGCTCTAGATAGCGCACTGTGAGCAACCAGGCGTCGGTGAGGAGTCGCTTTCGATCGTACAAGTCGCCGGGGCGATTTCGGATGAGTCAGGCGGTGCCGGACTTCGGTCACCGACTTGGGGGCGTCGCCGAGCCCTTCGTCTCTTGCGAAGGCCACGAGCGCCGAAAGGTGCTCTGGTACAGAAATCGGTACGTTGGCCTTGGTTAACATAGAGCGGAGCCGCTGGTCAGTCCGTTTGCTGTCGTGCTTGTTCGGGTCCGCACCACCTTCTAATACGGCGCGTTGCCAGGACAGGAGTTCTAAAGCGGCAAAGGCCGTTGAGAGTCGCTGCTCTACGAAGCCGCCACGGTTGGATGCGACATACGCCTGAACCAAATTGCCTGCGACACGCTGCTGCCTTGGGTCGAGAAGCCGGTCCCCCAACAGACGTATGGGATCAGCGATTGGCGATGCGGTTCTATCCCACCAGGCAGTCACTCCACCGAGTCGATCCGCAAGACGCACCGTCCACTCGCGCCATATCAACCGGCCTCCGTCATCGCGAGCTTCCGCAAGCGCGGGACTCGCGAACCGGCCCAGCAAAAAGGAACTCGCTAGCTGGTAGGCAGTCAAGGTATCCATGCACTCTTCGGCGGTGAATCGTCTGCCGTCGAGTCGGCGAAGCACGGCGACGTGGGTTACTGCGTATTTCCCGGTTTCCTTCAGCGTCCTAGTCACTCTTGGCAGGTCGGGCCGAGCGTCCAACGTCATAGTCCACTCACCGAGCTGCCATGATTGGCGACCGTTCCAGCTGCGGCTCTTTCCGTTCGACGCTACTTCTATCCAGTCCTCTCCACCGACGTCACCGAGATTGATCCATCGGACCGATACTTCTGACGCGACCTCCTTAGTCTTGCCTACAACCGTTCCCCCGTCCATCCAGCCTGAGGCTGACGAAAGGTCCTGGTAACTATTCAGGTGCCAGTGGCTTGAGGACGAGCGGTGGGCAGCGCAGCTCGCCGGTGGTGAAGCGGCCAACCGGGCGGTCGAGCTGGACGACGACGTTCTG
>Ga0184632_10000937_pt1 | contig 11761 bp, 7 predicted proteins | sample PLM31_50_b1_FD_133153 | JGI IMG/M metagenome (GOLD analysis project Ga0184632, IMG submission 133153) | Groundwater sediment microbial communities from an aquifer in East River, Colorado, USA - PLM3-1_50_b1 | ecosystem: Environmental > Terrestrial > Soil > Riparian zone | place: USA: East River... | reverse complement strand
GGCATGCGGCAGGTATCAATACCGCGTAGCCATACTCGTTGTGTGCAATCACTGGCCGGCGTGTCGCATCGATGTCAGTCCGGGGATCGCGACGGTGTCGACCTCGCGCCCGGACGCCGTATCGAGCGCTAGGGCCCGGTCGGGTTGGCCGACCCAGAGGCGCGAACCGTCCTCGCTCACCGCCAATCCTTGTACCGATGCCGGAATCCGCCACTGGGCCACCGTCGTGAGCACGCCGGACCGAAGTACGTGGATCGCCTCGCCCGCCCCGATGTAGGCGGTTCGATCGTCGGGCGATATCGCGGCCGCTACCGGGCTGCCGCCGTTCGGGAAGGTCGCCGTTCTCGACACGGTCAGCGCAGTCCCATCGATCTGCGCCACGGTGCCGCTCGCTGCGTCGACTACGATCGGGTTCACTCCGTACCGGCTCAGCGCAATGGCGTGGCCCTCGGCTGGGCCCTCGCCGAAGGGTGCGGGCAGGTCGATGCAGTACGCGAACTGCCCGTCGAGGGCGAGCGTATGCACGAAGGCGTGCACGTGCGGTGCATCGGCCCTGGCTCCGCTGTTCAACAGGTCGCGGGTGTGCTGGTGATCCGGCTGGTGCGTGTAGAGCGTGAAGAGAAGGTGATGACCGGATGCGTACACGGCCTGACGTCCCTGGCCCCGCATCTCCTCCTCAGCGCCCGGCGGGATCACCTTCTTGTCGCGCGTGAACAGGGGCTGCATCTGACCAGTGGCCAGGTCGACCAGGCGTACCCGGTACCGGTCCGGCTTCGTCGGCGGCAGGTAATCGAGGACGTAGAGCAGTTGGTCGGCGGTCCCGAACGCCTCCGGCTCCACGCATCCGGGCAGCGTTAGCCGCGTCCGCTCGCCTCCGCTACCGGCGATCACGATTGTCGTTGTGTTCCGGCCCGTCGGCCGGAACGGTGTGTCCGCCTCGGCGCTGCCACTGGTCAGGGCAACGGCGGCCCCACCGGGAGACACCACCCTCGCGCCAAGGCTCCCCGGCATGGCAACCCCGTAACTCAAGGCACCCGTACGACCGCGGACCTCGATCTGGGTGGACGCGGTCCGGTGTTCGTCGGCAACGATGGCCGAGCCATCCCAGGCGGCTATGCCGTGGCGCGGGCCGGCCACCACGCGAGCGTCGCGCGCGTCGATGAGCGCCAGCCCGGACGCGGTCGCAACAAGCAGCAGGTCCGCCGGCCTGATGTCGGCCCGGGTGGCGTCATCTGGGCCGTCGGGCCGGCAGGCGGCCAGCAACGCCGCGGCCGGCACGGCCCCGGCCAGGCGAAGAACAGTGCGTCGTGTCGTCATCTCGTCCTCCTGGAGCAGATGAGCGCCGGTGAGCGCGTACGGTTCCAGCGGTTGTGAAGATCCTCGGCCGGCGTCTCCTCGGTGAACGATCGTTCAGGGAATCATTTGACATCCGGTTAGGCTGGCCCAGTGACGGTTGAGCAGGCGGTGGCCGGCGCGGTGACGCGGCGCAGGTCGAGGCGTGAGGAGATCCTGGAGGTCGCGGTTGGCCTCTTCGCCGCGCGCGGCTACCACGGCGTCTCCATGGACGACATCGGCGGCGCCGCCGGTGTGACCGGCCCGGCCCTTTATCACCACTTCGCCGGCAAGGAGGCCATGCTCGCGGCCGCGCTGAGCCCGGTGAGCGAGAACCTGCTGGCCGGCGGGCGGGCTCGCGTGGCCGAGCATGCCGGCGATCCGGCTGCGGCCCTGACCGCGTTGGTCGACTTCCACGTGGACTTCGCGCTCAACAACCCTGCTGTCATCGCCCTACACCTGCACGAGCTGGATCGCCTTCCGGAGGAGCCGCGGCGGGAGATCCGCCGGCTGCAGCGGCTGTACGTCGAGGAGTGGGTCACCGTGCTCACCGCGCTCCGGACCGACCTGCTGGCGAGCGAGGCACGGGTGCTCGCCCACGTCGCGTTCGGCCTCATGAACTCGACTCCGTTTCTCTCCGGTGAGGTCGAGCGCGCTCGTTGTGCGGACCTGTTGCGCGCGGCGACGCTGGCCGCACTCCAAGATCCCAACCACCGGTGAGCCATCCGCGCGAGGGCGGCTACGGGATACGTCCCGCTTTGCGGGATCCTGTGGGGAGCCTCACACTCCTCACAGCCTGTGGATAACCGTGTGGAGAACTGACCCTCGACTGGAGATGCACGATGTGGAGACTCGTGAGTAACCAGACTTGGACTTACCGTAACGACTGTCATAGACCCTGGGAGTATTCATGATCGGATCGCTGCTGGTCGCCAACCGGGGCGAGATCGCGCGGCGAGTCATCAGGACCGCCCAGCGCCTCGGAGTGCGGGCCATTGCCGTGTACTCGGAGGCCGATGCGGGGTTGCCGTTCGTTGCCGAGGCCGACGAGGCGGTGCTGATCGGTCCGGCGAACCCGGCGCAGTCCTACCGCAACGTCGATGCCATCCTCGACGCGGCCAAGGCCACCGGGGCAGAGGCGATTCATCCCGGATATGGCTTCCTGTCGGAGAACGCTGACTTCGCCCGTACCGTCGTAGCCCGCGGCCTGGTCTGGGTCGGACCAGGCGCGGAGGCGATCACGGCGATGGGCGACAAGATCAATGCACGCAATCTTATGGCCGCGGCCGGAGTTCCGGTCGCGCCCGGTACGACAGATCCGGCCCGCGATGTTGAAGCGGCGGCCACCGAGGCGGAGCGCATCGGCTATCCCGTCATGGTCAAGGCGGCCGCGGGCGGCGGCGGCATGGGCATGGCATCGGCAGGCGACGAGGCGGCGCTGCGAGCGGAGTACGAGAAGGTTCACGGCTTCGCGGAGCGGATGTTCGGCGACGGCTCGGTCCTCATTGAACGGTTCTTCCCGTCAGTACGCCACGTCGAGGTCCAGATCCTCGGTCTGGCCGACGGGCGGGTGGTGGCTCTCGGCGAGCGGGAGTGCTCGGTACAGCGGCGTAACCAGAAGCTCGTTGAGGAGTCGCCGTCCCCGGCCTCGATGCTCACACCGGAACGGCGCGCGGCGCTGCTCGCGTCCGCAGTCCGAGCGGGTGAGGCGGTCAGCTACCGCAATGCCGGCACCGTGGAGTGCCTGCTCGATCCGTCCACGGGGGACTTCTTCTTCCTCGAGATGAACACGCGACTGCAGGTGGAGCACCCGGTCACCGAGGCAGTGTTCGGTGTGGACCTCGTCGAGGAGCAGCTTCGGGTCGCGTCCGGGCTGGCGCCCACGTTCGACCCCGGTGCGCTGGTATCCCGGGGTCACGCCATCGAGTTGCGCGTCAACGCCGAGGACCCGAAGCGGTTCCTGCCCGGGCCGGGGGCGATCACAGCGTGGGTCGAACCCGCGGGCGACGGCGTGCGGGTGGACTCTGGATACGGCCCCGGGACAACGGTGACGCCGAACTACGACTCACTCATGGCGAAGCTCATCGTGTACGGGTCCGATCGCACTCAGGCGTTGGAGCGGGCTCGCGCCGCGGTAGCGGGCTTCGAGATCGCCGGTCCGAAGAACAACCTGCCCTTCTTCGCCGAGTTGTTGGACAACACGGAGTTCCGGTCCGGCGACTACGACACCACCCTTGTGTCCCGGATGCGCAACCCGACACCGTGACGGCGGCGATACCATGATCGACGAGAGGAGGCGTGATGAGTGAGTTGCCGTCCAGCGTGTCCATCAGGGAGGTCGGGCCGCGCGACGGACTCCAGAACGAGGACCCGGTGCCGACCGAGGCAAAGGTGAGACTACTTGACGCGCTGTCCCACACGGGTGTGCGCCGGATCGAGGCGGTCAGCTTCGTCCACCCCAAGGCGATCCCACAGATGGCCGACGCCGACGAGGTATGGGCCGCGGCCGAGAAGGTGCCTGGCGTCCGGTACTCGGCGTTGGTGCCCAACTCTCGCGGCGCGGAGCGGGCGCTGGACGCGGGGCTGCGTGAACTCGAGGTAGTTGTCTCCGCCTCGGACACGCACAACCGCCGGAACGTCAATCGCTCCACGGAGGAGTCGCTCGACGACATCTCCGCGCTCATCACCCTCGTGCACGAGGCGGGCGGGCAGTGTGAGGTCATCATCTCCACGAGCTTCGGTTGCCCCTTCGAGGGAGATGTCGCGCCTTCACGCGTGGCGTCCATTGTCGACCGAGTGGTAGCGGATGGTGCGGACCGGGTGGCCTTCGGCGACACCACCGGCATGGCTACCCCCCGCCGAGTGTCGGACGTACTCGACGCGGTCCGTAGGCGCCAAGCCGACGTTTCAATGCTGCTGCACTTCCACAACACCAGAGGGACCGCGCTGGCGAACATCCTTACGGCCCTGCGGTTCGGCATTACCGAATACGACGCGAGCGTCGGCGGACTCGGCGGGTGCCCCTACGCGCCCGGGGCGACGGGCAACGTCGCCACCGAGGAGGTCGTCCACATGCTGCACGACATGGGCATCGACACCGGTATCGACCTCGGTGCGCTGATTGAGGCGGCGCGCCTGGCACAGCAGATTGTGCGCAAGGAGCTACCGAGCGGCGTGTTGCGAGCCGGCCCGCGGATCAGCTGATCATGGGTGACCAAACTGTGACCGGCACGTGACCGTTGATAGGCCTACGCGTCCCCGGCAACCGATAGTTTCCTGTGTCGACGGATCAGACACATTCGGCCTGCGTCGACCCGCGTGCTGGAGACAACATCGCGCGATCGACGTCTATATAGATAAGGGTGGCCCGGCGTTTCGCTCGAGCGGACGCCGGGCCGCTCTGTATCCGCACCTAGCTGGATGTGGCCGGCCCCGATGCGATACCCTAACGATCGTTCAGGCGACTCTCTCCGCCGATCTAGGGCGGGGTCGCGTGAGTTGATCTCCAGCCACGCGACTAAGGCCTAGATCGGCGAGGGGCAGGGGACGACGAGGACAGGCGACGACGAGGACAGGGGTGGCGGTGGCACTCGACGAAGCGGGACTGGGGCAGCTGCGTAAGCGCGTGCTGGCCGGCGGGGCCGAGCGCTACCACGCGGCCAACGCGGCGAAGGGCAAGCTCTTCGCGCGCGAGCGGATCGCCCTGCTGGTCGATGAGGACTCCTTTGTCGAGGACGGGCTCTACGCCAACGCGCTGGCGGACGGCCTGCCGGCCGACGGTGTCGTCACCGGCGCCGCGACGATCGACGGTCGGCACGTCTGTCTCATGGCCAACGACTCCACCGTGAAGGCGGGCTCGTGGGGCGCCCGTACCGTCGAGAAGATCATCCGGGTGATCGAGCGCGCGTACGCCGACGGCGTGCCGATGATCTACCTGGTGGACTCGGCGGGCGCGCGCATCACCGACCAGGTGGATCTGTTCCCGGGCCGTCGCGGCGCCGGGAAGATCTTCTGGAATCAGGTACGGGCATCGGGCTCGATTCCACAGGTGTGCGCGCTGTTTGGCCCGTCCGCGGCCGGCGGCGCCTATATCCCAGCATTCTGTGACGTCGTCGCCATGGTGGACGGCAACGCCTCGATGTATCTCGGTTCCGATCGCATGGTCGAGATGGTGACTGGGGAGAAGACGTCGCTCGAGGCGATGGGCGGCGCGAGAGTCCATTGTGCCGAGTCGGGCGTGGGGCATTTTCTGTGCAAGACCGAGGCGGAGGCTCTCGACGTTGTCCGGCGTTACCTGTCCTACCTGCCGAGCAACTGGCAGGGCCGCCCGCCTGCCGTCGCCGCGGCCGAACCGGCCACGGTGGACCTGGCCGCCCTGGTGCCGGCCAGCGAACGACAGGCGTTCGACATGCGGCGATTCGTCAAGGGCGTGCTCGACGACGGCACATACTTCGAGATTCAGGCGCTCTGGGCCCGCGAGATCACCGTCGGGCTTGGCCGACTGAACGGCGAGGCAGTCGGAGTCGTGGCCAACAACTCGCTACACAAGGGTGGTGTGCTCTTCGTCGACTCGGCGGACAAGGCAACGCGCTTTGTTCAGCTCTGCGACGCCTTCAATGTTCCACTGCTGTTCCTGTCGGACGTGCCCGGCTTCATGGTGGGCGCCGCGGTCGAGAAGCAGGGAATCATCCGCCACGGCGCCAAGATGATCACCGCAATCTCCGAAGCAACCGTGCCGAAGATCTGCGTGGTCGTTCGCAAGGCGTACGGAGCGGGGCTCTACGCCATGGCGGGCCCCGGGTTCGAGCCCGACGCCACGATCGCATTGCCGACCGCGAAGATCGCGGTTATGGGAGCCGAGGCCGCGGTGAACGCCGTCTACGCGAACAAGATCGCCGCCCTGGCCTCCGACGACGAGCGTGCCGCGTTCGTTGCGACGAGGCGCGAGGAGTATGAGCGCGACATTGACATCGTTCACCTGGCGAGCGAACTCGTGGTGGACGCCGTCGTCGAGCCGGCCGCTCTTCGTGCGGAACTGGTTCGCCGGTTTGCGCTCGCTCGGAACAAGGACCGCCACTTCTCCCGCCGGCGACACGGCGTCACCCCCGTCTAGACCACGAAGACCACCCGCGGATCGAACGAAGAGAGGAAGGCCGCCATGCTCAACGAAGAGCAGGAGGCGCTGCGTCAAACGGTTGCGGAGTTCGCCCACGAGGTGGTCGCGCCGGTCATCGCCGAGCACTACGAAAACCACACCTTCCCGTACGACATCATCCGGCAGATGAGCAAGATGGGCCTGTTCGGTCTGCCGTTTCCGGAGCAGTACGGCGGCATGGGTGGTGACTACTTCGCGCTGTGCGTGGCGATCGAGGAGCTGGCCCGGGTCGACTCGAGCGTCGCAATCACGCTCGAGGCCGCGGTGTCGCTAGGCGCGATGCCGATCTACCGGTTCGGCACCGAGGAGCAGAGGGCCACCTGGCTTCCGCAGTTGGTGACCGGCGAGGCTCTGGCGGCATTCGGCCTGACCGAGCCTGGCTTTGGCTCTGACGCCGGCGGCGCCCAGACCCGCGCGGTGCTGGACGAGGCGAGCAACGAGTGGGTCATCAACGGCAGCAAGGCGTTCATTACCAACTCGGGGACAGACATCACGGTGATGGTCGCGGTCGCCGCGGTGACGGGCGAGACCGAGGGTCGAAAGGAGATCTCGACCATCCTCGTCCCGTCGGGCACGCCTGGCTTCCACGTCCAGCCCGGATACTCGAAAGTGGGCTGGTGCGCTTCCGACACGCACGAGCTCACCTTCGACGACGTGCGGGTACCAGCCGCCAACCTGCTCGGGCTGCGCGGTCGTGGCTTCGCGCAGTTCCTGCAGACCCTCGATGAGGGACGCATCGCGATCGCGGCACTGGCGACCGGGCTCGCCCAGGGGTGCGTGGACGAGTCGCTGCGCTACGCGAAGCAGCGGCACGCGTTTGGACAGCCGATCGGCAATTTCCAGGCAATTCAGTTCAAGATCGCCGACATGGAGGTCCGGACGCACACCGCGCGTTTGGCGTGGCACGATGCGGCGGCGCGGCTCGTACGGGGCGACGATTTCAAGCGGCAGGCGGCGATCGCGAAGCTGCACGCGAGCGAGATCGCGGTGACCAACGCCCGCGAGGCGACTCAGATCCATGGCGGGTACGGGTTCATGAACGAGTTCCCGGTGGCGCGCTTCTGGCGCGACTCCAAGATCTTGGAGATCGGTGAGGGGACCTCTGAGGTTCAGCGCATGGTCATTGCCCGGGACCTGGGTCTGTAGGGGAGTACGAGTCCGAAGGCCAGCGCCGACTGTCAGGTTTCCGTCGCCGGGCCGCGTCGCGGCGTGCCGGAGCTTCCCCGGCGGGACGCGGACTCCCGCGACGTGTTTGCATGTCGTCCAGTCGTGTCGCGCGGCGCCGCCGGAGGCGGGCACCTCAGACACCGGGAGGCATGGTGTTCGCAGGGCTGGGCAGGTTCGGGTACCGCCGGCGTTGGTGGGTCCTCGGCGCGTGGACCGTAATCCTGGTCGCCGGGATCACGCTGGGTGGGCAGCTCTTCGACCGCCTACGCACCGTGGATGGCATGCGGGCGGACGCCGAGTCGGTGCGGGCCGACCGACAGGTCAAGGAGCTCATCTCCGACGGCCCGATCGTGTTCGCCGTCGTCGGCGGCCGGGATGTCTACGACCCGGAGTTGGTCAGCAGCGTCAGCGCGCTCTCCGCGGAGATCAGAAAGATCCCCGGGGTCGTCGATGTGGACGACCTCTACACCAGCCCCGGCGGCCGCATCGGGGCGGACAACCAGAGCACATTGGTCCTGGTGGAACTATCCGAGAGCCTCGGCGATCAGGATCTGGATGCGGTCGAGGATCAGGTCCGCGCGAAACTTCGGCAGGTCGCCGCCCCGACCGTGCTCGTGGGGGGCGACCATCTGGCCGAGCGGGCCTTTGGGGAGCAGGCCGTACGAGATCTCGCCGTCGGCGAGTCGATCGCGTTCGTGCTGCTGCTGGTCGCCCTTGTGGTTATCTTCGGCGGCGTCGTCGCCGCGAGCCTGCCACTGGCGGTGGCCATCGTCGGGGTGAGCGCCACCCTGCTGGTCCTGTACGGGTTGAGCGCGATCACCGATATCGGCGAGTACTCGCTCAACATCGTGACGCTGTTGGGCATCGGCTTGGCCGTGGACTACGCGCTGTTGATCGTGGCGCGGTATCGGGAGGAGCGCGTGACCGGGGCGGAGCCGGATGCGGCCGTCGAGACCGCCATGGCCCGGGCCGGTCGGGCCGTGGCGATCTCCGGCCTCGCTGTGGCCATCGCGCTCGGCGGGCTCGTCGCGTTCGCCGAACCTCTGCTGTCGTCGATGGCGTTGGGCGGCGCGGCGATCGCGCTGCTGACCACCGCACTCGCCCTCACCGCTGTCCCGGCACTGATCGCGGTTGCCGGCGATCGCATCCCGCCGGCCGGCGTCGAGACCTGGGTGACCCGGGCGATCGGCCACGTGCACCCGCGTCAGCGGACCGCGGGGAGGGCGAAGGCCGGACCCCGGCCAACCCTGCTGGTCCGGTTGGCCGGCATCGCGCAGCGTTATCCGGCGCCCGTCGCCGCCGTGAGCACTCTCGGGCTGTTCGTGCTGGCGTTGCCGTTGGCGAATGCGAACCTGGCCAACTCCGACGCCCGATCGCTGCCGGCCTCGCTCGAGGAGCGCCGCGCGTACGACGCGTACCGTGTCCTCTTCAGCGCGGACGAGGCCACCGCGGTGACCGTCGTCGCGACGGTGGACGCGACATCGGCGGAGCTGCGCGACTATCTCAATGTGCTTAATCAGTTGCCCGGGGTGTTCCGCCTCGACCTGCGACGCGATGTGCCCAAGGGTTCAGTGATCATCGACCTGACCCCGGAGGGTGCGACCGGCGGAGAGGAGTCGAGGGCGCTCGTTGAGGCTGTCCGGGCCGCCCGTCCGGCCTTCCCGGTCGTCGTCACCGGGCCTGCGGCCGAGGTCATCGACTACCAGGCTTCGGTGGCGGCACGACTGCCCTATGTGGTGGTTGTCGTCGTGCTCGCCATGCTTGCCCTGCTCTTCTGGTTGACCCGATCCATCGTCGTCCCGGTCAAGGCGGTGCTGCTCAACGCGTTCACGTTCGTCGCGACGCTCGGCGTGCTCGTCGTGGTTTTCCAGTGGGGCTGGGGCGAGCCGGTGCTGCGCTTTGAATCGTGGGGGGCTCTCGATGTCACCACACCGCTGCTGTTGTTCGTGTTCATCTTCGGTCTCTCCATGGACTACGAAGTGTTCCTGCTGTCGCGCATAAAGGAGGAGTACGACCGACGACCGGACACCGACAACGCCGTGCTGGCCGGCATCGCCCGCTCAGGACCGGTGGTGACCGCTGCCGCTGTGTGCATCACGATCGTCTTCCTGGGCTTCGCCGTCGGCGGCCTGGTGGCGGTCAAGGAGATCGGTGTCGGGATGGCTGTGGCCGTCATCCTCGACGTGACGGTTGTCCGCGGGCTCCTGCTTCCGGCCGTCATGAGCCTGCTCGGTGACCTGAACTGGTGGTCGCCGTTGCCGCTGCGTCAGCGCGGGCGGGCTGCCGGAGGCGCCGTCGCGAGGTCGAGCGCCGGGAAATGACCAGCTCGGAGGTTGTTGCAAAATCGCGCTCGACGTCGCATTCCTACCGGTCATTGAAGTCTTGAACCTGGCTCTGGGTAAGGAGAACCTCGTTGTCCGAACAAATGTGCGGCCTGACTCAACGCCCGTTCGGAGAACGGTGATCTTGGCACCCAGAGGCTCGCAACAGCCAGGCTCCTCGGGGTGTGGAACGTCACCTATGTCGTGATCACGGCCTATCTGAGGGGATATCGCGGCGACCGAGCGCGGGTACGCGCTTACTCCCCGCAAAGTGTGCCCGCTGTGTCCCTAGCCGGACGGGGTGCGCGGACCCTAGCGTAATAAGCCCGAGTCTCCCTCGCCGGAGGCGAGCAACGTAGAACCTCGCCGGAGGCGAGCAACGTAGAACAGGGGGACGCGCATGGGCAAGACAGTCGCGTCGACGTCGTTCACCCGGGAGGACTACCGCCAGTACCGACGGAAGGTGCGGCGCTGCCTCGACATCTTCGCCCAGATGCTTGACCACTTCGAATTTGACGAAGAACGACCCATGACCGGTCTAGAGATCGAGATCAACCTGATCAACGCTCAGGGCGACCCGGCCATGCGCAATGCGGACGTCCTTCCCGTCCTGGGCGACCCGGATTACCAGGCGGAGCTGGGTCTGTTCAACCTGGAGTTCAACGTCCCCCCGCGGTTGATCAGCGGGGATGGTCTCTCCCAGTATGAGCGGTACCTACGGGCCAGTCTGAACACGGCCGACGCCAAGGCCAGGGCACTGGACGCGGGTCTCGTCCTCATCGGAATCCTGCCGACCGTGCAGCCGGAGCACGCGGTCCTGGACAACATGTCGGCCAACCCGCGCTACCACACGCTGAACCAGCAGATCATCGATGCCCGGGGCGACGACGTCTCCATCGACATCCGCGGCGTCGAACGCCTGCAGATCCAGACCGACTCGATCATGCCAGAGGCCGCGAACACCAGTGTGCAGTTTCACCTGCAGGTGACGCCGGCGACGTTCGCCAACTACTGGAACGCCGCCCAGGCGATCGCTGGTGTGCAGATCGCACTGGGTGCGAACGCACCATTCCTGTTCGGCCGCAGGCTCTGGGACGAGACCCGGGTGCCCCTCTTCGAGCAGACGACCGACACCCGCCCGGAGGAGCTGAAGAACCAGGCCGTACGCCAGCGGGTGTGGTTCGGAGAGCGGTGGATCACATCGATTTTCGATCTCTTCGAGGAGAACGTCCGATACTTCCCGGCGCTGTTGCCGGAGTGCGACGAGGAGGAGCCCGACGACGTGGTGGCCGCCGGCGGCGTACCACGCCTCGGCGAGTTGCGTCTGCACAACGGCACCGTCTACCGCTGGAACCGGCCGGTGTACGACATCAGCCCCATCGATGGCGTACCGCACCTGCGGGTGGAGAATCGCGTGCTGCCGGCCGGCCCGACGGTTGTGGACATGCTCGCCAACGCCGCGTTCTACTTCGGACTCACCCGGTTCTTCGCCGAAGCGGACCGACCGGTCTGGAGCCAGATCCCCTACGCCGCGGCGGAGCAGAACTTCTACCTCGGGTGTCGGGAGGGCCTGGCTGCGACGCTGTTCTGGCCGCGCGGCGGCGAAATTCACGTCGGTGACCTGGTGCTCGAGCGCCTCCTGCCGGCGGCCGTAGAGGGCCTTCGGCGCTTCGATGTCGACCCGGCCACGCGCGACCGGTTGCTCGGCATCATCGAGCAGCGCTGCATCACCGGCCGCAACGGCGCCGTGTGGCAGAGCGCGACGGTTGCTCGCCTGGAGAGACGG
>Ga0184632_10000936_pt1 | contig 11778 bp, 11 predicted proteins | sample PLM31_50_b1_FD_133153 | JGI IMG/M metagenome (GOLD analysis project Ga0184632, IMG submission 133153) | Groundwater sediment microbial communities from an aquifer in East River, Colorado, USA - PLM3-1_50_b1 | ecosystem: Environmental > Terrestrial > Soil > Riparian zone | place: USA: East... | reverse complement strand
GTTCCACGCGGCGTAGTAGCGGGCGTAGCCAACGTGCAGGAGAAGCCAGGCGCAGATCACCGTCGTCACGCCCAGACCGTTTATCAAAGGGGCGAACTCGCCGAACTGTTTGTGGGCGAGGACATCCAGCGCCGCGGTGAGCCCGGTGACGCTCGCGGCCACGGTGAACAGGAAGCTGGCCCGCTGCCCGCGAAGCCTGGTCGACCACCCGGGCACCTTGCCAGGCTGGGGTGGTCCGCGACCGGCTCGCCGGCGCACGCGCCAGCCACCGATGATCAGGTAGACGATCGTCACTGCGTTCCAGGCCAGCAGGAAGACGACCTCCGACTCGGAGCTGTCGCCGCCCGCGAGGAAATGCCACAGGCCAGCCACCGTGAGGGAGAGTTCGGTGAGTCGGGTGGTCGCGTTGCCAATGGTGCTACCGGCTGCGTGCATCCTTACGGCCCGGCCCCGCACGTCATCGTTTCAGGCTACGGCCCGATGGGCGCCATCACCGGTCGAACGCCGTGGCTCTGTAGTGAAGGTGGGTGGACAGAGCCAGGGCGCCCGACCGGGTGCGTGACCGGAGGCGGCCTAGTTGGTCGGCGAGGCCTTCGGCGCCCCCTTTCCGTTGCCTTCCTCCACACCGGTCACGGCGAAGTCCTTGTCGAATTTGACCGTGGCCTTCGTGCCGTCGGACTTCGTGACGTGCGCCTCGTACACCGCCCCGTCCGCGTCTGTCTCAACGCGGTCGACGGTCGCCCCCGGCACAGCTTGCAGAGCAGCCGCCTTGGCCTTCTCGGCGTCGCTCCCGGTCAGCAGCGTCTCTCCGGCGCGCTGGCCGCCACTGCCGCGGGCCTGACCCGACGGGGCGGCGCTCGCCGCCGCGGAAGCGTTGTTCGTGGTGTCCGCGCCGGCCGGCACCGCGACGGCGAACAGCGCGCCTCCCACAGCACCGGCGGCGAGAAGGCCGGCGGCCCAGGCGAGCCGACGGCGGCGTTGGCCGGGCGCGATCGACTGAGTCTCGTCCATAGTGGTAGTTCCCTCCGACGGGACCCGCAGGTGCGGGTCATCTGTCCCCGACCATGCTCGGCCTTGCTGAACAGGCCCCATGAGCAAGCTGTGCGGACGTTAAGAGCCGCTCAACGTCTCACGGTGGAGGGTTGCCAGCGGCGATGCGACCTATCACAATGGGAGGTCACGACGTCTTGTTCCGAGGAGTCATCGCCATGCAGACGCTGCAGCTCTCCCGTGAATCGCGCCGTATCGGCGGCCTCCTACTGCTCGCAATCGTGACCATCGAGATCGGAGGTTTCTATCTCACCCGGGTAGCCAGCGGGCAGGTAGAGCTCACCGATTTCCAGGTTGCATTCTCCCGGGCCGGGCACGCCCACGCTGGCGTGCTGGTCACGCTGAGCCTCATCGCCCTCATCCTGGCGGACGCCACAAGCCTGCGCGGAGTCCTGGGCTACATCGCTCGCCTCGCCATACCTCTCGCCGCCATCTTGATGTCGGCGGGATTCTTCGTGTCCTCGATGGGCGCCGGTCGCACCGAACCGAACGGGCTCATCCTGGTGCTCTGGCTGGGCGCCGCCAGCCTCACGGTGGGTGTCATTTGTCTGGGCGTGGTGCTGCTGCGCAGCGGTTTCAAGGGCTCCGGGCCAGCCAGCTAAGGTCCGTGTGGCACAGCGGTGCGTTCGTCGTCGGGAGGCGCGTTGAGAGTCAGGGCCAGAGCCGGCACCGCTGCCGCGGCGGTGGCACTGCTGCTGTTTGGTTGTGGTGGACCCGGTGAGCCTCCATTCACACCGCCCAACGAGTTTGGCGCCTTCGCACCGGGCGGGGATGGGCTCGGGGACCCGCTCTATCCCAAGGCCGGTAACGGCGGATACGACGTGGCCAATTACGACCTGGATGTTCGCTACGACCCCGGCTCCGACGAGCTTACCGGTGCGGCGACCATCACGGCCACGGCGACCACCAACCTGTCCCGCTTCAACCTCGACCTCAAGGCGCTCGAGGTCGAGCAGATCACCATCAACGGGTCCGGTGCGGACCACTACCAGCATGACGACGAGCTGGTGGTCACGCCGAAGACCGGCATCGCCAAAGGCACCCAGTTCGTGGCGAGGATCACCTACGGCGGCGAGCCGGAGACCTATGCGGGAGGTTCTCTGGGCACTGGCGGCTTTCTGCACACCCGCGATGGTGCCGTCGCGATCGGCGAGCCAGAGGTCGCCGCCACGTGGTTCCCGGTCAACGACCACCCTCGGGACAAGGCCACGTATACGGTCCGGATCGCCGCGCCGGACGGGCTGACCGCCATCTCCAACGGTGTCCTGAAGGGGAAGACATCCGCTGCTGGATACACCACGTGGACCTGGGTGGAGGCTCAGCCAATGGCGCCATACCTGGCCACTGTGGTGATCGGACGATATCGCGTGCAGGAGGGCACTCACGAGGGCAAGCCCATCTTCACGGCCGTGGAGGCGTCGCTGCTCCCCCTGGTCGACATCCAGATAGCCAAGACGCCGCAGATCGTGGACTTCCTGGAGGACCAGTTCGGTCCGTACCCCTTTGACGCCCTCGGCGGCATCGTCATCGGTGACGGACGGGTAAGGTACGCCCTCGAGAACCAGAGCCGGCCGATCTACGGGTTCTCGTTCTTCTCACCCGGGCAGGACGCCACCATCGTCATGGTCCACGAATTGGCGCATCAATGGTTCGGCGACAGTGTGTCGGTCAACGAGTGGCGCGACATATGGCTCAATGAGGGCTTCGCCACGTATGCGGAATGGCTGTGGGTCGAGAAGACCAGCACCAAGACCGCCCAGCAGATCTTCGACGAGTACTTCGCCGACACGACCGCCGACATTTGGTCCGTCCCGCCGGGCAATCCAGGTCGGGAGGCGCTCTTCCACCGATCCGTCTACACCCGCGGCGCCATGGCTCTGCATGCCCTGCGGGTCACCGTCGGCGACGACGCCTTCTACACAATCCTGCGGACGTGGGCCGTCGAGAAGGCGCACCAGAACGCCACGACCGACCAGTTCATCGCGCTCGCAGAGAGAGTCTCCGGCGCGAGCCTCTTCCAGCTCTTTCAAGACTGGCTGTACGGTGTTGTCCGTCCCCCGGCACCCCGCCACCAGGTGGAGTAGGAACGGAGGAGTGTTCGCATGGTGAAGATCGAGGCCGTGAAGCCGATTCTGAGCGTCGGTGATGTTGACGCTAGCATCGCATACTACGTCGAGAAGCTCGGCTTCGAGCTTTCGTGGTGCTGGGGTGAACCGACCGCTTTCGCGTGCGTGACCGCCGGAAGGTTCGAGATCTACTTCTGCAAGGATTACCAGGGGCAGCCCGGGACATGGATAGCCATCGACGTTGACGATGTCGACGCGCTCTACACCGAGTTCAAGGACCGTGGGGCGGACGTGCGGCAGCCTCCCACGAACTTCGAATGGGGCATGCGGGAAATGAATGTCCGCGACCCGGACGGGCATCGCATTCGATTCGGTGCGCGGACAGCCGAGCCACCGGATGGCACACCATTCGTTCCCGACTGACGAGGGCAGGGTTCGAGGCGGGCGATGCTCTCGCAGTCGCGGGAGATGCCCTGCCCGGTAGAGAAGTTCCGCCCGCCGTGCGAACATATGTTCATGTCCGGTGAGGGGACGATCCTGCACGCCGACCTGGACGCGTTCTACGCGTCGGTCGAGCAACGGGATGATCCCCGGTTGCGGGGCCGCCCCGTCATCGTCGGTTCAGGTGTCGTGCTCGCGGCCAGCTATGAGGCCAAGGCGTGCGGCGTCCAGACGGCGATGGGCGGGCGGTTGGCTCGGCGGCTGTGCCCCCAGGCGATTGTGGTCGAGCCGCGGATGTCGGCCTACACCGCTGCGAGCAGGGCTGTGTTCGAGGTCTTCAGGCAGACCACGCCCATGGTCGAGGGCCTGTCCATCGACGAGGCCTTCCTCGATGTTGGTGGACTTCGCCGAGTCTCAGGCTCACCCACCAAGATCGCGGTGCGCCTGCGCAGCGACGTCCTCGAACGGGTCGGTCTTCCGATCACGGTCGGGGTGGCACGGACGAAGTTCCTCGCCAAGGTCGCGAGTGGCGTCGCCAAGCCGGACGGTCTGCTGGTGGTGCCGCCCGATGGTGAGCTGGCCTTCCTGCATCCGCTCCCGGTGGAACGGCTGTGGGGGGTCGGGCCGGTCACCGCCACCAAGCTCCGCCACCGGGGGATCGTGACCGTCGGCCAGGTCGCCCAGCTCGGCGAGGCGGCCCTGGTCTCAATGCTCGGCCAGGCGTCGGGCCGGCACCTGCACGCCCTCGCCCACAACCACGATCCGCGGCGGGTGCAGGTCGGTCGACGTAGGGGCTCGATCGGATCGCAGCACGCACTCGGTCGCATGCCGACGTCGGCGAAGCTCGCAAGCCGCGCGTCAGGAAGGACACCCGACGACATCGACGCCATACTGGCCGGGCTGGTCGACCGCGTCACCCGGCGGATGCGGGCCGCCGGGCGGGTAGGTCGCACCGTCGTACTCCGGCTGCGCTTCGACGACTTCTCACGAGCGACCCGCTCGCACACACTGCCCTGGTCGACCGCACACACGCACACCATCCTCGACGCCGCGCGTGGCCTGATGACGACAGCGATGCCGATGATCGAGCGTCAGGGCCTCACGCTCGTCGGTGTGGCGGTCGGCAACCTCGACAACGACGACCGGGGCGTCCAGCCGGAGCTGCCCTTCGATCGATACAGCGGTAGCGATCTCGACTCGACGCTCGACGCCGTACGAGACCGGTTCGGCTCATCCGCCGTCACCCGCGCCGTCCTGCTCGGCCGCGACCAGGGTCTGGCGGTGCCGCTGCTGCCCGACTGAACCGATCCCCGCAAGGCCGAGCACCCGGCGGGCGTTGCCCGCATAGATCTGCCGGAGCACGTCAGGCGGGAGGCCGATGGCGGCGATGTCCCACCTCCCCTGCGGAGGCACAGGGCAGCCCGGCGCGTATGGGAAGCACTCGTCCTCAGTTTCAAGGAACCGCCAGTACGTCCAGTATGCTTCCCGACTCGGCGGAAAGGAGTCCGAGCCAAACACCACCCGGTCGGGGTGCTCGACAATGAGGCGGCGGGTCGCGCGTGGTTGCCGGCCAAGCTCGCCGAGACGACCGCCGATGTCGATGTGAAAGTTCGGGTACGTCGTCAGCATCCGACCGACCCAGTCCAGGTCCTCTGCCGCGCAACCGACATGCGCGCCGATGAAGGTCGTGTCGGAAGCGGAGGCCACAACCGCCTCCAGTGCCTCCATGAGCCGATCGAACGTCGGGTACCCCGGCGCGCCGAACCACCAGCTCGGGTTGGCAACCAATTCCTCGAGGCGCTCGTTCCGCTCATCCAGCGGGGCGAAGAAGGCCACCGGATCCGCGGTGTGGATCAGCACGGGCAGGCCCAGCTCTCCGGCGGCACGGAACACATCGACCAGCCGAGGATCGTCGGGCAAAACCAGCCGGCCATGTTCATCAGTCACGGTCAGGCCAAGATCTTTCCACACCTTGAGCCCTCTGGCACCGGCGGCGCGGGACCGCCGCAGGCTCGAGATGAGTGCGTCGGTCGGGTTGGGCTGGCGCAGTGCGGTCCAGTCGAGATGGCAGAAGGTGAAGAACCGGTCGGGGTGGCGGTCGTCGTAGCGCTCGATGTTCGCGGCCAGCTCGTTACCCCACCGCCCGTCGAGGTTGACCATGCTCGCGACGCCGACCTCGTCCATCAGGTCACACAGGACGGATAGGTCGGGCGCGAGCCACGTACCGTGGTCGCTCAACCACCGGCCAAGATGGTTATGCACGTCGATGGCTGGCACCAACGGGCGGGCCACGTGCGTCTCGTGCCGGCGGACCGCGGGGACCGGGGCGTAGTCGCGCAGCGGCAGATCCGCAAGCGTGACCAGGTCGGCCGGCGGTGAGGCGTCCAGCGGCTGCGACGTCACCGAAGTCCCGCCCGCGTGAGGCCTGCCCCGGATCGCGGCCCCGAGCCTTCGATCGCGGCAAGGGCTTCCGCCAACGTCGGCTGCGCGGCGGTTCCTCCGACAGCGCGGGTAGACAGGGAGCCGCAGGCCGCCCCCAGACGCAGACTCGCAACTATCCCCCGGCCGCCCAGCCAGCCGCCCAGCCAGCCGGCCAGGAAGCCCGCGTTGAAGCTGTCCCCGGCCCCAACGGTGTCGACGGGCTCGACCGCCAACCCGGGTACTGTGACTGGCTCGCCGTCCCACCACGCGAGGGCGCCGCGGGCACCGCACTTGACCACGGGCAGGCCTGACGCCATGGCAAGGTGGCGGCCGGCCGCGATGATGTCGCCGTCGGTCCGGCCGGCCAGCGCCAACGCCTCGGCCTCGTTGGGCAGCAGAACGTCCGTTTGCGCGATGGCCGCCGCGACGCCGTCGTCCCACCTCCCAGATGGGTCGTCATTGGTGTCCAGCGACGTCGACGCTCCCCTGCTGCGGAGACCGGCAAACCACGTCGGCAGGCCGGCGGCGAGGCGAGGTTGCAGAAAGTAGGAGCTCACATGGACGTGCCGGGCAGCCCGCTCCAGCTCGGGATCGACGTCCATGATGTCCAGAAGCGGCAGGCAGCCGGGTGCAGTGAGGACGGCCCGGTCTTCTCCATCGGCGAGGATGACCGTCACCGCGGTGGCCACCTCACGGTCGCGCACACATCCGGCGACATCGACACCCCGCTCTGTCAACGCGTCCAGCACGAACCGCCCCGACGCATCGTCACCAACGCGACCGACGAACGCGGTCCGCAGGCCCAGCCGCGCAGCGCCACAAGCGGTGATCGCTCCCGAACCGCCGAGCGTGATCGAGCCAGCGGCGACCAGCTGTTCGCGCTCCCCGAACGCGATCTCCCGTGGCACCCCGGACAGTACGACGTCCGGGTTGGCGTCCCCGACGACGAGGAGATCGAACGCCGTCACGGCGTCACCGCCGTTCGTAGCGGCTCGGGTAGGAGCTCGCCATGAGCTAGCGTCAGCTCGTCGCATAGCGACCAGATGTCGTCCAGAGCGAGCGTCGCCGCGGTGTTCGGGTCCACCATCGCCGCTTGTCGTATCAGCCGCGGATCGCCGGTGACGGCTGCGGCCACGGTCAGTTCGCCCACACTGACGTAGGGACGGTTCACTGCCGCGCACTGCGGCGGGAGGGCGCCGACCGGCTCCGGTGTCGCACCAGATATGTCCACTGTGCACGGCACCTCCACGGCGAAGCCATCCGGAAGGTTCGTGATAAGCCCGCGATTCGCGACATTGGCCACGATGCGTCGCGCGGTGCCGGTCTGCAAACTGTGGATGACCTGGGGCGCGTACTCGGTTGTCTCCCGCTCGATGTCGAGGTCCTCGCCGGCGAGCACAGTACGGCGAACGGCCGCGTACTCGGCCAGGTTCTCCTCGCTGACTCGCAGGTAGTCTCCGACCGGAATGCGGAGGCGCTCGATCTCCGAGTCGTGACGCAGGTACCACGGGACGTACTCGGCGGAGTGCTCACTGGTCTCCGTGGGGTAGTAGCCGAGCCGGCGATACATGTCGACGCGGACCCGGCGGCGCAGCTGCGGGTCGTCGGCGATGGCCTGGTCCAGCCGCGGGTAGAGGTCGATCCCGTCGCGCTCCCAGCGAAGGATCCAGGCCTGATGGTTGACTCCGGCACTGTGGTAGGTCACATCTTCGTACGGTACGTTGATCACCTCGCACAGACCTCGCACCGTCCAGTACACGGAATGGCACAGCCCCAGTACCTTCAGCCTCGGCGCGACCGCGGCCAGGTAGCTGACGTTCATCGCCATCGGATTGGTGTAGTTCAACAGCCACGCGTCCGGGCACAGCTGCTCCATGTCGGCGGCGATTTCGGCGAGCACCGGGAACGTGCGCAGCGCGCGGAAGATGCCGCCGACCCCGATGGTGTCGCCGATCGTCTGCCGGAGCCCATGTCGTGCTGGGAGATCGAAGTCGCGCCGGGTCGCCGCGTACATCCCCACCTGAATCGCGTTGATCACATAGTCGGCGCCGTGGAGCGCGGTTCGGCGGTCCAGCGTGGCGGTAATCTGCGCCTTGGCGGAGAGCTGGTCGGCGATACGCCGGGCAATCGCCTCGGCCGTCTCCAGCCGCTCTGGGTCAATGTCGTGCAACGCGATGCGGGCATTGGCCAGCTCAGGGAAACCGAAGATATCGGCGAGCAACTCACGCGTGAACACAACGCTGCCGGCGCCGAGAAACACCACACTCGCCATGAACTAACCTCGATTCGCTAAGCCACGATGGCTTGGGCATCGGCCAGGACGGTAAGGAAATGGGCAACCGTCGTCTCCATCGCGTCCCGAGCCGGCCGGACGTACTTCCTCGGATCCACGAGGCTCGGGTCTGCGTCGAGGATCTGGCGCACGGCGGACGTGAACGCCACGTTGAGCGCGGTCCCAATATTGACCTTGGTGATGCCGTGGTAGACCGCGGCGCGCAGCTGCGCGTCGGGCACCCCGGACGACCCGTGCAGCACCAACGGGACTGGCACAGCGTCTCGCAGCGCCGCGATCAGCTGGTGGTCAAGGGTCGCGTCCCGGATGGCCATGGCATGGGTGGAGCCAACCGCGACGGCGAGGGCATCCACACCGGTGGCGGCCACATAGGCCGCGGCCTGGTCCGGATCGGTGCGGGCACCGGGGTCGTGCGGAGGAAGCGGCGGGCGGCCCTCCTTGCCTCCGACCATGCCGAGCTCGCTCTCCAACCACAGATCGTGGCCGTGAGCGAATTCGGCCGCAGCTTTGGTCGCCGTGACGTTCTCCTCGTACGGCAGGGACGATGCGTCGAACATGGCGGAGCTGAAGCCGTGCTCGGGGGCTTGCCGCAGCAACGTGACGGACTCGACGTGATCGAGGTGCAGGCCCACGGCGACCGCCGCGTCGGCGGCAACACCGCGCAATGCCGCCGCCAGCGGCCCGACCCGGCCATCGTGGAAACGCACGGCATTCTCGCTGACCTGGAGGATGACCGGCAGACCCGTCCGTTCTGCGCCGGCCACGATCGCCTCCGCGTACTCGAGAGTGATCACGTTGAACGCGGCGATACCACCGCCGTTTGCGTGGGCCGCGGCGACGAGATCGCCCGTGGGCACAGTCGTCATCGGATCTCCTCAACCACCACATGCGGCCGTAGCCGGCGCACGCGGTCCGGGTCGACCGCGCCGGCCACCGGCGAGGCCACCGCTGCTGCCGAGCACGCGACCGCATCAGCGAGCAGCTCGGGCCATGGCAGCGGGTTCAGCCGGCCGGCGGCCAGCGCCGCCACACACGCGTCTCCAGCGCCGGTCGGATTGCCGTTCAGCGGCGCGGGAAGCGACGCCCTCCAATCACCGTCCACGGTAGACGCAACAAGGCCGGCGCTACCGAGCGAGGCGACGACGGCAGTCGTTCCGCCAGCGCGCAGGGCTCGGGCAGCGGCTTGTGCGTCGGCCATATTGGACACCGGGAAGCCGGTCGCGGCGGCCAGCTCGGCGGCATTGGGTTTGACCACTCTGGGATCGGCAACGAGCCCGGCGCGTAGCGCGGGTCCATCGGTGTCGAGCACCGTATCGACTCCGCTCTCGTGCGCGATCGAGATGAGCACGGCGTAGGCATCGTCAGCGACCTCGCGCGGAAGGCTTCCACAGAGGACAACCGTCGCCGCGCCCGTCAGCGACTCACGGTAGTGAGCGAGAAAGGACTCCCACTCCGCGGCCGAGACGTGCGGCCCCGGCTCCCAGAATCCGGTGGCGCCGGCGCCATCGGTGACTGCTACCGTGCGTCGCGACTCGGCGGCGATGCGAACGAAGCTGGCCGCGACACCGGCGGCGGCCAACAGCGCGGCGATCTGCCCGCCGGTGCCTCCGCCGAGCAGGCCGGTGGCCAGCACCGGAGCGTCCAGCGCAGTCAGCACACGCGCCACGTTCAGTCCCTTACCGCCGGCCCGCACCGCGACCTCGCGCACGCGGTGGGTGGTGCCCGCGACGACGGGGGCGTCCACCGTGTAGGTGACGTCCAATGCCGGGTTGAGGGTGACGGTGAGGATCAAAGGGCCGACCACTGCGGTCACCGCTTAAGGCCGGTAAAGGTCATCGATGCCACGAACCATCGCTGGGCCAGCACGAACCCGATGATGAGTGGCATGGTGGCCAGAACGTTCCCGGCCATCAAGAGCTCGAACTGGGTCCGCCGCGTCCCCTGGAATGTGGTGAGCCCGACCTGAAGCGTATAGAACCGCTCGTCGCTGATGGCGATCAGTGGCCACACCAGGTCGTTCCACGATCCAAGCAGCGTGAAGACGGCCAGGGTCGCCAAGGCGGGCTTGGCGAGGGGGAGCACGATGCGAACGAACGTACCGAACGCCCCGCACCCGTCCAGTGTCGCCGCCTCCTCCAATTCCTTGGGCAGCGAAAGGAAGAACTGGCGCATCAGGAAGATCCCGAAGGCCGAGGTCAGCCAGGGCACGAACGCGGCGGCGAGGGTGTTGACCAGGCCGAGCCGGCTGAACATGACAAAGGTGGGGATCATCAACAGTTGGATCGGCACCATCACCGTCGCCAGCAAGGTGAAGAACCCGACGGTACGGCCAGGGAACCTCAGCCGCGCGAAGCCGTAGCCCGCCAACGAGCAGAGCACCAAATGGCCCACGATCGAAATAGCGGAGACGATCACAGTGTTTCCCAGCCACCTCAGGATCTGCGACTGCTCCAGTAGGCTCTGATAGCCGGCGATACTGAGCTTCGTCGGAATCAGTCTGGGCGGGAACCGGTTGATGTCCGCGGCGGTCATGAACGAGGTGAGCACCATCTGGACCAGGGGCAGCACGAACAACAGCGCGAGCGGCATCAACAGGAGATGCCACGGGCTGAATGGAAGCAGGCGGCGCCGCGCCGCCGGCCGGTCCGGCAGCGGTGAGCTGACACGGTCGGCGCTCCTCCCAACCAAAACGGTCATCAGAACGCCTCCACCCTCGCGCGACGTGAGTACAGGATCATCGCAATGGTGAGCACCATCGTTAGCGCGAAGAGCCCGTACGCCACCGCGGACCCGTAGCCGTAGCGTTGGGTCTGGAACGCGAGCTCGTAGACGTAGTAGACGACGGTCTGGCTTGCGTTGAGCGGGCCTCCGCGGGTGGTTGTGAAGACCAGGTCGAACAGTTGAAGCGCGGTGATGGTCTGCCAGACGGCGGTGAAGACTGTGACCGGTCGCAGCTCCGGCAGGGTAACGTGCCGGAATACCTGCAGCCGGTTGGCGCCGTCCACTGTGGCCGCCTCGATGAGGTCCTTCGGGATGTCTTGTAGAGCTGCAAGGTAGATCACCGCGGTGAAGCCGACCTCCCCCCACAACGCGATCACACAGATCACCACGAGGACCTGCTTGGGGTCCTCCAGGAACAGTTGCGGCGGCAGACCGACCAGGCGAAGCAGCTCGTTCGCGCTGCCGAACTGCGGGTTGAACACGTAGCTGGCCAGGATGCCGGTGGCGGCGGCGGAGGCGACGAACGGGACGAAGATGCAGGTGCGGTAAAAGGTGATGAGACGGATCTTCTGGCTCAACGCGATCGCGATCACGAGGCCGAGGAGTATCGAGGAGGGTACGAAGAGCGCCGTGAGTACGAAGGTGTGGCGCACGGAAGCCCACAGCTCGGGGTCGTCCGCCATCCGTTGGTAGTTGCTCCAGCCGAGATCCCTGGGCGGCGCGATTCCATTCCATCGGGTTCGCGAGATGAGAAACGCCCAGACGGCCGGAAAGATCGACAGGCCG
>Ga0184632_10000935_pt1 | contig 11783 bp, 9 predicted proteins | sample PLM31_50_b1_FD_133153 | JGI IMG/M metagenome (GOLD analysis project Ga0184632, IMG submission 133153) | Groundwater sediment microbial communities from an aquifer in East River, Colorado, USA - PLM3-1_50_b1 | ecosystem: Environmental > Terrestrial > Soil > Riparian zone | place: USA: East River... | reverse complement strand
TCGAGAATGTTGTCGTCGGCCATGCGTGCCGGGCGCACGTTGGCGGCGCCGCTCCCCTCCCTGCAGGTCGGCGATTATGGTGCGCTGTCCCCATTTTGCGCAACTGGCATCGATCACGAGCGCCAGTTTGGTGCACGCTTGCCAAGAAAGGCGTCGATCCCTTCGGCGGCGTCGGCTTCGAGCATGTTGCACGCCATCGTTTCGCCCGCCAGCGCATACGCGCTTTCGAGCCCCACCTCCATCTGCGCATAGAACGCACGCTTGCCGAGCGCCACCGCGGCGGGGCTCTTGGCCGCGATGACCGACGCCAGTGCGTGCACCGCGCCGTCGATTTCCGTGGCCGGCACGACGCGATTGACGAGGCCCCAGTCGAGCGCGGTTCGCGCGTCGATCAACTCGCCTGTCAAAAGAAGCTCCAGCGTGCGCTTGCGGCCGATATTGCGTCCCACGCCTACCGCGGGCGTCGTGCAGAAAATGCCGGCGTTGATTCCCGACAGTCCGAATTTGGCTGAATCGGCGGCCACCGCGAGATCGCACATCGACACCAGCTGACATCCGGCGGCGGCCGCAGCGCCGTGCACGCGCGCGATCACCGGTTGCGGCAATCGCGTGAGCTTCAGCATCATTTGCGTGCATGCGTCGAAGAGGCCGCGCTGCCAGTCGTGGTCGACGTGGGCGCGCATCTCGTTCAAATCGTGACCGGCGCAGAAGGCGCGTCCGGCACCGGCCAGCACGACGACGCGTATCGACGGATCGCCAGCGATCTGGTCAAGCGCGGCGTCGACCGCGGCGATCATCAAAGTCGACAGCGGGTTGAAGCGCTCGCCGCGATTGAGCGTCAGCGTACAAATGCCGTCGGTGGTGTCCGCCAGCACGAAGGGTTGCAGTCCCGCCTCGAGGGGTGCGTTCATGCCGTGCTCCATGAATTCGACGCTGCCATTCTAGGACGGCGGCGACGGGGCGCCATCCGGGCGCGATGGCGCCAATGTGGTCAGCCGATATATTTCACTGGAACATCACGTACTTATAGTGGTATTGACTATATTGCGACGCCATTATAGCATTATCCTCTAAGTACCTACAGATTTACAGCCTGTTCGAAATGCTGGTCCAACCGTTGGCGACAAGTTGCATGGCCCCAGACAATGCAGTGCACGACGCACTGCGTACCCGTATCACGGCCGACTACCGTCGCGCGGAAGGGGACGCCGTTGCCCCTCTGTTGGCGGAGGCGGCAATGTCCGAGGCGGCATTGCGCGCAACGCAGTTGCTCGCGGCGACCTTGGCGGCAGCGGTGCGTGCGGAGCGCCACAAGGCAGGCGGTGTCGATGCACTCATGCTCGAGTTCTCGCTCGATTCGCGCGAAGGGATCGCGCTCATGTGTCTTGCCGAGGCGTTGTTGCGCATCCCGGATGCGGCCACCCGCGATCGGATGATCCGCGACAAGATCGGAGGAGGTGACTGGCAGGCGCACGTCGGCCGCAGCCCTTCGCTGTTCGTGAACGCCGCCGCGTGGGGACTGCTCGTCACCGGCAAGCTCGTCGATTCGCGCAGCGACAACGCGCTCGAGCAGGCGCTGACGTCGCTGCTGCGCAAGGGAGGCGAGCCGCTTATCCGCAAGGGCGTCGATCTCGCGATGCGTCTTCTGGGCAAGCAGTTCGTGCTCGGCCGGACCATCGAGGAAGCGCTGGCGAACGCGCGCGAACGGGAAGCCCGTGGCTATCGCTTTTCGTTCGACATGCTGGGCGAGGCAGCGCTCACCGATACCGACGCGCGCCGCTATCTCGCCGCCTACGAGCACGCGATCCGTACGATCGGCGGCGCCGCCAATCGCGCTGGCGTCTACGTGGGACCCGGTATTTCGATCAAGCTGTCCGCGTTGCATCCACGCTACGTGCGGTCGCAGCGCGACAGGGTCCTTGCGGAACTGGGCCCGCGTGTGACCCGCCTCGCGCAACTCGCGCGCGGCTACAACATCGGTTTCAACATCGATGCCGAGGAGGCCGACCGCCTCGATCTCTCGCTCGATCTCTTCGCTTCGCTCGCCGCTGATCGCGCGCTCGCCGACTGGAATGGTCTCGGCTTCGTCGTGCAGGCCTATCAGAAGCGCGCCCGCGCGGTGATCGATTGGCTGATCGCGCTGGGACGCAACCACGATCGCCGGCTGATGGTGCGGCTCGTCAAAGGCGCGTACTGGGATACCGAGATCAAGCGCACGCAAGTCGACGGCCTTCCCGACTATCCGGTGTTCACGCGCAAGGTTCATACGGATGTCGCATACCTTGCCTGCGCAGCGGCGATGCTGAACGCGCCCGATGCGCTCTATCCGCAATTCGCGAGCCACAATGCGTTCACGATCGCGGCCATCCACACGATGGCCGGCGACGCCGACTACGAATTCCAGTGTCTGCACGGAATGGGCGAGTCGGTCTACGACCAGGTGGTCGGCGCCGATCGGCTGCAGAGCGCGTGCCGCATCTACGCGCCGGTCGGATCGCACGAGACGCTGCTCGCGTACCTGGTGCGCAGGCTGCTCGAGAACGGCGCCAACACGTCGTTCGTCAACCGTATCGTCGATCCCTCGGTGGACATCGCCGAATTGATCGCCGACCCGGTCGCCCGTGCGCGCGCCACCGGCGGCCGTCCGCATTCGCAGATTCCGCTGCCGGTCGCACTGTACCCGGACCGCAGGAATTCGCGTGGTCTCGACCTCTCCGACGAAGCAGTGTTGCGCGATCTGGAGTTACAGCTCGCAGGCGTGCCCCCGCGCTATGTGGCGGCGCCGATCCTCGCATCCGCTGCAGATCGCAGGCCGCGCACCGCGCTTTCGATCGTCAACCCGAGCGACCATCGCGATGTCGTGGGCACCGTGGAGGAAGCCGATTCCGCCGACGTTGCGCATGCCGTCGCGATCGCCGCAGCACCGGACAACCCATGGTCGCGCGTTGGGGCGTCCGAGCGCGCCGATTGTCTCGACCGCGTGGCCGATTTGCTGGAGGACGCACGCCCGCGTCTGGTGCTGCTGGCCTCGCGTGAGGCGGGGAAAACGGTCGCGAACGGCGTCGGGGAAGTCCGCGAAGCGGCCGATTTCTGTCGCTACTACGCGGCGCAGGCCCGTCGCGAGCTTGGCGGAACGACGCCGCGTGGGCCAATGGCCTGCATCGCGCCCTGGAATTTTCCATTGGCCATTTTCGTGGGACAGATCAGCGCCGCGCTCGCCGCCGGCAACCCGGTGCTCGCCAAGCCTGCCGAACAGACGCCGCTCATCGCCGCGGAGGCAGTGCGGATCTTTCATAGCGCGGGTGTTCCACCGGCCGCGCTGCAACTGCTTCCCGGCCGGGGCGAAACCGTGGGCGCCGCGCTTGTCGCCGACCCACGTATCGCAGGTGTGCTGTTCACCGGCTCTACCGACGTGGCGCAACTCATCAACCGCACGCTCGCGAAGCGCAGCGACAGCGCCGTGCTGATCGCCGAGACCGGCGGGCAGAATGCGATGATCGTCGACAGCTCCGCATTGCCGGAGCAAGCGGTCGCGGATGCGCTGACGTCGGCGTTCGACAGCGCGGGCCAGCGTTGCTCGGCGCTGCGCGTCCTGTGCGTGCAGGAGGACATCGCGGACCGCGTGCTGCCCATGCTCGAAGGCGCGATGCGCGAACTACGCATCGGCGATACGCGGTCGCTCGCCACCGATGTCGGGCCGGTCATCGATCGCGAAGCGCAGTCGAATCTCAACGCCTATGTCGCACGCTGGCGTGCGGCGGGTGCGCCGGTGTTCGCGCTTCCGCTCCCGCCTGAGTGCGCGAACGGTACGTTCGTTGCGCCTGCATTGATCGAGATACGGCACCCGGACCAACTGACGCGGGAGGTGTTCGGTCCGGTGCTGCATGTCGTGCGCTTTCGCGAGGGCGGACTGCCCCAGCTCATCGATGCGCTCAATGCCGCGGGCTACGGCTTGACGCACGGCATCCAGACGCGCATCGACGAGACGGTCGACCTCATCTGCAATCGCATTCGTGCGGGCAACATCTACGTCAATCGCAACATCATCGGTGCGGTCGTCGGCGTGCAGCCGTTCGGGGGCGAAGGCCTGTCCGGCACCGGGCCCAAGGCGGGCGGCCCGCACTATGTGTGGCGGCTGGTGCGCGAGACACGGCCGCCGAGCGTGGCCGATATCGGTGACAGCGTCTCGCTCCCCGGTCCTACCGGGGAGAACAATACGCTTTACCTGCGGCCACGCGGACGGGTCGCCTGTCTCGCGTCGACCGAGCCGGAGTTGCTGCGACAAGTACGGCTGGCGACTCAACTCGGGAACACGGCGCTGCTTGGTGCGTCGACGGCGGCCGAGCGCGTTTGCGCCGAGGCTGGCGGCGCATGTGTCATGGTCGCGGAGCCGCTCTCCGCCGCGCCGGATGCCGTGCTGTTCGCGGGCGCCGATTCTGCGGTTGCCGCCTTGAGCATGCAGCTTGCCGCGCAGGACGGGCCGCTCGTCCCCTTGCTTGCGGCGCGCGACGGCGCCTACGATGCGATGCGCCTCGTGAGCGAACGCACGGTGACGATCAATACGACAGCTTCCGGCGGCAATGCGTCGCTGCTGTCGCTCGAAGAGGAAGAGCCGGCATGACGGCGGTGCAGCTTTAAGGACTACTACGCGGAAAGGAATTCGACATGAACCTCCTGATGAAAAGACTTGGCCGGTACGCGCATTTGATGTGTGCCGCGATCCTGGCCTTCGGCATGATCGCGGACGCCGGCGCGCAATCGACGGCGCAACAGATCAAGCAGCGCGGCGAATTGCGCATCGGCGTGACGCCCGGCGAACCGTGGTTCTTCAAGGATCCCGGCTCGGGCGATTGGAGCGGGATCGGCTATCGGATGGGCCAGCAGGTGGCGAAGGATATGGGCGTGAAGCTGGTACCGGTGGAGACCACGTGGGGCAATGCGGTAGCCGCCGTGCAGGCCAACCAGATCGACGTCATGTTCGTGCTCGATGCGACCGAAGAGCGCAAGAAGGCGATCGACTTTCCGGATGCGCCGTTCTTCTGGTACGCGCAAGGCGTGCTGCTCAAGGACGGGTTGAAGGCCAAGAGCTGGACCGATCTCGACCGCGACGACATGCGCATCGCCGTCACGCTGGGGACCGCCCCCGATCGCGAGCTGACCAAGCGGATGACCAAGGCCAAGATCGAGCGCTTCGCCAACATGGACGAGGCGATCGCCGCGTTTTATTCCGGACGCGTCGACGCCGCGTCGTTCTATCACCCCGCACTCGTCATGCAGCAGGCACGCGTCAAAAAAGGCACGGTGATCATTCCCGAACCGGTCGTCGCGCTGCCGACCAGCGCCGGCATCCGTCGCGAAGACGACAAGACCTTCCGCGACTTCCTGAACGTCGAGTTCGACAAGTATTACAAGAACGGACAGACGCAGAAATTCTACGAGGAATTCTTGGTCTCGCGCGGCATCGACCCGGCCAAGGCGCCGCCGATCGTCAAGGAGCAATGGGGAAAGTGACCAACCCTTAGCAGCGCACGCCAAACCGCGCCACCATGAACTACCAATGGGACTTCTCGGGCGTCGTCAAATACGGCGACATGCTGCTGCTCGGGCTCTACGGCACGGTCAAGATCGCCGTCGTCTCGATCGTGCTCGGCGTCATCGTCGGTTTCCTCGTGGCGCTGATGCGAATGTCGGCCAATGCCTGGGTGCACAGGCCGGCGACGGCGTTCGTCGAGTTCTATCGCAATACGCCGCCGATCGTGCATTTCTTCTGGTTCTTCTATGCGCTGCCGATCGTGATCGGCATCAGCCTCGACCCGTTCGTCGCCGCGGTGCTGGCGCTGTCGACGCAGTCCGGCGCGTTCTACGCCGAAGTGTTCCGCGGCGGCATCGTCTCCATCGAACGCGGCCAGTGGGAAGGGGCCAAGGCGCTCGGCATGAACTACCGGATGGCGATGCAACGGGTCATCGTGCCGCAGGCGCTGCGCCGGATGGTCCCGCCCTTCGTCGAGCGGTCGTTCGAGCTGACCAAGACGACGGCGCTCGCGTCGACGCTCGCGTATGCCGAGCTGCTCTACCAGGCGATGCAGGTGAACAGCATCACGTTCCGGCCAATGGAGGTCTACACGGCCGTCGCGCTGCTCTATTTCACCGTGCTGTTCGCGGCGAGCAGCATGATGCGCATCGTCGAGCACCGATTGACGCGGCAGGGCTAGGGCAACGAAATGGAATACACGTGGGACTTCGCGATCGTCGCCCGCAACTTTCCGGTGCTCCTGCGCGGCGTCCTCGTGACGCTGGAGCTGTGGGCGATCGCATTTCCTCTCGGCATGGCGGTCGGCTTCGTGGTCAGCCTGGCCCGCGTCTCCGGCAAGCCGTGGCTGAACGGGCCGGCCATCGCCTATGTCGAGGTCTTCCGCAACACGCCGGTGCTGGTGCAACTCATCTGGTTCTACTATGCGTTTCCGATCATTCTCGGCCATCAATTGGGGCCAATCTCCGCCGCGATCCTCGGTCTCACGCTCAACACGTCGGCGTACTGCGCCGAAATCTTTCGTGGCGGCATTCAGTCGATCGCGGCGGGCCAATGGGAAGGCGCCCGGGCGCTCGGCATGTCGTATTCCATGGCGATGCGCCGCGTGGTGCTCCCGCAGGTCGGCAAACGCATGCTTCCGGCATTCACCAACCGCGCCATCGAATTGGCGAAAGTGACGTCGCTGGCGTCGATCCTCACCGTGCACGAGCTCATGTACCAGGGACGATTGTTGAGCTCGACGTATTACCGGCCGCTCGAGATCCTCACCGTCGTGGCGTTGATCTATTTCATCCTCATTTATCCGGGCAGCTATTTTTCGGCGCGGCTCGAGCGCAAGCTGGGGCTACGCGATTGAATCCGGAGCTTTCGTGACCGACACGCTTATTCGCATTCGCAACCTGCACAAGCGTTTTGGCGCGCTGCACGTGTTGCGCGGCATCGATCTCGACGTGCGCCGCGGCGAGCGGATTGCCATCGTCGGCTCGAGCGGATCCGGCAAGAGCACGCTGCTTCGCTGCATCAACTTCATGGAGCTGCCGTCCGACGGGACCATCGAGCTCGACGACAAAGTACTGGGTCGCGCATCCACCGGCAAGAACGGCGCGCCGTCGCGTACCTACGCCGAGGACGAGCTGTGCTCGGTGCGGGAGCGCGTCGGCATGGTGTTCCAGCAATTCAACCTCTTTCCGCACATGACCGTGCTGGAAAACGTCATGGAAGGACTGCTCACCGTCAAGAAGCAGGCGAAGGACGTGGCCCGGGCCCGTGCGACCGAGCAGCTTGCCAAGGTCGGCCTCTCCGACAAGATCGACGTCTACCCTGCCAAGCTCTCCGGCGGCCAACAGCAGCGGGTGGCGATCGCGCGCGCGCTCGCGATGGACCCGGAGGTCCTTCTGTTCGACGAGCCGACGTCTTCCCTCGACCCGGAGCTCGTTGGCGAAGTGCTGCGCGTGATCCGCGCCCTCGCGGAAGAAGGCCGGACGATGTTGCTGGTCACGCACGAGCTGGGGTTCGCCTACCATTTCGCGGATCGCGTGATCTTCATCGCGGACGGTGTGTTCCATGAAGTCGGCACGCCGGACGCCGTGTTGAAGCATCCTGGCAAGGAGCGCACGCAGGCGTTTCTCGCGCGCTTTTCCGAGTTCACCTTCTAGCGCAACCCGTGGTGCCACGAATATGGACCCGGAATGAAGATCACCGGTGCGACGGTGCTGGAATTCCGCCGCACGCTCGACGGGCGTTCCTGGAATCCGAGCATGCGCTGGCACGAGCGGCGCGCGCCCTTGCTCGTCCTGCGAGCCGAGGATGGCACGTTCGGAATCGGGGAAGCATGGTCGCGACAATCCGGGATCGATTCGGCGCTGAAGCATCTTGCCGAAGCGGTCGCACCACGGCTCATTGGACAGACCGTTGACGCGGGCGCGCAATGGCCGACCCATGAAGCGAAACCAGGTCTGCCGGACTGGGTTGCGCCGGCCGCCGCCAGCGCCGTGGACATCGCGCTCTGGGACTTGCGCGGAAAGATCCTCGGGATGCCGGTGTGGCAATTGCTTTCCGCCGACAATTCGGCGGTGCGTGGCGTCGCCGCTGTCTACGCGAGCGGTGGCCTGTATCGCGACGGTTCCACGGAAGCCGACGTCGCGCGCGAGCTCGCCGGTTACGTCGAAGAAGGATTCACGGCGGTCAAGATGAAGATCGGGGGACTCGCGTTGCGCGACGATATCCGGCGTGTAGGCGCGGTGCGCGATGCGATCGGGCCCGCGGCGACGTTGTGGGTGGACGCCGTCAATCAGTTGACCGGGGACGTCGCGATGACCTGGTGCGAGGCGTTGGCCCAATGCGGCGTCGGCGCCATCCAGGCCCCGGTCCCGTTCGCCGACCTCGGCGCGATGGCGCGCATCAATCGCGACGGCCTGCCTGTTGTCGCTGCCGAAGGCGAACACGACCACGATCGGTTCGTCGCCATGTTGAATGCCAAGGCGGTGACCTGGCTGCAGTTCTGCCTCGGGCTTTGCGGCGGCTTCAGCGGCGGCGCGCAGCTGGACGCGATGTCGACAGCGTTCGGCGTCGCCACGACACCGCAATGTTTCTCGACCGCAATTCTGCAGGCCGCCTCGTTGCACTTCGGCGCGGCGCGCGGCAATGCCGGCAGCGTCGAGTTTCACCGCTTTCACGACCATCTGGCGGCATTGCTGCCGGCGCCAATGCGCAGCATCGTCGATGGCCACGTTCGCCTCGACGAAACGCCGGGGCTCGGCCTCGGGCCGATCACACTCGGCCCGCAACCCGGCGGCGGCGAAATCCGCGTGCACGCGCATCTCGGCGCACATTGATCGGAGCCATCATGATCCAGTCCAACCAGGACCCGGCGACGAGCGCACAGGGTTATCTCGACGACCCGCGCAACGAGAATGTCGTCGTATACGTCGACGGTGAATTCGTGCCGCGCCATGCCGCCAGCGTTTCCGTCTTCGACGCCGGCTTCGTGCTGGGCGACGGCGTATGGGAAGGACTGCGGCTGGTGCGCGGCAAGCTCCTCTATCTCGACGAGCATCTCGACCGCCTGTACGAAGGCGCGGGCGCGATCCGCATCGACATCGGGCGCACGCGCGAAGAGCTCAAGGCCGCGCTCCACGAAACGCTCGCGCGCAATGCGATGACCGACGGCGCGCACGTGCGGCTGATGGTCACGCGCGGCCGCAAGAAGACGCCCAACCAGGATCCGCGCTTCGTTCTGGCGGGTCCGACCATCGTCATCGTCGCCGAATTCAAAGCGCCGAATCCGGACACGAAGGCCCGCGGGCTCGCGCTGTGGACGTCGACCTTTCGCTGCAGTGCGCCTGACGTTTTCGACCTGCGCCTCAATTCGCACAGCCGCCTCAATTTCATCCAGGCGCTGCTGCAGGCCATCGATGCCGGCGCCGATGAGGCGTTGATGCTCGACCCGCACGGGTTCGTCGCGAGCTGCAACTCGACCAACTTTTTCATCGTGCGCAACGGCGAATTATGGACGTCGACCGGACGTTACAACTTCAATGGCATCACGCGCCGGAACGTGCTCGCCCTCGCACGGGCGAATGCAATGCCGGCGCGCGAGCTCGACTTCACGCTTGCCGAAACGTACGCGGCCAGCGAAGCGTTCGTGACCGGCACGCTGGGTGGCATCACGCCGGTCACGCGGATCGACGGCCGCGCGATCGGCGACGGCAGCCCGGGCTCCGTCACGATGCAAATTGCCGACTTGTACCTGGCAGCGACCGTTGCGCAATGAGCGAACTATGAAAAGGCTGGATGCCATCGACGTCGCGATTCTCGACGCGCTGCAGCGCGACGGCCGCCTGAGCAACGTCGCGCTGGCGAAGGCGGTCGGCTTGAGCCCGACGCCGTGTGCAGAACGGGTCCGCGCGCTCGAGGCCTCCGGAGTCATCAATGGCTACACGACGAATCTCGACGCCGAGCGGCTCGATCTCGGTCTCCTCGTATTCATCGAAATCGCCATCGACCGCACGTCCGAGGACGCGTTCGACCAGTTCCGCCACGCGATGCTCGGCATTCCGCAGGTCCAGGAATGCCACATGGTCGCCGGCGGCTTCGACTATCTGCTCAAGGTCCGCGTGCGCGACATGGCGGCGTATCGCGCGTTCCTCGGCGAAGTGCTGTCGAAAGTGCCCGGCATCCGCGAGACCCACACGTACGCGGTCATGGAAAACGTGAAGGAGTCGCGCGGCGTCGACCTGTCGCATCTGCGCGAAAAGTCGGGTTGAAGTCCGGCGTACTGAGATTTGCCGCGATAGGCGACAGCTTCGACAAAACTCCCGTCGTCCCCGCGAAGGCGGGGACCCAGCGTCGTTGAGCGGAAGACACTCCCGCTTTCGCGGGAACGACGATCCGCTACTCGATCGCCGCCGTCGACTTCGCCCGCTCACGCAACAAATACTTCTGGATCTTGCCGGTGGACGTCTTGGGCAGGTCGCCGAACACGATCTTCTTCGGCGCCTTGAAGCGCGCCAGCAGCTGCTGGCAATGCGCGATCAGCTCGGCCTCGGTCGCCGTCGCGCCCGGCTTCAACTCGACGAACGCGCACGGCGTCTCGCCCCACTTCGGGTCGGGCTGCGCGACCACCGCCGCCGCGACCACGGCCGGATGCCGATAGAGCACATCCTCCACTTCCAGCGAGCTGATGTTCTCGCCGCCGGAAATGATGACGTCCTTGCTGCGGTCCTTGATCTTCACGTAGCCATCCGGCTGCATCACCGCGAGATCGCCGGAATGAAACCAGCCGCCCGCAAACGCTTCGGTCGTCGCCGCGGGATTCTTGAGGTAGCCCTTCATCGTGATATTGCCGCGGAACATGATCTCGCCCATCGTCTCGCCATCCCACGGCACTTCGCGCATCGTCTCCGGGTCCATCACGGTCATCCCCTCCTCCGCCGTGTAGCGCACCCCTTGCCGGCCATTGCGCTCGGTGCGCGCACCGATATCCAGCGCCTCCCACTCGGCGTGTTTTGCACAGACCGCGGCCGGCCCGTAGGTCTCGGTCAGCCCGTAGACGTGCGTGATGTCGAAGCCCAGGCGCTCCATGCCTTCGATCATCGACGCCGGCGGCGCGGCGGCGGCGACCGCGCCCGACACCTTGTGCGTGATGCCTTGCTTCATTTCGTCGGGCGCATTGATGAGCAGCGAATGCACGATCGGCGCCCCGCAGTAATGGGTGACGCCATGCGCGCGGATCGCGTCGAAAATCGCCTGCGCCTCCACCTTGCGCAGGCAGACGTTGGTGCCGGCGTTGGCGGCCATCGTCCATGCGAAGCACCAGCCGTTGCAGTGGAACAGCGGCAGCGTCCACAGATAGACCGAATGCCTCGGCATCCCCCAGTCGATGATGTTGGACAAGGCATTGAGATAGGCACCGCGATGGTGATAGACGACGCCCTTCGGATTGCCGGTCGTGCCCGACGTGTAGTTGAGCGAGATCGCCTGCCATTCGTCCGCGGGCGGCTGCCACGTGTACGCAGGGTCGCCCTCCGCCAGCAGCGATTCGTAATCGGTTTCCCCAAGCCGCTCGCCGCCGGGGCCCTGCGCGTCGACGATGTCGATCACGGCGATCTTGCGCCTCACCAAACGCAACGCATCCTTGACGACGCGCGAAAACTCGGTATCGGTGAGCAGCACCTTCGCTTCGCCGTGATCGAGCATGAACGCGAGCGCCTCGGCATCGAGCCGCGTATTGAGGGTATTGAGGACGCCGCTG
>Ga0184632_10000934_pt1 | contig 11792 bp, 11 predicted proteins | sample PLM31_50_b1_FD_133153 | JGI IMG/M metagenome (GOLD analysis project Ga0184632, IMG submission 133153) | Groundwater sediment microbial communities from an aquifer in East River, Colorado, USA - PLM3-1_50_b1 | ecosystem: Environmental > Terrestrial > Soil > Riparian zone | place: USA: East... | reverse complement strand
CTGGACCTCCCCCCGGGAGGTGGACACCGGGGCTATGCGGCCATGGTGGATGGTAGCGGGCTGATGGTGGCGTGCTGCTGTTCCCACTCGAGGGGTGATAGGTAGCCACGGGTGGAGTGCAGCCGTCGTTGGTTGTACCAGGCGATCCAGGCGAAGATCGCGGCGCGGGCCTCGGCACGGGTGCGGTAGTGGTGGCGGTGGACCAACTCGACCTTCAAGGAGGCGAACCAGCTCTCGGCCACCGCGTTGTCCAGGCAGGAGCCGGTGCGGCTCATCGAGCGGCGCAGCCCCAGCCGGGCGCAGGCATCGATGCAGACCGCCGAGGTGTATTCGGCGCCGCGGTCGGTGTGGAAGATCGTGCCGTCCAGACGCTGGCAGCCGCGGGTGGCCACGGCGGCGTCCAGAGCATCAGTCACCAGGCGGGCGTCATGGTGGCCGCTCATCGACCAGCCGAGCAGGTGGCGGGAGGCCAGGTCGATGACCGAGGCCAGGTACAGCCAGCCCTCATCGGTGGGGATGTAGGTGACGTCGCCGCACCAGGCCAGGTCGACCCGGTCGGGGTCGAACAGCCGACCCAGCAGGTCCGGTGCTGGCGGCGCAGCACGATCTTGGCGGGTCAGGCTGCGGCGCCGGCGGGGCCGGTAGCCGACGATGCCGTGCTGGCGCATGAGCCGCTCCACCCGCTTGTGGTTGACGGCCTGGCCGCATCGTCGCAGCTCGACGGTGACGCGTGGGGCGCCGTAGGTGCCGCCCGAGCGGGCGTGGATACGGCGAATCTCCCTGACCAGCCTGAGCTCCTCCCGGTGGCGTTCAGCTGCGCCCTGGGCGCTGGCGGTCCAGGCGTAGTAAGCCGAGGTCGAGACCCTGGCGGCGTCGCAGGCGGCTGCTACCGGGAACCCGGCAACCTTCTGGGCATCGACACAGCGGTAGCGCATCACGGTGTCGACGTCTCCTTGACCCAGAAGGCCACGGTTCGTTTGAGGAGATCACGCTCCATCCGTAGCCGAGCATTCTCGCGCTCCAGCTCCCCCAGGCGCGCCCGCTCCTCGCTGGAAAGCCCCTCTTGCTCGCCACGGTCGATGCGGTCCTGGCGCACCCAGTTGCCAAGGGTCGAGTCATAGATGCCCAGCTCCCGGGCGATCTCGGCGATCGGCCGGCCACTGGTGCGCACCAGCTCCACCGCGTCACGCTTGAACTCAGCGGTGAACCGGCGCCGGTTCCTTCCCTGTCTGTCTTCCATGCGGACATCCTCCACTCAACGGAGGTGTCCTGCCTCAGGGGGGAAGTCCACTAGGCATCAAAGGGAAGGTTGGCCAGCCCGGTCACCTTGGCGGCGCGGATGCGGTCCTCGACGCGGGCGTGGCGGCGGTGGCGTAGCTCCAGCCGGGCCAGGTCGCGGTCGGACTGGTCGGTGACCAACACCTGGTAGCGGTTCCCGTCGGCGTCGACGAACCGGGCTTGGCGCCGGGATGGGCGCGTTCCTTGCGGCAGATCGCCCGGGTGCCCGGTGGCCAGGTCGTCAGGTCCAGCCACCCGGTGGCCTCGGCGACCCAGGCGCCGTCCCGCCTGCGGCCGTCGGCGTCGATCGCTGGCGTCCATGCCGTCTGTGGCAGGCTGAGGATGGCCTGGCGGACGTGGGCGTCGATGGGCAGCCCAACCAAGAACCGCAGCCTGCGCCGGTGCAGATGCCAGACGAACTCGCCGGTGGCGCCGGCGCTGTCGCTGCGCACCAGGACCCGGCGGCTGCGCCGCGGCCGGGTGGGGAGCTGGGCCAGCGCGAGCTCCAGGACGGCAAGGTGGTCGGCCGCGTCGTTGGCGCCAGCGTTGCCGGGGCGCAGGATGCCGGCCAGCGCCTCCCCGCGCCCGTCGCCCCGGTCCAGGTAGCAGGCCAGCGGGTGAAATCCGAAGGTGTGCTTGTAGCTGCCGGCCGCGCCCTGCTTGCGGTCGGTGTGGGCGTCGATCAGCGTGGCCTCGATATCCAGGATCCACCGGCCGGCCGGGGCCGCCCCGGCCTGCCACGCCCGCGAGCGGGCCTGCACCCGCGCGGCCCGCAGCCCGGCCAGCCGTCCTCGCCGGCTTGGGCGAGCCGCTCGACCACCCGCCACGCGGTCGGGACCGAGGCCACCGGTCCCAGCAGCTGCCCGCACCCGGCCAGCAGCCGCAGGTCGCTGAGGCAGCCCCCGCCGTCGGCCAGCATCACCATCAGGTCGCGCAGCACCTTGGCCGGCTCGTGCCGCCGCGCCCGGCCGCGGCTGCGGACAGCGAACCGGTCCACGGCCGCGACCAGCCCGACCCGGTCGGCCAGTTCGGCCAGCAGCCCCACCCCGGCGTGGCTAACCAGCCGCTCGTCTGCGAGGACCACCTCGTACCGCGGCTCGATAGCCTGCACCCACACGCTCCTGGGTTGGTGGACCGACCTTCGACAAGCCGGATCCTCCCAGCCCAGAAGGGTTCTCACGTAATCGGCAGCGCGACCGCACCACGCCTCATGAAAAGCCGAGGCTAGCTCTGCCGCTCGGTCTCGAACTCGACCGTCGGTGCTGTCCGGGTTGATGGTCGGGTGGGCCAGGAAGTGTGGTGATCCTCAAGCCCCGTCCCACGGCACTGGTGCGCCGTGGGGCGGGACTGCCGGGCGGACGACACTGCAGCGAGATGACGCCAGCTGCGACCTAGGCGGCGCAGCTGTCCTTGAAGAACTCGTTGGTGGCACCGAGGGGGTTCTGGTTGATGTGGCCGGTTTGGTGCTGGAAGATCCTTGACCCGTCAGAGCCCGTGCCCCGCACCGTGAACGTGAAGGTGTCGACGAACTTGTCGGCCGAGATGATCTCGCCCTCGTCGCTGAAGACGGGGTTGAAGGCGCTGCCACCGTCCCACACCGTGAACGTGCCCGTGAACGTCGGGCCCACACCGCTCACCGGCACGGCCGTGAAGGTGCTGGTCTGGGTGAAGGTGAACTGGGCGACCACGGTGCCGTCGGGCAGCGTCCTGAGCTGGAAGTGCTCGACCCCATTGGAGGTCGAGGTGACCTGGTAGGGGATGTCGGTGCAGGGCAAGACGTCAACGAACGTCTCGACTCGGTTGTGGAAGGTGACCGTCGTGCCGGGGTTGGCGGCCAGCGCGGTAGCCGCCGGGAGCGCGGCGATGAGGGCCGCGAGCAGCACGACCAGCAGGGATCGCCGTATGTGAGTTGGTGCCATCGGGTGGATTCCCCCTTTTGGAGTCGATGGGGTGGGACGTCGAAGGCCGGACGAGGTGTCGCCGCGAAGCGCCACGAACAAGGCCGGGATCCGGCTTAGCCGCCTTGTGGGGTCGGCAGCGCCGCATGGCGGCCGCCCCCTGTCGCTGTGCTGGGCGGCATGTGCCCGTGCGGTAAGGGAGGTGGAGCACGCGCAGCGTGCGCCATGAGCGGGGCCCCCCATCTGCTCGAATAGAGCAAATCGGTACGCTTACGCACTGGCCGTCTTGAAGCCATCGGGAGAACTACTTAGCCCGAGCTACAACCAGCGGAGCGGACGACTCAACCCCTCGGGGGACACCGGCGGAAGGACGACGCCCGTCCCCTTTGAGCAACAGGCTGTAAGCCGTCAAACCGGCACACATGGGAAGCTCTAATCCGCAGCGGGCTAGGGCTTCTGCCTTCCCACCCGTGCGCCAGGACGAGCTGGCTACGTCTCGTCGAAGAAGTCCTCATCCACCTGTTTCAGGGCGAAGGTCTCCTCCACCTTGACCCCGCAGTTGTGCTCAACCATCAGGCGAGCCAGCTCGGGTCCGTCGATGAGGACAAGGCGAGCGTTGATCCGATCGGCGTAGCTCCGGGCATCCGCACTGAAGCTACTGGTGGTGATGAAGATCCCCCGGGACGCCTGCGCCCCCTGCAGCGCCCCCGCGAACCCCTGAATATCCGGCCGGCCAACCTTGCGGTCCGGCGCGTAGCGCTTGGCCTGGACGTACACCACGTCCAGGCCAAGCAGGTCCTGGCGGATCAGCCCGTCAAGCCCCTGGTCACCAGGGCCACCAAGATGCTCGGTGACCGCCTCCAGGCCGCCATAACCCATGCTGACCAGCAGCTTCAGCACCAGTCGCTCAAGGAACTGCGGGGGCCGCAGCAGGATCCGAGCCAGCAGGTCCCCAGCGACCGCCGCGTGGGCCTCGTCGACCACCTCGGTGATCGCCTCGCTCGGAGACACCTCCTGGGTCGGCTCCTCACCGGCCGACCCGCGGTCACGATCCGTGAGGGGAGGGCGGCTGCGACTCCGAAACGCAACGTACTCGGGGAACTGTGCGAGCACGCTCATGTCGACTCGGTCTGGATACTTGGCCAACACCTCCGTGCCTCGCTGCGTGATCTGGGTGACCCCTCGCGCAGGCCGCTCAAGTAGGAGGGCCTGCACCATGTGGCTGACCGCCCAGGCGACACGGTTGGCGTAGCGGGTTGTTCGGCCGCTGGGTAGCGGCACCTGCCGCTCCTCCTCCGTGACCCCGAGGACCGCGGCGACATCGTTGCGCACATCCGCTGCGGTGTGAGGGAGACCGTCGGCGTGCAGTGCCAGCACCGGGCGCATCATCGACTGGAAGTCAGGGATCGTCATCGGCATCCTCTTCGTCGACCAGCACAACCGATCGGCAATCTTGTATGGCCGGTTCCTGGGCCGCGCTCGAGCCGGCAGCAGTCCGCCGCGCTGACGATAGCCCTTCCTAGGCCGTAGGTTCGAGTTGCTGCCTTTGGTCACGATCAGCAACGAATACCACGGGCCGGCCTGTGTCCGCCGCCGCAGCCAAGGGGCCGGCCGGGGTACTGGCGGGCGGGCTGCCGAAATCCGCTTCTGGACGTCCGCCGTGTCGCGGTGTCCGCTCTTCAGTCGTGGGACGGGCTGATCGCATGCTCTACGGCGGTCGCTGCGGAGGAAGTTGTAACGAGCCAGAGCGATCGGCGGATTGACCGTCCGCTGCTTCCGGAACGACCGCCGTCCGGACGGCTGGTGTCCGGCACACGTGGCCAGGCTGGTGTCGGTGGCCAATGCTGGTGTCCGCGGCGGGCTGCGGCCCGGACAGGTGTCCGGCCGCTTCCCGCCCACCGGCCACCGGTGTGGACACGTGGTGGCCGGTGCACCAGCCATCGCGGACATGGCAACTCATGCGACGCGCGGCCAGGCGCGGTGCCCAGTGACCGCCGTTGCCGCAGGCCACGGCCGCCTCCAAGCGCGGTGAGCATGGACGGTGTCCGGCCGGTATGGCCACCTCGACTGCCCGTGTGGGAATGGGCGCAGTGCTGCCGCTGACACTGCCGGACAGTTCCACTGTGGCCGTCCGGTATGCCGTCCAGTTCCGGACACCCACCGACGCGCTGCCGCGTCCGGTGTCGCCCGGCGGGTGCGGTGGCTAGGGGAACCGGTCGCCGGGTTGGCGGCCGCTGGTGGGATGCAGCCAGCGCCGGTGGGCGCGAGCAAGCCGGGTGGTCAGGCGGCCGTGGAGCTGGCCGCGGACGTAGGTCATCGCCGGCCGGGTGAGCGAGCGGGCCTCCTCGAAGCCCAAGTCGTCGACCTGCAGCCCGGCGACCTCGCCGTCCTGCCAGCAGCCGATGACCGCCTGGGCGACCTGCTCGGGGTCAACGCCGACCGCCGTCCAGGTGTCTTGGGGCCAGACGCGCAGCTCACCGGTCAGGTCGGCCACAAACACCAGCTCACCAGGCTCTCGTTCGGGGTGGCCGGTGAGCAGCTCATAGACCAGGCTGCCAGCCGGCTGGAGAACCCGGGGGTGCAGCAACGCGGCCGGGGTGACGATCAGGACGGTGCCAGCCTCGGGCTCGCCGGTGGGAGGTGGCGGTAGCAGCAGGCCGAGGTAGCAGTCGGCGACTCGGCCAGGCTCTAGAGTCTCGCCGAGCGCGTTGGGGCCGAACTGGTCCACTGCCCGCCTCACGCCTTCCGCACGATGGATGCTCGTGGGATCAGGCTACCGGGCCCCACGAGGAGCCTTGACCGTAGTCGTCAACCGGCTGACTGGGGGCCTCTGCCCTAGCGGGCCAGGACTTCTGGCTTCCTGGCCGTGCAGCTGCCGGAAGACGGTTTCGGGCTGGAGAGCGTTCGTGGTTACTGGACGGCGAGCGCGGCACCGAAGAGATCGCCGTCCTCGGCGGTGTCGGGCACCCCTGGGCTGTCCTGGGTGAACTGCTGGCTGCCGGTGCCGGTGAGCCCGCCGGCCGCGCCCTTCAGCACGTTGACCGCCCCGGCATCGAAGATGGTGCCGACGTCCTCAGCCGGGACCCCGACGGTCAGGTCATCGAAGCCGTCGCCGTCGACATCGCCGACGGCGAGCGCCTGGCCGAACCGGTCGCCGGCCTCTCCGGCACCCGGCACCCCGGGGCTGTTTTGGGTGAAGAGCTGGCTCCCGGACCCGGACAGCCCGGCGGCGGTCCCGTACAGCAGGTTGACCGCCCCGAAACCGTCCTCGAACGGCACCCCGACGGCCAGGTCCGGGATGCCGTCGCCATTGACATCGCCAGCGGCGAGCGCCGAGCCGAAACGGTCGCCGTTCTCGGCGGTGCCGACCACCCCAGGGCTTCCCTGGGTGAACAGCTGGCTGCCGGTCCCGCTGAGCCCACCGACCGCCCCGTACAGCACGTTGACCGCGCCCAGCTGCGAGATGAACGGTTCGCCGTCGAGGGGGACTCCGACGGCGAGGTCGGCATCGCCGTCGTTGTCGAAGTCACCGGCCGCCAGCGCGGAACCAAGGAACTCGTCGATCGTGGCGATGCCGCCCACCCCGGGGCTGTCCTGGGTGAACAGCTGGCTGCCGGCCCCGCCGAGCCGACCGGCCGCCGCCGCGTACAGCACGTTGACCGCCCCGGCGTCGGTGGCCTGGTTGCTGATGAGGTCCTCGTTGGGGATCCCCACGGCCAGATCGTCGACGGCGTCGCCGTTGAAGTCGCCGGCCGCCACCGTCTGTCCGAAGACGTCACCGACTTCGGCGGTGCCGACCACCCCGGGGCTGTCCTGGGTGAACAGCTGGCTCCCTGCCCCGCTGAGCCCGTCAGCGCCGCCGTACAGCACGTTGACCGCCCCGGCACTGGAGGTCGCGCCGAGACCCTCCCCGGGGACCCCCACCGCGAGGTCGACAACGCCGTCGCCGTCGAAGTCACCGACGGCCAGCGCCTGGCCGAACTGATCGCCGTCCTCGGCGGTGCCTACCATCCCGGGGCTGGCCTGGGTGAACAGCTGGCTGCCGGCACCGCTGAGCCCGTCAACGCCGCCGTACAGCACGTTGACCGCCCCGACACCGTTGATGGCGGTGTCCTCACCCGGCACCCCGATCGCGAGGTCGACCAAGCCGTCGCCGTCGAAGTCGCCGGCGGCAAGCGCGTACCCGAAGCTGTCGCCGGCCTCGGCGATGCCGGCCACCTCGGGGCTGGCTTGGGTGAACAGCTGGCTGCCGGCACCGGTCAGCCCCCCAGCCGCCCCGTAGAGCACGTTGACCGCCCCGGCATCGCCGATGGCGCCGACGTCCTCGGAGGAGACCCCCACGGCCAGGTCGGCGAAGCCGTCGTTGTCGAAGTCGGCCCGCACGCTGGCGGCAGTCACCGAAGATGCCGTCTGGACGGCCTGCGTCAGACCGGGGACGGCCGACCAGGCCGTGGCCGCCAGCGTGAGGACCACAGCACCCGCCATCCGTCGCATCCCCGCCACCTCCTGTGGAGCGGAACGCCAGCACACCCTGCTCGACCAGCAACAAGAAACCGGCGCTTGTGTTGCTGGAAGACCTGACCTTGGCCGCTTTCGCACCGGCGGGGAGGACGTCACCTGAGCCGGGTCGAAGCCCTGGTGACGTCCTCCCGTGCGGGATCGAGGGGTCGCTCGAGGTCAGCGCCGTATGTCGATGACCTCGCTATCTGTCTCGCTGCCGCAGGTGACGTTGTTGCAGCCGAAGATCTCGGCGCTGGCGACGGCGGTGCCCTGCTTGAAGGGCTTCCCTCCAAACTCGTGGGCGCGGATGACGACCTGCTCACCCGATCCGGTGCAGCCCACGCTCTCCGAGCCGAAGCCCTGGGCGACGCCGGACCCGGAACGCTGGGTGACCGTGACGAAGACGTCCGCGCCGAACGGCGAGTTGCAGGTGACCTCCAGCGTCACGTCCACCGCGGCGCCTCTGGAGACCAGCCGTGCCGGCGACTGGACCTGGACGTCCAGGAACAGCCCACCGGAGGAGAACGCGACCGCAGGGCCGGACGGGGCGAACAACGCCAACGAGGCGCCAGCCAGGATGGCCACCGCCGCGGCGGTGGCGAGCTTAGCTCGCAATCTGGTCCTCATCGGACTCCTTCCCTCGAACAGTGGGGAACGGTGTGCGGGCACCGGCGCCAGCGGGCGCCGGCAGGATCGCGCCGGCCAGCAGCGTCACGGTGAGCACCACCACCGGCAGGTGCCAGACGAAGTCGAAGCCGCTGTGCACGGACGGACGGACGGCATGTGCGCCTCGGTCGTCGGCGACATCTGGCCCCCCTCCGTCTGCGCGCGCACTCCGGTAGCGACGCCAGCAACCCAAGCGACGCGATGGTGCCTCGGTGGACGCTCGCCGTTTTCGGCGTCGATGCCCCGTCTACACCCTCCGTGCGCACAGGACACAATCCCCCAATTGCTGTAGTTGGGTCGGAGTTCCTGGGGCGTGGGATTCGTGCGACAGTGGTGGCGTGGACACGCGTACCCACGTCGCCGCTGGTCGAGACGATTCGCGCGTCGGTCATCGGCGACGACCAGGTGATGGACGGGCCCTCCAGCCCCCGGCGGATCATCGACGCCGACTACACCGCCGAAGGCGCCGCGGACCGCAGGTCCGCAAGGGCGCGGACGTGTCGATCGATCAAGCGCGTGAACGCACCGCTCCGATGCCGACGGACGAGGAACCACCGAAGGCGGCGACGATCAGGAGTAGGTACGGGACGAGGCCGGCCGCAGCTGCACGCGGGCGGTGGCGGTGAGCAGCTCGACGTCGGCGTCCGACAGCACCCGGTCATAGCCGAGCGCGCTGCGGAGCAGGTGGGCGGGCGCGATCGCGACGCCCTGGGCGTGCAGGCCGCCGCCGTGGACGTGGGCGCCGTGGACGCACAGCAGCGCCGCGGTGCGGGTGCCGAGGATGTGGCTGACGGTGTCGGCTTCCCAGCGGACCGTCTCCAGGGTGCGCTCGAGGGGATAGTGGTTGTGCCAGGCCAGCCCGTCCGCGCCCTGCTGGACGCTACCGGTCCACTGCTTGGAGTCGATGACGAACACACCCGAGGGGCCGATCACCAGGTGGTCCACATTCGCGGGCGAGCCGGGCACGGCAAGGTCGTGGAAGACCACGTAGCCGTCGCGCGTGAGCCGGTCCAGGAGACGGGCGGTGTGCCGCTCCCCGTGGGCGCCGCGCTGCCAGGTGCGCGCCGCCTCCGAGGGCCGAAACCGCAGCCGCCAGCCGACCAGGACCGCGACCGCCAGCCCGACCAGCCCGGCTCGTGGTAGGCCGGCCTGGGCGGCGAGGACCTGGCCGGTGAGGCCGGCGGTAGCGGCCAGCGGCGCCCGCCAGGCCAGGCTGCGGGTCCAGCCGGCCAGCTCGGTGGCGCGGCGCCGCCGGTAGGCGGCCAGGGCGGAGCGGCCGGGGCTCCCGTGGCTGCCGCTGACCGGCTCGGCCGGCACTGTTGGCAGTGTCGGGGCCGGTGGGGTCCGGGGACCCCCAAGGAGGTGCCCCGGTGGGTCCAGGGCGGCCCAGCCGCTGCCCAGCAGCTCGGCGGGCTGGCCGGCGTGGGCGTCCAGGAACCGCTGCAGCTCCTCGGCGGTCAGGGCCCGGACCGACAGGCCGCTGCCCTGGTAGACCGGCGTGCCCAACTCCTCCAGGTCCTCGTCCTCGTTGTAGCGATGGAGGTCCTCGTCGTGGCAGTCGTCGGGGTCGTGGTGCTGGCGCATCTGCTGCTCCCTTCTGCCAGCTAGCGGCCGTCGCGTTCCTGGCGGCCGAGGTGACGGATGGGTCGTTCGCGGTGGGGATGGCGGTGGTCGCGGTGGCGGCCCCAGCCGGCCAGGTGCTCCAGCGCGGCCCGGGCGGTGTGCTAGTCGCGGCGGCGGCCGGGGGTATCGCGGCGGGGTTGGTCGCCCAGCAGCCGGCCCGGGTCGGCCCGGTGCCGCTGGCGGTCGCCTCGATGCGGCGCGCGCTGGTCACGGCCGCGGCGCTCCCGCTGCTCGCCCGTCCCGCCGGCCCGCGTGGCGGGGCGCGTGGCCGGCGCAGCCTGTCGCCTGTCTTGGGCCACCCTGCCCCCCACATGCTCCGCCGACCTGTCGTGGTCCAGGCCGTAGGCGCGCCGGAAGCCGTCCAGCTCCGCAGCGGCCACGCGCCACACCGCCCGCTCCTGTGGATCGGCGGGGACGGGGCCGAGTTCGGCCAGCAGCCATGTTGGCGGGTCCAGCGCCAGGGCGCGCTGGTCGACCCGCCGCCGCCAGGCATCCTCCCGCGCCACCGCGCGCTCCTGGACGCGCAGCTCGGCGTCGTGGGCTTCCATCCAGCCCAGGTGCCGCTGCTGCGCGCGCCGCAGGATGCCCAACCGCTCGGCGGCCTGGTCGGCCTGCCCGGTGGTGGTCCGCAGCGCATGCTCGGCCAGCACCAACCGGTCCCTGGCCGCCACTAGCTCCCGCCGCCGCCAGCTGCCCGCCAGCGCCGCCACCTGATCGCTGGCGGCCTGGTGGTCGGTGCGGGCCTCCTGGCGGGCCTGCTCGGCCTCGGTCGCGCGCTGGGCGGCCAGGCGCAGCTCCCGCGACCGGTCCGCTGGACACTCGGCGCGGAGTTGGGCGAGCCGGTCGCGTTCGGCGCGCAGCTCTCGCGTGGACAGCCGCCGCACGTCGGGCAGATCGGGGGTGTCGGTGGCGAGCGTCTTGCTGCCGTCACGAGACAGCACCCGCGCAAGCAGCTCTTCCGGTGCCCGCGCCTCCCTGGCCGGATGTGGCCGTTCCTCGTCGGCTCCGAGTGGCTCGGGTCCGACGGTCAGGTACAGGTCGGTGCGCTCTTTGCTGCGGGTGAGCTGCACGTAGCCGCCCTGCATGTCCTCCACGCCGTCCACCGCCAGCAAGGCCCGCTGTTCGGTGCGGCCCTGGGAGCGCATATCGGTGCGCGCATAGGCGAGATCCACCCGGCGGGACTGCCCGGGGCGCACCTGCGCGTCCAGGTACCAGCGGGGCAACCTGACGGTTCGCGGCGGCTCGGCTTCGAGGGTGCGGACGGTCATGGCCCGGCGAGGTACGTCCAGCTCCTGGATGACCGCGGTGGTGCCGTTGACCACGCCCAGGCGGTCGCGGGCGTTGGCGCCCAGCACCACCACGTCCCCGACCGCAAATACCCGGTCGCCGACGGCGAGGTGTTCGGGGCCGAGCTGGCCCGCCTCGGCGCGGAGTCGCTGGCAGACCTGGTTGAGCTGGTCGACCTGGACGCGGCGGTGGGCGTAGATCACCGGCCGCTCCCCGCCCTGGTGCGCCTGCCACCAGTCCGAGACCAGGGCGCGGTCGCGGTCGTCGCGGGCCTCGAACGCGCGGATGCGGTCGTGCTCGGCGTAGGCGGCGATCGCCTGCTCCAGGTTGCCGGCGCGCACGTCATCGATGGCGCGCTGCTCCCAGGCCTCGACCTGCCGCCGGTTGACGGTCAACTCGCTGGCGCCCAGGCGGAGACGCAGGGCGCGGAAGCCGCCGCCGGCCTGGATGGAGGCGAACTGGCGGTCGTCGCCGACCAGCGCCACCTTGGCGCCCGCCCGCTCCGCGTGCCCGAGGAGGGGGGCGAGCTTGCGGGTGGCG